>JACXTT010009894.1_pt1 | contig 12961 bp, 10 predicted proteins | sample 9270951 | NCBI WGS metagenome assembly JACXTT01 (sample SAMN15532306, study PRJNA645909) | rock metagenome | isolation source: weathered quartz diorite | place: Puerto Rico | collected 2017-06-21 | reverse complement strand
CTCCGGGGAGCACGCGGCGACCACCGGAATCGAGAGCTCCAGCTTTGGCAATACACCTAGACGATATGCGCTGGGCGCAGGGACGCGTTTCCGTCGAGGATTCGGTCCAGGCGCCGCGGGCGGTCCGCGGAGAGTGGCTGCGCGACCATTTCTTCGCTGGAATCTCCTCGCTGACAGCCGGACTGGTCCAGTTCCGCTTCGAGTCGCTCTGGTTCGGACCGATCAACTTGCTGCGGTTCGGCGAGCCCGTCGAGTCCGATCCTGAGGTTTCGTGGCCGATCGAGGGCGGTCTGCTCGCGGCGGCGCCCGGTGGCTACTTCACGCTTCGCGGCGACGGCGGCCGGCTCACTGCACGCATCACCGGCTACCGGCCATCGTTGCCACCGAAGCTCTATGAGCTGACCCAGCTCCAGGTGCACCACGGCCTGGTGCGCCAGCAGCTGCTGTGGATGCGCGGCCGCGTGCCCGCCGCGGGCATTCCGGCGAACCCGATCCGGCGCGGGCTGGCGGGAGCGATCGATGTCGGGCTCTGCGCGACCCTCGCGATGGCGGTGTCGCGGCGCCGTCGTTTCACTGCGCTCGCGGCCATCACCGCCGGTTACCACCTGGCGTGCTGGGCCGGGTCTGGCCGCACCATTGGCGGATTCCTGATGGGCCAGCGCGTGGTCGCGGTCGACGGCTCGAAGCCATCACTCGTTCAGGCGGCGCTCAGACTGTTCGCGCTCCCGGCAGCACTGGTAAAGCTGCGCGCGGTGCACGACGAACTGGCCGCGACCGACGTCATCGAAGACTAACTTCTAGCATTCGACTCGATGCCCGCAGCCGTTGATCTCGTCATCTTTGGTGCGTCAGGCGACCTTTCGCGGCGCAAGATCCTGCCGTCCCTGAAGCACCTCGCAGCCCGCAACGGCAGCGCGCTGCGCGTGATCGGCGCCGGTCGCAGCGAGCAGACGCAGCAGCAATTTCGCGACCTGGTCAACGACTCGAGCGGCAGCGCCGAGCTGGCCTCGACGGCGGAGTGGGTGCAGCTCAATTACAAGGACCCGGACACATTCGCGCCGGTGAAGTCGCTGATCGGCGGCGGCGACACCGCCATCTTCTATCTCGCCACTCCGCCAGATACGTTCTCCGACATCCTGGGCGCGGTCGGTCAATCGGGCATGGCCACGAAGGGAGATCCGTCGCGCCGCATCGTGGTCGAGAAACCGCTCGGCCACGACCTCGCATCGGCGCGCAAACTCAACCTGCAGCTGGCCGCGTCATTCGATGAGGAGCAGATCTTCCGCATCGACCACTACCTGGCGAAGGACACGGTCCAGAATGTGCTCGCGCTGCGGTTCTCCAACTCACTGTTCGAGCCCGTGTGGAACCGCAACCTGGTCGAGACCATCCTCATAACCGCGGCTGAGGAGGAAGGCATCGGCAAGCGCGCCGGCTACTACGACCACATCGGCGCGGTGCGAGACATGATCCAGAACCACGTCCTCCAGCTGCTCGCATTGGTGACGATGGAGCCACCGACCACCTTCGACGCCGATTACATCCGGCGCGCCAAGCGCGCGGCCCTCCGCGCGATGTCACCGCTTGATCCGGCCTCAGCGGTACGCGGGCAGTACGAGGGCTACCTGGACGAGGATGGCGTCGGCCCGGACTCGCGCCGCGAGACGTATGCCGCGGCTCGCGTGTCGATCGAGAACTGGCGCTGGGACGGCGTGCCGATCTTCGTGCGCACCGGCAAGGCGCTCAAGCGCCGCGCGACCGAGGTCGTCATCAAGCTGCGCGACGCTCCAATGCTGCGCATCGGTGGGCGCAGGCAGCGCGGCATCCCCACGCTGATCGTCATTCGCATCCAGCCCGATGAGGGCATCACGCTGCGCATCGGCGCCAAGCGTCCTGGCGTGCGGTTCGAGATGGTGCCCGCGGGCATGCGACTCGACTACTCGAAGCTCACACGCACTGCGCTCCCGGACGCGTACGAGAACGTGCTCAGCGAGGTGCTCGCGGGCGGACACTCGGCTTTTCCGGGAGGCGAGGAGATCGAGCTTTCGTGGGAGATCGTCGATTCGCTCATCAAGTCGTGGGAGGCCGAAGGCCATCCCGCGCCCTATCAAGTCGGGTCGTGGGGCCCACAGGCCGCGGACGACCTGGTCGCGGTCGGTGGTGGCGGCCGCTGGATCGTCAGCGGCGATGAGCCAGGCACCAACTAATGAGAGGAAACCCGGATGGTTTCCTCTCATCGCGCGGGCGGCTCCGCCGCATGCGCTGCTCTCCTTCCGGTATATGGATGGGCTTTTCTAAGAGAAACCCCCCGCTACGTCTGGGCGACGAAGAAACAAAGTAGCGGCTGGGATAAACCCAGCCGCCCTCGCGACGTTAGAAAAAATAAGAGGGCGGCCCCGAAGGCCGCCCTCGACGAATGGGTAAAGAATCTACGCCCGGGCTTTCATGCCCCCGCCGGTCTTCATGCCGCCGCTGGCGTTCATCAAGAGCTCGCTCTTGTTGGGGAACAGCCACAGCACCAGGCCGCCGATGATGATCGCGATCAGGAACGCGACGACGTCAAACCGCGCCAGCGCGATCTGATCGACGATCTGATAGATGACCTCGAGGATCGCGTAGAGGATCAGCGCTCGTACCCAGCTCACGTTGCCTTCCGGGTCGAAGCCGGCGATGATCAGCCCCGTTCCGAAGGCGATACCGGCCACCGAACCGGTCACGCCGATGTACTGGTCGAACGGGAAGAAGCTCCCTCCGACAAAGCCATACGCCGAGCCAAAGACGAGCAGCACGCCCATGAACCACATCAGAAGCTTCAACGCGAAGGGGTTCCACTTAGCCACGAACAGCAGTCCTCCTCTCGACCGCACCAAGGTTCAGGGTATTGAGTACGCGGTCAATTGCAGTGCCGGTTGTACACGGAATGCACGCGTTCCGCAACACAATTACGCACATAAACGTGTACACGAACTCACGGGCGAATCAGTCGACCGGCTCTCCGCCTTTCCAGATCTGGCGCGGCGCCAGTCCGAAAGCCCAGGCGAAAGCACCCTCGTGCTCGGCGTCCCACAAGACCAGGTCCGCGAGCAGGGAGCGGGCCACGGTGCCCCGGTCCGCCAGCACCAGGGACTGCGCGCCCCCGGCCGTCGCCGCCAGCAGCGCCTGGTCGACGGACATCTTGAGCACGCTCACCGCCATGGCCACGACCAGGCTCATGCTCGTGATGCCGCTCGTCCCCGGGTTGTGGTCTGTGCCGAGCGCGATCACCGCCCCCGCGTCCATCAGGTGCTTGACCGGCGGCAGCTTGCCCATCGAGAGCGCCGTCCCGGGCGCGAGCGTCGCCACGACTCCGGAGCCGGCGAGGGCGCGCACATCGCTGCGGTCGATGCACAGCAGGTGGTCGGCCGATGCCGCGCGCAGCTCGGCCGCGAGCTGCGAACCGCCCGTGCGGGCGAGCTCGTCGGCGTGGATGCGAGGGATGAGCTTGGCGTCGACCGCGGCGCGCAGGATCTTGCGCGCCTGGGGCACGGTGAAGTAGCCCTGGTCGCAGAAGACGTCACAGAATCGCGCGCCGGCTTCGCGCGCGGCGGCGCACCAGGCCGCGACCTCGGCCGCGTAAGAAGCGGACGTCGCTCCGCGCTCCGGCGGCACCGCGTGGGCGGCGAGGAAGGTGACCTCCAATCGCGGCAGGTCGGCACGCTCGCTCAAGCGCCGAAGGATGCGCACCGCGGCGAGCTCACCCTCGCGCGTGAGGTGGTAGCCGGTCTTGGCTTCGACCGTGGTGGCGCCGCCATCGAACCAGCGGCCCAGTCGCTCAGCGGCGGCATCCTCGAGCATCGACGCCGATGTGGCACGGGTGCTTTTCACCGTCGAAACGATGCCACCGCCAGCCTGCGCGACCTCGAGGTATGTCGCGCCCGCGCTGCGCATGGCAATCTCCGCCGACCGATCGCCCGCGTACAGGAGATGCGTATGAGCATCGATCAGGCCGGCGGTGACGAGGCCGCCACCGCAGTCGTACTCGTCGGTCACCGCGTCGATCAGCACGCGAGGCTCCGAGCCTTCGTGGCCGCGCCACGCGATGCGGTCGCCTTCGAATATCACCGCCGCGCCGGGTATCACTCCGTCGGCGGTGCCAGTGAACAAGCGGCCGATGTTGTAGAGGCGTCTCACCGTCCGTCGACGACCGTGCGGCCCCCGACGACCACGTGCGTGATGTCGCGCGCGGAGCAGCAGAAGAGTAGGTAGCCCACGCCGAGCCCCCGCCATTCGGTGCGTGGCGGCTGCACGGTGGCAAAGTCGGCGAGCTGGCCCGGGCGGAGCTCACCGGCGTCCCAGCCGAGCGCGCGCATGCCGCCAATCGTCGCGGCTTCCAGCAGCGCGTCCGGTGCATGGATCACGCGCCTCCCGGTCGCGCGACGCTGGTCGAGCTCGAGCGCGCGTGCTTCCTCGAGGATGTCGATGACCGCGTTCGAGTCGCTGCCCAGGCACAGCGTGCTGCCGGCTTCCGCGAGGCTGCGCAGCGGGCCGACTCGGTCTCCGAGGTCCCGCTCGGTGGTCGGGCTCGCGCAGATGGCGACGTGGTGTGACCCGAGCAGGCTCACGTCGCGGTCGTTGACATGGATCGCGTGGATGGCGGTGAGGTCAGGGCCGAGGATGCCTTCGCGCTCCAGCAGCTCGGCAGGCGTGACGCCTTCGATCGCCAGGCATTCATCAACCTCGGCCGGCTGCTCCGCGAGGTGGATGTGCAGCGGCGCCTTGCGCCGGCGCGCCCACGCCGCGACTACGCGCATCGACGCGGGGTCGACCGCGCGCACGCTGTGGATGGCGGCCCCGATGCGTACGCCGTCGCCGTTGTGCAGCTCGTCCATGCGCTTCGCCCAACGATCGACATCGCCGTCCGAGAACGAACGCTGGATCCCTTCGAGTGGCCGGTTGTCGATGCCGCCGCGCAGGTAGCACGCGTCGAGCAGCGTGATGCGGATGCCTTCAGCCTGGGCCGCGTCGATGAGCGCTTCGCCGAGCTCGTTGCCGTAGCGGTGGAGGTAGTGGAACTCGCCGACGGCGGTGATGCCTGCGTGCAGCATCTCGCGGAAAACCGACCGCGCGTAGTCCGTGTAGCTCGGACGGTCCCAGCCCTGCGCGACGTCGAACATCTGGCGACGCCACTCCCAGAAGTCAGCCCCCCCGGCCTCAGTGCGCCCGCGTAGCGATTCTTGGAACGCATGGCTGTGCACGTTGGCGAGGCCTGGAAACGTGAAGCCTTTCAACCGCTTGGCCGCGGCTGGTCGGATCGCGTCTTCGGTCACCGACTTGATGAGGCCGTCATCGACGTCGATGAGCACGTCCTGCGCGACGCGGCCCAGCCATGCGTACTCCGCGTGCCACGAACCTGAACCTCGCATGGCCTGCGGCTAGGACTCCATCGGGATGCGGATCTCACGTTCGTGCGCCACCTGCAGCGCGCGGTCATAGCCCGCGTCCGCGTGGCGCATCACCCCCGTGCCTGGGTCGTTGGTCAGCACCCGTTGCAGCTTCTTGGCGGCTCCGTCGCTGCCGTCGGCCACCACGACCATGCCCGCGTGGATCGAGCGGCCTATGCCTACGCCGCCGCCATGATGGACGCTCACCCACGAAGCCCCGCTCGATGTGTTCAGCAGCGCGTTGAGGATCGGCCAGTCCGCGATCGCGTCCGAGCCATCCCGCATCGCCTCTGTCTCGCGATACGGCGAGGCGACCGAACCCGAGTCCAGGTGGTCGCGGCCGATCACGATCGGCGCTTTGACCTTGCCCGTGCGCACGAGCTCGTTGAAGCGATGACCGGCTCGAGCGCGCTCTCCGTAACCAAGCCAGCAGATGCGCGCCGGCAAGCCCTGAAAGTGGACCTTCTCACCGGCAGCAGTGATCCATCGGACCAGCGCCTCGTCGGCCGCGAACTCCTCCATCATCACACGGTCGGTGGCGGCTATGTCCTCGGGGTCACCGGACAGTGCGACCCAGCGAAACGGCCCCTTGCCCTCGCAGAACAGCGGCCGTATGTACGCGGGCACGAAACCCGGGTAATCGAACGCGCGCGAGCTGCCGCCCAGCCTGGCCTCCGCGCGCAGGCTGTTGCCGTAGTCGAAGACCTCTGCACCCCGGTCGAGGAAAGCGACCATCGCGTCGACGTGGCGGGCCATGCTCTCGCGCGCGCGCCTGACATATGCGTCGGGATCGTCCAAGCGCAGCTCGGCGGCGTCGTCTGGTTCGAGCCCGGCGGGGATGTAGCTCAGCGGATCGTGCGCCGAGGTCTGGTCCGTGACGATATCGACCTCGAAATTGCGCGCGACCAGCTCGGGCAGGGCATCGGCTGCGTTGCCGTGGAGCCCGATCGACAACGGCTGCCTTTGTCCCTTCGCATCACGAGCGAGCGCGATGGCCTGGTCGAGGTCGCCGGCGCGAACGTCCAGGTATCGATGTTCGAGCCGGCGCCTGATGCGCTCGTCGTCGGCCTCGATGCAGATCGCGACCCCGCCGTTGAGCGTCACCGCCAGCGGCTGCGCGCCGCCCATGCCGCCGAGTCCTGCGGTAACGGTGATCGTGCCGGCCAGCGATCCCTCGAACCGCTTGCGCGCGATGGCCGCGAACGTCTCGTACGTGCCCTGCAGGATGCCCTGGGTGCCGATGTAGATCCACGACCCCGCGGTCATCTGGCCGTACATCGTCAGCCCGAGCGCTTCGAGCCTGCGGAACTCCTCCCACGTCGCCCACTCCGGGACGAGCATTGAGTTGGAGATGAGGACGCGGGGTGCCCACTCGTGCGTCTCGAACACGCCGACCGGCTTGCCCGACTGGACGAGCAGCGTCTGGTCGCCTCGGAGCGTCCTCAGCTCGCGGACGATCGCGTCGAACGCCTCCCACGAGCGCGCGGCCTTGCCGGTGCCGCCGTACACAACGAGGTCCTCCGGGCGCTCGGCGACTTCGGGATCGAGGTTGTTCATCAGCATGCGCATCGCTGCCTCTTGCGGCCAGCCCAGGCAGGAGAGGACCGCGCCCCGCGGCGCTCGAACGGTGCGGCTCACCGGAGCCGGCCCGCCGCCTTCTCGGCCGCTTCGACCACGGCGCCACTGCGGATGAGCGCGGCCGCGGCGGCCAGCTCAGGCGCGACCACGCGGTCCGGCCCGGGACCCTTCACATCGCGGCGCAGCAGGTTGCGCACCGCACCGGTTGCGGGCGAGGGTTTGAGCGGCGCGCGCAGGTCGAGGCCGCGCGCGGCCACGAGCAGCTCGACCGCGAGGATCTGGGTCAGGTTGTCGATGACCGACCGCAGCTTCAGCGCCGCGCCCCAGCCCATGGACACGTGGTCTTCCTGCATGCCTGAGGTCGGGATCGAGTCGACGCTGGCGGGCGCCGCAAGGCGGCGGTTCTCGGCCACGAGGGCCGCGGCGGTGTACTGGGCCACCATCATCCCCGAGTTGACGCCGGGTTCCTCGGCAAGGAACGGGGGCAGGCCTTCGGAGCGGTGCGGGTCGAGCAGCCGGTCCACCCGGCGCTCGGCGATGGCCCCGACCTCGGCCGCTGCGATCGCGAGGAAGTCGGCGGCGAACGCCAGCGGCTCGCCGTGGAAGTTGCCGTTGGATTCAACGCTGCCGTTCTCGAGCACGACCGGGTTGTCGATCACGGACGCCAGCTCGACCGAGGCGATGCTGCGCGCAAACGAGAGTGTGTCGCGCGCTGCGCCCGCGACCTGCGGGCTGCAGCGGACGGAGTACGGGTCCTGGACAGCGTGACGCGAGTTCCTGTGCGAGGCGACGATCTCGGAGCCGGCCATCAGCGCGATCAGGTTGGCCGCGCTCGCCACCTGGCCCGGGTGCGGGCGGATCTCATGCAGGTGCGCCTGGAACGCTCGGTCTGTGCCAAGCAAAGCTTCGACGGACATCGCTGCAGTGACATCGGCGGTGCGGAAAAGAAGCTCGGCGTCGGCGCACGCGAGCGCGAGCATGCCAAGCATGCCGTCGGTGCCGTTGATGAGCGACAGGCCTTCTTTGGTCTCGAGCTTCACCGGCTTGAGCCCGGCGCTCTTCAAGGCGCCCGCCGCCGACTTGGCCCCGCCCTCGGTCCCCACCACCTCGCCCTCGCCGACCAGCGCCAGCGCCATGTGCGCCAGCGGTGCGAGATCGCCGCTGCAGCCGACCGACCCGTAACGTGGCACGACCGGCGTGACCTCGGCGTTGAGTGCGCCGACCAGCGCCTCGGCGATCGCAGGCCGCACGCCCGAAAGCCCCATCGACAGCGTGCGCGCTCGCAGCAGCATCATCGCTCGCACCACTTCGACATCCACGGGCGGACCGACGCCGGCGGCGTGCGAGCGGATGAGCGCGAGCTGCAGCTCGGGCTGCCGCAGTGGGGCGACTCGCGTCCCAGCCAGCGCGCCAAAACCGGTCGAGACGCCGTACACCGGCTCACGCGAGGTGGACGCGCGTTCTGCACGCGTGCGGCTGCGCTCCATCTTGGTGCGCGCGGCCGGGCTCAGGACGACCTTCTCGCGGTGCCTGGCGACTGCGACCACCTGCTCTTCGAGCAGGCCCCCTCCCTTCAGCGTGACGGTCACTGTCCGTGAACCCTAACGCAAGTCGGAGGGCACGTTCTTGAGCGCCTCGCGGCGGCTCAGACCGCTCAAAAACTGCTCATGCTCGCGCACGTAGCGCGCCACCTCGGCGGGGTCGGCCCAGGCGTACGAGCGGAGCGCCCACCCGATCGCCTTGCGGATCCAGAAGCTGCGGTCGCCGAGGTTCGGCCTGATGTTGCCGTACAGCAGCTTGAGGTCCGTGTCCTGCTTGAACGAGATCTGGCAGATGATGGAGACCCGCCGCTTCCACAGGTTCTCGTCAGTGCTCCATGCGCGCATCACCGGCTTCATGTCCTTCGGATAAGCGCGCAGCATCTGGCCGATGACGTGCGCGACCTCGTCGACATAGTCCCACCAGGCGCCTGAGGTGATGAGCTCCTCGAACATCGGCAGCGAATCGGGCGTGCGACATTCCACAAAGCGCTTGTCGGACGCGAGCCCGATGGCCGCGTAACGCTCCTCGCGATATTTCGCGTGACGCCACAGCGCCAGCACGGCAGCCTGCCAGTGCTTGCAGGTCCTGAACTGCTCGTGCGCGAAAACGCGCCGCGTGATCGCGCGTACCTGGCCGGACTTGAGTCCGTGGTACGGCATCGTGGACTTCATGTAGGCCTGCATGCCGGCCGCACGCTCCGCATCGGACTCGGATGCCATCTGGGTGCGCAGACGCGACAGCAGGGTTTGGGTCACGGGGCGGGGATGTAGCGCGCGCGCACTGGTGAACCTCCGTCCACCTCCACGGCCCAGGTGCCGGCCTTCTCGAACTGTTCCTGGAACGACGGCAGCACCTGGCGACGGACGAGATCTTCGACGAGCTCCCACACGATGTCGCCGTGCGTGCACAGCACCGTGTGGTCAAGCGACTCGTCCTGGAAGAAGTCGTAGGCGCGCAGGCCCTGGCCCTCAGCCAGGAGCTGCGTCTGCCGCACCTCCAGCCGGCGGGCCCGCGCCAGCGGCTCGGCGGTCTGCACGCAGCGCAGGTATGGGCTGCTCAGGATGTCGCTGATCGGAAAGTGGTCGAACAGACCAACCAGGTCCTCGGCTTGCCGGATGCCCTTCTTGCTCAGCGGCCGCTTGCGGTCGTCGCCCGTCCAGTGGCTGCGGCTGCCGGCCTTGGCGTGCCGGACGAAGTAGAAGGTCGGCAACCGGCCGCTAAGGCATCCAGGCGCGCAGCGACTTGCGGTTGAGCGTGTTCCAGACCTTTGGCCATTTCGCGCGTGCCTCGCCGGCGGCCACGTGCTCCATCGCGATCAGCTCGCCCGCGGCGAATGCCCGCCGGCCGCTCACGCGCGCCCCGCGCAGCCACGCCTGAGCGGTGACGCTGTCCTGGTGCTCGCCCAGCACGGTCTGGAGCTTGGCCGCTGCCTTGGCGAAGTTGAGCGCGCCGGGGGCGACTGCGGCGACGGCCTCCGCGGCGTATCGCGCCCGCTTGGCGAGGATGCGGATGCGGTGCAACTCTGGATCGCTCGCGTTCTCGGGTAGCTGGCGCACCGCGGACCGCAGTCGCCTCCAGGGACCTGTCGCCAGCAGGGGCACCGTGCCCACACCCGCGACCTCCGCGTCGGCCGTGGTCTTCGGGTCCAGCGCGGCGGCGACCAGGCGCTCGAGCAGCTCGATGTACCGCTCCGAGTCGAGGTCGGCCATAAGCTTCTTCCGCAGGTCGGTGATCTCCTGCGCGAGGGTCGACAGCAGCGACTCGGCCGCGCGGCGGTCGCCCTCAGGCAGGCCTTTGGTGCGCTCGCGCAGGCGCTCGAGCAGCACCTCGCGGTCACGCACTGCGCCCAGGGCGAGGCCCAGCCAGCCGAGCTCTGTGCGCAGCGGTTCGACCCACTCCGGGTCGAGCAGCGGCGCGAAAGTTCGCAGATGCGAACGCAGCTTGCGCGTCGCGACACGCGCCTGGTGCACGGCCTCGGGGTCGCCGCTCGTGCGGACCAGCGGGTCGTGGCGCAGCAGCGAAGCGACGCCCTCGGCGAACGCGCTCTTGATCACCTCGCGCGCTGGCGAGTCGGCCAACACGCGAACGGGCGCGATCTCCGGCGGCTCGAGCGCACGCGGGCCGAGGGCGCGGACGTGCTTGGGCGTCGGATCGGGAGCGCCGGCTCCGGCCGTGCGAAGGCGGTTGACCAGTGGGTCGAGCACTGCGGGCCGGCCGTTCGCACCTTGGTCTGCCGGCGCGTCGGGCACCTCGACCTCGATCTCCCGGAACCGAGTTGCCACCCGGCGCCCATCGCGCACCGAGACCTCGTCGTCCACGACCTCAGCCAGCCTGTGCCCGGCCGGGTCACTCAAGCGCACCCGACGGCGCACAGTCGACAGCCGAGCGACCGGCACGATCGAGCTGCGCCGCACGAACGCCCGCACCACCGCCAAAGCTGCATCCGGGGGCTTTTTCGGGCCGCCGGGGTAGGTGAGCTCGTTGCGTTCGAGCAAGTGGCCACTGCTGCCCGCGGGCCCGGGCACCGCTGCCAGCTTCAGCGTCCAGCCTTCACCGGCTCGGTGACGGAGTGAGACGCCCCACCGCGCAAGCCGCAGGTCGGGGGTGTCGTGGTACACGGTTTCCAGCCGCAGCACCTCCGGCGGACCCACGGTGGCACCTTCGACCACGCCGCCCAGCTCGGGGAGGTGAAAGGCCGGGCCAGCGCCTAGCTTGACCTCACGCTCCAGCACTTTCCGAGTCTATGCGTGCGGGACGCGGGACGCAGCGCTGTCGGTCCGGCCCTGCTCCAGGGCGAGGTCCTGGAACCGGCGATGAGAGTTGAGACCGACCGCCGTCGGCACGCGGTGCCAGCTCCCATCCGGGCGCAGCTCCCATGCCAGGACGTCGTCCGCAAGGCAGACGTCGATGATGGCCTGGATGCGCGTGCGCAGAGTCAGGTCGGTCACGGGTACGACGACTTCAACACGACGGTCGAGATTGCGTGGCATCAGGTCCGACGAGCCGAGGTAGTATTCGGCCTCCTCTCCGCGACCGAAGCTGAAGATGCGCGAATGCTCTAGGAAGCGACCGACAATCGACCGCACGTGGATTCGCTCCGACAGCCCAGGCACGCCCGGCCGCAGCGAGCACATGCTGCGGACGATCAGGTCGATCTCAGCGCCGCGCTGGGCTGATTCGTACAGGGTGTCGATGAGCTCGGGATCGACCAGGTTGTTGACCTTGATCACGACGCGGCCACCCGGCTTGGCTTCGCGCTCGATGAGGTGCGCGAGGTCGGAGCGTAGGCTCGTCGGCGCCACGAGCAGCTTGCGGTAGCGCTGTTGCCGGCTGTAGCCGGTGAGGAGATTGAAGAGCTCGGTCACATCGGCGCCGAGGTCGGGGTCGGCCGAAAGCAGGCTCACGTCCTCGTACTGGTGCGCGGTGCTCGGGTTGTAGTTACCCGTACCGACGTGCACGTAGTGTTGGATGTGGCGGCCCTCGCGGCGCACGACCGATGTGACCTTCGCGTGCGTCTTCAAACCGACGAGGCCGTACACCACGTGCACGTTGGCCTCCTCGAGGGCGCGTGCCCACGCAATGTTGGCTTGCTCGTCGCCGCGCGCCTTCAGCTCCACGAGCGCGACCACCTGCTTGCCCGCCTCGGCCGCTCGGATGAGCGAGCGCACGATTGGGCTGTTGGGACCTGACGTGCGGTACAGCGTCTGCTTGATCGCAAGCACGTCGGGGTCGCCGGCGGCGTGATCGATGAACGCTTCGACCGATGTCGCGAAGGAGTCGTATGGATGATGCGCGAGCAGATCGCCCGCGCGTAGCACCACGAACAGGTCGGGCACCTCCGCGCCGAGGCCACGGAGTCGCGGCTGGGTGGTCGGGGTCCAGGGCTCCTCTTTGAGGTCAGGCCGGTCGAGTTGCGTGAGGGCGCCGAGCGCGCCGAGGTCGAGCACGCCATCGACGGTGTAAACGTCCGACGGCTGGAGCTCGAGCTCCCGCGTCAACAGCTCCAGCACCGCTGGTGACACACCGGGGTTCACCTCGAGGCGAACCACACGCGCGTGCCGGCGGCGGCGGCGAAGCTCGGTCTGGATCGCGGCCAGGAGATCCTCGGCGTCGCTGTCGACGTCGTCGAGGTCGCCGTCGCGAGTCACGCGGAAGGGGTGATGGTCGACCACCTCCATGCCTGGGAACAATGACTGCAGGTGCAGGGCGATCACGTCCTCGAGCGGCACGTAGCGCTGGCCCTCGACGAGCGGGATGAGGCGAGGCAGCACCGGCGGCACCTTCACGCGGGCGAACCGCGTTTGGTTGCGCTGCTGGTCGCGCACGATCACGGCCAGGTTCAGCGACAGGTGCGAGATGTACGGGAACGGGTGCGCGGGATCGACCGCGAGCGGCGTCAGCACCGGGAAGATCTGCTGCCG
>JACXTT010009893.1_pt1 | contig 12964 bp, 14 predicted proteins | sample 9270951 | NCBI WGS metagenome assembly JACXTT01 (sample SAMN15532306, study PRJNA645909) | rock metagenome | isolation source: weathered quartz diorite | place: Puerto Rico | collected 2017-06-21 | reverse complement strand
CCAACATCGCGCGTTTGACCGGGCTCAGGCCGCGGCGTCCCAACACCAGCAGGTCGGCCCCGGCCTGCGCGGCTGCTCGCAGTATCGCTTCATGCGGTTTGCCCGAAGCGATCTGTCCGCTGGCGGAGGCGCCGGCCGCGCGCGCCGCCGCCAGCGCCGAATCCACGCAGGTTTTCGCGATCAGGCCATCGGAATCATTCTCGCCCACGACCGAAACGACCGTCAGCGGCAAGGCCCACCGGGCGGCGACGGCAGCGGCGACTTGCGAGGCGCGCAGGCTGTGCGCCGAGCCGTCGGTGGCCAGCACGACGCCGCGCGACCACAGGCTGGCCGCAGGCGGAGCGATCAGGACATCGCACGGTGCATGAACCACAACCTGGTGGACCATTTCGCCGATCAGCAGATTGGCAAGGAATCCGCGCTTTCCTCGGCGGCGCAGCACGATCAGGTCAGCCCCGCGCTCAGCAGCCTCCAGAAGGATTTCGCGAAACGGCTCCTCGCCGCGGCGCACGCTGGCGACCAGATCGACGCCGCGTGCTGCGGCTGCGTCGCGCAGCTTCTGCAGGTTCGCCGCTGCCTCGGCTTCGGCGGCATCCTCGAGCATCGGCGCGATGCTCTCGTATTGCAGACTGCTGATCAGCGGCAGCACCACATGCAGCGGGATGCCGCACGCGGCTGCCAGCTCGATGCCGACGTGCTCGGCGCCGGCGTCGAACTCGGTGCATTGGGTGGCCAGCAAAGCGGTACGGAAAGGATCGACCACCAGGCTCTCCTGTGCAATCAGCGTCCGGCCACCAGATTCGAGGCGGACACCGCCAATACGATCAGTTGGAGCAGCGCAATGACAAGAAGCGCATGCTCACCCCGGCGCGCAAAAATGGGCAGCACCGCCAGCGAGCTGAGCGCGGAAGCGCCCGCGAGCACGGCAATGCCGACCAGGTTCAGCGTATCGCTGTGGCCGATCATCGCAAGCCAGGTCCAGCCGGTTGGCGTGTGGGTGGCTTTGACGAACTGATCGACCGGCAATCCCCAATATTGCGGCAGCTGATCCACGGGCACGATCGGCTTCGGAATGCCCAGCAGGTACAGGACGAAGCTCACCGCCAGCAAAAGCAAACCGGCGCGCACGCAGGCTTCGAGCACGCCGCCGTAGCGGGACTGCTCCGGCGGCGGGTCGCGGTTCGGGTCCTTCATCAGCGGCCCCTGCCTGCGTCTGCTTTCACAATCCGATCCCCTTGATCAGTGCGCGAACGCCGGCGATCAGCAGCATCGCAATCACCACCCGTCGAATCGCCCACGCCTTCACCACGCGCAACAGCCGCACCCCGATCATCGCACCGAGCATCATGCCGATGATCGACGGCACGACGACGATCGGCAGCATCGCCCCCTGGTTGATGTAGACCCAGGCGGCCGACGGAGTCATCGACAGGATCAGGCTGCTGGTTCCCACCGATATCTTCAGCGGAGCGCCCATCAGCAGATTCAGGGCCGGCACGTTGGCCCAACCTGCGCCCAGACCGAACGTGCCTGCCAGCAGGCCGATCACGGCGAAAGCGAGCAGCGTGAGGGGGGTTCTGTGAACGGCCCATTCGACATCCTGAGCGCGCGCCGTGTCGTGAAATACGCCGTGGATGCGAAGCGCGGCCGAGATCGCATCCGGCCGCCCGACCGACGGAAACTCGGATTTCTTCGCCGACCACATCAGCGCGACGATCCCGAGAATGACCGCACCGAGCGAGGCTTGCAACACGCGAGGCGGCAGCGCCAGCCCGATCATCGCCCCGGCGATCTGGCTGGCGGCCACCAACAGCGACGTCGGCAACGCCAGGCGCAGGTTCGCCAGGCCCAGTCGCAGCAGGCTGGGGCTTGCGGCGAGCGCGCTGCCCAAGGCGACCATCAATCCGGCCCCCCGCACGAAATCCAGGTGGAACGGAAAGAATGCACCGACGATCGCCACGAACGGCACTCCGCCCCCGACGCCGGCCGGCACGGCGACGATTCCGAGCGCGAAGCACACGACGAAAAGCGCCAGCGGCCAAACCCACCACGGCACCGCGCTGACCGCGCTACCTGCTGCCAGTGCCGGGAAACTGGCAGACGTGGCGACCGCTGCGATCAGCAGCAGGGGGCCCGACACTCTCGATCGCACCGGCATCACGCGATTATCGGCTCGGACCCGGCGGGCGGGAGGGTCACCATGTGCTATACCGCGCAGAGTCAAGGAGGCCGAATCATGGGTGCCGCGGAAGAGCTGAGCGCGCTGGATCCGTCGATCGCCAAGCGGATCGACGAGCTGGTTGCGCAGAAGGTTGAGGAAAAGCTGGCCCAGTTGAAGCCGAAGGGCCCGCCTTCGATGGCGATCATTGCGACCAAGGGAACGCTCGACTGGGCCTATCCCCCGTTCATTCTGGCGTCGACCGGGGCAGCGCTCGGCTGGGACGTGTCGGTATTTTTCACGTTCTACGGCCTGAATCTGCTGCGGCGCGATCTGTCGCTGCTCAAGGTCAGTCCGTTAGGCAACCCCGGCATGCCGATGAAGATGCCGTTCGGGCCGCAGTGGTTCCGCAACATCGACTGGAAGATCCCGAATGCGATCCAATCCATCGTGCCGGGGTTCGAGTCGCTCGCGACCAGCCTGATGAAGCAGACGATCAAGAACAAGGGGGTCGCCGATGTCGCCGACCTGCGCGCCCTGTGCATCGAAAGCGGTGTGAGGCTGATCGCCTGTCAGATGACGGTGGATCTGTTCGGCTTCCGGCAGTCCGACTTCATCCCCGAAGTGTCCGACTTCTGTGGGGCGACCACGTTCTTGCCGGTCGCACAGAAAGCCGATGTGAACCTGTTTATCTGACCGCGTTCGGCTCGCTCGCCAGCTTGCAGCTCTCCGGGTACATCCGCAGCTCGGGCACCTCGTTGCGCAGCAGTTTCTGCTGCATCTGCCGCCAGTAATCGACCGACATCAGGTCGGCGTTGACCCGCTTGAACGTGCGGCGCGCCAACTCGTTTTTCAGCTGCAGGCCGTATTCGATTTCCTCGGGAAGGAAGATCGCGCCGTCCTCGAAGAACCAGCTCGGTATGTCCTCTTCGCCGGGCTCCCGATCCAGGTTGGTCCGAATCTTCACGTCGGTGAGCTTCTCGACCGCGTCATAGTCGAACAGCAGAACCCGCCCGTAGCGGCCGACGCCGTAATTGCGGGAGTCCAGATCCTTGTTGAAGATGTTGGTGGCGGCATTGTTCCGGATGCAATTGCCCAGGCTGACGATCACGTTCCTGACCTCGCTTTCGTCGGCCGTCTCCAGGTAAACCGGCAACGGAACGATCTTCAGCTGAACGATCAGCGACCGGATGAACACGCTGTCGCCTTCCACGTGAACGCTGCCTGCGGCCTCGCGGCAGATGTCGGCCAGCAGCGCCGGGTCGAACATGTCTCTGTCGAGCTTCAGGTTGAAGTACATCACGTTGTCCAGCATGCTGCCGGCCCGGTTGATCTCGTGGACCACGCGGTATTTGTCCAGCACCGCGGCCACGCCGGGAAACGCGCCCCACTTGTAAGCGGTCGTCGGCTGGTCGCGAATCACCTTCAGGTGATAGGAACACGACTCGAACGTGAAGCCCAGCGCGACCGTGCCGACGAAGCCCGGCGAGCGTTGGAACTTCTGCCCCGATTGCCTGAGCTGCTCGATGACTTCATTCAGGATTGCGACCTTGCCGACGTGATTGAAACCGATCGTGGAATAGTGATGTCCGAGCGGCCGCCTGGGCATCAGGCTGAACAGGAACACGCAGGTCTGGTAGTACAGGCGCGAGGTCACGTGAAAGTTCGCCAGCGTGGAGCTGAACAGGTTGTGGACGTCGGCAACGCGGTGCAGCAAGGCATCCACGACGATGCCAGTGTCGGTGTTCAGCAAGGCGACCACGAAGGGGACGAAGCTCGAGTCGCTGAGCAGCCAGCGGCCGACCACGAATGCCGTGCGCTCGCGAAAGAAGCCCGCTTCGACGACGTCCAGCGCGATCGGAAGCTCGGCATCCGGGGCATCGCTGTCGAGCAGAAAATTGATCCGTTCGACGATGCGTTCCGAATCGCCGCGCAGATCCCGGAATGGAACCGAGAATCCGGGCACCCGCAAGGCGCTCGCCACCAACTCGGAGTCGATGTGGCCTTGCACCGGAATGCGGCGAAACACCGAGGCCATCGAAAGAGCCCGGTGCTTGCTGGGCGGCGGAAACGAATAAGCAACCGGCCGCCACAGCTCGCGGCAGATGTTGCGCCGGATCGAGTGCGTGAAGCTGAACGCGATATCGGCCTCGTAGCGGTCTGTGATCATCGTCGAGAACAGGCGATCGACCTGATCCCAGACGTTCGGGCTGTCGGCCAGAGCCGGAAACCCCGCGTGGATCCGGGGCCCGTGTTGCGCCGTGTATTTGCTGTACAGGCCGAGGCGCTCTCGGCTGATCTGAATCGAGGCCTGGGGATCGATCGCCTCGAACGCGCGCATCGCGCGGTACGGGTATTCGCACAGCGTTCGATAGAAGTCGTCGAAGATGGCCAGAATCAGGCGCGCGGTGGCGTCGATCCGGCTCCAGTCGTCCACGCAGGCCGACAGGCTGGCGTACGCGCGTTCGACCCCGTCGCCGTCCTGTGAGGCGTCCTCCCCGTCCGGCGGCGCGCCCGCGGCCGCCTCGGTCTCGATGCTTTCCGGGGGCCGTGTCGTCAGGTTCACACGCGCAGTGTGCCCGACATTGCCCCTGCGGCGAAGCGCAGCGTCAGGGTGAGCGTTGCGAAGCGGAAGAAACGGGGTGAGGGTCGTTGCACCGGATCAACACCCTCACCCCGGCCCCTGTCCCGCTGGCGCGGCACAGAGGCAAGGAGCAGGTCACGTGCTCACATCACGGTGAGTGTGGCGTTGTTGCTGGAGGTCGTCCCGTAGGCGTTGGTGACTTTGACCATGAACGTCGCTCCGTTGTCGGCTGCGACGCTGGTTGGCCCGGTCGTGTAACTGGCCATCGTGGCGCCGCTGATCATCGTCGTGCCGCGGAACCACTGGTAGGTCACCCCGTATCCAGCGGGGCTGGTGGCCGTAACCGAAAACGTTGCCGTGGCCGGGTGGGTCACGCTCTGGTTCATGGGCTGAGCCGTGATCGTGGGGGCACTGCTCGACATGCCACCCGAGCCCCCCATACCTCCACCGCCCCCGCCATAGCCGCCGCCTCCGCAGGCGGCGATTAACGACGCGCATAGCGCCACCACCAGACGCAGGATGCGCGCCGGCTGCGCGGCACGCGCCCACCACCCATCGAACCGGGAAAACTGGAGGCTTTTCATCGCCGCTCCCCGCCCTTGTCGAAATTCGGGCACCGTAACGGTGAGTTCCCGCCCGCGGCGCTGCGGTTCACCGGGGGTGGCGCGCCTTGGCGCGAGCTACGGGCGGATGAGGGGCCCTCAGAATCCCATGGAAACGCGCACCGTCACGACGCCGTGGGTGTGATTGGTGCTGACGGGGTAGATACTGCTGGCGCCATCGCTGAATACCCGGGCGACCTGCAGGCTGAACGGCTGCATCCGGTACTCGACCCCGGCCAGAAAGTCGGCGTGCGGGTGATTGCCGCCGGTCTGATCCGTTGCGCCCGCGAAGGCCTGCAGCAGGCCGGCGTGGCCGATCAGCTTGAACCGCTCGGCGAGCCGGTACGAGCCGTTCAGTTCCGCATACGCCGTGTGGATACTGCCGCCGAAATAGTTGGGCGAGTAGTACAAGCGCGCGCTGATCGCGTCGGACTCGATGCCGGCGTGCAGTTCCCAGTACCTGTAATCGGCGTCGTTGGAAAAATCCGAGTAAGTCGCACCGGCATCGACGCTCCATCCGCGCTGCAGACGCTTCGCGTAGCCGGCATATCCGAGGTACTGCAGTTGCTGGCCTGAAACCGGGTCGAATTCCACGTTGGAGGCGAATGCGCCCGCGTACAGCCCGCTGGCATGGTCGTACGCCACGTCCAGCTGCGCCGCTGCATGGCCCTGTGTCAGTGAAACGCCGCGGAAGCGGTCATCGGACACCAGCGAGATGCTTCCCGACACTTGGGCGGTCGAGGCCGTGGCCACAAGTGCGGTCAGCGACGCCAGAACCCATCGCAGCACAGGACGAGCTCAGTGTCGCAGGACGCTTTTGTCGCGTGTGGCTGCTTCGCGGCTGCACGAGCAGGCTGCGGCCGCGCGGGAGATCAACGCACCCACGCCTCGAACCGACGTGGAATCCGGCAGCGCCTGCAGCAGTTTGTCTTCAGGACCTACGTTCAAATGGATCACCCTGGCTCCTCGCTCCAGTGCGAACTGAAAGGCTTTTCGCCAGTGTAAAGCGGTTGCAGGCGGCTGCGACACCGGCGTGCCGACAGGCCCGCAGCGCCATCAGCCGCGCGGCTTCAGAATCCTGCGGAAACGCGCACCGTCAGAACGCCGTGGGTGTGATTGGCACTGACCGGGTAGACACTGCTGGCGCCATCGCTGAACACGCGGGCAACCTGCAGGCTGAACGGCTGTATCCGGTACTCGACGCCGGCCAGAAAATCAGCGTGCGGGTGATCGCCGCCCGCCTGGTCGGTGGCGCCTGCAAAGGCCTGCAGCAGGCCAGCATGCCCGATCAACCTGAAGCGCTCGGCCAGCCGATGCGACCCGTTCAGCTCCGCATACACCGTGTGAATGCTCTGCCCGAAATAGTTCGGAGAGAAATACACACGCACGCCGACGGAATCGGATGTGACGCCGGCGTGCAGCTCCAGGTACCGGTAGTCGGTGTGCTTGGAAAAGTTCGAATAGGCGGCGCCCGCATCGAGGCTCCATCCGCGCGCAAGGCGCTGCGCATAGCCGGTGTAGCCGATCAGCTGCAGCTCCCGCCGGGACCGCTCGTAGAACCGGACGTTGGAGGCGAACGCCCCCTCGTACCAGCCGCTGTCATGGTCGTACGACACGTCGAGCTGCCCGGCGGGGAGTCCATTGGATAGCGAAACCCCGCGCGCGCGCTCATCCGACACCCAGGCGGCCGTACCCGACACCTGGGCGATCGAGGCTGTGGCTACAAGTGCGGTCAGCGGCGCCAGAGCCCATCGCAGCACGGGACGAGCTCAGTGTCCTGCGATGCTTTTTTCAACTATGGCTGCGTGGCACCCGCACGAGCAGGCTCCGGCCGCGCGGTTGATCACCACGCAGACGTCGATGGGTTGGCCGGTTCGCCCGCCTCCGGCGTCAGTGACCGACGCAAGCCGCAGCAACGCGCGGATTTGCTCCGGACCGAGCGATGGGGCGACTTGCTGCAGTAAAGCAATCAGGCCAGACACGTGGGCGGCGGCAAACGACGTTCCGTCGACGAATCCCCAACGGTCGACCGGCAGAGTCGTTGGAACGTCCCGGCCTGGAGCGGTCACGGTTTCGGCCGGACCGCCCGCATCGGCCACACCCTCCGTCGACACCGCAATCACCCCCGGGTGCGACGCCGGAAATCCCCCTCCGGCCGTCACCGGGTCGACCGCGCCGACCACGATGACGCCGCGGACTAAGGCGGCATCCAGTAGCGCGTGCAGCAGCTTGTCTTCCGGCCCCGTCACGCTCAGATTGATCACCCTGGCTCCTCGCTCCAGAGCGAACTGGAAGGCTTTTGCCAGCGTGAAGCTGTTGCAAGTGGCTGAGGCATCGACCTGCCAGCAGGCCCGCAGCGCCATCAGCCGCGCCTCGGGCGCGATGCCGGCGATGCCGATGCCGTTGTCGGCTCGGGCCGCGATGATGCCGGCCACCGCCGTTCCGTGCGCTTCGGCGGTGTAGGGGTTGGCATCGACGAAGTTTTCCGCGATTGCAATCTGCCCGGCCAGGTCCGGGTGCGCCAGCTCGACCCCGGTGTCCAGTTGGGCGATCGACACGTTGCGCCCAGTCGCCACGGCATGCACCTCGGCCAGGTGCCAGGAGGTGGCGGCGGGCTGCAGCGCGAACAGCGGATCGTTGTGGGACAGCGAATGGAACTTGTTCAGCGGCTGAGCCCAGGCGGTCCTGGAGTCGCTCGCCAGCGCATCCAGCACCACTTGCAGCGGCCGGTCGTCCGGCGCCTTCATCAGGAAACAGTCGACCCCGAGCGAAGGCATCGGCCAATCGGACTCGACCACCAGGCCGTGTGCGGCCGCCACCTCTGCGGCGATCCGGTGCCGGGCCGCGCGCCCGGACTGCGCGTCGTACCCGCCGCCGTAACCCCCATCAGGCCGGAAATGCGCCGGCGGGATCCGCACCATGACCAGGATCCGCCGGTCCTCGCCACCGGGGTCTGCCGCGGCGGGCGCCGGGGGTGCCTGCGCGCGGCAGATCACGCCCGCGATCAGCAGCAACAACAGCACGCACGCACGAATCACCGACTTCTTTCCAGCTGCAGCAGCTCGGCCAGCACGACGACAGGTTCAGCGCGCAGGCGGGCCAATGCGGCATTCAGGCCCGCGTCGGGGACGGCCACGACGTAGCCGTTCGACGCGGTCGGCCCATCGACGACACGGCAGCCGCAGTCGCGCAGGATCCGCGCGACGTCGCGCTGCACAGCACCCGGATCGAACACCACCACCAGGCTGCCGGCAGGGCGCTCAGGCGCGCCCGCCAAGGCCAGCGTGTGGTACGCGAGGCCGGTGCGGTCCGTCTGCATCACCTCCCAACCGAGCCCGAAGACCAGGACGAACTGCGCGGCCATCGCCAGCTTGACCCAGGCGGGAATCAGGACCGGAAGCACGGCGGTGCGACCCACCACGCGCCGCGGCGGCCGGCTCGGCGCGGCCTCGTCCAGCCGCGGCCGCAATTTGGCAAGCGCGGCCTGGGCTTCGGGCGGCAGTTCGCTTGCCCGATAGTCGGACTGCAGCACCCGCAGGCACTCGACCTCCGAGCGACAGGCCGGACACGCGCTCAGGTGCTCTTCGACCTGCACGACCTCTTCGCCCTGCAGCGTGCCGTTGACGAACCACGGCAGCAGTTCCTGCATCTTCTGATGGGGCGATTTACCAAAGCTCAGCACGCGCCCGACCATCACAGGTCCTCCTTGCGATCCGACAGGAACTGGCGCAACCGCCGGCGCGCATGGAACATGCGTGTTTTCACGGTGTCGACTGGGCATCCCATGATTTGCGCGATCTCCTGATATGCGCACCCGTGGTAGTAGGTCAGTTCGATCACGGTCCGGTGCTCGGCCGACATGCGGCCGATTTGCTGCATCAGCACGTTGGCACGCTGCCGATGCATCAATTGGGTCTCCGGCCCGGGCATCGTCGATTCGAATGCCTGCTCATCCGCTTCCACGGGGTCGTCGAACCGTTTGATCGCTTTGAGCGCCTTGCGATACGCGATCGAAAAGATCCATGTCGATACCTTCGACTTGCCGTTGAAGGTGCCCGCCTTGCGCCAAACCACCAGCATCGCGTCGTTCAGCACTTCCTCGACCGTGTGCGGGCGCCGCATCACCCGCTCGAGGAACCGAGTCAGCCGCGGGAAATAGCCCCGATAAAGCGTGTCGAACGCCTGGCGGTCGCCGGCCGCGATACGGTGCAGCAAGGCGGCCTCGTCGGCCGTCGCGTCGTCGGCGCTGCCCGCATTCGGAACGGGTCCGGTGGTTCGTCCGCTGGGCATCGCAATCTTCTGGAGCATCGAGCGTTAATCCCTCGTCACCGGCGAATGGTTCAATCGTCTAATCGCACTCCGACCCCGCGTTTGGATGGCCGGGTATGACGCGTTAGAGGGCCGGGAAGGGGCGGCGGTGGCGGGCAGGCGGCGGGAACGGGACAGCAGCAGATCAGCGCAGGGACGGGGGGTGGGCGGAGGCAGCCTCGGGGCTGGCCCCCGCGCCCCGCCGTCTGTCACGGCCTTACTGCCGTTTTTTCTCCCGCTTCTCCTGCCGTTTTTCCTTGGCGCTCTTTTGCGCGGGCTTCTTCTTGTCTTTCTTGGTGTCGTGCGATTTGGACATTTCGCTTACCTCGAGGTGGGCGGGAGGGCATCGATCCAACGGATGTGCCCGGAATCTTATTCCACCTTCGGATGGCCGAACAGGAACTCCTCGCTCCGGCGCGGATGGACGTGCTAACTTCCGCGCCACCCTGAGCGGCGCGTCGATTTCGAAGCACTGGAGTCGACCGGCGAGACTGACCCGACGGAGGAGCGATGCGCATTGCCCGGATTGCGAGTGTCGTTGCGTCGCTGTTCGCAGCCTTGGGCGCAGCGGACGCGGCCGAGTCGGTGCCCGACAGCCTGGCGCCCCCGGCCGGCCTGAAGCGCCTGCTGGAGGCGAGCGCGACAGGCGTTCAGATCTATCGATGCGGCCCTCCGAAGGGCGCCGAGGGCGCGCCGGCGGCCGTGTGGAATTTCGACGCCCCGCGTGCCACGCTGACCGATCAGCGGGGGGAGCCGGTCGGCCGACACTATGCCGGCCCAACCTGGGAGGCCATCGATGGCAGCAAGATCACCGGCAAGGTGGCTGCTCGCGCCGATGCGAGCGAACCGGGCGCAATCCCGTGGCTGCTGCTGAAGGCCGAGTCGACGGGCACCCCTGGCCGCTTCAATCGGGTCCGTGCCGTGCAGCGCCTGTTTACGTCCGGCGGTTCAGCCCCCGCGGGCGCCTGCGCTAAGGTCGGAGAGGTGCTGGAGGTGCCCTACCGGGCGATGTACGTGTTCTGGGCCCAGTAAGCCGCGCAGCGATTCGATCCAGCGCCCGCGCCTTTTCAGCGCGCGTGAGCCATCGGGCCGGGGGAAGAGCGACCTGACCGGTGACTGCCCGAGCCCGAGTGAGGCCCGCCGACAAAGCCCGGCCCGCCGACGGGGCGCGGGAAGCGGTTGAAGCCGTGATCGAACCAGTCTCGATCGTGATGGTGTCGGAAGCCCCACCAGGGCACCACCCCGATCGAGTAGTAGATCGGCCCACCCCACGCATTGCAATCGAAAAAGCCGGGGTCGCAACTCGGGCCATATGAGGCGTACGACGGCGGCGGGCCATAGGAAGGCGGTGCGGCGACCGGGTAGGGCGGGGGTGGCGGTGACTGATAGCGGCTTTGCTGCAGCTCCTGCTCCAGTTGCCGCACTCTTTCGTTCAGCGCCCGCATTTCGGCCTGGTGGACCGCCTCGGCGGCAGCCTGCGCCTCCGGGGTGGGCGGCGGCGCTTCCTCGATCACGTCGATCACCCGCGCGTTTTTGGGTGGAGGCAGGTTGCTGTAGGTGACGCCGCCGGAAGGATCGACCCAACCGGTGATCTCGGCAGCCGCGAGCGACGGTGCGAGCGCACAGCTAGCACCCACTAGCGCACCGGCCAGCGTTGCGTAGGACCAGCCCAGGCGACCCATGCTCTCGCCTCCCGCTTGAACGATCGATTCGAGTATAGGCTCCACCCGGCTGCGACCTGGTGGCGTGTAACAACCGATTTCGACTGTTACCGTTATGTGGAGTGCGGAGGGACTGGAGGAACTGCCATGCTGATCGATCAAGCGTTCTTCGCTACCTGGACACCGCGGGCCCAGGCTTTGCTGCGGCTGGTCACTGCGTTTCTGTTCCTGCAGCACGCAACTGCGAAGTTCTTCGGGATCCCGATGTCCTTCGATCACCTTCCACCGCTGATCGTGACCGCGGGTGTGATCGAACTGATCGGCGGCACGTTGCTGCTGATCGGGCTATGGGCGCGCGCCGCTGCATTCGTTCTGTCAGGGGAGATGGCGTTCGCCTACTTCATCGCTCACGCGTCGCAAGGGCAGGTGCTGTCGCCGATGGTCAACCATGGCGAGCCAGCGGTCCTGTACTGCTTCATATTCCTGTTTCTGGCGGCTGCCGGCCCCGGCGTCTGGAGCGTGGACGCCGCGCGGGGCGCCAAGGTGTGAGCAAACTCCCCCTCTCGACGCTGCGAGGCGGCAAGCCCTGAGGAAAACTCCCCTCTCCCGCTTGCGGGAGAGGGGCCGGGGGTGAGGGCCCTATCGCATATTCCCTGTGTGCCCCAGCGAATAACGCCCCGGCTGGGGCCACACGGTCAACCCGTGGGGCTCCATGCCGACCGGGATCTGGCTGACCGCGCCTGAGTCCGTGTCGAACACGTACACGACGTCGTCGTAGCGGCCGGACAACCACAGCTGGCGCCCGTCCGCGCTGACGTTGCCCATGTCGGGGCTGCCGCCGCCGGGTATCGGCCACGTCTGCACGACCTTCAGCGTGGCAAAGTCGATCACCGACACGCTGCCGGGCCCGTGGCGTTTGCCGTGAACGTGGTTCGAGCCCCGGTTGGCCACATACAGGCGGCTGCCGTCCCGGCTCGGGTACAGCCCGTGCGTGCCGACGCCGGTTGCGACGAAGCCGACCTCCTTGAAGCTCGCGCCGTCCACAACGAACGTGCCGTCGGCCATCATGTCGGCCACCACGAAGCGTTTGCCGTCCGGCGTGACCCGAATGTCCTGAGGCATCCCACCCTTGGACAGCTTCAACAGGCCCAGCACGCGGCGCTGCACCAGATCGATCTTGGCCAATGAGCCCGAGAACTCGCAGGTGAAGATGGCATACCGGCCATCGATCGAGAAGTCGGCGTGATTGATGCCTTTGCAGCCGGAGACCTTCAGCGACGACTTCAAGGCCATCGAATGCGGATCGCGGAAATCGAGGCGCTGGTGCGCTTCGGCCACGACGATGGCTTCGCTGCCGTCCGGGGTGAAGTACATGTTGTATGGGTCGTCGACCGCGATCGGCTTGCCGGGCTTTGCCGTCTTCGGATCGATCGGCGTAAGGGTCCGGGTTGGGCGCGTGTCTGCGGTGTGGGGTACGCACTGGGGCTGCAGATCCCGCGCCGGAACGCTGTGCTGCGGATTGGTGCCGACCTTGAATCGGTCGACCACCTTGCGCGTGGACGGGTCGATCACGGAGACGTCGTTGGAGCGCAGGTTCGGCACGTAGACGCGCGGCAGCGCGCCGGTCACCGTCGCGCTCAGGTTTCCGCTG
>JACXTT010009892.1_pt1 | contig 12968 bp, 16 predicted proteins | sample 9270951 | NCBI WGS metagenome assembly JACXTT01 (sample SAMN15532306, study PRJNA645909) | rock metagenome | isolation source: weathered quartz diorite | place: Puerto Rico | collected 2017-06-21 | reverse complement strand
GAAGGCAAGCGGCACTACGTCAAGATGGACGGCAAGCCAGTATTCACCCATGCGGTGAAAAACATCTCCCGTGCCTCGCAGATCGCGCTCGAGTCGAACGGTGTCACCACCGACCAGGTCGATTGGGTGGTGGCGCACCAGGCCAACCTGCGCATCCTCGAGAGCGTGGCCGAGCGCTGCGGCATTCCGCTGTCGAAGTTTTATTTGAACATTCACAAGTACGGCAACACCTCGTCGGCTTCGATTCCCATCGCGCTCGACGAGGCGCTGCGTGAAGGCAAGGTCAAGCCGGGCGACCTGGTGCTGATGGCCGCGCTCGGAGCAGGCTTGTCGTGGGGCTCGGCACTGGTGAGAATTTGAGAGCGTTCCTCTTCCCAGGTCAGGGATCGCAGAAGGTCGGCATGGCCGCGGGCCTGCCGCGCGCGCGCTTCGAAGAGGCCGACGCGGCGCTGGGCTTCTCGATCTCCAAGATCATCGACGAGGGTCCCGACGCCGAGCTGATGCGCACCGCGCACACGCAGCCCGCTATTTTGACCGTGTCGATCGCCTGGGCAGATCTATTGCGCGCGCGGGGGATCGAAGCGCAGATCGCCGCGGGACATTCGCTGGGTGAGTATTCGGCGCTCGTCTATGCCGGTACGTTGCAGTTTGCAGACGCGGTGCGGCTGGTGCACCTGCGCGGCAAGTTCATGCAGGAGGCGGTGCCCGAGGGCGTGGGCGCAATGGCCGCGGTCATTGGCCTCGATGCTTCTACCGTCGCTGATACCTGCCGCGAGGCTTCGCCCGACGCCAGCGATGCCTGCCAGCCGGCGAATTTCAACGGAGCGGGGCAGGTGGTGATCGCCGGGCACAAGAGCGCGGTCGAGCGCGCCATGGCGCTCAGCAAGCAGAAGGGCGCCAAGCTGGTCAAGGCGCTGCCGGTGAGCGCGCCGTTCCATTCGGCGCTGATGGCTCCGGCCGCCGAGCGGCTGCGCGCCGAGCTCGAAAAGATCACGGTGTCCGCGCCGCGCGTGCCGATCGTGGCCAATGTCTTGGCCGAGCCGTACTCGGACGCCGCGCGAGTCAAGGAGCTGCTGTATCGCCAGGTGACCGGCAGCGTGCGATGGGAAGAGTCGGTGCAGGCGATGGCGGGTCTGGGAGTCACCGAGGCCTATGAAGTGGGACCGGGAGCGGTGCTGCAGGGGTTGGTCAAACGGATCGCGCCGGCGATCGTGTTGCAGAAGCTGGAGGCGTGAGCATGAGTCGGGTGGCGTTGGTGACCGGGGCTTCGCGTGGCATCGGCAAGGCAATCGCGATAGCGCTCGGCAAGGATGGGTTGTTCGTGGTGGTCAACTACACCGCCAATGAAACCGCGGCGGCGGATACGCTGGCGACCATCAAGGCGGCGGGCGGCGATGGAGCGCTGGCGCGCTTCGATGTCTCGGACTCGACGGCGGTCGACGCGGCCATCAAGCAGATCGCCACCGAGCGCGGGCGCCTCGACGTGGTGGTCAACAACGCGGGCATCGCCATCGACGGCCTCTTGTTGCGCACCAAGAAGGAAGATTGGATGCGCACGCTCGAGGTCAATCTCTCGGGCGCGTTCCATGTCTGCAAGGCGGCGTCGCGCTATCTGCTCAAGAGCGACAGCGGCCGCATCGTCAACATCTCGTCGGTGGTGGGCGAGAGCGGCAATGCCGGCCAGGTGAGCTACTCGGCGGCCAAGGCCGGTCTCATCGGCCTGACGCGCTCCTTGGCCAAGGAGCTGGCCTCGCGCGCGGTGACCGTCAACTGCGTGACGCCCGGCTTCATCGAGACCGACATGACCGCGGCCCACGTGACCGGTGACAACCGCGAAACGCTGTTGAAACAGATCCCGCTGGGACGCATCGGAACCGCGGAAGACGTAGCCGAAGCAGTACGTTTCCTGGTGTCGCCGCGGGCCAGCTACGTCACCGGTCAGGTGCTACGTGTCAACGGTGGCCTATTGATGTAAATCCGAGGGGCGTGTGCTAGGGTGCCCCTCGCCAACCGCAAGGGAGAAGATCCGCGATGAACGTCGAGCAGAAGGTGAAGGAAATCATCTGCGCGCAGCTGGAAGTGAGCCCGGAGCAGGTCAAGCCCGAAGCGTCGTTTACCGACGATCTGAAGGCCGACTCCCTGGCGGTGGTCGAGCTGGTGCTGGCCCTGGAAGAGGCTTTCTCGATCGAGATCCCCGACGAGGACACCGAGCAGATCAAGACCGTCAAGGACGCGATCGAGTACATCAAGGCTCACGCCAAGGCCTGACATGCGACGCGTCGTCGTCACCGGCATCGGTGTGCTGTCCCCGCTCGGGATTGGTACCGAGCCCACCTGGACCGGTCTGATCAACGGCAAGAGCGGGATTGGACCGATCACCCAGTTCGACGCCAAGGACTTCTCGACCAAGTTCGCGGGCGAGGTCAAAGACTTCGACGCGACGGTGTGGATCGACAAGCGCGAAGCCAAGACGCACGATCGATTCCTGAACCTCGGCGTGGTCGCCGCGCAGATGGCGATGGATGACTCGGGGCTCACCATCACCGACGCGAACCGCGAGCGCGTCGGGGTCTACATCGGCGCCGGCCTGGGCGGCGTGGCCACCATCGAGCGCACCTATGCGCAGCTGCTCGAGAAGGGGCCGCGGCGCATGTCGCCGTACTTCGTGCCGATGATCATCGTCAACATGGCCCCGGGGTTGGTGTCGATCCGGTTCGGCATCAAGGGGCCCAATTTCTCGCACGTGTCGGCGTGCTCGACCGGCGCGCACTCGATCGGCGAGGCCATGCGCACCATTCAGCATGGCGAGGTCGACGCGATGATCGCCGGCGGCTGCGAGGCCACCATCACGCCGCTGGGCGTCGGTGGCTTCAATGCCATGCGCGCGCTGTCGACGCGCAATGAAGAGCCCGAGCGGGCGTCGCGTCCGTGGGACAAGGATCGCGACGGCTTCGTCATCGCCGAGGGTGCGGGCGTGATGGTGCTCGAGGAGCTGGAGCACGCCAAGACGCGCGGCGCCAAGATCCACGCCGAGCTGATCGGCTATGGCGTGTCGTCGGACGCGCACCACATGGCGCAGCCGGCGCCGGGCGGGGAGGGCGCGGCGCGCTGCATGCGCAACGCGGTGGCCGACGCCAAGATCGACGCCAATCGCATGGGCTACGTCAATGCGCACGGGACCTCGACGCCGCAGGGCGACGTGGCCGAGACCACCGCGGTCAAGACCGTGTTCGGCGAGCACGCCAAGAAGTTGGCCATGTCTTCGACCAAGTCGATGACCGGGCACATGCTGGGCGCGGCGGGTGGAGTGGAAGCTGCGTTCTGCGTGCTGGCCATCGAGCGCGGCGTGTTGCCGCCCACCATCAATCTCGAGAATCAGGATGTGCCGGACTGCGATCTCGACTATGTGCCCAACACCGCGCGTGAGACGCGGGTCGACGTGGCGCTGTCGAACAGCTTCGGCTTCGGCGGCACCAACGCCAGCCTGATCTTCTCGCGGTGGAACGGCTGATGAAGGTCGTCGTCGGCTCGGATCACGCCGGGTTCGCGCTCAAGACCAAGGTCAAGGAGTGGCTCGAGAAGTGGGGCCACGAAGTGATCGACGTCGGTGCGACGTCGACCGAATCGGTGGATTACCCCGACTATGGCGCGGCGGTGTCGCGCAAGGTGGTCGAGCTCGGCTCGGATGCGCGCGGAGTGTGTGTCTGCGGGTCGGGCATCGGCATCTCGATCGCGGCCAACAAAGTAGCGGGAGCGCGCGCGGCGCTGGTGCACGACTCGACCAGCGCGCGGCTGGCGCGGCAGCACAACGACGCCAATGTGATCTGTTTTGGCGAGCGTGTGATCGGACCGCAGAACGCCGAAGACGCTCTACAGGCGTTCCTCGGGACTGCATTCGAGGGCGGGCGCCATGCGCGGCGGGTCGACAAGCTCAAAGCGCTCGACTGAAGCCGACGCGCGGATGATGCGCCGCGCGATCGCGCTGGCGGCCCGCGCGCGCGGCAAGACCACGCCCAATCCGATGGTCGGCTGCGTGATCGTGCGCGGCGGCCGAGTGATCGCCGAGGGCTTCCACAAGAAAGCGGGCAGCGATCACGCCGAGGCCGCTGCGCTGCGCCAGATCAAGGGCAAAGCCAAGGGCGCCACGGTCTACGTCACGCTCGAGCCGTGCAATCACACCGGCCGCACCGGTCCGTGCGTCGAGGCGCTGCTTGCGGCCGGAGTCAAACGCGTGGTGGTCGGCATGCACGACCCGAATCCGCACGTGCTGGGCGGCGGCCTGGCGCGGCTACGGCACGCGGGCGTCTCGGTGACCGTGGGCGTCTGTCAGGAGGAATGTCGCACGCTCAACGAGGACTGGATTCACTACATCAGCACCGGCTGGCCGTTCGTCACGCTCAAAGCGGCCATCACGCTCGACGGTAGATTGGCCGCGCGCGGCGGCGACTCCAAATGGGTCACCGGAGACCTGGCACGCCTCGAGGTGCACAAGCTGCGCGATCGCTCCGACGCCATCTTGGTCGGCGCGGGCACGGTCGCGGCCGACGATCCGCAGCTCACCACCCGCCTGCCCGGGCGCCGCGGCCGCGATCCGCTGCGCATCGTTCTCGACGGACGCCTCACCACCTACGCCTCGGCCCGAGTGCTACCCGCGCTCATGATCAGCGCCCCCAACGCCCCGGCGCGTCAGGACCTGGTCGACCGCGGCGCCGAAATCGTCACCGTCGACGGCAAAGACGGCCGCGTAGATCTCACCTCCATGCTCCGCATGCTCGGCAAACGCGGCATCGTCAACCTGCTGGTCGAAGGCGGCGGCGACATCCACGGCCAACTGCTCGCGGCCGGCCTTGCCAACCGCATGGTCATCTTCGTCGCCCCCAAACTGATCGGCGCAGGCGGCGTGCCATTGCTCGCGGTCGAAGGCCCCGACAAAATGGACCAGGCCTGGCAGCTCCACGCCGTCACCACCGAGCGTCTCGGCGACGACATCATGATCTCCGGCACCATCGTCCGGTAGCCGGACAGGGGACGGATCTCAGTTTTTCACTTTTCAGGTCAGATCTGTTTGCGCGCGAGGCGCGGCTGCCTACGCGTGCGCAGCGGGAACGGAAAAGTAAGAAAGTAAGATCCGTCCCCATCCGGTTCCATGCGGCTTTTCGCTCGCAGTCACGGGGGGATAAGGCAAAAAGTGAAAAACAGAGATCCGTCCCCATCTTTCGCGTCGGGGGCGGAGGAATGGTATTGTTTTTCGTGGTATAGGCGCTTGGGATGTTTACGGGACTGGTCGAGGACATGGGCCGCGTGGTTGGCGTGACTCCGCTGCCGTCCGGGCAGGGCAGGACGTTGCGGCTTGCTGCGCGGTTGCTCGACGAGAAGGCAGCGGTCGGCGCGTCGCTGGCGGTGGATGGGGTGTGTTTGACCATTACCGAGTGGCAGCCGGGGCAGGCGAGCGCGGTGGTGGGGCCCGAGACTCTGGAGCGGACGACCTTGGGGGCGCTCGCGGAGGGGGCGATGGTCAATCTCGAGCGGCCGATGAAGCTCGGGGATCGGCTGGGGGGGCACATGGTGGCGGGGCATGTGGATGCGGTGGGGACGGTGGCTGCGACCAGGCCGCGGGCGGAGGCGCTCGATTTCACCATCGAGACCCCCGCTCATTTGCTGCGTTACGTCGTCGAGAAGGGATCGATTTGCGTCGACGGCATCAGTCTCACGGTCAACAAGACCGATGCGCGCGGCTTCGAGGTCTCGCTGATTCCGCACACTCAGGAAGTCACCACGCTCGGCAAGAAGCGCCAGGGCGACCAGGTGAATCTGGAAGTGGATCTGATCGGTAAATACGTCGAGAAACTGCTCGGCGGGAGGCTCACGTGATCACCAGCAAGGAGCGCGCTGCGCGGGTCGAGGCCGCGCTGGAAGAATTCCGCGCCGGCAAGATGGTCATCCTCGTCGACGACGAGGATCGCGAGAACGAAGGCGACCTGACCATGGCCGCCGAGAAGGTGACGCCCGAGGCGATCAACTTCATGGCCAAGCATGGCCGCGGGCTGATCTGCCTCACGCTCACCGAGGAGAAAGCCGATGCGCTCGAGCTGCCGCTGCAGTCCGGCCGCAAGGGCGGCGGCAGCCCGTTCGGCACCGCGTTCACGGTCAGCATCGAGGCGCGCCACGGAGTGACCACCGGCATCAGCGCCAGGGATCGCGCGACGACCATCTTGACCGCGGTCGCGCCCGACGCGAAGCCCGAGGAGCTGATCACTCCCGGCCACGTATTCCCGCTGCGCGCCAAGCGCGGCGGAGTGCTGGTGCGCACCGGGCAGACCGAAGGCTCGGTCGACCTGGCGCGCCTGGCGGGACTGCAGCCGGCCGGAGTAATCTGCGAAATCATGAATGATGACGGGACGATGGCCCGTATGCCCGATCTCGAGTCATTCGCCCAGGCGCACTCTCTGCGCATCTTGTCGATCGCCGATCTGATCGACTATCGCCTGCAGCGCGAGTCGCTGGTGGAGAAGCGCGCCGAGACTTCGCTGGTCCCCGATCTGCCCGGCATCACGGGGCAGTTCCGCGCGTTGGTGTTCGGCACGCTGGTGGAAAAGACCGAGTACCTGGCGCTGGTGTTGGGCGACATCGCCACCGACGAGCCGGTGCTGGTGCGCGTGCAGACCGCGCGCTTCCCCTCGGACGTGTTCGGCTCGGCCAATGCCAACCAGATGCGCGCCGCGCTGCAGCAGATCGAGCGCGCGGGCCGCGGCGTGCTGCTCTATGTCTACGCCGCCGGACGCCAGACCCTGCTCGACGACATCCGCACCCACGTCTTGAATGAAGGCACGCGGCCGCCGCCCGGCGAGCACGCGCTGCGCGACTTCGGCCTCGGCGCGCAGGTGCTGGCGTCGCTCGGCATCAAGAACCTGCGCCTGCTCACCAACAACCCCACCCGCATCGTCGGCCTCGAGGGCTACGGCATGTGCGTGGTCGAGCGCGTCCCGCTCGACGCCAACCCGCAGCGTGGCAATATCGTGAAGCTGCGCAAGGAGCCTGGTTAACGATGACCCGCACCATCGACGGCATGCTGAGCGCCAAGGGCCTCAAGATCGCGATCGTGGCCGCGCGCTTCAACGCGTTCATCGTCGAGCGCCTGGTCGAGGGCGCGATCGACGCCATCGTGCGCACCGGCGGCTCGGCCGACGACATCACGGTGGTGCGCTGCCCCGGCGCGTTCGAGATCCCGCAGGTGGCGCGCAAAATCGTCGAGCGCGGCGGTGTGCACGCGGTGATCTGCCTGGGCTGCGTCATCCGCGGCGCCACGCCGCACTTCGAGTATGTCGCCGGCGAAGCGGCCAAGGGTGTGGGCCAGCTCGCGGCGAGCGCCAAGATGCCGGTGGTGTTCGGCGTGCTCACCACCGAGACCATCGAGCAGGCCATCGAGCGCGCGGGCACCAAGGCGGGCAACAAAGGCTTCGACGCGGCCATGGCCGCCATCGAGATGGCATCGCTCTACTCGCAGCTCGTATAGATCATGGGCAACCGTCGACAGGCGCGTGAAATCGCGCTTCAGATCCTCTACCAGCTCGACGTACAGGAGCACCTGTCCGAAGATCAGGGGATCGCTCTGTTCTGGACCAGCTTCTCGCGCGAAGGCGAAGAGGCCGACCAGGAGTCGCGCGAGTTCGCCGAGCGGCTGGTGCGCGGCGTGCTGGGCGAGCGCGAAGATCTCGACGGCATCATCGGCCGGGCCTCGCGCAACTGGCGCGTCGAGCGCATGGCGCGGGTCGATCGCAATTTGTTGCGCCTGGCGCTGTACGAGATGAAACATGGCGGCGAAGACGTGCCCGCCAAAGTCGCCATCAACGAGGCGATCGAAATCGCCAAGCGTTATGGGACCAGCGAATCGCCGGCGTTCATCAATGGGGTGCTCGACCGCTGCCTCGAGGATTTCAAGAAATGATGGTCTCGTTCTTGAATCCTGAGCTGGCCAAATGGGATCAGCTCCAGGGCCCCGAAACCGCGCTGGTCTTGCCGTTCTTTTCCGACGAGCGGCCGCTGCGGGGCGCGGCAGGCTTGTGCGATTTTCGCTTGTGTGGACGGCTGTCGAAGCTGCTGCAAAAAAACAAGATCAGCGGGACCTGGGGCGAGACCACGCTCTACCCGCCGGTGGTGGGCGGCACGCGTAAGCTGCCGTTTTCGGGGCTGCTGCTGTTCGGGCTCGGCCCCGGCGAGCGCTTCGACGAGACCTGCGCCCGCGACGCCAGCCGCAAGCTCCTCGAGATCGCCGGCCGCATGAAGTGGCAGCGCTTCGCGCTCGCCCCCCCGGGACGTTCGACCGGACGGCTGTCGGCGCGCCGGGCGCTCGAGCTGGTCCTCGATGAGAGCAAGAAGCTGCCTCCGGCGGTCGAAGAGCTGGTCGTGGTGGAAGCGCCGGCGGGCCAGAAAGCAGCCGCCGATCTCGCCCGCCGGTAGGGACATTTCTGGTAAAATGCCAGGCGGTGCCCGAGCCGGCTGTCAGACGTGTCCTGATCGTTGAAGACTCCGCAACCATGCGGGGTTTCGTCACCGCGGCGCTCGAGGCCGCGGGCGGCTTCGAGGTCACCCAGGCGGCCAGCGGCTTCGAGGCGCTCAAGATCCTGCCGCGCAGCGTCTATGACCTGATCATCACCGACATCAACATGCCCGACATCAACGGGCTCGAGCTGGTGCGCTTCATCCGCGACAGCGACAAGCACAAGGAGTGCGCGCTGGTGATCATCTCGACCGACAGCCGCTCGGTCGATCGCGAGCGCGGGCTCAAGCTGGGCGCCAACGACTACCTGGTCAAGCCCTTCTCCGCCGAGGAGCTGCTCGCGGTAACGCGACGCGTTTTGAAGACGTGAGCGAGCAGTCCGACAAGGCGCTGGCCGAGTTCTTGTCGGAGGCGCAGGAGATCATCGAGAAGCTGAGCCGCGATCTGCTGGTGCTCGACGAGGGGCGCGCGGCCGGCCGCTACGATCCCGAGGCGCTCAACGACGCCTTCCGCGCGGTGCACTCGCTCAAGGGACTGTCCGGGCTGTTCGGCGTCACGCGCATGACCAGCCTGTCGCACAACCTGGAGAACCTGCTCGACTCGCTGCGCCTCGGGCGGGTCGATCTCTCTCCAGCCACGCTCGATCTCCTGTTCGAAGCGGTGGCGCTCTACGGCCGCATCATCAAGGAGACCTCCGAGGGATCCGAAGGCTCGGGCTCGAGCGGAGTCGACGAGTTCATCGGCCGCCTCGATCGCGCGGTGCTCAAGCGCGAGCAGCCCGCCGCCGCGCTGCCCTGGGGCGGCTACGATCTCGACGCCGGATTGCTCTCGGTGCTCACCGAGTACGAGGAGCACCGGCTGCGCGAGAACATCAAGGCCGGACGCGCCCTGTACCGCATTCACGCCGCGTTCGACCTGATGACCATCGACAAGGGGCTCGACGAGCTCAAGCAGCGGCTCAAGCCCGTCGGTGAGGTGATCACCTATCTGCCGTCGACCGACAGCCACAGCGATCAGCAGATCGAGCTCGATGTCATCCTCGGCGCCTCGCGCCCGCACGAAGAGGTGATGGCCGCGGTGGCCGGCACCTCGTCGACCGCGCACCCGTTACCGCGCAAAGACAGCGCCGACGAGCCGCCGCTGCCTGCCTTGATGCCGGAGGACTCGGCGGTGACCGTAGCGCCGGCCCTGCCGCCGGCGCCGACCGCGATGCCGAGCGCGGAGGAGGCGCTGGCGCCCGAGCTGTCGCTCAAGTCGGTGGCGCAGACCGTGCGCGTCGACATCCGCAAGCTCGACCACCTGATGAACATCGTCGGCGAGCTGGCCATCACGCGCGCCGGATTGTCGACAGTTTTGGAGCAATTGCGCGATCGGCGCGAGCTGCAGCCGCTGGCGCGCGCGCTGCACCACGAGCTGCGCGGCCTGACTCGCAAGCTCGACGAGCTGCAAGAAGGCATCCTCGAGGTGCGCATGGTGCCGCTCGGGCAGATCTTCGACAAGCTGTCGCGCGTGGTGCGCAAGATCTCGCGCGACGCGGGCAAGGAGATCCGCCTGGCCATCACCGGCGCGGACACCGAGCTCGACAAGCTGATCGTCGAGGAGCTGTCCGACCCGCTGATGCACGTGATCCGCAACTGTATCGATCATGGCATCGAGCGGCGCACGGTGCGCCGCGAGCTGGGCAAACCCGACGCGGGCACCATCAGCATCGCCGCCGAGCAGCGTGGCAACCACGTGGTGCTGGTCATCGAGGACGACGGCGCCGGCCTCGATCGCGCCAAGATCCTCGACAAGGCGATCGCGCGCGGGGCCATCGACGCGGCGATGGCGGCCGAGATGTCGGATCGCGACGTGATGAACCTGATCTTCCTGCCCGGCGTGTCGACCAAGGACGTCGCCGACCAGATGTCGGGGCGCGGTGTGGGCATGGACGTGGTCAAGACCAACATCGCGCGGTTGTCGGGCATCATCGACGTCGAGTCCGAGCCGGGGCAGGGCACGCGGCTGACCATCACGCTGCCGATCACTCTGGCGATCATCCAGGCGCTGATCATCCGCGCCGCTGGGCGCACCTTCGCGATACCGCTCAACTCGGTGCTCGAGAGCTTGATCTGCACCCCCAACGAGATCGTCACCATCGAGGGGCGCGAGGTGATGAGCGTGCGCGGCCACACCTTGCCGCTGGCGCGTTTGGATCGCTTGTTCGAGCTGCAGCGCAGCAACCTCGACCCGGCGCCCGCGCGGCAGTTCGTGGTGGTGGTCGGCCTGGCGCAGCACCGCATCGGCCTGTGCGTCGACGAGCTGGCCGGGCAGCAGGACATCGTCATCAAGACTCTCGGCCGCGTGCTCGACGGCGCGCCCGGCATCGCCGGCGCCACCGATCTCGGCGGACAGCGCACCGTGCTGGTGCTCGACGTGGCGGCGATCGTCGAAGAAGCGATCGGCCAGGCGCAGGTGGTGGCGGCATGAAGCGACTGACTCTGGCCACCGAGGAGAGCTGGCGGCACCAGCCCGAGCGGCGCGGCAGCGAGCGCGCGCACGCGGTGCTCACCTTCGTGGTCGGCGGCGAGACCTACGGCGTCGAGATCAAGCACATCCGCGAGATCATCAAGGTGCGCGCGGTCACCGAGGTGCCGCGCATGCCGGCGTTCCTGCTGGGCGTGATCTCGGTGCGCGGAGTGATCATCCCGGTGATGGATCTGCGGCGTCGCTTGCACTTGGATGAGACCATGTTGACGCGCGCGGCGCGCATCCTGGTGGCGGACCAAAACGGCGAGCCCTATGGCCTCTTGTGCGACGCGGTCACCGGGGTGGTGCGTTTCTCCGACGACGACATCGAGCCCCCGCCTTCGACCCTGGCGATCCACGACATCGCGTTCTTGCGCGGTATCGCGCGCTATCAGGCGGGCAAGCGCGAGCGCATGGTGGCGCTGTTGGCGCTCGAGCCGCTGGTCACCTTCGACATCCGCGGCCGCCGAGCGCTGCGGGGGAACGCCAAGTGAAGGGCCCGAACCGCAGGCTCTTCGGCGCAGAGGCGCGCGCGGCGCAGGCCGACGATGCGCTTCAGCTGGTGGCCTTCACCGCCGGCGGTGGCGAGTATGCGCTCGACATCATGCGCATCAAGGAGATCGTCAACCCTGTGCGCATCACGCAGGTGCCCAAAGCGCCGCCGTTCGTCGAGGGGGTGATCGAGCTGCGCGGAGCTATTTTGCCGATCATCGATCTGCGCAAGCGCTTCGAGCTGCCGATCGGACCGGCTACTCGCTCGACCAAGTTCATCATCACTACGATAGAGGCAGGCGGCAAACGGATGATCGTCGGCCTGGTAGTCGATGGAGTCTCCGAGCCTTTGCGCGTGCCGCGCGCCGAGGTGCGCCCCGCGCCTGCGCTGGCTCATGGCGACGCGGCCTATTTCGCCGGAGTGGTGCGCCGTCGCATCGCCGGCGCGGAGGATCGCATCGTCATGGTGGTCGACATCGACGCCATCTTGAGCTCGCGCGAGAAATCGTCGCTCGCCGGGCTAGACGAGGGCGCTCCGTGATCGTGGTGGCCTACGAATCGGAATCGATCCGCTCGGTCATCCGCCACCTGCTCGAAGGCGTCGGCTGGCCGGTGACCGCGGTCTCCGACGGGCACGCGGCGGTCACTGCGCTCACCGCTTCGGGCACCGCTCCGGCCGCGCTGGTGATCGACGTGGCGGTCGGCGGCGTGCACGCCTATGCGGTGGTCGAAGAGGTGCGGCGCCGCGAGCTGCCGACCCGGGTCGTTTTGGTGGCCTCGATCTACAACCGCACCAGCTACAAGCGCCGGCCGACCTCGCTCTATGGCGCCGATGATTACGTCGAGCAGCACCACATTCCCGATTCGCTGGTCGACAAGCTGGCCAAGCTGATCGGTCCGCCGCCGCGCGCCGAGGCCGCTGCCGCTTCGCCGCACGAGGAGACCGCCGAGGGTCAGGTGATCCGCGAGGCCGCGCAGGGCAGGCTCGACGGTCCCTCGTGGGTGCAGGTGCAGCGCGCCGAGCGTCTGGCGCGGCTGATCGTCGCCGACATCGCGCTCTACAACGGCGCCGCGCTCGACGCCATGGAAGCCGACGCCAGCGTCGACGAAGTGGACGCGCGGCTGCGCAGCGACCTGGAAGAAGGGCGCATCTTGTTCGATCTGCGCGTGCCTCTGGCGGTGCGCCGCGAGCGCGACTTCATGAGCGAAGCGCTCAATGCCATGCTCGACGAGCGGCGGCGCGCGCGCGAAGCGGGAGTCTCCTGATGCGGCCGTTGTCGCTGGCCGATGCGCGTGCGGCGTTCGCCGACCCCGACGTGGAGGCGCGGCGCGAGGCGGTGTCGCGTCTCGATCTGCCCGAGGAGGGCGAGCCGGGAGCTGCGGAGCTGGCCTTCCTGGTCGGAGCCATGGGCGACGAGAGTTGGCTCTTGCGCAAGGAGGCCGCGGCTAAGGCCGCACGCTTGCCCGATCC
>JACXTT010009891.1_pt1 | contig 12968 bp, 9 predicted proteins | sample 9270951 | NCBI WGS metagenome assembly JACXTT01 (sample SAMN15532306, study PRJNA645909) | rock metagenome | isolation source: weathered quartz diorite | place: Puerto Rico | collected 2017-06-21 | reverse complement strand
GGGGGGCGCCGTGGGTGAGTCGCAACGGGGGGCCGCGGGGTTCCCCTGCCGGGTCTGTTCCGGGACAGGTTGGGCCCCGTCCCCGGTCTAAGCCGGTCGGGGCCCGGCCTCGGCTATCGGCTGCGCTAAATTGACGGGTGCGGGGACCGGTGCTAGAGTCCCGCACTCGTAGCCTCGGCGGCAGGAAGCCGCAAGGTGGAGGAGGAGCCTGTGACCAAGGCCGATCTGGTAGACGAGATCTCGGGCAAGACTCGAATCTCCAAGAGCGAAACGGCAACCATCGTGGATCAACTGCTGAACGCCATCTCGCGCGCGTTGAGCGAGGGGAAGCACATCGAGATCCGCGGTTTCGGAACATTCAAGGTTCGCGAACGCAAGGCGCGCAAGGCGCGTAATCCGCGAAGCGGGGCGGAGGTCATGGTTCCCGCAAAGCTCGTTCCGGTCTTCAAGGCGTCCAACGAACTCAAGGGAGCGGTGCGGGGATAGGCGCCGGCCCGAAGGAGAGCGATGGGAAGCGGAAAGAAGCGCAAGCGTAAGAAGATTGCGACGCACAAACGGAAGAAGCGCCTTCGCCGCGATCGCCACAAGAAGAAGAACCGCTAGCACCTCGATCTCAAGGCTTCACGCGTGATGACACGTCCTCGCGTCGGCCGGCTCGAGCGGACCCGATTTGGTTATGGGTTCGTGAGGGTCGGCGAAGGCGAGGACGATCTTTTTGTGCCCCCCTTCGCGATGGGGAACGCCCTTCACGGCGACCTCGTCGTGGCGCGGTACCTGGAATCGCGGCGGGAAGGGGACGCGCACGAGATCGTGGAAGTGCTCGAGCGCTCGCAAGCGGGGATCGTGGGACGGCTCGAGGCGCGCGGACGAATGACGCTCCTCCTTCCCGAGCGCCCCGAGTATCCCCGCGAGATCCTGCTCGCGCTCCACGGAAGGGCCTCGGTGCCTCGGGGAGGGCGGGCCGTGGTACGTCTGGACCTGAAGCCTCCCGAGCCGCTCCAGGGCAAGGTCCTGGCCGTCCTCGGCACGGACGACGCGCGAGAGGACAGCTGGGTGATCGCGCTGGAGGAGGGAATCCGGACCGAGTTCGAGCCCCAGGCGCTGGCCGAGGCGGCCGCCCACGACGAGTCCACCGTGGCGCGGGCAGCACACGGGAGGTCCGATTTCCGGAACGAGACGGTCCTCACCATCGATCCCGAGGACGCGAAGGACCACGACGACGCGCTCTCGGTGCGGCGTTCCCCGCGCGGCGTCCACGAGGTTGGGATCCACATCGCCGACGTGAGCCACTACGTGCCTCCCGGAGGTTCGCTGGACCTCGAAGCGCAGGCCCGAGGCAACAGCGCCTACCTTGCCGACGCGACCTATCCCATGCTTCCCGAGGCGCTCTCGGGAGGGCTGTGCAGCCTTGTCGAGGGCAGGGACCGGCTCACGCTGAGCGTTCTCGTGGAGTTGGATGAGGAGGGCACGGTCGGGAGGAGCCGCGTCGTGAGCGGCGTCGTGCGGAGCGCGGCATCGCTCTCGTACCCGGAGGCGGCGCGCCTCGGGCGCGAGGGAGGGAACGGGATTCCGGCCTCGCTCGCGCTCCTCGACCGGATCGCGCGCGGGCTCCGCCGCCGCCGCATGGAAGAGGGGGGCCTCGACCTCGACCTTCCGGAAGTGCGCGCGCTTCTCGACGAGCGCGGCGAGCCGCACCGCTTCGAGGAGACGAAGCGGCTTCCGACGCACGAGCTGGTCGAGGAGTACATGCTTCTCGCGAATCGCATCGTCGGCGGCCGGGCGCTCGCGAGGGAGCTGCCGTTTTTCTATAGGGTTCACGAGCGCCCCCGGTATGATAAGCTGCGTGCGTTCTTCGACGCGGCCCGGTACCTGGGTCGCTCGGGAGCCGTACCCTTCGTGACGGAGGCGAAGCAGCTCCGGCGATGGGCCACGCCCGGGAAGACGACGCGTGACCGCATCGTGAACCTGTATCTTCTGCGCGCCATGGAGAAGGCGCGCTACGATCTCGTGGACGTCGGACACTTCGGGCTGGGAATGCGGGGGTACGCGCACTTCACGTCTCCGATCCGCCGTTACGCAGACCTCGCCAATCATCGAATTGTGAAGCGGCACCTTCTCGACGGGCAGAAGCCCGGAGGGGATCCGTGGGCGTTTGCGGATGGCTGGATGAGCGAAGGCGTCGCCGCGCACATCTCTTCCACCGAGATGAAGGCGGACGACGCGGAGCGCGCCGTGCTCAAGACGAAAGCGGTCCGGTACGCTCAGCTCCGCCTGGGTGAGGAGGCGCGGGGCACGATCGTCGGACTCACTCCGGGAGGGCTCTTCGTCTTCCTCGAGGGCTGGTTCATCGAGGGATTCCTCCCGAAGCGCGCGATCGGGGACCCGACGCTCACGCTGGCGGAGCACGGCTTTTCGTTCCGCTCCAAGCGCACGCGGCACCGGTTCGGTCTGGGAGATCCGGTGGACGTCGTGATCGCGAGAGCGGATCTGGAACGCAGGGAAATCGAGCTTGGATTGCGGACGCGCACGGCGCGACGGCAGAAGCATCCGGGTCGCGCGAAGGTCAAGGCGCGCGGGGGGCGTCGGGGAACGCGTCGCTGAACGGGCGGCACGGGCGTGCCGCGGGGGAGGATGTGGGTCATGACCAAGTCGACGAAGGAGCGACGCAAGGCGCCTCGGGTCGTCGCCCAGCTCGCGATGCAGATCGCGGGGGTGGGCGAGGACGAGTCGGTTCTCACCACCGAGAGCATCAACCTTTCCGCGGGAGGGCTCCAGTTCCAGAGCAAGGTCTCCCTGGCCCCGCTCACGCGGGTGGCGCTCACGCTGCTCCTGCCGCCGTTCGGCCGGAGGCTCCGGCGGGGCCGCGTGGTCCAGTGCGTGGGCGTGATCGTGCGGTCCACGGAGATCGAGCGCCCCAGGCAGAAGCGGAAATTCGAGCTGGCGTGCTGCTTCACCGATATGGCCCCCGACGACCGCGAGCTGATCGAGCAGTACGTGGTGTGGCGCTCCATGAGGCGCGTGGGCGCCTCGCGGGGGGGCGAGGACGAGGTCCCGAGGAGGCGTTCCGCCTCCCGGTAAGCCCGCGGGGAGGAACCCCGGGCTTACGGGAGGGGTATTATCCCTCGTTCTCACCCATGGCCCTTCGAGCCCCTAGGCGGTACCTGATGCGGCGCGTCCCCGGAGCCAACTTCCGCCTCTGCCTCGTGCTGGCGCTCGCGTGCTCGGCCTTTCTCCGGCCCGGCGTCGCGGGGGCGACCCGCTACGCGGGGGAGTTCCTGCGCATCGGGGTGGGGGCCCGCGCGCTAGGGATGGGCAGCGCTTTCGTCGGGCTCGCCGATGACGGCACCGCCTCCTACTGGAACCCGGCGGGGCTCGCCACGCTTACGGGGCGGGAGCTGACCGCGATGCACGCCGAGCAGTTCGGCTCCATCGTTCAGTACGACTTTCTCTCCTACGTGATGCCGGTGGGCGCTCCGGGCAAGCCGCGCCAGGCGATCGGTGCTTCCCTGGTGCGCCTCGGCGTCAACGACATCCCCGATACGCGCGGCCTCCAGTTCATCGACCAGAACGGGAACGGCAAGTTCGACTATCCCCAGGATCTCCTCATCGTGGATGAGAGCCGGTTCATCTTCGACAGCGATAACGACGTGGGGCTCCTTTTCAGCTATGCTCGCGACGTTCGCCCGGGGCTCTCGGTAGGGGGGAACTTCAAGTACATCCGGCAGTGGCTCGGGGACAGCCTCCGCTCCAACGGCTTCGGGATCGATCTCGGGCTCCTCTATGTCGGGAGCAGCGGCCTGTCCTTGGGAGCGACCCTCCGTGACGCCACCACGACCCGGATTCTCTGGAATACCGGCACCAGCGAGTTCATCGCCCCTTCGCTCCGCCTGGGCGCCGCGAAGACGCGCGGGTTCCACGACCGTCGGCACTTGCTCACGGCGGCGCTCGACGTCCAGGTGGGATTCTCCGACGAGCTGCTGTCCAGCCAGGCGCACTTGGGAGCCGTCACGTTCGAGTTCCATCCCGGACTCGAGTACTGGTACGACCGACGCCTCGCGCTCCGCGCGGGTTTCGAGGCGCAGAACTTCACCGCGGGTGCCGGAATCCGGTATCACAAATTCGGCCTCGATTACGCCTTCCTGGATCACCGCGATCTCGACGCGAGCCATCGCGTCTCCGGCGCCTACCGCTTCTAACCGAATCCCGTCGCGGCCATGACCGCGATCCCGCCGGTCCTGGTGCTGGTGCTCGCGGGAGGACGGAGCGACGCCCTCCGGGCGCTCGGCCGCATCCGCACGGCGTCCGCGCTCCCCTACGGCGCGAAGTACCGCGTCATCGATTTCACCCTCAGCAACTGCGTCCATTCCGGGCTCAACCGCATCGGGATTCTCACCCAGTACGCGCCCCTCTCCCTGCACGGGCACATCGGAATCGGCCGCGCCTGGGACCTCGACCGGCGCGACGGAGGCATCCGGCTGCTCCAGCCCTACGTGCGCCAGCGGGAGACGAACTGGTACAAGGGGACGGCGGACGCCTTGCTGCAGAACCGGAACGTGATCGAGGACGCCCAGGCGCGCCACATCCTCGTGCTCTCGGGGGATCTCGTGTACAAGATGGACTACGCGGACCCGATCCGATTCCACGAGGAGCAGGACGCCGCGCTGACCCTGGTCACCGTGACCGCTCCCTCCCACGAGCCTGAGCGCTACGGATACGTGCACGCGGACCGGAGCGGGCGAGTTTCGGCGCTGGACGAGAAGCCGAAGCGCGCCGGAGGGGGCGCGGTCTCGGGGGCGATCTACGTCTTTCGCGCGAAGGAGCTGATGGATCGTCTGCGCCGTCCCGGCGCGGGGCCGGATCTCGTGCGCGACGTGATCCAGCCCATGATCGAGGAGAAGGGGCGCGTCTTCGCGTATCCGCATCGCGGTTACTGGCGGGACATCGGTACCCTGGATTCCTACTACGGATCGAACATGGACCTCGTGCGTCCGTCCCCTCCGCTCAACCTCTACGACCCGGATTGGCTGGTCTACACGCCCAGCGAGGATCGCGCGCCGGCCGTGATCGGCGGCCACGCCTCTGTAAGCCAGAGCTTGATCTCGCACGGGACGCGCGTGGAAGGCACGGTGCGCCGCTCGGTCCTCTTTCCGGGAGTGCACGTGGGGCCCGAGGCGGTGGTCGAGGATTCGATCGTGATGCACGACACGCGCATCGGCCGCGAGGCCGTGCTCCAGCGCGCCATCGTGGACAAGCGTGTCGTGATTGGATCGGGCGCCGTGGTGGGGCATGCCGCGTATCCCCAGGCGCGCGCCGCCAGCGGGGATGACGGGCGAGTCGCGCCGGGACTGTGCGTCATCGGAAAGGGCTCGGTGGTTCCGGCATCCACACGAATCGGCCCGGATGCCCTGGTCGAGATCGGGGTCTCGGAGCGCGACTTCCCCGGACGCGAGATCGCGGCGGGCTCGGTGGTCCGCCCCTCGGGGCGCGTCGCCGCGGCGCGAACCGCGACGGGAGACCCCGCGTGAGCTTCGTTTCGTACGCGATGATCCTCGCGGGCGGGCTCGGGAGCCGCCTGTGCATCCTCTCCGAGAAGCGCGCCAAGCCGGCCGTTCCGTTCGGGGGGAAGTACCGGATCATCGATTTCGCGCTCTCCAATTGCGTGAACTCGGGGATCTACGACGTGGGGATCCTCACCCAATATCGTCCTCTCAGCCTCCGCGATCACATCGGCATCGGCCGGCCCTGGGACCTCGATCGGAAGCGGGGAGGCGTGGAGCTCCTGCAGCCGTTCCAGGGATGGGCCGAGACCGACTGGTATCGGGGCACGGCGGATGCCGTCTACCAGAACTGGATTCGCGTCGAGGAGCGTGAGGCGGAGCACGTGCTCGTGCTCTCGGGCGATCACGTCTATCGCATGGATTACCGCCCGATGATCGAGGCACACCTCGCTCGCGGCGCGGACGCGACCGTCGGGATCGCGCAGGTGCCACGAGAGGAGGCGCGCGGGTTCGGCGTGGTGGACCTGGACGGCGAGGACTGGATCCGAGGCTTCCTCGAGAAGCCCGCGTCCCCTCCGTCGGGGAACATCTCGATGGGAGTCTACGTGTTCCGGACGGCGGCGCTTCACGCGATGCTCCGCGACGACGCGGAGCGCGACACCGCATATGATTTCGGGAAGAACATCCTGCCCGCGATGGTGGAGTCAGGGCGCGTCCTGGGCTTCCGCTACGACGGCTACTGGCAGGATATCGGCACCCTGGATTCCTACTATCGGGCGAACCTGGACCTGCTCCGGCCGGACCCGCCGTTCCCGCTGGAGGACCTTCGCTGGCCCATCTTCACCCCGAGCACCGAATTTCCGCCGGCGAGGATCGGCCCGCGCGCCGAAGTGCGCGCCTCGATCGTGACCCACGGGACGATCGTGAACGGAACGGTGGAGCGGTCCATTCTCTTCCCGGGTGCCGTGGTCGAGGAAGGCGCCGAGGTGCGCGATTCCATCGTGATGGGGGAGACCTGGGTGGGACCGCAAGCCGAGATCCGTCACTCCATCCTGGACAAGCGCGTCCACGTCGGCTCGAGGGCGCGGGTGGGGTATGGAACCGACCTCACCCCCAACCGGTCCTGTCCCGAGCATCTCAGCTCGGGGATCACGGTCGTGGGGAAGGAGACGCGAATCCCCGAAGCGGCCACGATCGGGCGGAACTGCCGCGTCTCGGCGAATCTGATCGAGGAGGATTTCGGGGAGGGCGCGATTCCCAGCGGTGGCGTGATCGAGCGCGAGCTGAACGTGGCCCACTGAGTGGAGCCCGAAGGACCGCCGGGACTCCCGTCGGCGCTGTGTGTTTCGGTGGTCGAGCTGCTACTGGATGCGGATTCTCTGTCCCGCCCGGAGCTGCCCCTGATCGCTGATTCGGTTCAAGCGCGCCAGCGTCGCAGGGGACCTTCCGTAGCGCGCGCCGATCTCCGAGAGCGTCTCGCCGCGCTTCACGAGGTGCACATGGCCCCGATGACGCCGCGACGAGTGGCGCAGCTCCCGCTGCTGGGCGCGTGAGGCTTCGCGAAGCTCGGCCTTCGTCAGAGGTTTGGGCTTGTAGTAGGTCTGCAGGAGCTCCTGTATTTCGTCCCCCTTGCCCTTCGGCACGCGGATCGAGGTGCCGTCGGGACCCGCGGGGGCGCGGTGCCGCACGAACATCGGATTCAGGTTTTGCAGATCGTCGAAAGGAATCGCTGTGATTCCCGAGACCAGCTTCAGATCCACCGGCCCTTTGATCAGAACCTCGTCGAACCGGAACGGCGAATTCGGGGGAAGCGTGAAGCCGTAATGCTCCGGATCGGACGCGATCTCCATCGCGGCCAGGAACTGGGGAACATAGTCCCGCGTCTCGCGCGGGAGACGCAGGGCCCAGTAGTCATCCGTCTTCTGGCGGCGGATCGCCCGCTTGATGGTGCCCTCGCCGCTGTTGAATGCGGCGAGCGCGAGCGGCCAACTTCCGTCGAACATCTCGTAGAGCTTCCGGAGGTAGCGTGCCGCGGCGCGGGTCGCAAGCTCCGGATCCCGGCGCTGGTCCACGTACGGCGTCATCTTCAGACCGAAGAGCTTCGCCGTGCCGCGGATGAACTGCCAGGGGCCCACCGCGCGCGCCACCGAGCGCGCGTGCATGTTGAATCCGCTCTCCACGAAGACAAGATTCGCCAGCTCCTCGGGCACCCCTTCGGCCCTCAAGTTATGCGTGAGGATGTCCATGTAAACGCCTGAGCGCGCGAGATATCTCTGGAAGTCTTCACGCCCGCGGCCGGTGAAATAGTTGATCCACATGTCCACGCGCTCGTTCCGCTCGGGCTTGATCGGCGCGAGCCTCCGGGGAGGCGTGCCCGAACCGTCGGCGCCCTCGTCCGTCTCGAGCACCGCAGCGTTCATCCGCTCGCACTCATCCTTCATGTCGGTCAGCTTCTCGCGAAGCTCCTTCACGCCGGGCTGCGTGCTCGGCAGGCCTTCCAGGCCCAGAAGCGCGGCCTGGATGGCGGGAAGGGCTTCGGCGGGCTTTCCCTGGCCCATCAGCTCTTCGGCTCGGGATACGTTCGCCATCGTGCTCTCGAGCGGATCGTGGACGACCGGGGTCTCAGGCTTCGGATTGTCTGCGGTCTTGTCCTGCGTTTCGGCCGAGCCGGGACGAATCGTCCAGGCGGGCATGTCCGGGCCAAGCGTCGCCGCGCGCGCGGAAACGTCGGCGAGGAGCGCGATGGCCGGGAGGGACGCGGTCGCCAGAAGGAGCGCGATGGTGCGAATTCGGTTCTTCAACGGGGCCTCCGTGGTTTGAAAGAGACTTCCTGTCCGCGGACTCGAGGCCTCGTCGTGGAGCTGTCCGCTGGACTATTCCGATCGCGTGAATGCGCGAGATTGGTGGGGCAGTCCGCGCACACTACGATCCGGTCGTGCAAAATGCAAGCGCCAAATGGCTCATATTTGGGTTCCTGCGTCCCCTCCGGGGACAATGCCTTCCGAGGAGCCCAACGCACATAAGTATTTGCAAGTGATATGCCATCAACGGCTAGAACGGTCGTTGACAGCCCCGGAGCGGGCCGCCTATTGTGCGGCTCGATGAAGACGGCAGTCTCGACGCAGGTCCTCATCCAAGGCCTTGTGAGGAGCCCCGATCGGGAGGGAGCGCTCGCGCACCTCGACACCGAGAGGGGTTTCGCGTTTGTGGGGCGTGGCTCAATGGGCGTCGCCGACGTGATCGATCCGACCATCTGGGTGAAGGAAAAGCTTTCGCTGGCGCTCTCGGGCCACGACGACGACCGCGATCCCCAGCTGCGCCGGGCGATCGGGATGCTGCGCGCGGTCCATGCGGAGCTGATGGCTCGTCCCGATCTCGAGCGCGCGTGGATCTCGGTCCTCGTGGTGCTGTTCCGCGAGGGGGAAGGCATGGCGCTCGCCGCGGGGGATTGTCCCTGCTACCGCTTCCGCTCGGGTGTGCTCTCCCGTCTCGGCCGCGTCGCGCCCGAGAGCGCGACGGAGCGACCCGAAGGAGCCCTCGGATCGGAGCCCCAGGTTCGGCTCGAGATGGTGCCCTTGAGCCCGGTCGTGGGAGACTGCTACATCCTGTCAACGCATCCCCTGCGCGAGGGAGAGCTGAGTCTCCTGGCGCGCGATCTCGCCCAGGCGCGCGACGTGGGCTCCCTTCTCCGGATCGCGACCTCCGGCGAGTCGGGGACCGGGCGCGTGGCGATCGCCGCACTCTCGGCGGACCGCGGAATGGTGATCCCGCCCCCCGCGACGCCGGAAGAAGCGGAGCCGGCCGAATATGGTCCGCTCGAGCTCGATCCGATCGAGCCGACGGCGAAGGCGCCGCGGGAGGTGTACGAGCCGGGCGGACTCTTCGACACGTCCCTGGGAGCGGCGACCCACGGGGAGGAGACTCCTCCCATGGAGGTATCCCTCACGACGGAAGAGGCCGGAGCGGGCGAGGCACAGCTCGCCGCGGAACCCCCGCCCGTGGGAGAAGCGCCCCTGGGCGAAGCGTCGGAGGGAGATGAAGCGGTCCCCACCGAGGCGGAAGCCCGCGAGCGCGTCGACGAAGACGTGCGGGAACGCGCGGAGGTTGGGTTGCCGCTCCCGCCTTCCTTCGCGGAGCGACGTCCCTGGTACGAGTGGATCGCGCTCTGGGGAGGAGGTGCTCTGGCCATCATCGCGCTCGCGTTCCTCGTGCGCGCGATCATGCCGGGGATCCTGGGCACTCCCCGCGCGCCGCTGCAGCAGTCCGCGATGCCCCTCGGCACAGGCGGAAATCTGGACCTCTTCTCTGATCCGCCTGGCGCCGCGGTGAAGATCGACGGTGTGCCGCTTCCCGCGCGCACCCCGGCGACCGACGTCGCGGTCTCGCCCGGAACGCACCGCGTGGACATGGACTGGGGCGTGTACGGATCGCGTCGCGACACGGTGCAGGTGCTCTCCGGAGGGCGCGTGACGCTGCGTCCGCGCCTCCTTGGATCGGTGGGATTTCGCTCCTCGGATCCCTCGCGCGTTCTGGACGTCTACGTGGACGGCGCCTACATGGGTTCGACACCGGTCGCCCTCGACAGCATCGTCGTCGGGCGGCATCTCGTGCGTTTTGGCGGTCCCGGATTGAACTCGACCGCTCAGGAAGTGGAGGTGCTCCAGGGGACGCGCGTGGAGCTGATTGGCAACGCGGGAGCGCTTCCGGACAAGGGGCACGTCACGGTGCGAAGCGCGCTTCTCACGGACAGCGGCTTCGAGTCGGGGCGCGGTGATCCGGTGTGGGCGGACGGCGAGATGCGCGGGGTGACCCCGCTCTCGCTCGAACTGAGCCCCGGCGCTCACGGCTTTCGCATCGCTCGCCGCGGGTTCCCGCCCCAGGTCACGGTGCTCGACGTGAAGCCCGGGGGCGATCAGTTCATCACGGCGGAGTTCGGGTCGCGGTCCGAGGATCCCCTTCGATTCACTCCGCCTTCGGTGATCTCGATCTCCGACCCGGTTCCGGTCACGATCTCGCTGCCGGCAGGGGAGTGGGATGAGTCGATGAACCTCTGGGTGTACGCCGCTCCTCCAGGAGGATCGTTTCAGGCGCGACAGATGACGCGTCTCGACCTGGGCTCGAAGCTCTTCGCCGCTCTGATTCCTCTCGAAGTGCTCCGGAACGGCGGTCGCCAGGTGCGGGTCTATTTCAAAGCAATCGGCGCCGCGGGGCCGGAGCTCTACCCCGAGATCTACACCATCCGCGTCTCGAACTGACGCGACCGGTTCTCCCCGGCCGCGGTTCCTTTGATTCCCTCCCCGCGAGGGCGCGGCCGTGCGCCTTCCCGTTCCGGTATTCCTCTGGCTCTGCCTCCTCGCCGGTTACGCGCTCGTCTCGGGCGCGCCGATGCCCGCCGCTTGGGAGGGGAGCTTCCGCGTCGGGGCGTGTCTCTCCGCCTCGGCATCCCTCCTCCTGGCCTGGTCGGCGACCCGGCATCGGGCGCGCGTGCGCGCTTCGATCTGGACGCGGCGCGCGGAGATCGCCTTCGGGATTCTGGGGCTCGTCGCCGCGGGAGGCGGCCTGGGCGGCGAGGTGGACCGCGTCTTGGAGCCGCTTCCCGTGCATCCGCGCGGCGTGCCGGTCGGGATCGAGGGACGCGTTCTCGACGCGGTCGCGGCGGATGCGCTCCATCCGATCGTCGCGCTTCGCGCGACCGAGGTGCGCGTGGGGGAGTGCTCGGCGCGGTGTGCCTCCACGCTCCTCGTGCGCTTCGGAGACGATGGACCCCCTCCGGAGTGGGCGGCGCCCGGGCTCTCCATTCGATTCCAGGGAACGTTCCATCCTCTCGAGGACGCGCGGAATCCCGGCACCTCGGCCCCCGGAAGGTGGCTCGAGCGGCTGGGAATGGCGGGGACGGTGGACGCGGATCCCAACACGGTCGTCGTGCTCGCGGGCCGTGAAGACGAGACGATCCCCTGGAGCGGGCTCGTTCGCCTGCGCCTGGCGCGAATCTTCTCGCGCGACCTGAGCGCTCCCGTCGCCGCGCTCGCGCGAGGCATGGCGCTGGGAGACCGCTCCGGAATCGTGCCTGCGATCCGCGATGCCTTTCGCGACGGCGGCACGATCCACATCCTCTCGATCTCGGGGCTTCATGTCTGCGTGCTGGCGGGGATCGTGGCCGCGGCGGCGATCGCGCTCCGGCTTCCCTCGGCGGCCGCGCTCTGGATCGAGCTCCTGACACTATGGGGCTACGTGCTCCTGGTCGGGGGGCCGGCTCCGGGTGTCGGTGCGTGGTTCTGGTGGCCCGCGACGCGCGCCGCGCTCGTTCGCGGCTCCTCGGTTCGTCCCTTCGCGGGGTGGGTTACCGCCGGGCTCCTGCTTCAGCTCCTCGATCCCGGCGTGCTCACGGATCCAGGGTTTCAGCTCTCTTTCGCAGCCGTGCTTGGGCTCGCGGCCTCGGGCGCATTCCGTCTCTCGCTTCCCGAGACACCGGGGCCGCAGGCAATCAGGGCGCGGTTTCGCCCGGCGGTGCAGGCGCTCCTTTCGCTGGGGCAGCAGAGCGCCTTCGCCGAGGCCGGCACGCTCGGGATCCAGGTGATTCAGTTCGGCGCCGTACCGGTGGCGGGTCTCTTCCTGAACCTCGCGGTCATTCCGCTCTGCGGTCTCTTCATGTTGGCGATGCTCGTGCATCTGGGTTTCGCGTTCGCGGTGCCGCCGCTCGCGCCCGCGGCCGCCGGCGCGGTCGAGCTGTCGGGACTTCTCATGCTCTGGCTCACCGCAAAGGCGGCGGCGTGGATGCCGCCCCTGCCGGCGCGGGACCTTCCACCGGCCGTGGTGATCACGGCAGGTCTCGTGGCGCTTCTCGTCGCGGCCGCGGTATGGGAGAAGGCGCGTGTCGAGCGCCGCGCGGCCGATCGGAGAAGGGCGGCGGCGTGTGCGCTGGCGGGGCTCCTCCTTTCCTGGGCGGCGCCCTTCGTGCCCCACCCGCGCCCGCGGGATCACGCCGCGTGGCTGCTCGTGCTCGACGTGGGGCAGGGGGACGCCGCTGTGGCGCACGAGCGGGGAAGGTCGATCCTCGTGGACGCGGGGCCGATCACCGAGTCTCGTGACGAAGGCCGCCTCACGGTCGAGCCCGCGCTCCGGGCCGAGGGGATCACGCGTATCGACGCGGCGATTCTCTCCCACGCGCATCGCGATCACTACGGAGGGCTGGGCTGGCTCTCCACGAGAGGGTGGGTGGGCGCCCTGTTCGAGAATGGAAGCGATCCGGAGGGCGCGTGGCGGGCTCCGATTCTCGCGGGGCTCGCGTACCTTCACGCTACACGGGCGTTCATTCGGAGCGACACGACGGTCGCGGTTGAGCCGGAATGGGGCTTCCGCGCGCTTCGCCCTTCCGGCGGCCGAGCAGCACTGGCCGGAAATGCCGCTGGGAAAGACGGGTAGATGCCCGCCCTCGCCACCGCCCGCGTGTGGTAGAAGCGCGGCTCCCGC
>JACXTT010009890.1_pt1 | contig 12969 bp, 12 predicted proteins | sample 9270951 | NCBI WGS metagenome assembly JACXTT01 (sample SAMN15532306, study PRJNA645909) | rock metagenome | isolation source: weathered quartz diorite | place: Puerto Rico | collected 2017-06-21 | reverse complement strand
TTTGAAGACCGGGAGGATCACCGGACCCCATGCGCTTCCGTGGTTCATTATCAATCAGAGCTTCAGGAATAACTACGCTTGCGGGGTGCGGCCGTGATCTATGCCAGAACGGCCTGGTACTCTTCGTACACTCCCTTGAAGTCGGTGATCTGGTGGTTGCCTTCGAAGTGCCAGATCCGCGTGGCGACTTCGTCGATCAAGTCTTCGTCGTGCGTGACCAGGAGGGCCGTACCCGGATAACGCTGGAGAGCTATGTTCAGGGCGTTAATCGATTCCAGATCCAGATGGTTGGTCGGTTCATCCAGTACGAGAACATTGGGCTTCTGCAACATCAGCTTGCAGAAAATCAGGCGCGCAGCTTCTCCGCCGGAAAGAACGTCGGTACGTTTCTCGGCGTCGTCGCGAGGGAACAACATTTGTCCCAGCAAACCGCCAATCTCTTCGTGCGAGGCGGAGAGATCCCACTGATGGAGCCATTCGAAGACCGTCATTCCGGACTGAATTAACGCCTTGTGGTCCTGAGCGAAATATCCGACCGCAGCTTCGTGTCCCCAGATGACTTTTCCTGCAGTCAGGAATTCTCCATCGTAACCGCTGGTTTTGCGGAGTTCGGCCTCTGGAACCGTGGGAGAGTTTGCCAACAGCGCGTTCACCAGAGTGGTTTTGCCCGCGCCGTTGCGGCCCATCAGGGCAATCTTCTCGCCGCGGATTACGCTCGCTGTAAAGCCATGGATCACCGGGGTCGTGTCGTATGACTTTCTGACGCCTTCCAGCTCTAGAATGTGTTTCCCCGAAGGACGTTTCTGCTCAAACTTCAGGAACGGACGCTGAATATTCGACTTCGCCAGTTCCGTCACCTGCAGGCGTTCCACTTCTTTCCTGCGCGACTGCACCTGGCTGGAACGGGTGCCGGCTGAGAAGCGGGCGATGAACTCGTTGAGCTGCGCGATCTTCTTTTCGCGCTGGGCGTTTTGTCCTTCGATTTGAGAACGGATCTGAGTCTTCGCGACCACCATGTCGTCATAAGTGCCGGTATAAGTAATGATGGTTTCGTAATCGATATCGGCAATGTGCGTGCACACCCGGTTCAGAAAATGGCGATCGTGCGAAATCACAATCAGCACGCCCTCATACTGATTCAGAAAGTCCTGCAGCCAGTGGATTGAATCCAGGTCGAGGTGGTTGGTGGGTTCGTCGAGGAGGAGGGCCTGGGGATGTCCGAAAAGCGCCTGGGCCAGCAGGACGCGGACTTTCTCTCCACCTTGCAGTTCACCCATGCTGCGTTCGTGTAGATGGTCGGGAATGTCGAGGCCCTGCAAAAGAATGGCCGCGTCACTTTCAGCGGTGTAGCCGTCTTCCTCGCCTACGATGCCTTCCAGTTCACCTAGCTTCATGCCGTCGGCGTCGGTCATTTCAAGTTTGGCATAGATCTTCTCGCGCTCTTCCAGGGCCGCCCACAGACGCTTATTGCCCATGATGACGGTATCGATCACGCGATAGCGGTCGAAGGCAAACTGATCCTGACTCAACACGCCGAGTTTTTTCGGATGGACGACGGTTCCCTTCTGCGGCTCGAGTTCGCCGGTCAAAAGCTTCATGAAGGTGGATTTGCCGGAGCCGTTGGGTCCCGTCAGTCCGTACCGCTTGCCCGGCGTAAAGCCGGTGGATACTTCGTCAAACAGAATTTTGGCGCCGTAGCGCATGGACACGTTGCTGACTGAAATCATGGTTATAAGGGAACTGCGGGAAAATTGCCCAAAGGCGGGAACGCAGCTGCTGTATTCAGGATATCATGGGCGCCGTTTGGTTCCGTACGAGGGTTTGCCATGAAGCAGCGGGCGGGCCGCTCAAATAATGAGCGATTCGCCCGCCGCTTTCGTTCGCGTCCAGCGAAAGGACGACGCCGAGGGAACTACTTCGGCTGGGCAACCACGCGGAGGTACGGCTTCAGCGTTTTCCATCCACCGGGGTACTTCTGCTTCGCCTGGTCTTCTGTCACCGAGGTCGGGATGATGACGTCATCCCCGGGTTGCCAGTTCACCGGCGTAGCCACGTTGTGCTTCGCGGTGAGCTGAAGCGAATCGAGTACGCGCATCACCTCATCGAAGTTGCGGCCGCTGCTCATCGGATAGACGAGCATCAGCTTGATCTTCTTGTCCGGACCAATCACGAACACATTGCGGACTGTGGCATTGTCCGCCGCCGTGCGCCCTTCGCAGCTGTCGCCGGCTTCGGCGGGAAGCATATCGTAGAGCTTCGCAATTTTGAGCTCCGGATCGCCGATCATGGGATAGTTAACTTTGTGACCTTGCGTTTCCTCGATGTCGGCGGCCCACTTGCCGTGGTTGGTAACCGGGTCCACGCTTAGTCCGATAATTTTCGTGTTGCGCTTGGCGAACTCGGGCTGTAGGCCGGCCATGTAGCCGAGTTCGGTGGTGCACACGGGAGTGAAATCTTTCGGATGGGAAAACAGGATCGCCCACCCGTTGCCGATCCATTCGTGAAAATTGATCTTGCCCTGGGTGGTGTCGGCGGTGAAGTTGGGAGCTTCGGAATTGATGCGTATAGACATTTTGATCTCCTACCGTATTCTTCGGCATCTATTAAAGATATCGATGCTACAACCCTACCAAAGGGAATAGGGTATCCGGCGGCAAGAGCCCCGTCAGGAGCACTGCCTCTTGCAGCTGTAAATATGTTATCGCACCAGCCAGCTATTGTGCGGAAACCACCGGAGATTTCGTTATGGCGAATTCGATCATTAAGTTGGCAATGGTTCAGTTGGATGTGTTCACCGACCGTGCCCTGACCGGGAACGCGCTGGCCGTTTGTCTCGACGGCCGCGGCTTGAGCACGGAGCAAATGCAAGCGTTGGCCCGCGAGACCAACCTCTCCGAGACGACTTTCATCCTTCCCGGCGAAGCCACGGCGGAGAAAGAACGCGGAGTCCGCGTTCGCATCTTCACCGTCCAGGAAGAATTGCCGTTCGCGGGGCATCCCACGCTGGGGACGGCGTTCGTGCTGCACAAACAGACCGGCGCGGCCGAGATTCGTCTGGAGCTAAACGTCGGCGCCGTGCCAGTACACTTTGAGCAGTCAGACGGACGGCCGGTTTTTGGCGAAATGACTCAGAAGAATCCGGAATTCGGAGCCACCCATACGCGCGAAACAATCGCTCAGTTCACGAACCTGACCCCGGCCGACTTCGACGACTCGGTACCGATTCAGACCGTGTCCACGGGCCTGACTTTCACCATCGCAGCGGTGCGCTCCCTGGAGAAACTTCAAACTCTGCGCCTCGACCTGCCTCGCGCCAGCGAATATCTTGCCCAGAGCGGCGGCAAGTTCCTGTATCTTGTGTCGCGCGAGACTGTCGACCCCAAAGCCCGGCTGCATGCCCGGATGCTCTTCTACAACGGCGAAGACCCGGCGACCGGTTCGGCTGCCGGATGTTGCGCCTCCTGGATGGTCGCGCATGGCGTCGCGGCGAGCGATGAGCACGTAATGATCGAGCAAGGGCTTGAAATGCACCGTCCCAGTCGCATTTTTGTGCGCGCCACGAAGAAAGATAACCAGGTAATCAATGTGCGTGTCGGTGGAAATTGTGTGGAAGTTCTTCGCGGCGAAGTGACACTCTCCGGCGTATAAGCAGAACTCCGCAGCAGTTGCGGCTCTCATCGGATGGCACCATCGTTCACTCCATCGGAGTGCCATTGGCGAGCGCGCTACTTTACGGCGAACGCGAATGCCGTTAGCATGCACTTCGCTCTTGGTTCTCGAAAATAAATAAAAAGGATTTTGGCGGAGTGCGGACTCCCGGTTCCCCCCATGAAGCCCAAGAAGACGATCCTGTGTGTTGACGACAACGAACAAGCGCTTTCTATCCGTAAAATCCTACTGGAAACGCGGGGCTACCGCGTGGTCGCCTGCAACAATGGCCAGCAGGCCATCGAGGCCTTCCGGCGCGGCGGGATTGACCTGGTCCTTACCGACTTGGTGATGCCTGGGGTGGACGGCTCCCACCTTATCCAGAAGATCAAGGAGCTCTCTCCCCAGACTCCGGCTGTGCTGATTTCCGGACGCGTCAAGATCTACGAGCGTGACACCCTGGCTGATCTTTTTCTGCCGAAGGGAATGTATGAACCCGCAGAATTGCTGGAACGCATCCGGCTACTGCTGGTGCGCAAGCGAGGTCCCAAGCGCCCCGTCGAACTCCGTGCTCGCGCTGCAGCGCATGCTACAGTAGCTTGAGGAGTCGCCTTTTTCAGCCTTCCCGCTGTGATATCGTTTCAAGTGGATGAGCGTTTTCATCGAAGCGCGGGACCTGCGCAAGACTTACCGCGTGGGCAAAATCGACGTGCCTGCCCTGCGCGGAATTTCATTTCGCGTGGAGCGAGGCGAATTTGTTACGGTCGTGGGCCCTTCGGGCAGCGGCAAATCCACGCTCTTTTATCTTCTGGGCGGTCTGACACGGGCCGATTCGGGCAGCGTTACCATCGACGGCGTGGATTTTGCGAGCCTCTCTGATGGCGAGCGCACCAGGCTGCGCAAGAGCAAGATCGGATTTGTCTTTCAGAAATTCAACCTGCTGCCCACGCTGAGTGGGTGCGCGAACATTGAGATTGCGGCCGATATCGCCGGACTCTCGCGGCCCGACCCTGTGTTCCTCAAAAAGATCACGGAGCTGCTTGGGATTGACCGGCGGCTCGACCATCGGCCTTCAGAGCTGTCCGGCGGCGAGCAGCAGCGAGTAGCTTTGGCCCGCGCCCTCATCAACCGGCCAGCCATCGTGCTGGCAGACGAACCCACAGGCAACCTCGATTCCAAAAATTCCGAGATTGTTCTGAACATGCTTCGACAATCGAACAAGGATCTGGGACAAACTGTGCTGATGATCACGCACAATCCCGAGGCGGCTGAGTACGGAGACCGCATCATCCACATGCGCGACGGCCAGATCGTAAGCCCGGAAGAAGATCCTCAGTGGTCGCCGCATCATCCGGTAGCGCGCGTGGGGTCCTGATTCATCCTTCCTCTCGAGGCTTCATGGCACATCACGACGATTTCAGAAAACCGATCCTTCCCGGCAAGGGAGCTTCCGACTACGAACGCTATCTGCGCACCGATGAGCTGCTGGCTCTGCAGAAGTCGCCGCAAGAACTCCTGCACAAAGACGAAGTCACGTTCATCGTGGTGCATCAGGCTTCAGAGCTGTTGATGAAGGGCGCTGCGTTTGAACTGGAGCGGGCGCTGGTATACATCGAACAGGGGGATTTTTCGAACTCGCCACGTCTGATCCGCCGCGCGAACCAGATGCTGGAGCATCCGATTGCCCTGCTGCACGTTCTTGAAACGATCACCCCGTACGACTATCACTTGATTCGCGCCGGCCTTGGGCACGGCAGTGGGCTGGACTCTCCGGGATTTCTTTCACTGCTCCACATTGGCCCGCGCTTGGGCCAAGCTTTTCACGAGCAAGTGAAGCGCGCCGGATTGACCGTGGACGACGTCTATCGCCGACACCAGGAATTTTTTGGCCTGCATGATGTCGCCGAACGTCTGCTCGACTTCGACGAACATATGCAGTTGTTCCGCTTCCACCATCTGAAACTGGCCGAGCGCATCATCGGAGGCCGCGTGGTTGGGACGATGGGAACGCCAGTAGAAGTGCTTCAGCAGCGCATGGAGACATGGCTTTACAAGGATCTGTGGGATATCCGGAACCGGATAACCGCCGCGATAAACCAGGGGCAGGGCGGTGGACAGTATTGAACCTTTCACAGACTAAGCGTGAAAGGAACGGCTTCCAAGCGCTGAAGAAACGAGATGCGCAGCACCGTGGAAGAGCGGCGCTTTAGCGCCGCGTACGCCAGCTCGAAAATCAACACGGGCTTTAGCCCGGGGGAAAGGGCGTAGCGGGCCTAAAGGCCGAGGTCAAAAGTGCGGAAACGCGTCCCTGAAAGGGCCGCTCTTCCACCGTGTTTGCCCGCTGCCGCCGGGGTCATTTATACTCATAGAGTTCGAGCGGGAGTAACTCAGCGGTAGAGTGCGACCTTGCCAAGGTCGAAGTCGCGGGTTCAAATCCCGTCTCCCGCTCCAGTTTTCTGAGCCCCGCGGCCTGCGAGGGCTTTTTGTTTGCGTGCTAGAGGGCGCGGTAGCCAAGTTGAGCCGTCTTGCGGGCGTGAGCGAAGCGGGAGCCCGCAGGCGAAATCCCGAGCCCTGCGAGGGATCGCTAGTGTTTTGTCAAAGGCGCGGTAGCCAAGTGGTAAGGCCGAGGTCTGCAAAACCTCTATCGTGAGTTCGATTCTCACCCGCGCCTCCAAACTCGAGACCCCGTAAGGCCCAGCTGATTACTTTCCGTGCGCTTGTTTTGCCGAGATTGCCGCGCGGCACAAGCTGTCCAGGCAGACAGTCACCAAGCTGTTTGAAAACGAGTCCGGCATCATCGTGATTGACAGCCCCCACGAAGATGCGCAAGCGCCGTCACCGTACCATACGCATTTCCCTACGTGGTGTATCAGCGGAAGTTTGGGACCATCACCAAAGCGATGCGGAAGGGCCATTCGCGTTTGGTGCACAGCCGGGGAAGAAATTAATACGCAAGAATGTGGTCCCTCCAGCGTTCTCGCATGTAGAGTTAGGAGAACCGTGCTCAAACAAAACTTCGTCGCAGTGTCCTTAATCGCTGTTGCCCTGTGTGTAACAAGTGAGGCCCAGGTGCCACGCGAAATACTCTCGCGCGTTTACTTCATCAGCACGACAACCAAGACGGGTACAGCATTCGTGCTAGAGCGCAACAACAGGCAGTATCTAGTTACAGCTAAGCATATGGTTGAAAGTCTGCCTAAGAAGAACGCAAAATTAAGCATCTATACAAATTCGGGATGGCAGTCGTTCACCGCCAGCGTAATCAACTGCAAGAATCCGAAGGTGGATGTAGCAGTTCTTGAACCAGCTTCCTTGAGTCTTCCGGTGGTTGGTGACCCTCCAGATATGAGTACAGAGGGCGCGATTGTCGGGCAAGAGGTATATTTCATGGGTTTCCCCAAGGGGCTATTCACCGTTGCGCCTGAAGGTGAACAGTACCCGGTACCCTTCGTGAAGCATGGCGTTCTGTCCGCATTGGATTGGAAAGACCATAGCACTTCTCTATGGTTCGTTGACGCAATCAATAATCACGGTTTCTCCGGTGGGCCTATCGCGTTTCTGGATGGACATAAAAACCAGTGGAGAATTGGGGCGGTAGTGATGGGATATAGTCCCGAGCCCGCTGAGATTCGTGTAGGAAATCATTATGTCGCATCGAAGTATTTGGTTAACTCAGGTGTGATGATCGGGTACGAGATCCATCACGCCCTTGATGCGCTGCAAGGTCAATGAATTGTGCTAAATTTGTTGCTACCGATGCGACTTCTTCCCGTTTCTAAATTAGGAAGGGCGGCCCGGAAGCCGCCCTCGAATGCTGCACCGACCGCCAGCTAGATCCTCGTGCACACCGCCTTGGTCTGGGTGTAGAGCTCAAGAACATCTTTGCCCATCTCGCGGCCCCACCCCGACTGTTTGTACCCGCCGAACGGCAGCGCGGCGTCAAAGATGTTGTAGCAGTTGATCCAGACCGTGCCAGCCCGTAGGGCTGCTGCGGTCCGGTGGGCTTTCGATATGTCCTTCGTCCAGATGCCAGCCGCCAGGCCATATATGCTATCGTTGGCGCGCTGGGTAAGCTCTTCGGGATCGTCGAACGGGATGGCGGCGACGACTGGCCCAAAGATCTCTTCCTGTACGACCTTCATATCGTCCTTGGTGTCGACCAGCACGGTGGGCTCGACAAAGTATCCCTTGTCGCCGAGTTTATTGCCGCCGGTCACAGCGCGAGCTCCCTCCGATAATCCAATCTCGAGATAGTTGCACACGCGGCGGAGTTGCTCTTCGGAAACCAGCGGACCCATGCTGGTATCGGGTTCGAGTCCCGAACCGACTTTGATCTTCTTGGCCTGCGCCGCCACTCCCTCAACGACCTGATCGAAGGCCGGGCGCTCGACGAATAGGCGCGATCCGGCGCAGCAGCATTGCCCGTGGTTGAAGAAGATGGCGCTCGCGGAGCCGGCGATGGCGGTGTCCATGTCGGCGTCTTTGAAGACCACGTTGGGAGACTTGCCGCCCAGCTCAAGCGTAACTTTCTTCAGATTGCCGGTCGCGGCGTGCACGATGAGCTTGCCGACCTCGGTGGACCCGGTGAATGCGACTTTGTCCACGTCGTCGTGGGCGGCGAGGGCCGCACCCGCCGTTTCTCCGTATCCGGGGACGATGTTGACCACGCCTTCCGGGAAACCTGCTTCCATGATCAGCTCGCCCAGCAGAAGCGCTGTGAGCGGCGTCTGCTCGGCCGGTTTCAGGATGACTGTGTTTCCAGCCGCCAGCGCCGGTCCGAGCTTCCAAGCGGCCATCAAGAGCGGGAAATTCCACGGGATAATCTGCGCAATCACGCCCACCGGTTCGCGCAGCGTGTAGGCCAAGTACTTCGCTTTGGGCGTATAGGGCACGGAAAGTGGGATAGTCGTTCCTTCCAGCTTGGTCGCCCATCCGGCCATGTAGCGGAACAGATCGGCGGCCAGGGGAACGTCGGCGGCGCGCGCGATCGTCAGGGGCTTGCCATTGTCTAGCGTCTCCAGCATCGCGAACTGTTCCACGTTCGCTTCGATCAGGTCGGCCAGCTTCCAGATCAGCTTCCCGCGTTGCGCAGCGCTCATACGCGGCCAGGGGCCGCTTTCAAAAGCCTTGCGCGCCGCTTGGACGGCGGCGTCAACGTCCTGTTTGTCGCCCTCGGCGACTTGCACCAGGACTTCTCCGGTGGCCGGGTTGTAGGTTGGGAATGTCTTGCCCGACGCGGCGTTCACCCATTTGCCGTTAATGAGCATTTGGCGCGGCTTGGCGATGAAGTCGCTGACGCGCGGGTCAATGTTAATGGGATAAACTGCGACTGCCATAGAACCTCCTTGTGCTTCGTTGCGCGAAAATGTTTGAAGAGGCAGGAATCAACCTTAGAAATGGTAATCCTGGGGCGGGTGGAAGGCAATCGGGGGTAACCGTGAGGCTAGTGCAAAATACATCCTAGCTGGCTGGATTCAGTCGATCCCGTGAATGCGCATGCTCACCAGTTCGTCGATGGTCAGGTGCTGCATGCCACGTGAGCGCATAGTTGCGATGTATTCCGGCGTCACGTTATGGATACGCATCGCGATCAGCTCATCCGGCTCCGGATGCTGGTAGCCCAAACCCTGCAGCTTGCCGATGAACTCCGGCGAGACGCCATGAATCCGGAACGCAATCAGCTTTTCGAGGTCCACATGATCGTAGCCCCGCTTCTTCAATTCCTCGACCCACTCCGGAGTTGCGCCGTGGATTCGCATCGCAATCAGCGTATCTTCATCCGGCGAGTAGCCGGCCTGGCGCAGGGTGCGGACCATCTGTGGTGTCACACCGTGGATGCGAAAGGCTACGAGTTTATCGCTGTCGGAGATGTTCAATCCCGCAGCTCGTAAGTCTTTGATAAATTCCGAATTCACGTTGAAGATCCGGAAGGCGATCAGCTTGTCGGTGTCGAGGTCGGTGAGGTGCTCGCCCTTCATCTGGCGCGCGAAATCCAAGCTCACATCCTGCACCGCCATGCTGTACTGTTTTTCATCGTCTATAGGAAAACCGAGCGACTGCATTTGCCGGGCGTAGTCGGGATTCGGCTCGAAATGGAAAATGCCTGCGCCCTCCCCGTCCTTGAGGTAGCCTTCACAGTCGATTTTCCCTGCATCGCGGTTGATGGTGAAGTGCACATCCTGGCGGCCAGGCTTGGAGAAATCCACACCCTGGAAAGCGCTCGCCGGCCAACCCGATTCGTGGCGTGAATTTCCGCCGTGGTGGTTTTCGATCAGAGCAAATTCGACTTTGCCGGCTTCGTCAGACTTGTGTACAGTCCAGTCGCCGCTGCGCGGGTTGCTCGCACCTTTCGCGCTCTTCAAAACGATGCCAGCAATGACGCACAATCCAAATATCAAGAATGCTAACGTCCGCCAGAGTCTCATGATGGCTCTCCTCTAGATCTCGCCTTCGTTCTCCAGCACACCCAGATGTTTCAGCTGGATCAGCTTGTCCAGGGTCAGGTTCTGGAATCCGTGCTTGCGGGCTTTTTCGATGAACTCAGGAGTGATGCCCTGCACCTTGGCGCCGATGAGTTCATCGATGTCGAACTTGAAACCCGCGGTCTCCAGGGTCTTGATGTTACGCCCTGGACGCGCATGCCAATGATTTCGTCCGCGGTCGGCTTGAGACCGAGAGCGCGAATTTCGCGGACGTAGTCAGGACTTACTCCCTGCACGCGCATGCCGATAATCTCCTCTGCGCTCGTCTCCACCCCTTGTTCCTTCAGTCCGCGCAAGTAATCCGGCGTCACGCCTTGCACCTTCATTCCGATCAGTTCGTCGGCGTTTGGCCGAAGGCCAGCGTCCTGGATGCCGCGAACATAGTTCGCGTCGACTCCCTGCACCTTCATCCCGATGATTTCGTCGTCCGTCACACGGACCCCGGCCGCGCGCAGGTCGCGAATGTATTCCGGAGTTACTCCCTGGACGCGCATGCCGATCAATGTATCGATGTCGGGATGAATACCCTGCTCTTGCATCCCATGCACATATTCCGGCGTGACGCCCTGGATTTTCAGCGCGATGAGTTGTTCTACCGTTATGTCGCCGAGGCCCGCCGCTTTCATGGCTTCGATGTACGATCCCGCACCGACCGGTTCCTGCGGAGCCGCCGGGACTCGTGCCGGAGAAGGCTTGGCAGCCGGGGAACTCTTGACTGCAGGCCGCGGGGAGGACACAGGATTGGTTGGCGACGGCGGCGCTACGGGAGCCGCTTGCGCACTCGCTTTGTGCGCGATGCCGAAGATGGCATTTCCGGCTACCAGAGCAACCGTCAGGCAGAATGCGCTTGCAGTCAGACCGATGCCGCGAATTCCCGAACGCAGGTTGTCGATCCCTAACAGCCGTGTGATGCGCTCTGAAAGTGGGCCGCGATTCGCTGCCATAGCCAGCCCCGGAGCGACTCGCCATTCTTCCATCAACGTGAGGGCGCGCGCATATTCGACGGCGTTACCGCAAAGCGCGATCGCGGTATCGTCGCAGCAGTTCTCACGTTCGAGACGAATCCGCTTGTTCAGCCACCAGACTGCCGGATGGTAGAACAGCAGCGTCTCCACTACTACCTGGAACGCGTTGACAAAAGAATCCAGGCGCTTGACGTGCGCCAGTTCGTGCGCGACGACGGCTTTCAGTTGCGCTTCGGAGAGGCCCGTCAGAGCGGTGAGTGGGAGGAATACGATTGGACGAAACCATCCTATGACGGCGGGCGCCTCCAGCCATTGGCACTGGGCGTAGCAGACCGCGCGGGTGAGTCCGAGACGACGCTGTAATTCAACACAAATTTCACGCAGCATGCAGTCGACCGGGGCTGATTGCCGGCGGCGCATCCGCTCAAGCAGGAGAAATCCTCCTGCACTGCGCACGCTGAAGATTGCGACCCCTGCCAGCCAGAGCTGCACCACGATGGGAAAGAGATCGGGCGCAGTGCGCTGCGAGATTACGGCCGCAGGCGCTGAGGCTGTCCACTCGGTGACGTTCCCGAGAGCCGCCACTGGGGCCGAGGCTGTCCAAGTCCGGACGGCGTCCGCGTTCCGGTAATAAAAGAAAGTGGCAACCGGCGCGGCCAGCATCATCAACAGGACGCCGACCGCCACCAGGTACCGCGCCGATGCCTTGCGGAAGGGCGCTATCGCGACCGTGGCCAGCGCCGCCAACGCTGTTCCCTGCCACAGAAAAGTGCAACAACGCCCATCCCGCGGGCCGCATAACTTCCGGAGAAAGCCAGTTTGAGGTCGCCATCGTCAATAAAGTCATCGGCGGTTCCTTTCATGTTCGTTCAGCAGGCGGCGCAACTCTTCGATCTCTTCCCGCGACGTCTTCGTTCCCGCGAGCGCGTGCATCATGAGCTGGCTCGCCGACCCTTCAAAAACCCGCTGCAACATGTCGCTCGCCAGTTGCCGCTTGGTCTGCTCGGCGGGCAGGCATGCTTCATAGACGTGCGCGCGCTGTGTTTCGTTTCGCCGCACCGTACCTTTCGCCGTCATAATCTGGAGAAACTTCAGCACGCTGGTGTATCCGATGGTCTTCTTCTCGCCCAGCGCGTCGTGCACTTCACGCACCGTAGAAGGACCGCGCGTCCACAGCACACGCAGGATTTCCAGCTCCGAAGCGGTAGGTTTTTGCGGGGGTTGCTTCATGGAGAGCAAGGTACTACGAAGGTATTCGTAGTGTCAACGAAAATCTTCGTAGATGGCTATTTTCGTAGATCAAGGCTGTGGAAGAGCGGAAATGTCGGAACCGCCGTGGAAGAGCGGCCCTTCAGGGCCGCGTAAGCCTGAAAATCGATGGGGGCTTCAGCCCCGGTGGTCGTTTTTCTTCGACCAACCGAGTTTCTCAGCAAACTGTTCGGCCGCTGAGGGCGGCTGCAGGTATCGTAAGGAATTTTTCCGCAGCCTCTTCAGCGGACGGCACGAGTTTCGTAACAGCCTCACGTTGCCGGGTGCCCCACACATTCGCGTTCGTTGCGAACGTGTGGGTGCTGCGTGGGCAAGGCAACCATCGGGTTACGATACTCTTTGGACAAATGACCAGAGGAACGGTTAGCGGACCTGCTTGTGATCTCCACGCCTTCCGGCTGCAACAAAACCCACACATCGCAAAGTACGCGATGTGTGGGGCACCCGGCTTGTCGCAGTTGGACTGTGGTTTAAGGCTGATAGATCTGCACGTTATCGTAGGGTACTCCGAGCCCGAAGATGCCGTTATTCGAGCCCCCAATGCAATACAGTTTGCCCTTATAAACGGCTGCAGCTGGGACAATCACTGCCTGCGGAATGGATGC
>JACXTT010009889.1_pt1 | contig 12969 bp, 13 predicted proteins | sample 9270951 | NCBI WGS metagenome assembly JACXTT01 (sample SAMN15532306, study PRJNA645909) | rock metagenome | isolation source: weathered quartz diorite | place: Puerto Rico | collected 2017-06-21 | reverse complement strand
GCGGTAAACGCGTTTGCCGACCCGCCCCGGGCGCGGGCCATCGGGACCACGGGCCGCAAGAAACTCATCTTCGCGGGCGTCTCGCTCGAGGTCTGCGCGGCCTTTCCGGCCATCACCGCCGTGGGGAAGGGCCTGGACGCGTATGTGGCCGTTGATGCCTCGGGGACGTTCAGCGAGACGAAGCGGCAGGCAGGACTCTTACGCATGCTGCAGGCGGGCGTCATCGTCTCGGACTACGGGACCTTGATGGTGGAAATCCTCAGGGATAACGGGCGGCCCGAGGCGGGCGCAGTCTACGGAGCCATCGACATGCCGTGGGCGAAGCTTGTCGGACAGATCGCGCAGGCCTACGGAAGGTGAGTCGTCGGTAGCGGCTCAAAAGGCGCGCGCGTAAGATTGGAAGGCGCTGCTCGCCGGCTGACGTCGCCCGCGCGGGCACGACGAGGTGACGATGGCCGATAGCTCGGGGACGCACCTGTACCTCGTGCTCATGAAGGCGCACCGCACGATCGCGCGCCACGCGCACCGGAGCATTGCGGCCCATGGCCTCGGCTTCTCCGACTTCACCATCCTCGAGGCCCTGCTGCACAAGGGTCCCATGCTGGTCAACGAGATCGGCCGGCGCATCGAGCTGACCAGCGGCAGCATCACCACCGCTGTCGACCGTCTCGAATCGCGCGGCCTCGTCGAGCGCTCAGCCCATGCCGACGACCGCCGCGCCAAGCAAGTATCCCTGACCCGCAGCGGCCGGACGCTCATCACGCGCATCTTCGATCGGCACAGGGCGGTTGTCGACGCTGCCGCCGAGGGTCTGACGCGCGCGGAGCGGGAGACGCTGATTGCGCTCCTCAAGAAGCTGGGCTTGACGGCGCAGGCGAAGCTGACCGAAGACTCGGCCGACGGAAGCCCTCGCTCTCGCTGGTCCAGGCGGGCGGCAGTCCGGGCATAGAGACGCCAGCGCGGACGGCCGCACGCTCTGGCCTTGGGCAATTCGACGACCTCGTCTGCGAGGTCGACACCAGCGACTTGTGGCCAAATCCGATCAACCTCGGGACAGATTCCCACAGCATTATACTCTGAACGGCGCGCCACTGATGGGCCAGCGAATTGCCCGTCCGGCCCTCGTGAACATCGGTGGGCTGGTGGGAGCCTGGGTACACGCGAGAAACGCCGATCAAGTTCCTCGAGCGCCTCATCGGCGCCGGGTGCCGGCGGGGAAGGCCGAGCTGCTCATCGCGCGCGAGTGGGCGATCCTTGCCGACGAGAACGACTATACGACCGACACCTTCCAGCCGATCACCGGCCGCCCCTCGCGCTCGGTGGCCGAGTTCCTTCACGAGCACCGCGCGGCATTTGTATGATGCCGGCGCGTCATGCTCAACGCGATCCGCGGCGGTCTTGAGGACGTTGCCTTGGTGGCCATCCCCGCGCAAAAGTGCGCCGGACCCTGGCGTTGGCACAGACAAAGGGGGGTACCCATGACCGAGCTCTTGAACTTGGTACTGCAAGCGCACGGCGGGATCGAGCGCTGGAGGTCGTTCGACACCGTCCGCGCCACCTTCTCCTCCAGCGGCGGCCTTCTACCGTTGAAGGGACTCGACGTCACGCCGCAACCCACGGAGGGCATCGCGACGATCCACGAGGAGACCCTGTGCATCGACGGCTATCGCCGACCCGACTGGTGCGTGAGGTTCACTCCCGACCGTGTGGTGATCGAGGGCAAGAACGCCGAGATCGCCGAGGAGCGACGCAATCCCAGGGAGTCCTTCGCCGGCCACACGCTGACGACGGCTTGGGACATCATGCAAGTGGCGTATTTCAATGGCTACGCGCGATGGACCTACCTGGCGACGCCGTTCTTCATGGCGATGCCGGGTTTCGAGGTGACGGAAATCGAGCCCTGGAAGGAGGGCTCCGAGATGTGGCGCGGCCTTCGCGTTCGGTTTCCTCTGAGCTTCGCGAGCCACAGCACCGACCAGGAGTTCTATTTCGGGCCGGACCATCTCTTGCGGCGTCATGACTATCGGCTGGAGATCGGCGGCGGGGTTCCGATCGCGCAATACGTGCACGACATCGTCGAGGCCGACGGATTTCGGTTTCCGTCCAAACGCCGAGCGTATCCGCGGGGCCCCGGGTCGAAAGCCATCCGCGACCTGCTCCTGATCTCCATCGACCTCAGCGACTTTCACGTCGAGAAGAGCGCTCGGTAGTACTGGCGACGCCACCACTTCCCCGGCTAATTCACGCTGTTCCCGTGTTCCCCACTAGACCTTGGTGGCGCGCGTCAGCAGATAATCCTGGCGCACGACGTTGTCGCCGAAGTACTCGCTGGTGATGGCGTCGTACTCGCGTCGGAACTCAGCGAGCCGCGACGGATCGGTCGCGCTCAGCGCCACGATGAGTTTCATGATCGGCCCCGCCGTTCGTTCGGTCGTCTCGCGATGATGAGCTGGGCTGAGCGCCGGGACGGTCATCGTGCCGCGATCGAACACGAGATTGCTGACGGCCGGCCCCAGCCGTTCGCGGACGACGTTGGGGTCGCCCCACATGACCGGCGGCGGCACACCCGGTGGCAGGGGCGGCCCGAACCGCGCGCTGAGCGCGAAAAGGCGTCCGAGGCAGAGCTCGGGAGGCCAGGTCGAAAACGCAATGATCCCACCCGGCTTCAGCACGCGCAGCATTTCCGCGATCGCGACGTCAGGCCGGGGCGCGAAGATATGACCGTACTGACTCACGACGACGTCGAAGGCCGACATCTCGAACGGCAGTTGCTCGACGTCCCCTTCGTGGAACTCGACGGAGACGCCGGCAATGCGCGCGTTTTCGCGGGCGCGCGCCAGCAGCTCGGGCGTCAGGTCGAGGGCAGTCACTGTCGCGCCCAGCCGGGCGGCGGTGATGGCGACCACTCCCGTTCCGCAGGCGACGTCGAACACGCGCTGGCCGGCGCGGATGCCGGCAAAACCCGCGAGGCGCGCCGCGGTCGCCGTGGTCTGATTCTCGAGCGGCGTGAAGTGCGCCCAGCCCTGGCGCTGGGCCGCTTTGAACCCGGCAAAGGGATCGCTGCTCATAGCGCCGCCTTCACGCTACACGGAGCAGCGATTCACGACAAGACAGCGAGACGGATGACGTAGACTCTTGCCCATGTCGAAGAAGCTCATTCCACCTGTTGACGCTTGGATCGTCGCTCGGCGCGCAGCAGAATTCCACCGATTGGACCAGGCTGTGCCCTCCTTTCAGAATCGTCGGCCGAGCGAGATTGGGTCCTCCGTTGAGCATGGAGTTCGCCTCGTTGGGCTGGGAAGGATTTCGGGGTATTGCCGAGCAGCTCTGCCGGCCACGGCCGTAACCTCTATTGCGACTCGAAGGCAAGATGGCAACCGCGGGTGGCAACCACGCCGTAAGTCCGCGTCACTGCAGACGAGGACCCAACCCTCTCAAGGCCAAAACGCGGGTTCGAATCCCGCTGGAGCCACCATCCTCTCGCGTGGGGCAAGAACGATCCGGCATTCGTGCAACGCTGTGCCGAGGCGTACTGTCGAGACATGCCGGAGGCCGAGATTCATTTGCTCGATACCGGCCACTTTGCCCTCGAAACCCATGCAGCCGAGATCGGCCAGCCGACTAACGACTTCCTGGCGCGGAAGCTGTCACTCGCTAAGGGCGGCGGGCCGACAGGGGTCGGCCGTCGTTCGCCGAGTTCGGGATCCCGTGGGGCCAGACCACAAGGCGGACAGTTCGGAAGATCTGCTGATGACCTTCCGTTGAACGAGAGGCCCTCGCGAGGCAATTTGTTCCTGCTTGGACGCCTTGACAGCGCCCGCCCCGGCGGCACACCGTGGGGCCAAGCAGGGGGCCTGTCCGGGGACCACTCCCGGGGAGGGGAGACCGACCCAGAGCAGGCACAGGACGGACATTGTGGCGCCGGCTCGACATCACGTGGAGCGGTCATCGCCAGTGCCGTCAACGCCAGACTCTCGCTCGGCGGGCATGCGCCCTTGAAGGATCTTCGCTGAGAGACACGCCTCCGATGCCGAACCGTTCCCGCAGCCGCTCGAGCACGGCGCTCGGTCAATATTTGAGAGCCAGACGGGAACTGGTGCGTCCGGAGGACGTCAAGCTTCCGAATGTCGGCCGACGGCGAGTTCAGGGACTGCGTCGCGAGGAACTGGCCATGCTAGCCGGCATCAGCCCCGACTATTACCTGCGCCTGGAGCAGGGACGGGATCATCGCCCATCGGCACAGGTGATCGATGCCCTAGCCCGGGCTCTCAAGCTGGACGAGCACGCCACGGCCCACCTCCACACGCTCGTACGCTCGAGGGCGAGCCCGCCTCCTTCCGATGAGCCGGAACGCGCCTCGAGTTCGATTGGGCGGCTGATCACGCTCTGGCCCACCACGCCCGCGTTCGTCCATGGCCGTTTCCTGGACATCCTGGCGGCCAACGCCTTGGCTACGGCGCTGTCCCCGGTATTCAGTCCCGGCGTCAATTTCGTTCGAGCCATCTTCCTGGATTCCGACCTGCGCAAGTTGCTCCGTGATTGGGACGCCGTGGCTCGCGGTGCCGTTGCACGCTTGCGGGCGTTGGTCGGGCCTGATGGCGAAGCACTTCGCTTGACCGAGTTCGTGGGCGAGCTCTCGGCACGCAGCGACGAGTTCCGGCGTCTGTGGGCGCGCCACGATGTCCAACTTCTCACGCCTCGCACGCACGTGTTCAATCATCCCGTGGTGGGACCACTCGAGCTGAAGGCGGAAAGATTCGCGCTCATTGAAACAAGGAGTCAGATACTGATCGTCTGCCACGCTGAGCGCGGCAGTCCGTCGGAGCAGGCGTTACTTCGCCTTGCTGCTATGACGGCACGCAAGGGTCGTCGGTCCATCTAGCACGCCGTCCATTGCAGGCCGGTCGAGGCGACCGGCCTGGTCTAGGAGACTGTCCCTCCCAGTCCTAGGAACGCCAGACCACTGGCTACTTTCTACAGAACGCTGCATAACTCGCCGCATGGCTGATCGCGGCCGCTATCACTGAACCTCGGACTGCCTGGACATCATCGTGCCCACAGCGAAGAGTCGAGCGTACCGGGCCCGCCTCTTTCACGCCAACGCGTCCGAGGGCTGATGTGCGGCGCAACGTCTGGCGTCGAGATGGGCTCTTAAGGTCGATGGACCTCCACCTCGACCGCAGCTCGTAAGTGGGCCGCGCTCGCTCGCGGAAGCTGACCGCTCTGACCCCCGCCGTGCGCAGGTTTTCGTGCAGGCCGGGATACCGGCCGACCTGCCAGGCGGGGTCGGCGAACGGATCGCTGGAGGACCAGGAGTTGATGGCGAAGCGCGAGGTTCTCAAGCGCCACGGCGGCGGAACCGGCCAAGAGGGTGCGCAGGAAGGTCCAGAGACCGATCGCGAGAATCATCTGGACCCCCGGCATAGGCATAACGCTTGAGCCGAGACTCTACCGGATCAGGTGGTGGAGGTGGTGAGGAAAGTTCAGGCGCGACAAGCAGATGGACTTATTGACCAGGACACGTCTTCGAGCACCTAGCCCGCCATCGGGGCTGGTTCCCGATCGGGCTCTTCCTACCCCGCCCGGTCCACAACCCGTTCGGCATCGAAGGGTATCGGACCATCGCGTATGAGATCCTGGAGGAGCTGGGTAACGCGCCGGCAGCGATGTTGTTCCCCTGCGCACGGGGCAATGGCCTCTACGGCACCTGGAAGGGGTTCCGGGACGCCCAGCGCTGGGGCTGGGCTACGGACGCCCCGGCCATGGTGGCCTGCCAGCCACTCGGCGCGAACTCCCTCGAGGTCTCTCTGCAGCGCGGCGACGCCGAGGTCATCGAGCTGCCGCCCGCCGAGAGCATCGCCCGCGTCCACCTGCGAGACGGTGGCTGACCGACACGCACTCGAGGCGATCCGGGCGTCGCGCGGCGACGCGCTCTCGGCCACAGACCGGGAGTTGGTCCAGGCGATGGCCGATCTCGGGCGCGAGGGGCTCTGTGTCGAGCCGGGGTCCGCGCTGGGGGTCGCGTGCCTGCCCCGCTGGCTCGCGGCCGCACAGCCGCCCGCGGATGCCCCGATCGTGTGCCTCCTCACCGCGACCGGGACGCGGTGGCCGGCCGAGCTGGCCCGTTGGGATCCTGGCCAGACGTGGGTCGAGCCCACCGCCGAGGCGGTGGACCGGTACTTCGCGGTGCGCGGGCTTGATGGCGCACATCAGCCGGGCGCGCCGCGCAACCCGGGGGTGACCGGAATGACGCCCGACTGGGGCCAGCTCGACACGCCGCCGGTCGGGGTTGGCTGGGAGTTTCCCGGCGAGGAGTACCGCCGTCGGGTTGAAGGCGCTCGCTCGCGTGGCGGCCTGCGGGCTCGATTGCCTCTTCCTGACGAGCGAGAAGAACATCCGCTACCTCACCGGATTCCACACCCAGATCTGGGTTAGTCCGACCCGCCCGCGCTAGTCATCCTCCCGCTCGCGGGGGAGCCTGTAGCGATCGTGCCTGTCACCAACGTATCGGGATTCCGGCAGACGAGCTGGGTAGCCGACGTTCGCTCCTGGCCGGCGCCGCGACCAGCGGACGACTTCCTGCGGATCCGCGACGCTCTCGCTGCCATTCGTCTGGAGGATGCGAGCCCGGTCCTCCGGCCGCTGCGCATGGTCAAGAGCGATCACGAGGTGGCCCGGCTAGGACGGATCGCCGGGCTCGCGAGCGAGGCCTTCGCCCGCCTCCCGGCACGACTCCAGCCCGGGCAGACCGAGCGTGATATCTATGGGATCCTTCACAGGGATCCTTCACAGCACCCTCGTCGACCTCGGCGCAGACAAGGCGCCCTACCTGGTGCCGGTGTCCAGGGCGGACGGGTACGAACAGATCAACATGGGCCCGACGGACCGAGTGCTCCGGCCGGGGGATCTCCTCGTCACCGTCGACGAGTTCGTGGGGCACTACCACGGGGAGCGGAACCACCAGGGGCTCGGGAATGAGTTGATCACTCCGGCCGCAGCTGGCGCTGGCGGGACCAGGTCCGCTGTCGGGACCGGCTGGGCGGGCTGTTACGCCACTACCACCGTGCGGCCTGCGCCTCAGCATCGGATGAGTTTTCGGACACTATGGGCTCACGCATCGTGCGGCCACTCGAAGACGGGCTCCCTTCGTCCGTTTGCACGTTTCACCGTTGCGATCCCTACTTCACTGCGGCCACGACCCCGACGATGATCGTGAGGATTCCTGAGCAGAAGACCATGACAGAGGCCAATGCCGAGGTGCACGCCTCCAGGGACCGCCAGCGACATCCTACTCCACCCAAAGACTACTCATCTGAAGCGGTTAATAGTGGATCGACCCCCGTGTGCCACCGCCGGCCGGGATCACGTCGCCATTGATCGCGGCGGCCTTCGGGGACGCTAAAAAGGTCACGACGTAGGCAACCTCTTGGGCGGTGATCAGTCGCCCGGCCAAGCTCCCCTCGACCATACGACGCTCCACGTCCAGCTCGGATATGCCGAGGGCCCGGGATTGCCGAGCCAGGATGTCGGGCGTTCGTTCGGTTCGGGTCGAGCCCGGGTGGACAACCGTCACGTTGATTCCGAAGGGACCCAGTTCGTCGGCCAAGTTCTTGGTCAGCGCCACCACCGACACGTTGCGGATGCTCCCGATGGTTGCCCCGCTTTCCCGCGCCGCCAGCCCGCTGATGTTGATGATCCGCCCCCAGCCTTGGCGGACCATGTGGGGCGCGACCTCGCGGGCGCATCGCAGGTAGCCCATCACCTTCACGTTTATGTCGACCCAGAAGTGGTCGTCGGTGATCTCGGCGAGACGCGGGGGCGGTTCCTGGCCACCGGGCCGGGCGGCGCAATTGACCAGGATGTCGAGGTGGCCGAGTTGCGCAGCCGCTCGCGTTACCATCTCGCGCACCGCCGCGTCGCTGCCCGTGTCGGCGAGCAGGGGCACCACCTTCCGGCCGCTTTGCTGCGCGAGCTCGGCTGCGGTCGCCTCGGCAGTCTGCCGGTCGCGCGCGACGATGGCAACGTCCACCCCTTCGCGCGACAGCTCGCGGGCGATTGCCTTCCCGATCCCGCGACTGCCGCCCGTCACGATGGCGGCCTTCCCGTGTAATTCCAGATCCATGGCGTCTCCTCGGCCGGTGTCGATTCACACGCGCGACCGACTCACAGCGTGACCTCGGTCCCCCGTTCGGCCGACTCGTAGATGGCGAAGATGATCGCCAACGACTTCCTGGCTTCCTCACCCGTGACTAACGGCTCGCGTCCCTCCCGGATTGCGTCGACCACATCTTGCAGTTGAAGACGATGCCGCATTTCCGGCATGAGCCGTGGATCACTCAGGTCCCCGAACTGGAACCCGGGCGGCGCGTCCACGCGCTCATTCGCGCCACGAATGTGCCAGAACATCAGCTGATCATGTTCGCCGTTCATGATCGCGCTGCCCTCTTCTCCGTGAATCTCCACGCGCGACTTGAAGGCCGGATACACACACGTCGCGCTCTCGACAATGCCTACGGCCCCGTTCCGGAAGCTCAGTGTGGCGATCACCAGATCCTCGACCTCGATGCGGTGGACGGCCGTGCGACGACGGGCGAAGACGGATTGTACCGGCCCGGCCATCCACTGAATCAGATCGATCACGTGGCTCGACTGCGTCATGAGTGACCCGCCCCCTTCAAGCTGTCGAGTGCCGCGCCAATAATCATTGGCGTAGTAGGAGGGCGGCCGGTACTCCTTGTCATACACGTCGGCCAGGAGCAGGCGACCGAAGAGGCCCGCATCGAGGGCCTGCTTGACGCGACGCGCGGCTGCCCCGAAGCGCATCTGGTAAATCACGGACAGTGTCACGTGATGGCGACGGCAGGCATCGATGATCGCGTCGGCACGCGCGAGAGAAATCTCGAGCGGCTTTTCGACGAGCACGTGCTTGCCGGACTCCGCTGCGGGGACGGCGAAGTCCTGGTGCAGGCCGTTCGGCGTGATCACGTCGGCGACATGGATGTCCTTGTCGTCGAGGAAGCGGCGATAGTCCGAATACCAGCGTTTGGCACCGAATTGCTCGGCGAAGGCCCGAGCCTTCGGCTCACTGCGCCCGAACACGGCGACGAGTTCGGCGTTCCTCGCGTGGCGCAACTCGCGCGCATGCGTCTCGGCGCCCATGCCCAAGCCGACGAGGCCGAATCCCACGCGATCTGTGGTCATGGCGCACCTCCTGGCAGCCGAGAGTTCATGTCACCTGGAACAGGCGTGGGGCGAGAAAGGTGAAGATGGCGCTGGCAGCCAGTCGGGTCGTGATCCCGCTCGGATCGAGCGAGGGCGCCACTTCCATGACATCCATGCCCTTGATCGCCTCGACGGTGGAGAGCACGTCCATGGCGTCAAGAAGTTCCGTCGGCGTGATGCCGCCGAAATTCGTCGAGCCGGTGCCGGGGGAGAGCGAGAAATCGACAACGTCAATATCCAGCGAGAGGTAAACGGCGTCCACGCCGTCGGCCGCCACGTCGATTGCTTTTCGGGTGGCGTGGCGCATGCCCAGCTGGCGAGCCTGTGAGGCGGTGAGTAGCGTCAGCCCGCGACCCCTGACGAAGTCCCATTCGTCGCCGAAGGTGAAGCCGTTAGGGCCCAGCCAGACCATGTTCCGAAGGCTGACGGACGGCAGCTCGGCGATCCGTCTTGCCGGCGACCCGTGCCAGTGCTTGCCCCAGAGCTTGTTGTCGTCCATGGCGTCGAGATGGCCGTCAATGTGGAGGTATCCGATGCTGCGTAAACCCCGCTCGAGGAGGCCCTCGCTGAAGCCGGAGACGAGTGGGAAGGTCGCGTAGTGGTCCCCGCCCAGGACCACGGGGAAGGCCTCACGGCTGACCAGCAGGCGCTCAGTTTTGCGAATCGACGCGGCCGTGCGCTCCAGATCGTTGGGATAGACGACCATGTCCCCGCAATCAACGAGCCGTACAGACTCCGGCACGCGCAGGCGCTTTCCCGTGTCCAAGTCCACGGCCTCCGGCGTGGGACCGGAGCGAATCTGCCCAATGAAGTGGCAGGACTGTTGCCGGATTGCCCGGGGCGCGTGACGCGTTCCTTGACGCGTGGAGAGCGTCATGTCGTGCGGGACGCCCATGACGGCGACGTGCCCCGGGGGCACCTGTTCTGGCTGGATGAAGGGCGCACGCCAGAAGGTGTCGATGCCGGCGAAGGTCGGAGCGACGAGCGGCTCTTCCATGTTTCGGATCCTTCTCAGACGACCCGGCGGATCACGGGGTCCCGTGCCGGTCGCTGACTCGCGGAATGTCGTGCGGCGTGAGCTACCCCAAGGCTCACAAACCGAGTGGATCCTGGTATGGCGGCGGCTCGATTCCCGTCTCGTAGATTTCGATGCCCAGGGGAAACTGTTCGTACTCGAACTTGGACAGGTGCTGCCGTCCGGAGCCGCTTGGGCACAAGGACACACCGACGAGCACATCCATCTCGGCATAGAACTCCATGTAGTCGCCTTTCTTGGCGTCGCTGCTTTCGACTGGGTGGAGGCTCGTCACCGGGTCGATGTAGCATTTCATGAACAGGTTGAGATTGTCGTGGAGGTGATCCGCCGTCATGCTGAACGGCTTGATAGCGCGGATCAGATTGTAATAGCAGTTGTAGGTCGTGACGTAGGGGTGTGTCTTGTCCTTCGTGACCCAGTACCACACGTGCGGGTTGCAGTGAGCGCCAAAGACGTAGTGATGACGTGCGCCAGGATGCGTTTCCACGTTCTTCACGGTGTCTTCGATGATGGTCATCATGGAGCGGAACTTGGGCATGTTGCTCCACAGTCGGCTGAAGGTCGTTACGAAGATCCCTTCCCGGTTCAGGGTGTACTCGTTCCAGAACCGTTCCCGAGGGTTGTGCGCGTTCCAGAAGCACACGTCGGCGATCTGCGGACCCTCGAGACAGACGATGCGAGCACTTTGGCCTTTCTTCACCACGAAGGCCTTTCCCGGGTCGTGCGGCGGGATCGTCAGCTGGTCCACGCGACGGAAGTGGGGTCGCGCGAGTCGGAGGTTCTCGAAAAAGGCACGAGGAAAGGGGGGCTTCGGGTGGCTCCACTCCGTCATGGGCGAACTCCTCTTGCGTAGGGTCAGGCCACGAAGGACGTCGACGACGTTGGCGGTGAGTCGGGGAAGAGACTGGCGTCCCGACGTGCTCAGGGAGGCTGGTCGTCGCGATGTGTGGGAGGAGGGTCCCACGTCTAGTCCAGCAGTCCGAGGAGCCGGGGGAGAAAGAGAGAGAAGGTGGGCACGTAGGTGATGACGAGCATCGTGACGATGAGGATCGCGAGGAGGGGCATGAGGGGCCTGACCGTCCGTTCAAGCGGCAAGTTGGCGGCGGCACACGCCGCAAACAAGCAGAGGCCGACAGGCGGATGGGCAAGGCCGAGGGCCACGTTGGCCTCGACCAGGATTCCGAAGTGGATGGGATTGACACCGTGGGACACCGCAATGGGCGTGAGAATCGGCATGAGCACCAGGAGCGCGGGAGTCCCGTCCACCACCATGCCCACGGCAAAGAACAGGACCTGCACCAGGAAAAGGAATATCGCCGGCGTGCCCGCGATGGCGGCCAGAGCATGGGCTAAGTGCACGGGGATTCGGTTGAACGTCATCGCATAGCTGAACACGGCGCTCATCGCGATGACGAACATGACCATGCCCGTCAGCTCGACCGTGCTTCGCAGTACGCCCGGCAGCATCGAAATCTTGAGGTCCCGGTAGACACACATAGAGATGAAGAGGCCGTAGACGACCGCGACCGCCGACGCCTCGGTCGGCGTGAAGACCCCGCCGAGGATCCCGCCCAGGATGATCACGATCATGAAGAGTGCCGGGATGGCCCTGAAGAAGACGCCAGCGATGCGACGGAGCGAGGCGGAGGTGCTCCGGCCGTAACCGCGACGTCTTGAAAGATACACGACCGCCGCGATGAGACCCAGGCCGTTGATAACGGCCGGAATCATGCCGGCGGCGAACAGTGCGGCGATCGACATGTTGGCGACGATCCCGATGAGGATCAGATCGATCGTGGGCGGGATGAGCGTCGCGGTCGCGCCGGCGGCCGCGAGCATGGCGGTACTGAACGGCAGGGGGTACCCCTGGCGCTTGAGGGCGGGCAACGACACGCGGGCAATGGCCGCCGTATCGGCAGTGGACGACCCCGAGATGCCATGGAAGAACATAGTTGAGACCACGACAGCGGCGCCGAGGCCGCCGCGTCCGCGACCAATGGTCAGCTCGGCGAGTTCGGTCAGTCGCTGCGCCACCCCGCCTTGCGCCATGATCGTTCCCGCGAAAATGAAGAGAGGAATGGTCAGCAGCGGGAATGAATTGAGTGACCGGAACAACTCCTGCGGTACCAGCGGAAGCAGCGCCGCGCCGCCGGGTGCGTAGTAGATGCCCAGCGCGCCGGCCACTCCGAGCGCAAAGGCGATGGGCACGCCGAGCGCCATCATGATCAGGAAGCTGCCGAGCATGAGGAGGCCCACGGCTAGTGCTCCACAGTGGGAGACTTCGGGGCCGCGGGGTCGTGAGTCAAGAGGGCGTAGATGCCAGCTTCCTGACGTTCACGCTCGCTCAGCTGCTGGCCGGTGAACAGGCCGAGGATCGCATCGAGGAACTCGAGCACGTAGACCACGATGAGGAGTGCCGCGCCGACCGTCACTCCCGCGTACGGAACACGCATGTTCAGACCGGTGGCCTGGGCCGTCTGGTTGGCCACGATGTCGAGATAGGTCAGGCTGTGAACAAACACTAGGGAGAGAAATGCGATCAACAGGAGATTCGACACTTGGCGTAGCCAGCGGCGGATATCGCTGGGTAACAGGAGCGTTGCCCAGCGGAAGACGAAATGCAGCCCACGACGCGCGGCAACCGTAGCCGTCAGCATGCCAAACCACACCATGCCGAACCGGGCGGCCTCCTCACTCCAGGGCAGCGATCG
>JACXTT010009888.1_pt1 | contig 12971 bp, 12 predicted proteins | sample 9270951 | NCBI WGS metagenome assembly JACXTT01 (sample SAMN15532306, study PRJNA645909) | rock metagenome | isolation source: weathered quartz diorite | place: Puerto Rico | collected 2017-06-21 | reverse complement strand
CACAGGATCCCGGGTCCTGCGGAAGGCGCAGGCGTCGGGGGCGAAGGTCGTCGGGTTGGCCAACGCCGGTGAGGATACGACCAAGTCGATCAAGCCGGCGGGCGGGCTTGGCATCACGCTGAAGCAGACGCTGGCCGGCCTGCTGATGTCCATTACGGACGTCCGTACGCTGGGGCTGAAGACGGCGCAGGGCATGTATCTGACCGAGGGCTTCTACTGGGACCTGAACGACGAAACGCGCGCCTGGTCCAAGCGCTTCTTCGAGAAGCACGGGCGGATGCCGACGATGTCGCAGGCCGGCGACTATTCATCGGTGCTGCACTACCTGGAGGCGGTGCAGGCGGTCCACAGCGTCGATGCGCAGAAGGTGATGGCGCAGATGAAACAGACGCCGGTGAACGACTTTTTCGCCAGGAACGGCCACATTCGCGACGACGGCCGCATGGTGCACGACATGTATCTGTTCCAGGTGAAAAAGCCTTCGGAGTCGTTCGGCCCGTGGGACTACTACAAACTGGTCGCGACGATTCCCGCCGACGAGGCTTTCCAGCCCCTGTCCCTGTCCCGGTGCCCGCTGATCAAGAAATGACGTCCATGCGCACGAGCCGCAACGAACTCCCCTCTCCCGCGAAGCGGGAGAGGGGTCGGGGGTGAGGGTGCCGACGATCTTCGGTGTTCCGCCACAGCTGCTGTTCAGCCAGTTGCTGCTCGGGCTGATCAATGGCTCGTTTTACGCCGTGCTCAGTCTCGGGCTGGCCGTCATCTTCGGGATGCTGAACATCATCAACTTCGCCCACGGCGCGCTGTACATGATCGGCGCGTTCGTGGCGTGGATCGCTCTGACCGCCTTTGGCGTGAATTACTGGGTTTCGCTGCTGCTGGCGCCGCTGATCGTGGGCGCGTTGTCGGTGGCGATCGAACGCTTGATGCTGCGTCGACTGTACAAGCTGGACCATCTGTACGGCCTGCTGCTGACGTTCGGCTTGGCGCTGATCGCCGAGGGCGTTTTCCGGAACTACTACGGCGTCTCGGGCGAGTCGTACGAGGTGCCAGAACAGTTGCAGGGCGGATTGAATCTGGGCTTCATGTTCCTGCCGCTGTATCGGGGTTGGGTGGTGCTGGCGGCGCTGGGCGTTTGCTTTGCGGTGTGGTTTGCGATCGAACGCACCCGGCTGGGCGCCACCTTGCGCGCAGCGACGCAACGCCCGGATCTGGTACAGGCGCTCGGCATCAACGTGCCGCTGCTGATGACGCTGACCTACGCAACCGGCGCGGCGCTTGCGGCTTTCGCCGGCGTGCTGGCGGCGCCTGTGGTCCAGGTCAATCCGCTGATGGGCTCGCACCTGATCATCGTCGTGTTCGCGGTGGTGGTGATCGGGGGGATGGGATCGATCCTGGGTTCGATCGTCACCGGTGTCGGGCTTGGGTTGATCGAGGCGCTCACGAAGGTTTACTACTCGGAGGCCTCGTCCGTCGTGATCTTCCTGATCATGGTGATCGTTCTGCTGGTGCGGCCGGCAGGGCTGTTCGGACGGCAGGCGTGACGGGGTTCGAATGAAGACCGACTGGATCACTGGTGGGCGCGGGTCGAGCAAGCCGATGTTCGCGGCGCTTGCCGCGGGTGGCGTGATCGCTCCGTTCCTCGTGTACCCCACCTTTTTGATGAAAGTGCTGTGCTTCGCACTGTTTGCCTCGGCGTTCAATCTGCTGCTCGGCTTCGTCGGCTTGCTCTCGTTCGGGCACGCGGCGTTCTTCGGATTCAGCGCTTACGTGTGCGGGTACCTGTGCAGGAACCTGGGCGCGCCACCCGAGGTCGGGATACTGGCCGGAACCGTAGTGGCCAGCACGCTCGGCACGGTATTCGGCTTGCTGGCGATCCGGCGCTCCGGCATCTATTTCGCGATGATCACGCTGGCGCTGGCTCAGCTTGTGTATTTCCTGGAGCTGCAGCTCCCGTTCACGGGTGGCGAGGACGGCTTGCAGGGAATTCCGCGCGGCCGCCTGTTCGGACTGATCGACCTGTCTAACAACTGGGCGATGTACTACTTCGTGTTTGCAGTCTTCCTCGCCGGGTTCTGGCTGATCCACCGCACGATCCACTCGCCGTTCGGGCAGGTTCTGAAGGCGATCCGCGAGAACGAACCGCGCGCGATCTCGCTCGGCTACGCGGTCGATCGCTACAAGCTGCTGGCCTTCGTGCTGTCAGCGACGCTGGCGGGTCTGGCCGGCGCGACCAAGGCGATCGTGTTCCAGCTCGCGTCGCTGACCGACGCGCACTGGCACATGTCGGGCGAGGTGGTGCTGATGACGCTGTTGGGCGGCCTCGGAACGGTGCTGGGGCCCTCGGTGGGGGCCCTGACGATCGTCGGCCTCGAGAACCTCCTGGCCGACAAGGTCGGGTCCTGGGTGACGGTGATCATGGGCGGCATCTTCGTCATTTGCGTGCTCGTGTTCCGTCGAGGCATCGTCGGCGAGCTGCGTGCGCTGCGCTTTACGCGCCGGACCGAGGCCTGAGACGGCTCGCCGCCGGGTCGCTGGGCTCTGGCGCCCCTGCCTGCTCGTGGCCGCGCTGCTGGTCGGTGCGCCCTGCGGGGCCGACGAGATCTTGCGAATCGGCTCCAAGCGATTCACCGAATCGACGATCCTGGGCGAAATCCTGACCCAGACCGCGCAACGCGCCGGGCCGGCTGAACATGTTCCCGGCCTGGGCAACACGGCGATCGTGTTTGAAGCGCTGCGCAGCGGCGCGATCGATCTGTATCCGGAATACCTGGGCACGATCGAGCTGGAAATCCTGCACCACAATCAGGCGGGCGCGGCGCCGGAGCAGGTCGACCAGGAGCTGGCATCGCTTGGCCTTGGAGTCGGCATTCGGCTGGGATTCGAGAATTCCTACGCGATTGGCGTGCGTCGCGACACGGCGCAGGCGCTGCACCTTGTGGCCATCAGTGACCTGGTGCGTCATCCGGAACTTCGGATCGGGTTGTCGCACGAATTCCTCGGTCGAGCCGATGGCTGGCCCGGGCTTGCGCGCCATTACGGCCTGACGGCGACACCCAGCGGGCTGGACCACGGCTTGGCCTACGAGGCTGTGGCTGCGCACCAGGTCGACGCGATCGATCTGTATACGACCGATGCCAAGATCGGCCGCTACGGCATTCAAGTGTTGCGGGATGATCGCCATTATTTTCCGCGCTACGACGCGATCGTGATGTTTCGACGCTCGGTACCGCAGCGCTTCCCGCGGGCGTGGGCCGCGCTGCAGACACTGGCCGGTCGCATCGACGAGACCCGGATGATCGAACTGAACGGTGCCGCCGAGCTGGATCATCGGGCGGCACGCGATATCGCGCGGTCGTTTCTGGAGCAGTCCGGCTCGGTCGCAAACCCCCCCGGGTTCCGCGAACGCCTGTTCGGCGAAGACTTCGGCCGACTGGCGCGCCAGCATGTCCTGCTGGTGCTGCTTTCGGTGGCTGCCGCCAGCGCAATCGGTATCCCGCTCGGGGTGGCCGCGGCCCGATGGCGGGCGCTGGGCAGCGCGATCCTGGCAGTGGTCGGCGCGCTTCAAACGATACCGGCGCTGGCTCTGCTCGCCGCCTTGATCCCGGTGCTCGGGGCGATCGGCACCCGCCCGGCGCTGCTCGCGTTGTTCATCTTCGCGTTGCTGCCGATCGTGCGCAACACGGCGGTGGGACTGGCCCAGGTGCCGGCTGTTCTGCGCGAAGCCGCGACCGCCTTGGGTGCGCGAAGCCTGACCCGGCTTTGGTTGGTCGAGCTGCCGCTGGCCTCGCCGGTGATCCTGGCCGGCATCCGAACTGCCGCCGTGATCAGCGTCGGGACTGCGACGATCGCGGCATTTGTCGGCGCCGGCGGTTTTGGCGAGCGCATCGCGATCGGTCTGGCACTGAACGACCACCAGATGCTGCTCGCGGGAGCCCTGCCGGCGGCCGCGCTGGCGCTCGCGTTCGAGGCGCTGTTCGGTGCGCTCGAATGGCTGGCGCGCCGACCGGGCAGGACCTGAACTTAAAACTGAAGCCCGGTTTGGGTGAAACGGCGGTCACCCGGAATCGTGGTGTAGTCGTCGACCTCCTGGACGGCTTGTACGAGGTCGGGCAGCCTCTTGTGAGTGCGCCAGGCGTGCAGCCAGTCGTCAACGTCCCTGGGACCCATGGGCGAAATCATGCGGTCGGCAAACAGCAGGGCCGAGCGGATGGCCGCGCACATCGACTTGTCCAGCGCGCGCTGAGCCTCCGTCAAGGCGGCGCCCAGATGCGCCAGGTCCGCGGTGCGGTCGTACGCAGGCGTCTGCACCTCGCCTGTCAAGCGCGCGTCCGGCTCGACTTCGAACAGTGCCACCTGCGCCAGCGTCTTGATGTCCGCCAGAAGCTGTGCGAGAGGCTCCTGGTAAGAGGCCATCCACTCGCCGGCCTTCCTGCAAACCTGCGACAGCGACGCGAAGCGCTTGGTCTCCCACGTATTAATGGGCGTGTGCTGGCGCCAGTAGACGACGTACTGAATGACGGGCCAAGGCAGGGTCGAGGGCAGCAGGCGTCGCACTTTGGCCGGGTCGAAGGCCAGGTGGGTCAGTGCCCAGCTCATTTCGTGGATGCGGGGTCCGGCGCCGAAGGGGGAGTCGGGTGGCCCGCCAGCGACGAGCTGTGCCTGAAACGCCGGGTCCAGTTTTCCGATGTCGTGCAGGAATCCCGCGAGGAGTGCTCCAAGGGCCCAGTCCGCGCGCTGTGGATTGTGGGTCTCCACGTGCTTGCGCGCCACCAGCCCCACCAGCGCACAGTGGCGGGCGAGCGGTTGCTTGGCGGCATTGGCGAAATAGAGCGGCTGACCGCCTGCATTGGTTGCCGGTTGGCTGCTCGGATCCACGGAACGGTGCGGCAAAGGGGTACTGCATCAGATTAGCCGGGGTCAGGTTGCTCAGAGGAGCGGGAAAACGTGACAGTTGACGGCTATCTGAAAGCCTTGCCTGCTCTGGCCGCACAGCTGCAACGCTCGCTAGCGGGTCAGCGCGCGGCGCGAGAAGTAACTGGCGGCGTCGACCGCCAGCACCAACGCCAGCATCGCCAGAAGGACCGTCGCCGTGCGCGCCATCTGAAAAAGGCCCAGGTGATAGGTGAGAAGCTGGCCCAGCCCGCCCGCCCCGACCACGCCCAGGATCGAAGCCGCCCGGATGTTGTTTTCCCACCGATACAGCGTGTACGAAAGCAGTTGCGGCGAAACCTGGGGCAGGGTGGCGTACAACAGCACCTGCCAGGGCCTCGCGCCCTGCGCCCGCAGTGCGAACGCCGGACCGGGTGGCGCATTCTCGATCGCTTCGGCGAACAGGCGCCCCAGCACGCCGGTCGTGTGCAACGCCAGCGCCAGCGTGCCGGCCATCGGACCCAGGCCCGCTGCGATCAGCATCAACGACGCCCACACCAGCTCCGGCACGGCGCGCAGCGCATTCAGCAGCAGCCGAGTCGGAACGCGCCACAGTGCGCGCGCATGCGTGTGCGCCGCCGGCAGCGCCAGCAGCAGCCCGAAGAACGCGGCCAACACGGTCCCGAGCGCCGACATCGCCAGTGTCTCGGCCGTAGCTTGCGCGACCTTGCGGACAAACGGCGCCGATGCGTCGGGTGGGAAGAACTCGCCGGCGAACCGGGCCATCGCAGCCACCGAATCGCGCGACCAGAACCCGCTCCATTGGAGATCCAGGCTCCAGAAGCTGGCAACGACCAGCGCCGCGGCAGCCAGCAGCGCCCAGGCGGTGCGGGCGCGCACAGCAATCAGCCGCGAAGGCATGCGCTCGCGTGGGCTCACTTCGCGCGCAGCACTCATCGCAGCAGTCCCCGCAGCCACGCGCTGACGCCGTCGGCGAGCGCCACCAATCCGAAAAGAACCAATTGCATCGTAGCGACCTCGCCGGCGGCCAGCATTTTCAGCGAACTATCCATCTGCTGACCCAGCCCGCCCGCGCCGACGAAGCCGAGGACGACCGAGGAGCGGATCGCGCATTCCCATCGGTAGACCGTGTACGAAGTGAGTTCGGGCGCAGCCTGCGGCAGCAGCCCGTAGAAGAACGCCTGAACGCGCCCGCCGCCGTTCGCGAGCAGTGTGCGCGTCGGGTGCGCATCGCAGCTTTCCAGGATTTCCGCGAACACCTTGCCGAGCATGCCGCCATACGTCAGCCCGATCGCCAGCACGCCCGCGGTCGGCCCCAAGCCGACCACACGCACGAACATCAGCGCCCATACCAGCTCCGGCACCGTGCGCAGTGCCACCATGGCGGTGCGCGCGGTCTGTCGCACGACGGCGGGCAGCACGGCCATGCGTCCGGACAAGCTCGAGATAGACAGAGCAGCCGTTGCGATGAGCGCCAGCGGCGCGGCCAACAACAGCGCCAAGCTCACGCCCGCCGTGGCGATTGCGACAGTGCGCCAAGTTTCGCGCGCCACCAGCTGCAGGAAGTCGGCGCTCAACTCCGGCGAGGCGAACCGGGCAAGGAAATGTGCGGTCACGCTAAGGCTGCGCGCCTCGAACATCTGCCAAGGCCGGAATTCAGTAAAAACCAGCAGCGGCCACAACAGCAGCCCCGCAACGACCAGCCACGTGAGACGGCCCCGCCAGGCCGGATCGCGGTCAGAGACCGGGGGGGCCGAAGCAACCATCAACGCCAGGCCATCGGTACCGCGGTCGGCTCGCTGGCTTGTTCCGGCGGCAGTGCGCTCGCCTCGACAGCCTGCCTTTCGTGCGCATACAGCGCGCGCAGCTGTTCGGCCGAGACCTGTGAGACCGGGGTGTCGAAGCGGATCGCGCCGTCGCGCAAGCCGACCAGTCGGGGAAAATGCTCCAGCGCCATGTCGACCTGGTGCAGCGAAACGACCAGCGTGACGCCGCGCTGCGAGGCCTGCTGCCGCAAAATCCGCAGAGCGCGATCGACCCACACGGGATCCAGCGCCGCGAGCGGCTCGTCCAGCAGCCAAAGGCGCGCCGGCGCGAGCAAGGCGCGCGCCATGCTCACGCGCTGGCGCTCCCCGCCTGACAATCGATCGACGCGATCGAACAGGCGATCTCCCAGATCGAAGTGCGCAAGCGCCTCGTGCGCCGCGCTGATATCGAGCGGATACAGCAGCGACCACAGGCTGCTTGGCAGGCCCATCGCCGGAAGGCGGCCCGCCAGGACCGCCGTCACGACGCGCTGGCGCGGCGGCAACGGAGGAACCTGAGGCGCGAGGAAAAGCTGGCCTCGCAACTGCCTTCGCCGGCGCGAGCCAAGCGCCCACGGCTCCTTGCCATCCAGCAGGACTTGCCCGCGGTCGGCGCGCAGCGCGGCCGAAGCCACGTGCAGCAGCGTCGTCTTGCCCGCGCCCGACGGGCCGACGACGGCGACGTGCTCACCAGCCGCAATCCGCAGATCGACGTCATCCAGCGCGGGGTGTGGCCGCGATTGCGCGCCCGGGTGCCGGACCGACACGCGCTCCAGGCGCAGGCTCAGGCCGCACGCTTCCGGTGCCACGGCGGCGATCGATGCCGTGGCGACGCGGTGACGGTGTGCGTTGATGTCGACGGAAACCACGGGGGTTGCGGAATGCGCCGCTCACAACAGGCCGGCGCTGCGCGCGGCGGCCTCGATGCTCTGGTAGTTCTCGGGTCGGGTCGGAATGAAACGGGACGCTCGTTGCAGGCTCAGGATCTCCTTGCCCTCCGCCGTGTCCGGGCTCAGGTCCAGGAATGCCTGGCGCAGCCGGTCGCGCAGCGCCTCCGGCATCTTCGCGCTGACCGACCAGTTGTAGTCATAGAAGGTCGGGGTCGTGTAGAACACCTTGACCTGCTGCGGATCGACCTTGCGCTCCGCGACGAACTTCTCCCACACCGAGATGTTCACGGCGCCGGCGTCGACCTTGCCGCCGGCGACCGCTGCGATCGTGGCGTCGTGCGCCCCTGAAAAGCTGAGGCGGCCCATGTCACGCTCCGGGTCGATACCGGCTTGCAGCAGAAAGCTGCGCGGCATCAGGTGCCCGGATGTGCTGGATTGCGACCCGAAGCTGAACGTGCGCCCCTTTAAATCCGCCAGCGATCGGATACCGCTCGAGGCGCCGGTGATGAAGACAGACTGGAAGTTCTGATCTTCGACGCGCTGCACCAGCGGAATCACCTGCCCGCCGGAGCGCACCTTGGCCTGAATGAACGTGAAGCCGCCGAACCACGCCAGGTCCACTTTACCGTTGACCAGCGCTTCCACCGCCGCGGCGTAGTCGGTGACCGGGGTCCATTCGACCGGCACACCCAGCCGCGTCTGCAAGTACCGTCCCAGCGGGGCGAACTTGCGCGCCAGCTCGGTCGGCGCTTCATCGGGAATCGCGGTCACGCGCAACGGCTGTGGTGTATCGGCCGTCGCGGATCGCAATCCGGGGAAGCAGATCGCCAGAGCCAGGAAAGTGGCGGCGAATCGGCGGCGCCGCGGCGCCGGATGGTTCGACATGCTGAGCTCCCGGTTGCCCCTGTCGAGGCAGCTTCTTATGCGGATTTCAACCGCCCGCGCGGCATCAGGCAGCCGGCGCGCAGCTGCGGAACCCGGCGAAGATATCACTTCGCTCGGGGAGGAAGAAATTCCGGTAGCGCGGATGGCACAGCCGCGGATGTGTCGCAAACGACCCTCCACGCAACACCCGTCGCGAACCGAACCACGGCGATGAATAGTCGCGGTACGGATGCGGCGCAAATCCAGGGTAGGGCTCGAACACCGATGCGGTCCATTCCCACACTTGGCCGAAGCCGATCGGCGCCATGGCCGGCGGTTGTGGCGTCGTCATTGCAGCCACTTCCCATTCGAGCTCGGTGGGCAGGCGCCTACCTGCCCAGCAGCACCAGGCCTGAGCTTCGTGCCATGTCAGATTAGTGACCGGCGCCGCTTCATCGAGCGCGATCCACTCGCCGAACCAGCGCTGCTGCCATCGACTGCCGTGCGGCCGCCACATGCGCGGACAACGGGCGTCGCTGCGCTGGCGCCAAGCCCAGCCCTCGGCGCTCCAATGGCTGGGTTGCTCGTATCCACCATCGGCGATGAAAGCGCTAAAAGCCCTGTTGTCGACCGGCATGCGATCGATCCGGAATCGTTCCACATCGACCCAGCTGGGCATCAGCTCGTTGTCGAACGCGAAGTCGCTGCTGGCTGCGCCGAGCTGAAAGCGCACCGCCTTGAACTCCAGCTCCTTCGGCGGATCGGCGGCGGCTTCTTGCGATCCAATCGGTGGCTCGATCTCGACGGGGATGCTCAGCGCGTTGGCCATGTAGAGCGCGGCCTCGTGGTGCATGTCTTCGTGCATCAGCGTCAGCCAGGCGAAATAGAGCGCACCTTCGTCCTTGCCCTCCGGCCGCGCCAGGATCTGCAGCGTCTGCTCGAGCGTGCGCGCCAGGTAGGCGCGCGTTTCGGCAGGATCCAGCAGCGGCAGGCGCCAGCGCGACGTGTGCTCGATCCGGCTCGAGTCGTACAGTCCGTCGGCATTGCTCAGCGCCGATACGCTGCGCGACACCTCCGGATCGGCGGCGATTCCGCGCAGCCGCTCCGGATTGCGCCCGATCCAGTATTCCTGAAACCAGCCGACGTGGCCGAGTTCCCACAACGGCGGATTGACTTCCGCCGAGTAGGGGATCTGAAGGCCCGTACCGCGCAGGGCGCGTTCGTAAGCGCCGAACGTATGCAGCGTCCGGGAACGGCTGTCAACAAGCGCCGCACTCAGCCGATCCCGGTCGGGGCGGCGGATCAGCGCCGGGTCGTCGAAAGTTGGCATGTGCTATCGAAGTGCGCGGCAGTATCGCATTGTTTTCTGAAGGCGGTCGGTCCGGTAGGATTTTCAAATGTGGTTTCCATCATGACCGCCAGAGTTGCGCACGGCCTGTTCCCTTCGCATGGAAGGCTGACTTGAAGCAGCATCCAAGAGCGATCATCGTTTCCCCCGCGGCGCGGCAAAGCAACAACGGCAACTGGCGCACCGCGGCCCGCTGGCGCCGGATGCTGGCGCCGATTGCACGCGCAACGATTGCGCAGCAATGGACCGGTGAACCGTTTGGTCTGATGTTGGCTTTGCACGCGTGCCGCTCCGCCGCGTCGATCGCGGCGTGGGACAAAGCGCGCAGCCAGTCGGGTGAAAGCAGCCGCCTGCCCCTGATCGTCGTTCTGACCGGCACCGACCTGTATCGCGACATTCGTTCGGACGCCGGCGCGCAGCGGTCCCTGCAATTGGCCGATGCGCTGGTGGTGTTGCAGGACCAGGGGCTCGAATCGCTGCCGCCCACGGTGCGCGATAAGGCGACCGTCATCTATCAGTCAGGGGCACACCGAAAGACGCTCGCCAAGAGCAGCCGCCACTTGCGGGCCGTGATGGTCGGCCACCTGCGCGAGGAAAAGGGGCCGCAGACACTGTTCGATGTGGCCCGCATCTTGCACAACCGCGCCGACATCAAGCTCGATCACGTGGGCGGTGCGCTCGATCAGGGCCTCGCACAGTTGGCCGAAGCCACTGCACGCGCCTGCCCGCACTATCGCTGGCTCGGAGCCTTGCCGCACCCGGACACGCTGCGGCGGATTCAGCGGGCGCATGTCGCGATCAATGCCAGCTCGATGGAAGGCGGCGCGCACACGGTGCTGGAAGCGGTTCGTGCGGGCACGCCCGTGCTGGCCTCGCGGATTCCGGGCAACGTCGGCATGCTGGGTGCGGACTATGCGGGCTATTTCGGGTGCGGGGACCCGGAGGCGCTGGCGCGGCTGCTGCAGCGTTGTCGCGACGAGCGTGGCCTGCTGCCGACGCTGCGCCGTCAGTGCCGTGCGCGTGCATCCCTGTTCGAGCCACGCCGCGAGCGGACGGCCCTAAGGCGCCTGGTATTGCGGCTGCTATCTGACGATCGTGCTCTGCCGAATCTCGCGGACACCGCGCCCGAGGCGGCGGCGTAACAGCGCCCTCAACGTTACGCCCTCCACGTATCCGACCTGGGAGGCGATCTGGTCCACGCTGGCGTTGCTCGTCGTCAGCAGGTGCATCGCCCGTTCGACGCGCAAGTCCTGGAAATAGGCGAGCGGAGACTTGCCCAGCACCCCGTGCATGCGGCGCGCCAGCGTACGCTTGCTGGTCGCAAGCGCACCGGCGGCCTGGTCCAAAGAAAATCCTTCGGCCAGGCGCTCGCGCGCCCAGCGCTCGAAGCGCTCGATCATCGGATCGGCATGGGCGAGGTGGTTGGGAATCGAATAGATCGCTTGTGAAGAGCGGGAGTCCACGACCAGATACCTGGCCGTCAGACCGGCCAGTTCGGGGCTTGCCCGCCGGATCAGGGCTAGCGTCAGGTCGAGATGGCTGAGCGCCGCGCCTGCCGTGATAACCGTGTTGGAGTGGACGATGATCCTCGACTCGTCGAGCTTGACCTGCGGATAGCGCTGCCGAAACAACGGGGCCAGCCACCAGGTCGTAGTCGCTTCCTGCCCGTCCAGCAGAGAGGACTCGGCCAGCACGAAAGTCCCGATGCACGCTGCCGTGGTTACGGCTCCGCGCGCCGCCCATCGGCGCAGCACCGTTCCGGCCTCTCGGACCTCGCTCTGCGCCAGAGCGGCCAGCAAGGCCTCGGGCATCTTGGTGCCGAGGGCGGGAACGACGACGACGTCCGGCGCCCGTTTTGGGGATGCCGGAGCAATCGGCACGCGCAACCCCTGCGACGTGGTGACGCTCTTTCTGACGCCTACGACGCTCACGTGGAAGCGCAGCGACGTGATTCCGGTCATCGCTGCGAGCTCGTTCGCCGTCCCGAATGCATCCAGCACCGTGGCAAGGCCGGTATCGAAGACGCCATTGAGGACAAGCACATGCACTCGCATGGCAATGATGATATCAATATTGGCAATTTTGCCAATACGGCGCCGCGTTGAACTGTCTTACCCTGGCGGTCCCTTGAATCTCAAATCAGGAGAAGACCATGCTGAAGTACGCCTTGTTCGTCCGCCTGGAAGCTAAGCCCGGCAAGGAAGACGACGTCGCCAAGTTCTTGCAGACGGGATTGGAACTGTCGATGCGGGAGTCGGGAACACCGGTCTGGTTCGCGTTGAAACTGGGGCCCGGGACTTTCGGCGTGTTCGACGCGTTCGCCGACGAAGCGGGTCGGCAGGCTCATCTGACCGGCCCGATCGGACAGGCGCTGATGGCGCAGGCCTCGGTGCTCTTTTCGAAGCCGCCGGTGATCGAGCGGATCGACGTACTGGGTGCCAAGGTTACGGCGTGAGACCAAATAACCGCGCGGCCGGGCGCCGTGCAAAGGTCGCGCGGTTGTGAGATCGTTCCGATGATGGAAGCCCTCGAAGCCAGATCGGTCCCCGGCCAGCCCGAGCCGCCGCAAGCCCGGCTGACGTCTTTGTCTCACGGCGGAGGCTGCGGCTGCAAGATCGCGCCCGGATTGTTGTCCGAGATCCTGCGTACGACGGCGCGCATGCCGGTTCCGCCCGAACTGTTGGTCGGTATCGAAACCGCCGATGATGCTGCTGTGTACCGGCTCAACAGCGAGCAGGCGCTGGTGGCCACGACCGATTTCTTCATGCCGATCGTCGATGACCCGTACGATTTCGGCCGCATTGCCGCGACTAACGCGATCTCCGACGTGTACGCGATGGGGGGCAGGCCAATCCTGGCGCTGGCGTTGGTGGGGATGCCGGTCAACGTGCTGCCGGTTCAGACCATACGGCGGATCCTCGAAGGGGGCGAGGCGGTGTGCCAGGGCGCCGGCATTCCGATCGGGGGTGGCCACAGCATCGACTCCGTCGAACCGATTTACGGATTAGTCGTGCTTGGGCTGGTGCATCCGCAGCGGGTCAAGCGCAACAGCGACGCGCACCCGGGCGATCGCGTGGTGCTGGGAAAGGCGCTGGGCGTCGGCATCTATTCGGCTGCGCTGAAGAAGGACCGTCTCGATGCCGCCGGTTACGCGAACATGATCGCCACCAC
>JACXTT010009887.1_pt1 | contig 12972 bp, 9 predicted proteins | sample 9270951 | NCBI WGS metagenome assembly JACXTT01 (sample SAMN15532306, study PRJNA645909) | rock metagenome | isolation source: weathered quartz diorite | place: Puerto Rico | collected 2017-06-21 | reverse complement strand
TCCGATCGTGCCGCCTAATCCCCCTTGCGTGCCCCCGGGCGTTCCTTGTAGTAACCCCAGACTTATGCCTAGTGTGTTGGCTCCAGCGTTCGCACGCATCACATCAGTATCGGCGATGTTCAGGTTGTAACGGGAAATGGCGATGTCCAGGTTATTCTCCAGAGCCAGCGCCACCGCGTCATTCATCGACAAATAGAGCTTGCCATCCCGCAGCAACTGCTCGATTCGCGGCGTGTTGAGCAGATCCGCCGGCGGCAGGTACTGCGGCAGATAGGGCCCGATCGGGTCAGGAAAGTGCCTGCGGGGCTTGGAATAATCCTTCACCGCCAGGCGCTGTGGCCGCGGGCCATCTGGCAAGGGCGCAGCCGGCTGGGCCGCAGTCTGGGCCCAACTGGTGGCGGTTAAAGCGCCGGCCAGGACGACCGCAAGTGTCCGCCGGAAAGCGCATTGCAATGCAGACAAAGACATTCGATTTTCTCCCTGCTCAACCTGAAAATGAAGACGTCAAAGGCTTCTTGGAAATCAAGCGATGGTACGCAAAATGACAGCTCCGGGTTTCATTTTTGTGCCCGCGCCGGGGCACATTCGTCCTTTTGCCCCCGGCTTAACGTCGATTCCGGTGCCCTGAATGATGCTGCGAAGTGAGCAATAGTATAGCCGACACAGCATCCCGGGCTTACGCTGCCACCCTGCCCGTCAGGTAAAACTTTGTAAAGATTTTCAACCCGATTGGATGATAATCGGCACCGGGAAGACTCCAAACAATCCTCATGCGCAATCTCAAATTGCTCCTGGCCTATGACGGCGCCGAATTCTCCGGCTGGCAAATCCAGCCCGACGCCGCTACCGTCCAGGGCACACTAGCTTCCGCTATTGGACGTGTGACCGGCGAAAGGGTCTTGCCTCAGGGTTCCGGCCGCACCGACGCCGGAGTGCATGCCCTCGGCCAGGTGGCCACCTTCGCTATCCAATCGCCCATTCCGCCCGAAAATCTCGTGACCGCGCTCAACGACGTTCTGCCTTCCTCGATCCGCGTGCTTGAAGCTGCCGGGGTCCCTGCGGAATTTCATGCCCGAAAATCCGCCCGGGCAAAAACCTATCGCTACACCATATTCCGCGGCGCAATTTGCCCGCCCTTTCGGGCCCGCTATGTGTGGCACTATCCCTACCCCTTGGACGAAGCTATGATGCAACAGGTAGCTGGCTGCGTTGTGGGCGAGCACGATTTCACCTCATTCGCGGCCGTAGATCCGGAGCGCGGACGGGAAGAAGAAGTCTCGAACGTCCGGACAATTTTCTGCTCAAGCTGGCAGCGCCAGGCCGACGAACTGGTCTACACCGTCCGGGGAAGTGGATTCCTGCACAACATGGTGCGTAATCTTGTAGGCACCTTTGTGCTGGCGGGCAAGGGCACGCTTGAGCCTTCCGGCCTGTCGCGGATTCTCGAAGCCCGCTCGCGCTCAGCCGCAGGCGCCACAGCCCCGGCCAGCGGTCTATGCCTGGTAAGTGTGGAGTACTAGCCGCTCGTCCAGCTATGTGGCGCGGGCGCTCTCGCCCGCGTAAGCTTTAGCCATAGATGGCCACTGATCTCCAGATCGCAGCCCGGAAAGTAGTCTCAGTGAATCCCGCCACCGGCGCGACCCTCCGCGAATTCGACTGCACATCGGAGCCGGAAGTCCAGGCAGCGGTCGCCCGTGCTCATGCCGCCCAAGGGGCGTGGGCCTTGCTCGGTGTCGGCAAACGGATTGCGATTCTGCGCGAATTTCAGCGCCTGCTGCACCAAAACAAGTCCGAAATCGCGCAACTGGTCACGCGCGAAGCCGGCAAACCTTACGTCGAAGCCCTGCTCACGGAAGTGCTGGTGGTGCTCGACGCCGCGCGCTTCCTGATCGAAAATGCGTACCGCTTTCTGCGGGATGAGCCGGTCCCGCACGGCAATCTGGCCATGAAGACCAAGTCCGGCCGGCTGCTTCGCGAGCCTTACGGCGTGATTGGCATCATCTCGCCGTGGAACTATCCCTTTTCGCTCCCGGCCACGGAAAGCCTCGCCGCGCTGGTGGCCGGAAACGCTGTTGTCCTGAAGCCCTCGGAATTTACTTCGCTTACTGCACTGGAGCTGGAATCGCTGCTCCACAAGGCTGGGGTGGGGAAAGAAATTTTTCAGGTAATCCCAGGCAACGGCGCCACCGGCGCGGCCCTGATCGAAACCACAAAGCCTGATTCGATTGACAAGCTGGTCTTTACCGGAAGCGTCCCCACCGGGAAACGGATCGCACAAGTGGCGGCAGCCCGCCTCCTGCCCGTGGTGCTGGAGCTGGGCGGCAAGGATCCCATGCTGGTGCTCGACGATGCCGATATCGAAATCGCCTCCAGCGGGGCCGTATGGGGTGCCTTTGTGAACGCCGGACAGGCTTGCCTCTCGGTCGAGCGCTGCTACGTTCATCGCAGCCTGTATCAGCCCTTTCTCGAAGCTTGCGTGCGCAAGACCAGGGAACTGCGGGTGGGCAACGGTCTGGATCCGGAAACCGACGTTGGGCCGATCATCCGCCAACGTCAGTTACTCAACGTGGAATCGCAGGTGGAAGACGCCCGGTCGCGCGGGGCGCGGGTGCTGGTGGGCGCGAACCGCTTGCCGGCACTGGGCCCGAACTTCTACGCACCCACTGTGCTCGCCGACGTTACGCCCGCGATGCGCATCATGTGGGAGGAGACTTTCGGCCCGGTGTTGCCGGTAATGCCGTTTGACAGCGATGAAGATGCCGTCCGTCTGGCGAACGATTCCGAGTACGGGCTCGCGGCCAGCGTATGGACCCGCGATCGTGCCCGCGGCGAGGCCATCGCCCGGCGCATCCAGGCAGGAACGGTGATGGTGAACGACGCAGTCTGCTGCTTCGGTATCAGCGAAGCGCCGCATGGAGGGGCAAAATCAAGCGGGATTGGCCGCTCACACGGCCGTCTCGGCCTCGAAGAAATGGTACGAACAAAATATCTGGATTCTGATCGTCTGCCCGGAATGGAAAAAGTCTGGTGGTACGGATATGGAAAGGCTTTTACTCGCCAGATGGAAGGAATGCTGGACATGCAGTTCGCTCGAGGTTGGACACGGCGGCTGATAGGCGCAATGAAAGCGGCGGGCGCCCTGAAACGCAAACGCCACAGAGTAGAAAGGGAAGAACATGACAACTTCAAATTCCGATCACAAACGTGAACTGCTGCGCCACACCGTGGCTACACTCGCTTACCGCGGCGGCAAGGCTGTCCGCAATGCTCCGGCAGGGTTCGCCGATTTTCGTGGCTCCGCATCGAGCCGCTCGGCGGGACAAGTCCTGGCCCATATCGGCGATCTGCTGGACTGGGGTCTCTCCATCGCTCAGGGCAAACAGAACTGGAGAAGCTCTGCGCCCTTGCCCTGGGAAAAGGAAACCGCCCGGTTCTTCGCCGTTCTGAAGAGCTTCGATGATTGCCTGGCTTCTGCTGAGCCTCTGCAAGCGCCCGCGGAGAAGCTTTTCCAGGGTCCGGTCGCGGATGCCCTGACGCATGTCGGCCAGATCGCGATGCTCCGCAGGATGGCGGGTGCGCCCGTCAAAGGCGAGAATTATTTCGCTGCCGAAGTTAAGGCTGGCAGCGTCGGTGCGGAGCAGGCCGCACCGAAAATGGAATTCGATTGAGGGCGATATAGCCCATCAGAAACCGCTTCGAGTAAAATGAAAACCGGAATTCCGCGGCGCTTGCCGCAGTGACGAGGACATCCCCTTTGGCGACGAGCACAACCACACCCACCCAGCTTCCGCATCACAAGGTGAAAATCAAGAAGCCAGGGCAGCGCTCCTGCAACGAAAAGGACGCCAAAGGCAAGTTCTGCGGCGGGCATCTCAAGCGTTGGTTCTACACCACGGATGTGCTCGAGCAAGCCTGCGGCGATGCCGAGAAGGCTTGGGGAAGGGGTGCGGAAGTGTACCGCTGCGAACATTGCAAGACTCTTTATTTGCCCAACCCGGACGGGGTCAGTGGGCTGAATGTGGCGGGGCAGGGCCAAACCTCGGTGTTCGGGCTGACCGTCGCGCCGAAGAAGTAGCAACCTGGTAACTCTTCCCGCGCGAAACAAGAACCAAATCGCTGTGAGACCTTCCGACCTTATCTACGACTGGAACCAGATGGACCGCGCCAAATTGCGGCCCGCGGGCCGGGTGCTGCTCAACGATGAAACCCTGCGCGACGGGCTGCAGTCGCCATCCGTGCGCAATCCTTCGGTCGAAGAAAAGATTCAAATTCTGCACTGCATGGAATCTCTGGGCATCAACTCGCTCGACCTTGGCCTGCCCGGCGCCGGACTCCGGGCCATGGCGGATTGCGAAGCCCTGGCGCACGAGATCGCCCGCCACAAGATGAAGATTCGGGCCAACTGTGCCGCCCGCACCCACGAAAATGACATTCGGCCGATCGCCGAAATCGCGCAGCGCACCGGACTGAACATCCAGGCCGCCACCTTCATCGGCTCCAGTCCGATCCGCCGCTACACCGAGGGCTGGACCGATGACTTCCTGCTCGAGACCACCGAGAAAGCCGTTAAATTCACCGTCTCGCTGGGCCTTGATTCCATGTATGTCACCGAGGACACGACCCGCTGCGATCCAGAAATGGTCAAGCGTCTCTACTCCACCGCAATCGACTGCGGCGCCCGCTCAATCGTGATTTGCGACACCGCTGGACACGCTACCCCCATGGGAGCGTTCGCCCTGGTGCGATTCGTCATGGAAGAAGTGGTCGAACCCTCCGGCCAGGCCATTCGGGTGGACTGGCACGGGCACTGCGACCGCGGTCTGGCCATCGCCAACTCGATGGCCGCCCTGATGGCGGGTGCGGAATGCGTTCACGCCTGCGCGCTCGGCATCGGCGAGCGTGTCGGCAATACTCAGATGGACCAGATGCTGGTCAACCTGAAGTTGATGGGAGTCGCGCCCTGGTCGGAACAGGATCTAACCGGGCTGAAGCGATATTGCCAGGCAGTATCGAAGGCCACGGGTGTGCCGATCCCTGCAAACTATCCCGTCGTAGGCGAGGATGCGTTCCGCACCGCCACCGGAGTTCACGCCGCGGCTGTGGTTAAGGCCTACAGGAAAAAAGACATTGAACTCGCGAACGCGGTGTATTCCGGCGTGCCCTCGCAGTTCTTTGGCCTGGAGCAAATCATCGACATCGGACCGATGAGCGGCAGGTCAAATGTCCTGTTCTGGCTGGAACGCCACGGCGTGCCCCCAACCGATGACGTCGTGGAGAGAATCTACCAGCGCGCCAAGGCCTCCGACCACACTCTGACCGAGCCAGAAATTCTCGAGTGCGTTGGCAACACAAGTCATCAGTCGTCAGTCGCCGGTCGTCAGCCAACCGAGAACTGAGAACTAGCAACTGACGACTGAATGTAAAAGACACATTGGTGCTCAGTATTCTGAAGAGGTTTTGCTGAAGACCGAAGACCGACGACTGAAGATTGAACTTCAAGCCCATGCCCCCCAGACCCGGTGCTGAGGTATCGGAGGTACTTCCCAGCGTACAGCAGCAAATCGCCAGCCTGTGCGCGTTGCCTGAAATTCGTTCGGCCTTCACCTGGCTTCGCGCCCGTGAACCACAGTTGGCGCAGTGGCAGCTGGAACTGGCACGCATTGCCGCGCCGCCGTTCGGCGAAAGCGCTCGTGGAGCTTGGCTGGCCGAAAAGTTCAAAGAGCTTGGCCTGGAGCAGGTCCACACCGACGAAGTCGGCAACGTCTTCGGTACCCACAGCGGTCAGAGACATGGTTACGTCACGTTAAGCGCCCACCTGGACACTGTCTTTCCCGCAGGCACGCCGTTGAATGTACGGCAGCAGGGCAGCCGCTTGTACGGCCCGGGGGTTTCGGACAACGGAGCCGGCGTCACCGCAATTCTGGCCATCGCCGCCGTGCTGCAGGCGGTGGGCCTCCGCCATGCGCTGCCCCTTTTGTTTATCGGTAACGTGGGCGAAGAGGGCGAGGGCGATCTGCGCGGCATGCGCCACATTTTTTCCGCTCCGCGCTGGAAAGACTCCATCCACTACAGCCTGGTGCTCGACGGCGCAGGCTCGGACACGATCGTCGCCGAAGCTCTGGGCAGCCGTCGTTTTGAAGTCATCGTTCGCGGGCCTGGAGGGCATTCCTGGAGCGACTTCGGCGCACCCAACCCGATCGTAGTGCTGGCGCGTGCCATTCAGTCTTTTGCGCAGACTCCGGTTCCTGCCGTGCCCAAGACCACTTTCAATGTGGGAGTGATACGCGGCGGCGCCTCGGTGAATTCCATTCCCGAATCCGCCAGCATGCGTGTAGATATCCGCTCCACCTCGATGGCGGAAATGGAGCGCCTGGAGCGCGCCTTGCGCTATGCCCTGGATCAGGCGGTCGAAGAGGAATCGCAGGCCACCGAGGCCCGCGCCCCTTCTCATCGCTGGCCCTTCGGACTCAGCTTCGAGCTGGTGGCTATTGGCAATCGCCCGGCAGGCGAACTTCATCCCCAAGCCCATATCATGCAGGTAATCCGCGCGGTGGACGCGCAGCTGGGAAACGCAGCCCAGGTGCAGCGAGCTTCCACCGACGCCAACATCCCGCTGTCGCTTGGACTTGAGGCCATCGCGATCGGCGGCGGAGGCACCGGGGGCGGAGCCCACACCTTGCAGGAATGGTTCGATTGCAGCGGGCGCGAGCTTGGCCTCAAGCGCATTCTGCTGGCTTTGCTCGGCCTCGCTGGGAAGGCCCTCTAAAGCCGGGCCTTATGAACGGGAGAGCCATAATGAAAATGACAAGCGCAGTTTTCCTGCTGGCCACCACATCCACGGTCATGGCCCAGAGTTTGCCTTCGCAACCGAAAGCGGACGTCATTTTCCTCCACGGAAACATTTATACCGGTGTCGCCGATACCTCCTCGTTTCATGCCAACCCGCGCGCCGAAGCCATGGCCATCCGGGACGGCCGTGTGGCCGCCGTGGGCCGGGACGACGAAATCCTCAAACTGAAGGGATCGGCGACCACGGTCATCGATCTCGCCGGGCATTTTGCTATGCCCGGATTCAACGACGCTCACATGCACCTGGCCAACGCGGGCTTTCGCCGGCTCACCGTGGAATTGGGCGGCGTGAAGAGCCTCACCGAGTTTCGGGAACGCATCCGCGATCGCGTGCTGACCGCCGGCCCGGGTGAATGGATCGTAGGCGGCGGCTGGGATCAGACTTTGTGGCCGGTGAAGGAATTGCCCAGCCGCTGGGATATTGACGAAGTCACCACCGGCCATCCCGTCTTTCTGCAGCGCGTGGACGGACACATCGCTGTCGCCAACACCAAAGCCCTGCAACTGGCCAGCATCACCGTGGCCAGCAAGGATCCGGTCGGCGGAAAAATCGATCGCGACTCCACCGGCCAGGCCACCGGCATCCTGCGCGAAACTGCGCGCGACGCCGTGACTGCCGTTATTCCCCGGCCCACCCGCGACCGCCGCCGCCTGGCCATCGAAACCGCGCTCCAGGATCTGGCGCAGTGGGGCGTCACTTCCGCGCAGGATAATTCCGACGCCGGAGACGCCCAGGTGAGCTGGGATGATTTCAAGATTCTCGAAGAAATCGAACGTGGCGGAAATCTCACCGCGCGCATCTCCGAATGGATGCCCTTCAATGACCAGCTGAACAATCTGCAAGCTCATCGCGCCTCCCATCCGCAGTCGGACAACCTGCTGCACACCGGCATGCTCAAAGGCTTCATGGATGGTTCGCTGGGTTCCCGCACCGCCGCGCTGCTCGATCCCTACGCCGATGGTCCGAGTGATAGTGACGCCGCCAATGCCGGTCTCCCCCAATACGATCAGCCGAAGCTCACCGAGATGACCAAAGAGCGCGTGGACGCCGGCTTCCAGATCGGCTTTCACGCCATCGGCGACAAGGGTGTGCAGATGGCGCTCGAGGCTTTCGCCGCCGCCACTACGGACCATGTGGGGACGGGTCTCCGACCCGTCCAGGCCGAGCGAAGCTCGGCAGCTTCTCCACCAAACTCAGCTCCTGACCTCCGCCTGCGCATCGAGCACGCGCAGGTCACGAACCCGTTGCAAGTGGCGAAGTTCAAGGAACTCAAGGTCATCGCCTCCATGCAGCCCAACCACCTGCTCACCGACATGAATTGGGCCGAGGCCCGGCTCGGTCCCAAGCGCGCAGCCCACTCCTATGCCTGGGCGGAGTTTCTTAAAAAGGGAGTCACGCTGGCCTTCGGGACCGACTATCCCGTCGAACCGGTCACGCCGTTCCGCGGCCTCTATGCCGCCGTCACCCGCAAGAGCGAAGACGGAAAGAAAGAATACTATCCCGAGCAGAAGCTCAACATCGAACAGGCGATCGCCGCCTACACCACCGGATCGGCGTTCGCCGAGTTCGCCGAAAAGGAAAAGGGAACGCTGGCGCCGGGCATGTTGGCCGATCTCGTGATCCTCGATCGCGATATCACCTCCATCCCGCCGGAAAAAATTCTCGGAACCAAAGTGCTGCGCACGGTGGTCGGCGGAAAGACGGTTTACGAGGCCAAGTGAATCGCTGGAAAATGCGAGAAATGTTCCACGTGGAACATTTTGCACTTGCTATATTGTACGTACATTAGTGTACTAAATTCCTCGTAACTCCATCAAACAGCAGGGGTAAGAGGTTAGAGTGCCGAACGGGACCGTGGAATCCCCCTTCCAAAAAGCGGAAAGTGGGGCACCCAGGTTTCGTGGCCGAAATGACGGGGTTTGCTACCCTGTACCCGTGTCCCGCTCGCTCAAAGCCCACTTTCTTCTAATCCTGATCACCCTGATCTGGGGCTCGAATTTCGTCGTCATCAAGAATGCGCTGGCGGATATCTCTCCTCTGTTTTTCAACGCAGTACGCATGAGCCTGGCGGCGCTGGTGCTGGCGGCAATTTTCTATCGCGAGCTGCCACGCCTCAGCGCGGGCGCAGTGCGCTCCGGGGTCCTGGTCGGCGTGTTCCTGTTTATCGGCAACGAACTGCAGACGGTAGGCCTGAAATATACGACGCCCTCCAAGTCCGCTTTCCTCACAGGAGTCTCGGTCGTGCTGGTGCCCGTGTTTCTGGCGTTATTCTGGAAACGCGGCATCAATCGCCTGACTTCCACAGGCGTGGTTCTGGCATTTGCCGGACTGTATCTGCTGACGGTTCCGGCATCGTCCGGTGCCGGGCTCAATCTGCGCAGCATGAATCACGGCGACCTGCTGACCCTGGGCGCAGCCGTAGTCTTTGCCTTTCACATCATTTTTATCGAGCACGCCACCAAATTCCATCGCTGGCAGCAGATCACGGTCGTGCAGGTTGCGGTCACCGCCCTGCTGATGATCGCCACCGCATCTTTTGCGGAGAAGGTTTCCGTGGTGTGGTCTCCGCCTGTGCTTTGGGGGATCGGGATCACCGGCTTTCTTAGCCTGGCCCTGGCCTTCGCCATCCAGGCGTGGGCGCAGCAGTTCACGCCGGCTACTCACACCGCGTTGATCTTCACTCTGGAGCCGGTGTTTGCCTGGCTTACGTCGTTTATTTTTCTGGGCGAACGTTTAGGCGGACGCTCCGGGCTGGGCGCGGCCTGCATTCTGGCCGGACTTCTGATTTCGGAAGAGAAGGCCAGCGCGGAGTCGATGGGCGTTTCTCCGGACCACGCGGCGGTGCCGGCGCAGCATGGGTAGGGGAGCGGCCTGAGGGTTTCGCTGACCTTCGTTTCGGCGCACGAGATAACGAATGAGACAGCCTGCCCCCGCTCGCTAGAAAGGGACACTATGAACACGCAACAGCCCACGATATGATGCGTTGTCGGAGGAACTATGTCAGCAAAACTCCAACTGTCCTACCCGGACATTCTGCGCCTGTTCGGAGTCCACGCGGTGAAGCAGCGGACGGAGTCCCGGCAGTTCCTGGCGTGGTTCCTCGAAAACTATTATCGCCTTGAGGAAGGCGAGATTGACGATTGTATCTGCGACGGCAACTACGACAAAGGCGTCGATGGCATATACGTTAATGAACAGTTGGCGCAAATCGACGTGTTCCAGGCTCGAATCGTAAAGGGTGCCAAGACGCAGGGAGATGTGAGCCTCAAAGAGTTCATGGGAACGGTAAGCCAGTTCCACAACGCCAAATCGGTCAGAAATATGCATTCGACGACTAAGAATGCAGAGCTGGCAGGCCTGTTACAGGAGCAGGACATTGCGAAAAAAGTCGCCGAGGGTTACGAAGTACGAGGCATATTCCTAACGAACGCCAAGCGAGATCAGAATGCGATTGACTTTCTAAAAACAGCTCATGACCTAGTTCTTTACGATCAGCTTGAACTGCAGAAGTCCTACGTTCCAATAAACAAGACAGAGCCGATAGCCGCTGACATAAGTTTCGATGTGTCCAGCGTCCCCACGATGGAGTATCCCATGGGTTCGCTAACGATGGTCATTGCTCCACTGGCTGCGGAGGAGCTTGTCAAGATGCAGGGCATTTCCAATGGTGAACTTTTTGCATGGAACGTTCGGCAATGGCTCAAAAAAACGAAGGTCAACAAAGACATTGAACTCAGCATCAAGCAACAGGATGAACATAAATACTTCCCAGCTTTTCATAACGGACTAACGGTGCTCTGCAAACACCTCGCGCTCAAGAAGGATAAGATCACCGTGTCGGGCTACGCCGTGGTGAATGGCTGTCAAAGCTTGACCGGATTGTATGAGAACAAGAAACGGCTTTCGTCCGATCTGAGAATTTTAACGAAATTTATCCAGGTATCGCCAGAAACGCCACTGGCGATAAAGATCACGGATCACACAAACAACCAAAATGGCACAACGGCACGCGATTTGCAGTCCAACAATCCCATTCAGACTCGCCTACAACAGGAGATTAACTCAGGTAAGTATCGCTATCGCATCAAGCGCGGCGAGCATCCCGATTGGGACCCGACAAGGGTCATAGAAAATGAATTAGCAGCAAGAATTTTGCTTGCCTTTGATGTGAAACAGCCGTGGTCGTGTCATCAGACTTACAAATTGTTTGACGAATTGCACTCGGAAATCTTTGGACGCCCAGAAGTTAGCGGCCTTAGGGTTACAACCATCCACAACATCTACCGCCAGGTCATCGGCAAACTGGACTTGCTCGAAAACCAGCTGTTTGCTCGTTACACAATTACACGTTTTCTCGTGCTCTATCTTCTTCGGGAGGCGCTTGAGAAGGACCCACTGGGCAAAGAGTTTTGTTTGAGGCAGGCGCAATTCCTCACGTCAAGCAAGAAGCGTGCTCGCCTGGAAGAGTGCATCGATAGAGTTGCCCAAGTGGTCGTACGGATTTTAGATAGCGAAGTGAAGCGTCGCGACGCAGACACTTCAGCACCCTTTGACTACAAGAGAGAGCTGAAGAGCCCTAATTCTGTCCGTGAAATAGCGAGCACGATCGTCTCGCATTACCAGATTGCGGTGGACAGCAAGTTGGCTCCTACATTTTCGGATGGGTGGAAAAAATCCAGGAACGGTAAGAAAAAATGACTAGGGGTACCCCGTGCGCTGGCCCACCCATTCCATGACCCCAATGGCCATCCTTCTCTTCGTGGCGGGATGGAGCTCCGAGCTTGCGCTTGGGGCTTTTGTTTGGGGGCAGCTTTTCACAATGCGAAATAAGCACCTCAGAGGCTGAAGCCCCCACTCATCTGGAAGCGGTTGCAGGGCCGAGGCCCTGCTCCACCCCAAAACCAGAGTTTTCCGCAGCCTGGTACGGTTTCACGCCGAGCTGCCAAAACAGAAACGAATAAACATCCGTCCCGTCCTCAATCAGCTTAGTAATCGGCTTCCCTTGGCCGTGCCCGGCCTTGGTATCGATTCTCAACAGAATCGGTCGCTCCCGGCTCTTGCCATTGGCGGCTTCCGCCTGCATCAGGGCGGCCATTTTTTTGGCGTGCATGGGATCGACGCGGCTGTCGCTGTCGGCCGTCATGAACATGATGGCGGGGTATTCCGCGCCGGCTTTTACGTGATGGTAGGGCGAGTAGGCGTAGAGCCAGTCGAACTGTTGGGCGTCTTCGGCGGAGCCGTACTCCGGGACCCAGAATTTCGCGATCAGGAAATTCTGGTAGCGCAGCATGTCGAGCAGCGGAACCTGGCAAACTACCGCGCGGAACAGGTCCGGCCGCTGGGTGATCATCGCGCCCATCAGCAGGCCGCCGTTGGAGCCGCCCTGGATGGCGAGGTGGTCTTTGTCGGTGATTTTGTCGGAGATCAGGAACTCGGCGGCGGCGATGAAGTCGTCGAACACGTTTTGTTTCTTGTCCAGCATGCCGGCGCGGTGCCACTCCTCGCCGAACTCGTGGCCGCCGCGCAGGTTGGCCACCGCGAACACGCCTCCGTGTTCCAGCCACAGATAGCGTCCCCCGGAAAACGTGGGCGTGAGGCTCACGTTAAATCCGCCGTATCCGGTGAGCAGCGTGGGATTCTTGCCGTCGAGTTTCAGTCCCTTTTTGTGAAAGACGAACATCGGAACCTTGGTGCCGTCCTTCGATGTGTACCAGACCTGGCGGACTTCAAAATTGGAGGGATCCACGCCGGGAGTAGCGACCTTGTCCCACGGTGAGGTTTTACGGGAGGCAAGTTCGACCTGATACACCGAAGGCGGAACCGTGAACGACTGGAATCCGAAGAAGGTTTCTTTGCGATCCCATCGGCCGCCCAATCCCTCGATCGAGCCAATGCCCGGGAGTTCAACGTCGCCCAGCACTTTGCCCTCGAGATCGAACAGCTTGAGCTGGGAGCTGGCGTTTTTCTCATACTCCGCCAGGATCTTTCCGTCCACTATCGCCGTGCCCTTCAAAATCCCATCGGCCGCGGGAATGATTTCTTTCCAGTTGGCGCGGGCGGGATGGGCTGCGTCCACCACGAACAGGTGAAAGTGCGGCGCGTCCTCATTCGTTGTGATGTAA
>JACXTT010009886.1_pt1 | contig 12972 bp, 7 predicted proteins | sample 9270951 | NCBI WGS metagenome assembly JACXTT01 (sample SAMN15532306, study PRJNA645909) | rock metagenome | isolation source: weathered quartz diorite | place: Puerto Rico | collected 2017-06-21 | reverse complement strand
GCGGCCGGGGTCGAGATGCTACGGCGCGGCGGGAGCGCGGTGGACGCGGCCATCGCCGCCAACGCGTGCCTGGCGCTAATGGAGCCGAACGCGTGCGGGCCGGGCGGCGACCTGTTCGCGCTGTTGTGGGATCCGCAGGCGAACGCGCTCGTCGGTATCAACGCGTCCGGCAGGGCGCCGCGAGCCTCGGCGATCGAGCGCGTCCGCGCCGCCGCCGACGGCACGATTCCGCTGCGCTCGCCGGACTCGTGGACCGTGCCGGGATGCGTCGACGGGTGGTGCTCGCTGCACGCGCGATTCGGCCGTCTGGCGCTTGCCGACGTGCTGGCACCGGCGATCGACTATTGCCGACGCGGATTCCCGCTGTCCCCGGTGATCGCCGCCGACTGGGCGCGAGCCAGCGACGTCGTTCGCGACCAGCCGGGGTTCGCTGAGGTGTTCATGCCCGGCGGGCGGCCGCCGCGCGAGGGTGAGCGCTTCCGCAACCCGGCGCTCGGGGACACGCTCGAGCGGATTGCCGTGGGAGGCCGCGACGCGTTCTACAGGGGCCCAATCACCCGCGACCTCGTGGAATTCTCCGCCGCGCACGGTGGTCGGTTCGCGCTCGAGGATTTAGCGGAGCACGCGTCGACGTGGGATGCCCCGATCTCGACGGACTACCGCGGCGTCGGCGTCTGGGAGCTGCCGCCGAACGGCCAAGGACTCGCGGCGCTGCAAATGCTCAATCTGCTCGAGCGCTTCGACCTCGGCGCCATGGGGCGGGATTCGGCCGACACCTGGCATGTCATGATCGAGGCCAAGAAGCTCGCGTACGCGGATCGCGCGCGCTGGTACGCCGATCCCGCGTTCGCGCGCGTGCCCGTCGCCGAGCTGCTGTCGAAGGACTACGCGCGCATGCGCGGTGCCGGCATCGACCCGACGAGCGCCGCGCGGACCGATCGGGCGGGAGATCCCGTCGTCCTCGCGCGCCGCGAGACCACGTATCTCTGCGCCGCGGACGAACGCGGGATGATGGTGTCGTGGATCCAGAGCAACTACACCGGCTTCGGCTCCGGCCACGCGATTCCGTCGCTCGGATTCGGGCTCCAGAACCGCGGCGCGCTGTTCGCGCTCGACCCCGATCACCCCAACGCGCTGGCCCCGGGGAAACGGCCGTTCCACACGATCATGCCGGGGTTCATCACGCTCGCCGGCGAGCCGCGCATTGCCTTTGGCCTGATGGGAGGCGACATGCAGGCTCAGGGGCACGCGCAGATCGTCGCGAACCTCGTCGACTTCGCCATGAATCTCCAGCAGGCGGGCGACGCCCCACGCTTCCACCACGCCGGGTCCTCCGAGCCGACGGGCACCGTCATGCGCGACGGCGGCGAGCTCCATCTCGAGGACGGCGTCGCCGACGCGGTGCGCGCCGAGCTGGCGAGGCGCGGGCACCACCTCGCCCCCGCGCTCGTCGGCGTGTTCGGCGGCTACCAGGCGATCGCCCGGGATCCTGCGTCCGGGGGCTACGCGGGCGCCACGGAACGCCGCAAGGACGGCTGCGCCCTCGGCTGGTAGGGGCGCATGCTGCCACTCGGGTGCGATCGGCGCCGAGGGGGTCCGGCACACGACTCGCGGGACGTCAGTGACTTGAAGTCATTCCCGTGCCACCCGTGTGTTGAAGCGGCTGCCCGGCTCGGGTACGCTGCCACGGGCCTTCCCATTCCCCCGGCTCCCGGAGACCCCTCATGGCTGCAGTGCGAACCGCCAACAGGACTTCCGCCCGCTACCACGGCCTCTCCACGGAGGAGCTGATCGGCCTGTATCGGACGATGGTCATGTCGCGCAAGGTCGACGACGAGGAGATCCGGCTCAAGAAGCTCAATCTGACGTTCTTCCAGATCTCGGGTGCCGGCCACGAAGCGGTGCTCGCCGCCGCCGGCAAGGCGCTGCGCCCCGGGCACGACTGGTTCTACCCCTACTACCGCGACCGCGCATTGTGCCTGCAGCTCGGCATGACCCCACAAGAGATGTTCATGTCCGCGGTCGGCGCCGCCGACGACCCGAACTCGGGGGGGCGGCAGATGCCAAGCCACTGGGGGCACCGGCGGCTGAACATCGTGTCCCAGTCGAGCCCCACCGGCACGCAGTTCCTGCAGGCCGTGGGCGCGGCGGAGGCGCTCGTCAAGTTCCGGGAACTCGAGAGCGGCTCCCCGGACCTGCGCGGGCGCGTCGCCGGCGACGAGGTGGTCTACGTCTCGGCCGGAGATGGGACGACGAGCGAGGGGGAGTTCTGGGAGGCGCTCAACACGGCGTCGAATCTCAAGCTCCCGGTGCTGTTCCTGATCGAGGACAACGGCTACGCGATCTCGGTGCCGGTCGACGTGCAGACGGCGGGCGGCAACGTGGCGCAGCTCGTGCGGACGTTCCCGAACCTACATTGGGTGGGTGAGATCAACGGCAACGACCCGGTCGAGTCCTACGGCGTGCTCCAGGAGGCGGTCGCCTATTGCCGCGCCCGCAAGGGCCCGGCGTTCGTGCGCGCGATGGTGACGCGGCCCTACTCGCACTCGATGTCGGACGACGAGACGAAGTACCGCACCAAGGCGGAGCGCCAGACCGAGTCCGAGCGGGATTGCCTGCGCACGTTCGCGCGCTACCTCGTCGAGGAGGGGCTGATCGACGAAGCGGGGCTCGAGCGGTTGCACAGTGAGATCCAGGCCGAGGTTCGCGCGGCGAGCGAAGAGGCGTTGAAGCACACGCAGCCGCCCGCGACCAGCTGCCTCCAGTTCGTCTACTCGCCCGACGTGGATCCCACGTCCGATCGATTCGCGTCCGAGCCTGCGATCCAGAGCCCCGCGCAGACCGAGACTCTGCTGCAGCTCATCAACTATTGCCTGCGCGACGAGATGCAGCGGAATCCCCGCATCATCGTGTTCGGAGAGGACGTCGCGGACGCCTCGCACGAGGACGTGCTCGCGGAGGCCAAGGGCAAGGGAGGTGTGTTCGGCGCGACCTGGGGACTGCAGAAGCAGTTCGGCGGCCACCGCGTCTACAACTCGCCGCTCGCCGAGGCGAACATCGTCGGCCGCGCCATCGGGCTCGCGACGCTGGGCATCAAGCCGGTGGTCGAGATCCAGTTCTTCGACTACATCTGGCCGGCGATGATGCAGATTCGCAACGAGTTGTCGAACCTGCGATGGAGGTCGAACAACGCGTTCTCGGCGCCGGTCGTGATCCGTGTCGCCTACGGCGGATACCTCCAGGGCGGCGCTCCCTACCACAGCCAGTGCGGCGAGAGCATCTTCGCGCACTGTCCCGGGATCCGCATCGTGATCCCGAGCAACGCCCTGGACGCGAACGGCCTGATGCGCACGGCGATCCGCTGCGAGGACCCGGTGCTGTACCTCGAGCACAAGCACCTCTACCGCCAGCCCTACGCCAAGGCGCCGTATCCGGGGCCGGACTACACCGTGCCGTTCGGCCGGGCGCGCATCGTGCGGGAGGGCTCGGGCCTGACGCTCGTCACCTACGGTGCGCTCGTCCAGCGCTCGTATCTGGCGGCGCAGGAGGCGGCCGAGCGAGGCGTCGACGTGGAGGTGATCGACCTGCGGACCCTGCAGCCGCTCGACTTCGACTCGATCGCGCGCTCGGTTGAGAAGACCGGGCGCGCGATCGTGGCGCACGAGGACACGCTGTTCTGCGGCTACGGAGCCGAGGTGGCGGCGAGGATCTCCGACGAGTGCTTCACCGACCTCGACGCGCCGGTCAAGCGGGTCGCGGCGCTCGAGTGCATGGTGGCGTACGCCCCCAAGCTCGAGGATCAGATCCTGCCGCAAAAGGACGACCTGCTGCGCGCGATCTCCGAGCTGGCGGAGTACTAGTCTGCTTCTCGCAGCGCCCGCCGCGTCAATCGGCGCGACAAGCGAAGGGGCGGCCCCCGCGAAGGGTGGCCGCCCCGAATTTCGCGTGACCCCTCGAGACTAACGGATCATGACGAAGCGGAGCTGGTTCATCCGCGCCGGCGTCGCCACCTGCACGAAGTAGACACCCGCCGCCGCCTGGTTGCCGGCGAGATTCCTGCCGTCCCAGGAGACGAAGTGAGTCCCGGCCGAGAACTCGCGGCGATCCATCTTCCACACCAGTGCGCCACGCACGTCGTGGATCCTCACTTCCACCGGGCTGCTCGCGGGCAGCGCCAGCTGAAGGGTCGTCCCACCGCGTCCGGGGTTGGCTCCGGCGAGACTGATCCGCTCGCGGCTCGGCAGCTGGAGCGTCGTCAGGCCCGGCGGTCCTTGGATCGGGCTGGAGGGGGCTCTGCCGAAGTCGCTCGCGGCGACGCATTCCATGAGCCCCTCACGCTGGTCCGCCTTGATCACCTTTTGCTTCACGAGGTCCGTCACCAGGTGCGCGACGTTGCTCACGAACTGACCGTGGTTCGCGGCATTCGCGCCAAAGTGGTTGACGAGGTCGGCGAGCGAGCAGCCGGTCGTGAACAGCGGATTCGGCGCGCCCGTGTCGCAGCCCTCGACCACGACGGTCGGACTCAGGTCGGAGTGCGGCTCGCAATCCACGTCGTCCGCGATCCCGTCGTTGTCCGCATCGGGGAACCAGCCGACGTCGCGCAGCAGCGGCAGCGTCATGTCCTGAGGCGGCACCACGCTGTGCGTGAGATCCGGGTTGATCGCCGGCTCCATCAGCTGATTCGGGAAGGCAATTGGATCCCAGTGCGAGATCGTCGAGCCGGGTTGCAGCGGGTTCGGCGTAAACAGCAACGCCCGACCTCCCGGGTCCGCACCCGACCGAACGGAAAGGTCCACGCCGAGCGTGCCGAAGACTGGGCCGCCGGCCAACGCCGCCTTGATCGCGTTGCCGTCCGCATTCGTCACGCGCACGGCGGGAATCGTGATCGTGGGATCCGTCCCCCCGAGCCCGACCGGCGGGGAGCCCGGAACGTTGTCGACGACGATGACGCCGATCGCTCCCGCGGCCTGCGCGTTCCGCGTCTTCGTGACGAACGTGCAAGTTCCGCGATCGACGACGGCGATCTTACCAGCGACTGCGCTGACGATCGGCTCGCACGCATTTCCCGTGGGAGGCGAGGCATCGAGTCCGAGGGCCAGCTCACCCGTCAGCCCCGGCGAAGAGAGCAACGGGCCGAACGTCGCCGTGCCCACGGGATAGATGCCCGCGACCGACGGCGGCGACGAGATGTTGAGCAGCGGCGTACCCGGCACCAGGGTGGCCGACACCGCGGCGGTCACGACCGGGCCGTTCCACACGACCTTGCGCGTGTTCAGCGCCGACGTGGCGCGCTCGGCATTGGTCATTACGTCCCAGGTCTTCGAGGTGCTGAGGTCCAGGATGTTCCGCCCGTAGACGTCGGTCAGATTCTGGATCTCGGCTCCGGAGCCGATGTCGGCGAACTGTGAGAACCCGAGCCCGTGCGCCAGCTCGTGCGCCACCACCGTGACCAGGTCGATGTCGTTGCCGTGATTGTTGTCGAGCCCGTAGTACCAGTTGATTCCAGTCAGGCAGCCGGCGGTTCCGAGGCTGCTGTTGAAGCGGGCTCGGATGTCCGCGCTGCTGGGGGCCAGATCGAAGCCGGCGCGCTTGTCCGCGAGGGCGGAGTGGTGCCAGATGTTGGGTCCCACCGGCCCCGGGTGGAGCCCCACGGAGCCGAAGTTCGCGAAGATCGACACCGGGCCGGCGCTGCCCAGCACCGCGGCGGTGGGCGTGCATGCCAGCGGATTGAACTGAGCATCGACCCGGACGTCGACGTCGCTGTCGAGCTTCACTCCCCAGATGTCGGCCGCGAACTGGAATGCGATGAGGCGCTGTTGGCCGATCGTGGTTCCCATGTTGCCGCCGACGGGAGCCACCGGCGTCGGGTCGTTGAATCCTTCGTTGGGACCGTCGTTGTTGACGATGATGACGTGAGCGCTCGTGAAGCCGGCACGCGGCGTAACCGCGGAGAGGCCGGCCGCAGTGAGGACGGCGAGCGCCAGTCTGCCGAATCGAACGTGCTCGTGCATGGCGCTACCTCCTCACCGTGGTGATCGACGCGACCTTGACCGACCTTCTCGTCGCCTTGTGTCGTGCGGGCGCGGCTGCCGAGCGATGCGTCGGGCGAGCCGGGGCCTGCTGGACGGCGGCGGGAGTCGCCTTGCCCTGATCCGCCTTCGGCAGGTCGGCCCTGAGCGCGAGCTCCGACGCCGCATCGGGGCCGTGCACGCACTCGATCGTCGTCGAGCCGTCGGGAAGCAGGCGCAGCACGGCGACGTCCTGGTACTCCTCGGGCAGCTGCACCCACATGAATCCGTTCGGCGATTGCTGGACCGTGAGCGGCGTGGCCGAGTGCTGGAACTGGCCCAGCATCTGCTGCGCGAGGTTCCGCGCCTCCTCGGATGAGGGCTCACGCAGCTTGCCCGTCTGGGGATCGATGCTCACGATCTGACCCGCCCGGACGACGACGGCATCGTCCGGCGCCTTCTCCGCCTTCTGCGCGAGTTGAGCCTGCGCGACGGCGGCGGCCAGGACCGAGAGGACGGCGGCAGTCCCGATGAGGGCGGCGCGCCGGGTGAACCGGAGATACAGAAGACGCTTCATGGTTGCCTCCGTGTGTCGAGAACCGTACCGATGAGATGTCACGAACCGTGAGGCACGACGTGCTGTGGGGGGCTCCTCCTTTGCCGGGAGTGGGGGTCAGCCTCCGTGGAGCCGCATTAGGGCCCCAGGGGCGGAGGGTGTCGTTTGCGGGAAAACCTCGAGCGCGAGGTCCGCGCGGTCGGATTGCGGGCGCCCGTTCAAGCGGTGCCAATGGCGCAGACAGGCGCTGCGTCGAGCCGGAAACGCACCGCAGCGGCCGAACGACGGCTCGCGGCGCCGGATGACGGCTGGGAAAAGGCTCCGCCCGGATGCGGGGTCAAGTCGCATGATGTTCCACCAGGTGGGGCGTCCTGGGAACGCAGGACAAGTTCGACTCGAAGCAGGTATTCTCGAATCGGGCATCCTGAGAATCAAGAGCGAACTTGTACGGAGGTGGATCGAAGGGCCGGAACGACCTCGACCGCCGGAGCCGAGTCCGAGTTGCGTGACATCAAACGCGCCTACTTCGATCTCGGCGCGTTCGTTCCAAGCAGGGCGGCACTCGGCAGTCCGTCGGCTCGAGTCGAGGTGCGTGGGACCGCATCTTGCCGCGCCAGTTGCTCGACTCGGGTCTACCACCGGTCTCGCCTTCGCAGTTCCATGGATGGGAGCATTCCGATTCCCCAAGACGTGTGGGCATCCGGGAACGCGTACGAGGCGTACATCGGGCGCTGGAGTGTCGTTGCGCTTCGGTTTCTCGCCGACCTGTCCGTTCGTCGCGGCCTCGGCGGTCAGGGCCCCGCGCCCGGGTACGTGAGCTCGTTGCCGGAGTCGCGCAGGGAGGTGTTGTGTGCGCGCCTGCGGGCCGCCCTGCCCGCCCGAGCCGACGGCTCGATTCCGCTCAACCTGGGCGCGTGGGTGATCCAGGCGCGCCGGTGACGCCGCGCGTCTCAGGTGTCGCGGGTCATCCCGCCGAGTCCGAGGATCCGATCCGCACGAGCTCGGGTACCGCCGCGGTGGCGCGCGGCGCCGCCGCGATCAGCGTGTTCGACGTCGTCGCCACGACCCGGACCCGCCGCAGCTCCCCCGCGCGGGCGCCGTCGTCGGGGAACACGACTGCCTTGTACTGCAGAGAGCGCCCGTAGAGCTGGCGGTCGCCGCGGCGCGCCGCGCCCTCGACCAGCACCTCGACTTCGCGTCCGAGCCACTCATCGTTGCGCGCCGCCGAGATCGCGAGCTGCAGCTCGATGAGGCGCTCGAGCCGGCGGCCCTTCTCGTCTTCGCTCACCGTTTCGGGCCAATGGAACGCCTTCGTGTCTGGGCGGGCCGAGTACTTGAACAGAAACGCGCTGTCGTAGCGCACCTCCTGCAGGTATTCGACCGTGCGCTCGAAGTCGACCTCGGTCTCACCCGTGAAGCCGACGATGATGTCGGTCGACAGCGCGAGGCTCGGGATCGCGGAACGCAGCGCGGCGACGATCGCGCGGTACTGCTCCAGGGTATATGTGCGATTCATCGACTTGAGCACCGCGTCCGAGGCCGATTGCAGCGGCAGGTGCACCTGCGGGCACACCTTGTCGCACGTCGCCATCGCCTCGATCACCCGCGTCGTCATGTCGGACGGGTGCGGGGAAGTGAAGCGGATGCGCAGCAGGTCGTCGACGTCGTTCGTCGCCCTCATGAGGTCCGCGAAGTCGTGGTCGCCATCGTGGTACGAGTTCACCGTCTGGCCGAGGAACACGATCTCGCGATACCCGCGGGCCGTCGCGGCGCGCACCTGAGCCACCAGTTCCTCGAGCGGGAGACTGCGCTCACGCCCGCGCGTGTAGGGGACGACGCAATACGTGCAGAACTTGTCGCAGCCTCGCTGCACCGTGACCCAAGCGCGCACGCCCTTTCCGCGCTTCGGCTCGAGGTCTCCGTAGGTCTCGTCGCGGTCGAGCCGCACCTGGGCCACCGGCTCGCCGGCCGCGCGGCGCAGCAGCTCGGGAAGCGCGCGATAGCCGTCGGGGCCGACGACCAGGTCGAGCGCGCGCGACGGGTCGTCGAGTAGCCGTTTGCGCAGGTGCTGCGCCATGCAACCGGCGACGCCCACGACCAGGCCCGGGCGCCGGCGTTTGAGCCGCGCGAAGTCCCCGAGACGGCCGAGCACGCGTTGCTCCGCATGCTCACGGATGGCGCAGGTGTTGAGCACGATCGCATCGGCGTCTTCCGGGCGGTCCGTCAGCGCCATCCCCGCGCGTTCGAGCACGCCGGCGATCAGCTCGCTGTCGGCGACGTTCATCTGGCAGCCGTAGGTTTCGAGGAACACGTGCCTCATGAGCCGGGCACGATAGCACGCCGACGCGGCCGCGCGCCCACGCTTGACCTCGGTCCGGGCACCACCCGAGAATCCGCCGCCACTCGAGAGGAGGCGTGATGCCGACCCAACCGTCCCGCAAGCTGGTGACGTTCCCGAACCCTCGTCCGGGCCGCGAATACGTGATCCGCCACGAGTGCCCGGAATACACCGCTCTCTGCCCGATGACCGGACAACCCGATTTTGGCACGATCATCGTCTGGTACGTGCCGGAACGACTGTGCCTCGAGCTCAAATCGCTCAAGCTCTACCTGTGGTCGTTTCGGAACGAGGGGCATTACTTCGAGCAGGTGACCCATCTGATCCTCGACGACTTGGTTCGAGCCGTGAAGCCTCGGCGCATGACCGTCGTCGGCGAGTTCAACGTTCGCGGTGGCATCGCGTCGCGGGTCATCGCGCGCTACCCGGTCGAAGCCGTGGCGCGACGTGGGGCCAAACGAACGGCGGGATGACGGCGCGTTGACATCGCTCGGTCCGTTCGGGCGGTCGTGGCGAGAGTCGCCGCGTCGGTCGGCTCCGCGGGACCCTGCCCCAGGCCCGAGCAACGAATCCCCGCTCCCCGCGTATACTTGCCTCAGTTTGTCCCGACCCGCTGTTGAATTTTTGACCGCCGGCATGAGGTCATGAACGTCTACTTGCTGCTCGCGACGCTGAATCTGTGCCTGGGAGGGCTGGTATTCCTCCTGGGCCTCGTCATCTTCCGCGAGAACCCCGGGCAACGCCTCAATCGGCTCGTCTCGTTGATGCTGTTCTTCGGTGGCTTCGGCGCGGTCGTGGCGGCGATCGGGTTGCTGGCCGGGCGGTCGACGACGTCCGCCGTGGGTGGGCAGGCGGTCTCGGACCTGCTGCAGAACGTCGCCTACGTCTGGGAGTTCTACTTCCCGACGCTGTTCATGTTCGCGAGCATCTTTCCCGCGGAGCGCGGCTACGCGCGTCGCTCGTGGCGGATCCCGTTGTTGCCGTGGCGCCCGGGGTTCGGCGTGCTCGTGTTCGCGCCGCACGTGTTCCACTTCGCGCTGACCGCGGTGATCACCCGCTGGCACGCACCGGTCGCGCTGCCCAAGCTCGGCGCGCTGCACTACCTGGCGCCGGTCGTCGATCTGATCGCCGTGGTGACGCGGTTGTTCCTGTTCGTCCATCAGGCCCTGTTCTCGCTGGTCGACCTCGGATTCGGGATCGCCACCGTCGTGTTGCTGTTCGACAGCATCCGCCGTACGACCGTGCCCCGGCTTCGCCAGCAGCTGCGCGTCGTCGCCGTCGGACTCACCGCGTCGCTGATCTGCTACAGCTTCACGACGTCGGTGCCGGCGCTGTTCAACTACAAGCTCGCCGACAGCGTCAAGGCGGTGCTCACGATCGTCGCGCTCACGCTGGGCTCGGGATCGATCGCCTATTCGGTGGTTCGCTACAAGTTCCTCGACGCGCGGCTGCTGGCGCGGCGCGGAATCCTCTACGCCCTCGCGTCCGCCGCGCTCGTGGGCGTTTACCTCATCGTCGCCAGCCGGTTGCAGGGGTTCCTCACCCAGATGTTCCGGGCCGACGCGCGGGTGTTCGAGCCCGTGTTCCTGATCGTGGCCCTGGCGCTGTTCCAGCCCGCCATCGCGCAGCTCGAGCAGCTGCTGGATCAAATGTTCCTGAAAGATCCCGGCGACTACCGCAACGTGATCCGACAGCTCGGTAGGGATCTGCAAACCACGATCGATCTGGACGAGCTGCTCCACCGCACCGTCCACACGCTGGGGGACGCCCTGCTGCTCAAGTCCGCGTGGGTGGTCGCGTTCACGCGCCAGGGCCCGGTCGTTCGCACCGCCGGCGACCGGGTCCCCTTGGACGGTGAGCTGCAGCGACTCACCGCGGTGCTGCCGCGCGTGGGCACCGAGCAATCGAGCTGGCGCCTGTCGGACCACGTCGAAGGGCTCGACCGCGACGAGCAGGCGCTGCTGGCCGACGAGCTCGGCGTATCGCTGCTCGTGCCGCTCCGCTGGCGCGGCGAGATGGTCGGGGCGCTGCTGCTGGGGGACAAGGTGACGCGCATGAACTACACGAGCGAGGACGTCACGCTGCTCACGAATCTCGCGGGCCAGCTGTCCGTCTCGTTGCAAAACGCGCTCCTGTTGCGGGACCGCGTCGCCGTCGCGCGCTTCGAGGAGGAAATGAATCTAGCGCGACAGATCCAACGCACTTCGCTGCTGTCGGTGTTCCCGCAGCTGCCGGGGCTGGAAGTGCACGCGGTGTTCCGGCCCTCGAAGCACGTGGGCGGCGACTTCTACGACGTGGTCGACGCCGGGGACGGCACGTTTCTGATCGCCATCGCCGACGTCTCCGGCAAGGGGGTTCCCGCGGCGCTGCTGTCCTCGATGCTGCAGGCCTCGCTGCGGACCCAGGCCCCGACGGCCGCGGGTCTCGGCGACATCCTCTGCAGCATCAATTCGCTGCTCTACCGCTCGAGCTCGATCCGCCAGTTCGCAACGTTCTTCCTGGCGCGCGTGAATCCCGCGACCCGGGCGCTCACGTTCTCGAATGCCGGCCACAACTGGCCGGTCGTGTCGCGAGCACGGGGGGGCCACGCGCTGCTCGAACGGGGGGGCACCGTGCTCGGGATCCTGGAGGGCGCGCGATTCGAGGAGGACCGCCTGACGCTGGGCCCGGGCGACCGGCTCGTGTGCTACACGGACGGCGTGACCGAAGCCGCGAACGCGGTGGGGGAGCAGTTCGGCGAGGAGCGCCTCTACGCCCTGATCGAGGCGATGCCGCGTGATCTGGGCGCTGACGAGATCGCGGAGCGCATCCTCGCCGGGTTGGCGCTCCACCTGGGGGACGCCGAGCCGCAGGACGACGTCACCGTGCTGGTGCTGCGCGCGCTCGAGGTCGTCACCGCGGGCGGCGACGGCGAGTCGGAGGCCGTGGCCGTGGCGGTGGAGTAGCGCGGCGCGCGTATCGGGCGACGTGCGGCGGCGCCGCGATCGGCGCCGGCCGTCAGCGCGCCCCGGCGATCCGAAACACCCGGCCGACCAGATCGAGCACGTAGAGCTCGCCCCGGGCATCGACGCCGAACGCCGTCGGCGTGGCCAGGGGTTCGGCGCGCCAGCGCGTTCGCTCTTCGACCCGACCGTTGCGCCATCGAAACGACTCGATCCAACCGCCGCACTCGTCCGCGTAGAAATAGAGACCACGCAGCCCCGCCACCGAGCCGCGATACACCCTGCCGCCGATCACCGAGCAGCCGTCCACGTGGGAGTACTCGACGGCCGGCCAATTGAGCGCGGATCGCAGCGGCGGCGCGCCGTCGCCGAACCAGGACCCACGCGTTCGGAACGCGTGATCGCCCTCGTACCAATTCCAGCCGTAATTGATCCCGGCCTGACGGGCGGGAGAGACGTCGACCTCCTCCCATTGATCCTGGCCGACGTCGGCGATGTACAGCAGGCCCGAGTCGAATGCGACGCGCCAGGGGTTGCGCAGGCCGTAGGCCCAGATTTCCGGCCGCCCACCGCCGCGCGCAAACGGGTTGCCCGCGGGAATCGCGTAGGGTGAGCCGTGATCGACGTCGATGCGCAGCAACTTGCCGAGCAGCGTGGAGAGGTTTTGGCCGTTGCCGTGCGGGTCGCCGCCCGAGCCGCCGTCGCCGAGCGGCACGTACAGCATCGAGTCGGGACCGAACAGCAGCTGGCCGCCGTTGTGGTTCGCGTACGGCTGCTTGACGAACAGAATGCGCTTCGCCGTGGCGGGGTCCGCCACGCGTCCGTCGCGCGACACGCGATAGCGGACCACGTTGGTGTTGCCGTCGCGGTCGGTGTAGTTCACGAACAGCAGTCCGTTCGAGGCGAAACGGGGGTGAAAGGCGAGTCCCAGGAGCCCCTGCTCGTTGGCATGCGACACTCGATCGACGATGTCCAGGAACGGCTGCTCACGCAGCCGGCCGTTCTCGACCACGCGGATGCGGCCGCGTTGCTCGACGATGTAGAGCCGCGTGCCGCCCGGGGCCACCGCCAGGTCGACCGGCCGCTCGAGGCCGCGCACCACGAGCTCGAGCTCGAGCTGCGGCGCCG
>JACXTT010009885.1_pt1 | contig 12972 bp, 7 predicted proteins | sample 9270951 | NCBI WGS metagenome assembly JACXTT01 (sample SAMN15532306, study PRJNA645909) | rock metagenome | isolation source: weathered quartz diorite | place: Puerto Rico | collected 2017-06-21 | reverse complement strand
GGGACCTCCACGAGCGGGCGCGAGTGGAGTATGGGGGAGATGAACGTCTGCGGCGAGAAGGAGCCGATCATGGCACAGGCGAGCATTCAGGCCGCGTACCCCGACGTCGCGCCCGGGGTGCGCCAGTTCATCGGCGGCCGTACCCGCAAGATGCTGATCGACGGCAAGTGGGTCGAGGCCGCGTCCGGGAAGACCCTCACCACGTACGATCCGGCGACCGAGGCGCCGCTCGCCGACGTCCCCGCGGGGGAGAAGGAGGACGTCGACCGCGCGGTGCGCGCGGCGCGCAAGGCCTTCGAGGGGAGCGCCTGGCGACGCATGACGCCCTCGGAGCGCGGCCGCTGCCTCTGGAAGCTCGCCGACCTGATCGAGTCGCACGCCGAGGAGTTCGCGCAGCTCGAGACGCTCGACAACGGGAAGCCGCTCTCGGTCGCGCGCGTCGCCGACATCCCGCTGGTCGTCGATCACTTCCGCTACTACGCGGGCTGGGCGACGAAGGTCGAAGGCGAGACCATCCCGGTGTCGATCCCCGGGCAGCGCATGCTGGCGTACACGCTGCGCGAGCCCGTCGGGGTGGTCGGCCAGATCATCCCGTGGAACTTCCCGCTGCTCATGGCGGCCTGGAAGCTCGGGGTGGCGCTCGCGTGCGGGAACACCGTCGTGCTGAAGCCCGCGGAGCAGACGCCGCTCTCGGCGCTCCGTCTGGGCGAGCTGATCGACGAGGCGGGATTCCCGCCCGGCGTGGTCAACGTCGTCACCGGCTACGGCGAGACCGCGGGCGCCGCGATCGCCGCGCATCCCGACGTCGACAAGGTGGCGTTCACGGGCTCGACCGAGGTCGGCCACCTCATCATGAAGGCCGCCGCCGGCAACTTGAAGCGGGTCTCGCTCGAGCTGGGCGGCAAGTCGCCGAACATCATCTTCGCCGACGCCGATCTCGACGCCGCCGCCGCGGGCGCGGCGTCCGCGATCTACTTCAACCACGGCCAGTGCTGCTGCGCGGGCTCGCGGCTCTTCATCGAGGAGAAGGCCTACGACCAGGTCATGCCGAAGCTCGTCGAGTTCTCGGAGAAGATCACGCTCGCGCCCGGAATGGATCCGAGCTCCGAGATGGGCCCACTGGTGTCGTCGGGGAAGTACCAGCGCGTCACCGGTCTCCTCGACGCCGGCACGCAGCAGGGCGCCAGGGTCGTGACCGGCGGCGGCCGGCCGACGGGGCTGGCCAAGGGCTACTTCGTCCGCCCGACGATCTTCAGCGACGTCAGGCCCGACATGCGCATCGTCCGCGAGGAGATCTTCGGCCCCGTGGTGTGCGCGATCCCGTTCAAGAGCACCGACGACATCGCCGCCGCCGGCAACGACACCACCTACGGCCTCGCCGCCGCCGTCTGGACGCACGACATCCAGAAGGCGCATCGCCTCGCCGAGTCGCTGAAGGCGGGGACGGTCTGGATCAATTGCTACAACGTCTTCGACGCGGCGGCGCCGTTCGGCGGCTACAAGCAGAGCGGCTTCGGCCGCGAGATGGGGAAGGCGGCGCTCGAGCTCTACACGCAGATCAAGACGGTGTGGGTGAACCTCGGGACGTGAGTCACTCGTCTTCCGTCGCGGCCGTACCGGCCCGCGGCGCGGTCTCGACGGGCCTCGCCCCCAGGATCGGCCGTTTGCGGAAGGCGAAGGTCGCGCGCAGCCCCCGGATCACCGCAGGGTCGCGCGTGTAGACGTCGGGCAGGAACTGCACGCGTCCGTCGGGGCTCGCCGCCGCCGTCCAGTAGAGAATGAGGACCGGCAGCGGCTGGAGCAGCACGATCGTCCGCGTCTTGCCGGTCGCAGCCGCGTCGAGGAGCACCTGGGTCGACCAGGCGGGGTCGTCGAGCGCGAGCGCGGCGAGCTCGAAGGGCTTCTGCACGCGCACGCACCCGTGGCTGAACGCGCGCGCCGTCTCGTTGAAGTAGGACTTCTGCGGGGTGTCGTGCAGGTAGACGTGGTGCGGGTTCGGGAGGATGAGCTTCACGCGACCGAGGGCGTTCTTCGGACCCGCGGGCTGGACGACCTGGCCGTTCACCATCACGTAGCCCTTCCGGGCGAGGTAGTTCGGATCGCGGCGCATCCCCGGCCGGACCTCCTTCCGCATGATGTCGGGCGGGATCGTCCAGGTCGGATTGACCACGATGTAGCGCATGTCGGCGCGGAAGATCGGGGTCTTCGTGTACGTCTTTCCCACCACCGCCCGCGACTCCCAGACGGTGCCCTCCTTGCCGACGAGGGCGACGGTGAACCCCGCGACGTTCACCAGCACGAAGCGGTCGGGCAGGTCGTGCATCACCCAGCGACAGCGCTCCAGCGTGGCACGGATCTGGTCGATGCGCACCGCGACCGGTACGTCGAGCGCCGCCAGCGTCGCCTTCCCCACGGCGCCGTCGGCCGGCAGACCGTGCCGCTCCTGGAACGCCTTCACGCCCGCCGCCACCCTCGCGTCGTATTGCGACGACGGATCCGCCGCGTCGGCGGGCGGGAGGTCGCCGGTCACCCCGAGCCGTCGCCGTAGCAGCGACACGCGCGCATCGGTGACGCCGGGCTTGAGCGGCCCGCCGGCCGGGATCGGGTTCCAGCCGCCGGCGGCGGCGATGCGCCGGTACTCGGCGAGCGCGGTCTTGAGCCGCGCGTAGAAGGCATAGCGCGGCTTGAGCTCATCCAGCGCCTGATAGATGCGACCCTCGTCGATCGCCTGCTGCAGTACGGTGACCGGATCGATGCCGCCGAGGCTGCTCTCCCAGTTCCAGTCGGCGTCGAGCGTGACGGGATCCACCTTGCCGAAGCGCAGGTGGTAGGCGAGCCGGACCGCCGCGTCGGTCAGCAGGAGGTCGAGCTGCGCCTGGGTCTCGGGCGTCGCCGAGGTCGCCGAGCGCAGGCGCTCGATCGACGCGAGGTGATAGTCTGCGGGATCGAGCCCGTCGTCGGCGCTGTCGCGGATCGCCCTGACCAAGTCGTCGGTCACGGCCGCGCTGGTCCAGGCGGGACGGAAGCCGCGGCGCTCGTAGAAGTCCGGCAGGACGACGACCGAGGCGAGGGCGTCGCCGTCGACGACGACCGTGCCGCCGCCGTGCGTGGTCTCGACCGCCGAGGCGATCACCTGGTCCGGACCACCTTCGACGACCGCCGACGCGGCGGAGGCGCGCCCCGGGCAGGCCGCGAGCCGCCAGACGAGGAGAATCGCCACGGTGCAATGCCATGGACGATCTACGTGTCTACGTCGGAAGACCATCGCGCGCCCGCCGGGCACCGCGGGACTGTGGAGAATTGTGAGGACCTGCGCAAGCATCGATGCGCCGCAAAATTTTCCCTGCGCGGTGGTAGGCAACGTCCGCGCGAGGCGTATAGTCCGCGCGACGGCGACGGCTGTCGGGAGGGGAAGGACGATGAGGAGGACGCTGCTCGCCGGCATCGCGGCGCTGCTGGCGCTCGCGGTGGCGGTGTACGTCTTGGTCGTCCGGCCGGCGATGCTGCCGTCGAGCGACGTGCCGCGCGCCGAGCGCGCGCTGGCGACGCCCGCTCTGGTGGCGCTCGGCAGCGTCAACGTGAAGCAGGCGGTGTTCCTCGAGAAGTGGTTCCTGGGCTCGCCCGTGCCGGGTCCCGACGAGCCGGCGCACGTGCCGGCCGTGGCCGATCGCACGCTGGTCGAGCACCTCCGCGCCGCCGGCGTCGTCCTGCGCGGCGACCTGGACCAGGTGCTGTTCGCGCTCTACCGCACCGATGACGCCACGGACCGACGCGCGCTCGTCCTCCTCGGTCGCTTCGACCCGGGCGCGATCGGCGGCTACCTCGAGCGCGAGCTGAAGGGCGTCGCGCGCGGCGAAGCGGGTCGCACCGTCTACGACGTCGTCCGCCCCGACCCGACCACCTGCGAGCCCGCCTCCCCGTGGACGATCGCGCTCGACCCGGCCTGGATCCTGGCCGCGGACGCGGCCACGCTCGCGGGCCTGCTCCCTCGCATGACCGACACGCCGCAGGATGCCGACGCCACGCTCGCATGGTGGCAACCCCTCGCACATGCCGACGTCCTTGGGTTCGGCGTCGTCGATCCGGGAAAGGTCGGATCGGCGGTGACGAACCCGTTCCTCAAGGCCGCCTCGCAATCGCTGGCGACGGAGACGGAGGGCATCGACCACGCCTACCTGGGCCTCGGCCTGCGACCGGTCCCGCCCGCGGGGCAGGTGCGCCTGGTCGTCGACGCGGCGGACGAGACGCGGGTCGCCCAGCGGCTCCAGCGCTTCCGCGCCGCCGTCGACGATTCCCGGGCGCGCTGGGAAGACACGATGCCCCACGTGGCCGCGCTGTATCGCAGCCTGACGACCGGCAACGAGGGCAAGCGCACCACCATCGCGTTCACGGTCGATCGCACGCTCGGTCGGAACCTCCAGGACCTCGTGCAGGAGGCCGTCTCCGCCTTCTTCAGCGGGTTCGTCAGCGGATTGGGCGCGCCCGCCGCCACGCCCGCCGCCGCGCCTCCCGCAGAGCGGATCGACCCGACGCCCGCCGTGTTCCGGCCGTTGGTGACCGCCGGCGAGCTCCCGGCCTACGACCCGCACGCGATGTTCGCCGAGGAGGTCGAGACGCAGCAGGGTCCGTTCGGCGTCCGCGTCGACGCGATCCGGCTTTCTTCGGACCCCACCGTCGGGCTGGAGATCAGCGTGGCCGCATATTCCGGGGCGATTCCGAATGTCGTCGAAGGGGACGAGGTGCTCTTGTACGTCGACGGCGTGCGGTCCGAGTCTGGTCAGGAGCTGATGCGGGTCGAGAGCTGCGGCAAGGAGCGCAACGCGCTGCCCGCGAAGTTCACGTCGAGCGGATCGGGGTTGCGGGCGGAGAAGACGGTCCGTCTCGTCCCCGGCGCCGATCCGCGCGCGATCCGGCGCGTGTCGGGACACGTCGAGCTCCATCTCCCGACCAGGACCGAGACGGTGAGCCTGCCCACGTCGGGGCCGGACGCGATCGTCACGCGTGACGGGGCCACGTTCGCGGTCTCCAAGGTGGAAGCGGGCAACGTCAGCTACCGGATCGGCGGAGCGTCCGATCGCGTCCTCCACTTCCGCGGACTGAACGCCGGGGGGAAGGCGTTGTCCTCGAGTGGCGGCGCGTGGAGCGATTTCCTGTTCGGCGAAGGACGGTCGGGGCAGAAGGACTACGCGGGCACGGTCGACCGCCTCGAGGTCGTCTTCGCCGACGATGTGCAGACGCTCCCGTTCCCGTTCGCGCTCACCGACCTGTCGATGACGGGCGGTTCGGGGCACGCGTTCCCGGATTCGACGCCCGGGTTCCAACCCTACGGCTACGCGGCGATGCGCGCGGACCGCTTCGTCGCCAATGCCTGGAAGCCGCTCCCGCCGCCGGCGAAGCCCGAGCCGCACCTGGCGACGACGTCGCTCGAGCCGTTCGAGCTTTCGCTCGACCGCGCCCAGGCCTTCTACGCGATGAAGCTCGACTTCACGCTGCGAAGCCCGGCGATGCCGAACTTCCAGGGCGGCTTCTCGGTGGGACGGCTGCAGCTGACGCGGATCGAGCTCAAGGACGGCACCGCGATCGATCCGCCCACCGGCGCGGGCGCTCCGCCGTCGCTGCTCTCGACGACCTGGGACCGGCCGCTCGAGTTCGGCGCGCCGCGCGACGGCGGGCTGCAGACGTCGGTGTCGATGTTCGTCGACACCAAGGCGAAGCCGGAGGACCTCAAGTCGCTGACGGGTGTGCTCACGGTGCGCTTCCCGACCGCGCTCGACACGATCCGGCTCGACGACCTCGCCGTCGGACGGACCGCCGAGGCCCACGGGTCGACGATCACCGTCGCCGGGCGAGGGCACAAGAGCCTCACGCTCGACGTGAGCCACGAGGGCGACGCGGTCGCCTACGTCCGGCTGCTCAATGCCGACGGGCAGGCCATCGCGTTCTCGGGACCTCGCACCACTCCGCTGCCCGACGAGGGGAAGCGCCTCGAGCTGATGCCGATGAGCCCGTTCGTGCGCGCCGAGGTCGTGATCGCGTCGGGCCAGGACACGAAGAGCTACCCGTTCGTGCTGGCGCCGGCGCCGTGACGCGGGCCCGTCAGCGACTCCGCGTGAGGTCCTTCGTCAGATTCTTGTGGTGGGCTTCGAGCGTGCCGCCGCCGATCTCGAGGCCCTTGGCGTCGCGCCAGAGGCGCTCGACCGGGAACTCGCGGCAGTAGCCCGCGCCGCCCATCACCTGGATCGCGTGGTCGGCGCACATCTTCCCGACCGGCGCCGCGAAGAGCTTCACCGCGTCGGAGCCGAGCCGGGCCCGTCGATCCGGCGCCACGTCGCGCGCGACGTTGTAGACGAACGTCTTCGCGGCCTCCGTGGCGGCGTAGCCCTCGGCGATGTAGCGCTGGATCTGCCCGTAGTCGGCGATCGGCTTCCCGAACGTGCGTCGCTCCATGGCGTAGCGGATCATCAGGTCGACGCACCGATCCGCGATGCCGACGCTCATCGCCGCGAGCGTCAGCCGCTCGATCTCGAGGTTGCGCATCATGTGGACGACGCCTCCGCCCACGTCGCCGAGCAGGTTGCCGGCCGGCACGCGGCAGTCCTCGAAGATCAGCTCGGCGAAGCTCGAGCCGCGCAACCCGAGCTTGTCGATGTGCTGCGACGTCGAGAAGCCGGCGCAGTCGCGGTCGACGACGAACGCGGTGACCTTGCCGTCGACCTTGGCGTAGACGAGGAAGCAGAATCCCTCGCAGGCGTTCGTGATGTAGGTCTTGCTGCCGTTCAGCACCCAGTGGTCGCCGTCGCGCACGGCGGTGGTGCTCATGCCGAGGACGTCGGTGCCGACGCCGGGCTCGGTCATGCCCATGCCCGCGACCCACTCGCCGCTCAGCGTCTTCGGGAGCCAGCGTTTGCGCTGCACCTCGTTCGAGCACCGATAGAAGTTGTTCACGAAGAGCATCGCGTGCGCGAGGTAGGCGAGGCAGAAGCCGGGGTCGTACTTCGAGAGCTCGTGATGGACGATGACGGCCGCGAGCGCGTCCATGCCCGCGCCGCCGTCGCGCTCGGGGACCGTGATGCCGAGCAGCCCGAGCTCGCCCAGCCGCCGGAAGAGCGCGGTGTTGAGCTCGTTCCGCGCGTCGTACTCCGCGGCCTGGGGATCGACCTCGTCGCGCGCGAACTGCGCGACCAGCGCGCGGAGCTGGCGGTGCTCGTCGGTCGGGTCGAACAGGGCGTCGGAGGCGGGGAGCGTCATGGCGGGAGGGTGACACTCCCGCCGCGGCAGTTCAACGCAGGGGACGGCCGCCGGGACGGGTCGCCCGCGGTCGAGGCCGTTCTGGTCCGCCGGACGTCTCGTCCGTTTCTGAGGATTCGGCCCCCGACCGTCCGCCGCCCGAGGACCGGGAGCCCTTGTCCTGCCTGGGAGGCCCGTGGCGTGCCCGCCTTGGCGCGGTCTGTGCAGTGGCACTGGAACGATTTCTAGAGGACGAACTCCGACCCTCAATCGAGGTGTGACCATGCGACACTGCAGGCCCGAGACCCGGGACTCCTTCGCCGGAGGCGCGCGTGCGGCGCTGCTCTTCCTCCTGTTGCTCACGCTCGCGACGCCGGCATCGGCCAAGATGTACGAGGAGCCGAAGAGCTTCGGGCTGCGGGACGCGCCGCTCGACCGCGTACAGCGCAAGGTCCTGCCGAAGGTCCGCACGGAGCGGCTGCTGGCGGAGGATCGCGCCCGCGAGACCAAGGAGCGGCGACCCGGCCCCCAGCGGTTCGCCGTCGCCGTCGCCGTCGCCTTCACGCTGCAGAACTCCGGCACGTGGCAGACCGCCGCCGACGGGCGCGTGTGGCGGCTCCGCATCAGCTCGCCGGACGCGAAGAGCCAGAACCTCGCCATCACGCGCTTCCAGATGCCCGAGGGCGCGAAGCTCTGGATCTACGACCCGGGGCACGCCCACGTGGAAGGGCCGTACACGTCGAGGCATCGCAATCGCCAGGGGAGCCTCTGGACGCCGATCATCGAGGGCGACGAGATCGTGGTCGAGGTCTTCGTCCCGACCGGGGTCGCGCGTCCGGTGGTGCAGATCGGCCGGGTCAACCAGGCCTATCGCGGCTTCGGGAAGGGCGTGCCCGGAGCGGGGACGGAAGGCACGTGCGAGAACGACGTGGTCTGTCCGGTGGGCGCGCCGTGGGCCGACCAGATCCGCGCGGTGGGCGTCTACACCCTGAACGGCACCGCGACGTGCACGGGGACGATGCTCAACAACACCAAGCTCGACCGCACGCCGTACTTCCTGTCGGCGAACCACTGCGGCGTGAACACGACGAATGCCGCCACGGTGGTGGTCTACTGGAACTATCAGTCGGCGACCTGCGGCACGCACGGCCCCGGCTCCACCGCCGACAACCAGACGGGCGCGAGCTTCGTCGCCAGCACCGCCCCGAGCGACTTCCTGCTCATCAAGCTCGACGCCCAGCCCGACCCGTCGTTCAACGTCTTCTACGCCGGCTGGGATGCGAGCGGCACGATCCCGCCCTCGACGGTCGGCATCCATCACCCGGCGGGCGACGTGAAGGCGATCAGCTTCTCCAACACCGCCGCGGACACGACCGCATACGACTCTCCGACCCACGACCCGGCGGGGAACCATTGGCGCGTCCTCTGGAACTCCGGGGTGACCGAACCCGGATCGTCCGGCTCCTGTTTGTTCGACACCACCAACAAGCGCTGCATCGGCCAGCTGCACGGTGGGCCGTCGGTGTGCGGCGGCACGGACCTGCACGACTACTACGGCCGGCTCAGCGTGAGCTGGAACGGCGGCGGCACGCCGACGACGAGCCTCATGGGTGCGCTCGATCCGTTGGGGAGCGGCACGCTCGGTCTCGACGGCGATCCGCACATCACCACCGCCGACGGCGTGCACTACGACTTCCAGGGCGCCGGCGAGTACGTCTCCCTGCGCGTTCCGGACGGGCTCGAGATCCAGGTCCGTCAGGCGCCCATCTCGACCAGCTTCACCCCCGGCGCGGATCCGTACGACGGCCTCGCCACCTGCGTCAGCCTCAACACCGCGGTCGCGGCGAAGGTCGGCAAGCATCGCGTCACGTATCAGCCCAACCTGAGCGGCACGCCGGATCCGAGCGGGCTCCAGCTCCGCGTCGACGGCACCGTGACGACGCTCGGGCCGACCGGCGTCGACCTCGGGGACGGTGGCCGCATCGAGCCGACGTCGACGACGGGGACGCTTCGCATCACCTTCCCCGACGGCACCGCGCTGTTCGTCACGCCGAGCTGGTGGGCGAGCGAGAGCAAGTGGTACCTCGACGTCGACGTCGCCCGACCGGCGGCGATCGACGGCGTCTCGAGCGGTCCCGGCGCGCTCGGCCCCGGCGGGCTCGCCGCCGCGATCGCGCCAGGAAGCTGGCTGCCGTCCCTCCCGGACGGCACGTCGACCGGCCCGATGCCGGGGTCGCTGCACGACCGCTACGTCGGTCTGTACCAGAAGTTCGGCGAGGCGTGGCGCGTGACCCAGCAGACCAGCCTCTTCGACTACGCGCCCGGAACGTCGAGCGACACCTTCACGACGCGCGACTGGCCGGCGGAGAAGCCGCCGTGCGTCCTCCCGGGCACGACGCCCGTCGAACCGGCGAGCCGTGCGGTCGCGGCGCGGGCGTGCCGCGCCGTCACGAACGAGCGGGCGCACGCCAATTGCGTCTTCGACGTCCGGGTCACGGGGAACGTCGGCTTCGCCGAGACGTACCGGGTCACGCAGCGGATCCTCGCCGGCGCCACCACGACCACCGTCGACGACGCCCGCGACCCGACGAAGCCCGGGGAGCGCGTCGTGTTCGTCGCAACCGTGTCGCGGGCGCCGCTGTCGGCCAGGCGGGTGCCGACCGGGATGGTCCAGTTCCTGGTCGACGGCCACCAGGTCGGAGAGCCCACGCGGCTCGACGCACGCGGCCAGGCGCACTGGGTCGGCGGCGGTCTCGAGCCCGGCAGGCACGGCGTGTCGGCGCGCTACACGCCGAGCCGCGGCAGCAACTTCCTCCCCAGCACCAGCGCGGAGGAGGAGCACACGGTGAGCGGCGGGCGCGATTGACGAGTCGTCCGCTCGACCGGACAACGCATCCGGTCGATGCGACAGCGGCGGCCCCGGGCGTCGGTGCACGCTCGGTTCGGCGTGGCATCCATCCTGCTTCGGGCGGTGGTCAGCCATTTCTTCCGGCGGCTCGTGGCGTGCTTCGCCCCGTCCCGCACAGGAGTACGACGTGATCGAGCAACGCGACGGCATCACCTGGCAGACCGCCCTCCTCCTCGCGGGCCTGAGCTACCGGGGCGGCATCGCGCATGGACCGCTGGTGCGGCCGGAGCTCCAGAAGGGTCTCGCGGACCTGGCCGCGGGGTGGGAGCTCGTCTGGGGACCTGGCACGAGCCACGTCCTCGGCGACCCGCTCGACGCCTGCGCGATGTACGTCGTCCGTCACCGCCAGCATCGCAACCAGTACGTCGTAGCGGTACGCGGGACGAACCCGCTGTCGATCAGCGACTGGACGCTGGGTGATTTCAACGTCGGGACGAAAGTGGCGTGGCCGTTCGAGCGCGGGGCCGCCGTGTCGACCAGCACCGCCTTCGGGCTGCGGTGGCTGCTCCGGCTCCGCTGGTCGCCGCTTTCGGTGCTCGAAGCCGACGTGACCGATCGTCTCTCGGAGGTGCGGCTGCCCTCGGAGCTCCTCGACGTGATCCGCGGTGTGACGGGGCGGTCGCAGCGGCACGAAGACATCCTGCTCGGTCCCATCGAAGCCTGGCTCGAGGCGAAGCTCTCGCGAGTGATCGGCGACCGGAACGTACCGGGGGTGGCGGGACGCGCGCTCGCGACCGTCGCCGTTCGCAGCGGGGATCTCGACATGGCGAGCGCGCGCGACGGCGCGAGCGGCCGGGGGCTGGTGTCGTTCCTCGAGCAGGAGGCGTCGCACGGCGCGGCGCTCGATGTCGTCGTGACGGGGCACAGCAAGGGCGGTGCGCTCGCTCCGGCGCTCGCGCTCTGGCTGCATCAGACGCGCAGCGGGATCGGCGGCTGGGACCGGAGCGGCGGAAGCACGGTCGGCTGCTGTGCTTTCGCCGGCCCGGCGCCCGGCGACGACGGCTTCGCGGCGCTGCTCGGGCGCGAGCTCGGCGATCGGATGTGGCGCGTCTACAACCGCAACGACATCGTGACGCACGCCTGGGACGACGCCGGGCTCCGGAGCATCCCGGCCCTCTACGGTCGTCGCACGAGCGAGCTCGAGACCGCGATCGAGGCGGTCTGCGACGACCTCGACCGCGTCACGCCGCCGCTCGGCTACGCGCAGCCGACCAGGCCGGCGATCCGGGAGCAGTCGTTCGACGGCCGGCTCGACGATGCGCGGACCTTCGGCGCCGAATTCGTCCATCAGCACATGGACGCCTACCTGGACCACGCCCGCTACGACCGGCCGATCGACGCGATCACGCTGTTCGTCGGCTGACGGCGAAGCGTCGCGACGTCGGTCAGCGGAATTGCCCGAGGCTGTATCCGGCGCGCGCGAGCGCACGCCCGAGCGCGTCCATCACCAGGTCCGAGTCGACGTTCGCGTGCACCGGGACCTCGGGCGTCGCCGCGAGTCCAGCCACCAGCGTCGCGCTCTCGTCGGCCAGCAGGCGCTCGCATTCGGCGTAGACGCCGTCGGGACCCTCCTCGACCGGGTTGTGCAGCACCAGGATGCCGTGGATCGCGCGGAGGAGCGCGGGCGTCGGGGTCGGCACCAGGAGCGCGGCGAGCGCACCGTGGTCGAGCCGGAGCCGGGCCGCGGCCGGCAGCGGCTCGCCGCCCCGCACTCGCTGCGCGGCGGGAAGGAGCTGCTTCTCCTCCATGGCGATGTGACGCAGGAGCCCCTTGCGGAACTCCGCGTACGCGGCGGGATCGGTCGGGGCGCGCGCGAGGAGCGCGTCCAGTCGAACGTGGTCGTCAGCCAGGAAGCGAGCGATCGGACCGAGCGGCGCGGGAGTCGTCATGGGCGCTCGGGTCGGGATCTAGACGCCGCGCGCCGCTCGGATCAAGCGTGCGGTCAGCGCCGCTCCATCGTCCGCTTGATCACCGCGGATCCCTGCTCGATCAGCGCGCGGATGTCGCCCGCGATCTCGTTCGGCAGCAGGTCGGCGATCCACACGAAACGCGTCCGCCCCTCACCGTCGTCGAACACCTGCGCCGACGCGTTGTGGTGCGTGAAGCGCCCGCCGACGACCGACCACGCGACGCGCCGGGCCTCGTCGCACACGTCGACGATCAGCTCGCGCGCGACCGCGCCGCTGCCGAACGTCACGATCCGCGCCCCGTCCTCGAGCTTGGTGTCGACGACGAAGCCGGGCACGAGCCGCGTGTGCAACGCGCCCACGTCGCGCAGCGCCGCCCACACGTCCTCGGGGCGCGCCGCGATCAGCGTCTCCTTGCGAATCGAAGCCATGGCAGCCTCCTCCGTCGTTTGGGGGGGCCGCGGCGGCCCCCTCGTGTCGGGGCGACGATAGCCGCGCGACGGGACGCCGATCTTGGCGAAAATTGCGCATCGGCTTGCGCGGGCTCCGGGTCGGCCTAGAACTAGGGACCGTTGATCGCCGCCGAGCATCCGCCGTGCGAGACCGCGGCCGCGCGGACCGCTCCCGAGACCCCGGGGTGTGCGTCGCACGCGCGTCGCTGGGTGCTCGCCACCACGATCCTCGGCTCCAGCCTGGCGTTCATGGTCTCGTCGATCATCAACGTCGCGCTGCCCGCGATCCAGCAGAGCCTGGGCGCGACGGTCGGCGAGGTGCAGTGGATCGCGAGCGCGTACACCGTGCTGCTCGCGGCGCTGACGTTGGCCGGCGGAGCGCTCGGGGATCGCTTCGGACGGCGTCGCGCGTTCCAGGCCGGGACCGTCGGCCTGGCAGTGGCGTCGATCGCCGGCAGCCTCGCCGCGACCGCGCCTG
>JACXTT010009884.1_pt1 | contig 12974 bp, 13 predicted proteins | sample 9270951 | NCBI WGS metagenome assembly JACXTT01 (sample SAMN15532306, study PRJNA645909) | rock metagenome | isolation source: weathered quartz diorite | place: Puerto Rico | collected 2017-06-21 | reverse complement strand
GCGCGTGCGGCTCATCCAGGAGCCGCCGCGCCTCTGGCCGCGTGAGCCGCCGATCCGCCGGCGCGCGGCCATTCCGACCGCGTGGCTCGAGATCGGGATCCGCGAGGGCCGCAACCGGCAGGTGCGCCGGATGACCGCGGCGGTGGGTCATCCGACGCTGCGCCTGATCCGCGTGGCCGTCGGGCCGTACACGCTGAACGACCTGGCGCCGGGACAGTGGCGCGCCGCGGCGCTCTAGCTGCGCCCTACTCCACGCCGCGATACCACCCCGCGGGCACCGGCTCCCACTGCTTCTCGCGAGTCCAGCCCTTCCCGGAGAGGCAGCCCCGATAGCGGGCGCGTCGACGATCCCGTAGGCCGCCGCGGTCGGGGTTTCGGCGGCCGTCCGCGCGCACTCGCGATTGTCACGCTCGAACTGGGCGGCGTCTGCGCCCGGACGCGACCAGTAGAATCTCGCGCACCCGCCCGTCCCGATCAGCGCCAGGAGCGCCACGACGGCCGCGCCGGCTCTCATTTCAGCAGATCGGCGAACTTCGGATCGTAGACGAGCTTGCCGATGAGGAGCTGGACCGCGGGCGTGAAGGACTTGGCGGTTCGCGCGCACGCGGTCTCCGCGATGTAGGTGAAGCCGTAGCTGTAGTTGTTGGCCACCGTCAGGGCCTGTCCGTTCGAGGAGAACACCGTCAGGTCGAGCTTCCACTCGCCGGCCATCGAATCGAAATCGAGCTGGTTGACGCGGCCGGTGAGCGTCACCGGGGCCGTCTCCGCGATCAGGTCGGCCACGGTCAGCTCGTCGACCAGCGCCTTGCGGATCCAGTCCACGAAGGGCTGGTCGTCCGGGGTCTTGATCGGGCCGACCGCGCGGCAGGCGATCTCCTTCTTGCCGGGCTCGGAGCCCGTGAACTTGCCGACCGCCACCTTCCCCGCGGGCAGGTTCTTGAGGGCCGCGTTGTTCTCGACGGACACCCCGTAGCGGCCCACGTCGAAGGTCGCGCAGCCCGCGCAGACCACGAGGATCGTCAGGAGCGCGATCAAGCGAGCCATGGTCCGCTCCCGTTCAGAAGATCGCGTAGCCGCCGTCGATCACGAAGGTGTCGCCGGTGTGATAGCTGCTCGCGTCGCTCGTGAGGTACACCGCGATGCCGCCGAAGTCGCTCCCCGCGCCCCAACGGCGCGCGGGCACCCGCGGGAGTACACGGGTCTTGAAGGCCTCGCCGTGCACCGCCTTCTCGGTCATCGGGGTGTCGATCCAGCCGGGCACGATGGCGTTGACCCGGATCCGGTGGCGTGCGAGCCCCACCGCGAGCGCCCGCATCACCGAGAGCATCGCGCCCTTGCTGGCCGCGTAGTGGGCGCTGAGCGGCGCGCCCTCGAGGGCGGCCAGGCTCGCGGTGACCGCGAGGGAGCCGCCCTCTCCGCGCGCGGTCATGTGTCGCGCGGCCGCGCGCAGGGTGAAGAAGGCGCCGTCGAGGTTCACCTTCAGCACGCGGTGCCACTCCTCGGTGGTCATCTCGGCGAAGCTCGCGGCGGCGCCGCGGCCAGACACCCCCGCGTTGACGAAGCAGGCGTCCACGCCGCCCAGGGCGAACAGGGTGTCGGCGAACGCGCGGTCCACCGCCGCCTCGTCGCTCACGTCGCAGCGGAGCGCGAGGGCCTTGGCCCCGGTCGCGTGCAGCCGCGCCAGCGCGTGGACGTTCTTGTCCTCGTTGGTGCCCCAGATGCACACGGCGGCGCCGGCCTGGGCGAGCGCCTCCGCCATCCCGAGGCCGATGCCGCTGTTGCCCCCGGTGACGATCGCGGTCTTGCCGGCGAGGTCGAAAGCCCGATAGGCCATGTCGAGCGGTGGGAGTGCTTACGGACGCATGCGGTGGGTGAAGGGTCCGGGCTCGCGCAGGGGCGCCGACAGCGCGGCGAACTCGCAGAGCAGCGGGCGGGTGGCGCGCGGGTCGATGATCTCCTCGATCCAGAACGTCTCCGCGGAGCGGAACGGCGAGCGGAGCTTCTGCAGCCGCTCCTCGATCTCGACCATCTTGGCGGCCGGATCACCGGCCGCGTCGAGGTCCGCGCGGTATGCGGCCTCGATGCCGCCCTCGAGCGGCAGCGAGCCCCAGCGCCCGGAAGGCCACGCGTAGCGCGGGCCGTAGCGCGCGCCGGGCTTGTGGGCCGCCCCGGCCACCCCGAAGACGTTGCGGATGATGACCGCGCACCACGGGATCGTGGACTGCCAGATCGCCGCCATCGCGCGCACGCCCTGCTTGATCGTGCCGGTCTGCTCGGCCTCGAGGCCGATCAGGAAGCCCGGGCAGTCCACCAGGTAGACCACCGGCAGGTGGAAGGTCTGGGCGAAGTCCACGAAGCGCTCCACCTTCTGGCAGGTGTCGGCGGTCCACGCGCCACCGTAGAAGTAGGGATCGCCGGCCAGGACGGCCACCGGCCAGCCGTCGAGCCGGGCGAGCCCGGTGATGATGGCGCGCCCGTAGAGCGGCTGGATCTCGAAGAAGGAGCCGCGGTCCACCACCGCCTCCACGATCGCCCGCATCTTGTACGGCTTGCGGATGTCGCGCGGCACCGCGTCCGACAGCCACTCCTCGCGGCGCTCCGGGTCGTCGGCCCGCGGCCCGCGCGGCGGCAGATCGTAGATCGACGAGGGAAGATAGGAGAGGAAGCGACGCGCGGCCCCGAAGGCCTCCTCCTCCGTGTCCACCGCCAGGTCCACCGCGCCGGCCTTGAGCTGGATCTGCCAGCCCCCGAGCTGGTTCTTGGTGAGCTTCTGCCCGAGCCGCTCTACCACCGGCGGGCCCGCCACGAACAGCGCCGACTTGTCCTTCACCATGACCGAGAGGTGCGCGGCGGCCAGGTGCGCGGCCCCGAGCCCGGCCACCGAGCCCAGGCCGAGCGCGACGCGCGGCACCGTGCCGATGCTGTTGACCACCCACTCCCAGCCCGAGACGCCGGGCACGTTGGCGCGCCCGGTCGTCTCGATCGTCTTCACCGAGCCGCCGCCCCCCGAGCCTTCCACGAGACGGATGAGGGGCAGCCGGAGCTCATTGGCCATCTGCTCGCACTGGTTGTGCTTGCCCTTGATGGTGGCGTCGGCGGAGCCGCCGCGCACCGTGAAGTCGTCGCCGCCCACCACCACCGGCCGGCCGTCGATGCGAGCGCGGCCGAAGACGAAGTTGGACGGGGTCAGCTCCTTGAGATCGTTGTTGGCGTCGTAGGAGGCCTTCCCGGCGATCTTGCCGATCTCGTGAAAGCTGTCGCCATCCACAAGCCGCGTGATGCGCTCGCGGATCGTGTAGCGCCCGCCGTCGTGCTGCCGCTTCACCCGCTCGGCGCCGCCCAGCCGTTCCGCGAACTCCTCGCGGCGCTTGAGCTCGTCCATCTCGGACTTCCAGTTCATGGGGGGAGACCTCCGCGGGGATGGTAGCAGGGAGCGGCCCGGCCTGCCTAGGTCCGGGCGACCGGCGTCAGGGCGCGCCGACGACGACGAGCGAGATGCGATTCCGGTCGCCCACCCGACGGTACTCCACCTGCCGGGCCAGCGCCTTGACGAGCAGCACGCCGAGCCCTCCCACCGGGCGATCCTCGACCCCCGCGGCCACGTCAGGGGCGACCATCTGGGCGAAGGGATCGTGCGCGGGGCCGTTGTCCTCGTAGGTGAGGCCGATGCGTCCGGGAGCCACGTCGCAGTCGAGCAGCACCGGCTCCTCGCTGTCCGCCCCGTGCCCGTGGACCACCGTGTTGGTGAAGAGCTCCTCCACCAGGAGCGTGAGGCGCAGGCAGACGTCCCGCCCGAGGCCGGCATCGGCGCAGACCTCGCCGAGAAACGCGTCGACCTGCGGCAGGACGTCGCGGCGGGCGGGAAACGTCCGGCGGTGGCGGCGCTCGCTCATCGGCGCCATTGTACGGCGGTCCGGCTCGGCCCCGGCGCTCTCACTCCCGCTCTTCCTCGCGCACCGGACGGATCTCCTCCGGGACCGAGCCCGGCGGCACCTTCCGCCACTCCACGTCGAAGGAGCCCCGATACCCGAAGAGCGGCCCCCAGCGTCGATTATGGACCGTCACCTCGATGCGGAACCGGCCCGCCGCGTCGTCGTACCACTCGCACACGTCGGCGACTCCCGAGAAGAGCGGCGGGAACCTGAAGGCTAGCCGCCCCTCGTAGAACCGCTGCTCGCCGGAGCGGATCCGTATGCCTCCGCGCGCGTCCACCGACAGCTCGAGGTCCACCGCGAGGTGCTGGTGCGTTCCGAGATAGTCGACGATGCGTCCCCGGCCCTCGGCGTAGATCATGTACGCGTCGAAGCGACGGCGGCGCCGGGTCTCGAAGGTGCGGATCCAGGTGACCGTCTCCCGCCCGTACCCGTCGCGGTACGCGTAGTTCTCGATCGTGAACGGCACGTTGAGGCCCTGCTCCGGGAACATGATCCGCCGCCAGGCCCCCACGTACAGGAAGGGAAGCGTGTAGGCGGGCCCGTGCCACAGCTCCTCCATCACGCCGGTGCCCACCGCGGCCAGCGAGTCGGCGCTGCTGAATCCGAAGCGTCGCTGGATCTGGGGGTGCAGCCGCGTGAAGTCGACGCCCAGCGCGCGACGGTAGATGGAGGTCACGCTTCGCTTCTCGGAGGCTTCCGGAGGCAGCGCGCCGCGGAGGGCAGGTCCCGGGCCGTGATCCAGCCGATCACGGCCAGGGTCGCCATCGAGAGGTTGAGGGTCACGGGATTGAACGCGGCGACGAGGGCGCCGGGTGAGCCGTGGGCGACGGCCGCGAGGGCCACGAGCATCGAGGCGGCGGTGGCCGGGAAAGGCCAGCGCGCGCGCCACGTGGCGAGTGTGACGACCGCGAACGCGATCTCGCCGAGGCCGACGAGGAGCACCGCCGCGTTCGCGGTCGAGGGCGAAAGCCCGACGTCGCGGAGCATCGCCAGCTCGCTCGGGTGGCGGTAGAGGAGCTTCGGGACCAGGCCCTGGTACAGGAACACGAGCGCAATGCCCAGCCGGGCGATCGCGTGGACGGCGGTCCGCCGGGCCGAGATCGCCGGGTCCAGGCCCTTGTCGATCCACAGGCGCAAACGGTCGAAGCTCCAGGCGGTGGCCCACCCCATCAGCGGGCGAAACAGCGTCCGGTCGAGCAGCCGGCCGACCGGACCGAAGCGAGTCCGGTAGGAGTACCAGGTGAGGAACCGGATGCCGTCCGGCGTCGGCACGTACCGCCAGTAGCCGCTGCCTTCGCGGATGAGGGACTTGCAGTCCTCCGACCAGAACTTGAGCGCCGAGACGCTCTCTCCGGTGGAGCTGATGCGGCTACCCTCGCTCTCCCCGTCTCCGCGAATACGCATCCCGAACCCGATCCGGGTGGCATAGCGGAACCGCTGGGGCTCCGAGTGGGTCGCGCGGGGGAGGTAGACGATCTCGCTGAAGCGAAGATCCCACCGCTCGTGCAGATCGGGCTGCTGCGTCCGGCGCCACAGCTCCTCCATCGAGCCGCGGATCAGGATCTCGACGTAAATGCTCATCGGCCCTCGTTGGCTCTTCTAGTGTTGCACGGAGCGGGATATTTCCGGTCAGGCTGGGCTCGACCCTTTGCGCTATCATGAGGCGCCGGAGGCGGGATCCCGTGGGGGAAGGAGACGGTATGAGCCGCATCGTTGCCTCGCTCGTGCTGGTGGCCGCGCTCGCGCCGGCTCCGGCGCTCGCCCAGGAGGCCGGTCACGTCAAGGTGACCAGGGGCACGGTGCAGATCGAGCGCGCCGGCCAGAAGATCGCGGCCACCGTGGGCGCGCCCGTGCAGACCGGCGACGTCGTCGCGACGGGCGCCGACGGCTCGGTGGGCATCACCTTCCTCGACAACAGCCTGCTCTCCGCCGGGCCCAACAGCGTGCTCGCCATCGACCGCTTCGCGTTCGACTCGACCACGCATCAGGGCGCCTTCGAGAGCTCGCTCAAGAAGGGCACCCTGGCGGTCGTCTCGGGCAGGCTGGCCAAGCAGTCGCCGGACGCGATGAAGGTGACGACGCCCGCCGCCGTGCTCGGCGTGCGCGGCACCGAGTTCCTCGTTCGCACTGGTGACCCGAAGGACTGACGCGGGCGCGGCTCGCATGCGCGGCCTGGCCGGGCTCGCGGCGCTCGCCTTCCTCCTCCTGACCGGTTGCGCCAAGCCCGCGCGCGACGATCTCTACGTGCTGATGCCGGGCCAGGACGGCAAGACGGGCGCGCTCAGCGTGGAGAGCGGCGGCAAGCAGGCCCTGCTGGACCAGCCCTACGCGGCGGCGCGCGTCAAGGCGCCGGGGCGCGTGGAGCCGGGCGCGGTTACCGAGCAGGAGGCCCGCCAGGCCTTCGGCGCCGCGCTGGCCGCCCAGCCGGACCGGCCGGCGTCCTTCCTGCTCTACTTTCTCGAAGGCCGCGACGAGCTGACGCCCGAGTCGAAGCAGGTCATCGGGAGCATCCTGGGCGAGCTCGCGAAACGCCCGGCGCCGGAGATCGTCGTGATCGGGCACACCGACCGCGTGGGCACCGTGCCCTACAACGACGCGCTCTCCCTGCGCCGCGCCGAGCGCATGCGCGACGAGCTGGTGAAGGCCGGCATCCCGGCCGAGCGCATCACGGTGGCCGGGCGCGGCGAGCGCGAGCCGCTGGTGCCCACCGCCGACGAGGTGGCCGAGCCGCGGAACCGGCGCGTGGAGATCAACGTCCGGTAGCCGGGGAGCCATTCCAGCGAAGGACGAGGACGGCCATGTCGTCCGAAGGCTCCGCGCCGCCGGTGAACGCGGCGACGTCGCGGCGAATGGCTTCTCCCACCTCGGCCGAGCCGGTCGCCGCGCCGAGTCCGGCGAGCAGCGCTTCCAGTCGCGGGCGCCCGTAGAGCGTCCCGTCCACGCTGGCCGCCTCGGTGATGCCGTCGGTGATCAGGCACAGCGCATCGCCCGGCTCGAGCCGGCGGGCCGCCGCGGTATAGGGAAAGCCCTCCACCGCGCAGAGCGGTGGCCCGCCGCCCTCCTGGAGCCGCTCGAGCGGGCGAGCGCCGCGGGGCAACAGCAGCGGCGGTTCGTGGCCCGCGCTGCAGTACTCGAGCGCGCCGGTCCGCGCGTCCAGGATGCCCGCGAGCACGGTGACGAACAGGCCCTCCGCGTTGTCGCGCGAGATCTCCGTGTCGGCCTCGCGCATCATGGCCGCCACCTGGCCGTGGCGGCGCAGCGCGGTCGACTTGTAGAGCGCCTTGCTGATCGCCATGAACAGGCTGCCGGGCAGACCCTTGCCGGACACGTCGCCGATCAGGAAGAAGAGGTGGTCGGCGTCCAGCAAGAAGAAGTCGTAGAGGTCGCCGCTGACCTCGCGCGCGGGCTCGAGCCGCGCGTAGAGATCGAAGCGGGTCTCCCCCGGGAAGACGACCGCCGGACGCGGCAGCGTGCCCATCTGGATCCGCCGGGCCGCCTCCAGCTCGCCCGCGAGCCGCGCCGCCGCCTCGCGCTGCTGCTCGACCAGCCGGCGCAGCGCGCGCCGCTGGCTCTGGGTCTCGGTGAGCGTGACCACCAGCATCATCGAGAAGAGGATGGCGAGGGCCAGGGACGGCGTGGTCATGTCCAGGAGGAGGGCGCTCTCGAGATACAGGAACGCGCCCAGCCCGGCCACCGCGCCGATCATCACCAGGAGGAGGCCCAGCGACGCCCGGGCCTGCAGTCTCGGCACGAGGCCGATGAGGAGGAGCCCGCCGAGCAGCAGCGCGCCCGTCTCGATCCAGCGGAGGGACCGCGGCCTCGAGAGCAGGGATCCCTCGACGATGTTCTCGATCAGCTGGGCGTGGATCTCCACCCCCGGCATCCGATCGCCCACCGGCGTCGCCAGGTCCTCCGACAGCCCGAGTGCGGTCACTCCGATCAGCACGAGTCGGTTCTGGAAGAGCTCGGGGTCCGCGCGACCCGCGAGCACGTCGACCGCCGAGACGAAACGGTCCGGATCGTGCCCCGTGTAGTGGATCCAGGCGCCGCCGTCCGGCTCGCTGGGGAGGACGAAGCCGCCGACCCCCACCACCTCGATGCCCGAGCCGGCGACCCGCACCGAGAGCGCGGGCGCTCCTTCCACCAGGCGCAGCATCTCGACGCCGAGGCTCGGCACCAGCCCGCCGGCCACCCCGGCCAGCAGGGGCACCCGCCGGACCACCCCGCGCTCGAGGTCGACGCTGGTCAGCCCGTGGGCCAACGCGGCGCGGTCGATCTCGTCCACGCTGCGCAGCGCGGACTCGAACTGCCGCAGGAAGCGCGCCGGATCACCGCCGATGGAGTGGACCGGCACGTGGCGCACCGCCGTAGACGCCTCCGGTCCACGACCGTCGAGCCCGGCGACGCCGAGCACTACCGGCCGGCCTCGTATCGCCTCGGCTAGCACGGCGTCGTTGCTGGGGAGGCTCGCGAGCCGCCGCGCGACGTCGCGATCGAGGCCCGGCACCAGGTCCGGCAGGCGGGCCGGCGAGAGACGATCGGGCTCCGGCATCAAGATGTTGATGCCGATCGCGGCCGGCCGCGCGGCGGCCACGATCCCCACGATCCGGGCGAGCCAGGTGCGTGGCCAGGGCCATTGCCCGTAGCGCCGCAGGCTCTCCTCGTCGATGGCGACGATGACCACCGGTGACAGGCGGGCCACTCGTGGCGCGACGCTCTGATAAGTATCGAAGGAGGCCAGGCGGAGGAGCCGGATGCCCGGCACCTCCGGCAGCAGCACGGCGAGCAGCAGCAGGGCAAGCAGGAGAGCCCCAGCCGGGCGGCCCCGCCTGCCGCGGAGGGCGCGGGCCCACTGCCGCTCAGCCCAGTGCGGAGGATCAGGCCGGAGCGCGCTCAGGCCGCGTCCCTCAGAGCGTGATCTCCAGCCCGTCGTAGGCCGCGAAGACCTCCACCCGGTGGTCGCCGCGCGTGATCTCCTCGAGCCGCCGCGTCTCGGCCAGGAGCGCGGCGATGCGTTCGTCGTCGAAGATCGGCTCGTGGTGGTAGAGGCAGAGCCGGCGTGCTCGCGCGAGCTGGCACATCTCGACGCCCACCACGTTGCTCGAGTGTCCCCAGTCCTCCTTGACCGAGATGGCCTCGGCCAGCGAGTACTGGGCGTCGAAGATCACGAGGTCGGCGTCGCGGAAGAACTCCACGAACGCCTTCATCTCCGCCGCGTCGTCCTGCTTGTGCTCGGAGTCGGTAGAGTAGACCACAACCTTACCCTGCTTCTCGATGCGATAGCCGTAGGAGTCCCCTCCGTGGCGCTGCTTCTTGGTCCGGACCCGCAGGCCGGCCACGTCGTGGTCGCGGTCGGGCTCGAGCCGCACGAACTCGATCCGCGCGTTCATCCGAGAGAAGTCCACCGGGAAGGAGGGCGCCGCGTTCTGCCGCCGGAACGCCTTCTCGAGCGCGTCGTGGCAGCCGTAGATGCGCACGTGGTTGCCCGCCAGGTAGGCGGGCATGAAGAAGGGGAACCCCATGATGTGGTCCCAGTGCAGGTGCGACATGAACACATGGAAGCGGTGGCCGGTGGGGCCGCGGGTGGCGAGGACCGCGTTGCCGAACACCCGCGCCCCGCTGCCCAGGTCGCAGAGCACGTAGTCGTCGCCGCCCGGCTCGATCTGCACGCACGAGGAGTTGCCGCCGAAGGTGTGGGAGACCGCGAAGCCGAGCTCCTGCTCGACGAAGGCGCGCGCCTTCCCGGCGGTGTCGAGCCCCCGCCCGGCCGCCCTGACCAGGGCGGTGACCAGCTTGCGCTTCACCTCCGCCGAGGTCATGGCCACCGGGATCGAGCCGCGGGTGCCCCAGAAGCGGACGAGCATCCCTCCGCCCTCAAGCTCCATCGAACGCGGCGAGCGCGGGCTGCGAGAGCTTCGCGAGGGCCTCGCGCAAGGTGGGGAAGACCTCCAGGACCAGGTTGAAGCGGCTGATCTCGAAGATCTCGCGCACCACCGACTGCAGCCCGGCCACCGCCAGGGTGCCGCCCTGCGCCTTCGCCTGCTTGGAGGCGAGCATGAGCACGCGCAGGCCCACGCTGCTGATGTACTCCACGCCGGCCAGGTCCAGTACCACCCGATCGCGTCCCGCCGCGCAGCCCGCCAGATGCGGCGCCAGCGCCGCCTTGAACCCGTCCGCGGTGGCGTGATCGATGCGCCCCGCCGGGTACAGGGCCACCGTGTCGGCGAAGCGCTTCGCGGCCAGCTCCATGTCCGCTCCCCAGGCTCGATGCCATCGCATTCGGGACGCCGATTCTATCACCCTGGACGCTTGTGGCACACTGGGTGCTCGTGCCCGAGCGAGACGCCCATGGAACAATCCGATCTCCTGAACCAGCTCCGCATCGACCGCAGCGCGGACCGACCACCGCGCCGGCGCGGCCGTCTGCTCGCGATCGCCGCTCTCGTGCTCGTGGTGCTCGCGATCGGGCTCTGGCTCGGCTGGGGGCGCGTGCGGCCTCCCGTCGTCCAGACCACGGTGGCGCGCGCGGCCGGCCCGGCGGGCACGGGCTCCGTGCTCGACGCCAGCGGCTACGTGACCGCGCGGCGCCAGGCTACCGTCTCGGCCAAGATCACCGGGAAGGTCACCGAGGTGCTGATCGAGGAAGGCATGCGCGTGCGCGAGGGCGCGGTGCTGGCGCGCCTGGACGACACCGAGGCGCAGGCGCAGCTCGCGCTCGCCCACGCCCAGCTCACCGCGGCCCGCTCGCAGCTCGCGGAGGTCCGCGCCCAGCTCGAGCAGGCCGAGCGGGATCACGCGCGCCAGAAGGAGCTGTACGACCGCAAGCTCGTCAGCCCGCAGAGCCTCGACGCGGCCATCGCCCAGCGCGACATGCTGCGCGCCCGGCTCGCCAGCACCCAGGAGCAGATCAAGGTCGCGCAGGAGTCCGTCTGGGTGGCGCAGGTCCAGCTCGACAACACGGTGATCCGCGCGCCGTTCGGCGGGGTCGTCGTGGCCAAGTCGGCGCAGCCGGGCGAGATGATCTCCCCGATCTCGGCGGGCGGCGGCTTCACCCGCACCGGGATCGGCACCATCGTGGACATGGACTCGCTGGAGATCCAGGTGGACGTCAACGAGTCCTACATCAACCGCGTCACCCCCGCGCAGCCGGTGGAGGCGACCCTCAACGCCTATCCGGACTGGCGGATCCCGGGTGAGGTGATCGCGATCATCCCGACCGCCGACCGGACCAAGGCCACCGTGAAGGTGCGCATCGCGATCAAGGCGAAGGATCCGCGGATCGTGCCGGACATGGGTGCGCGGGTGGGCTTCCTCGACCCGAAGCCGGCGGGCGGCGCGGCGGCGGTGGCGCCGGGGGTGCTGGTCCCCGCCGAGGCGGTGCGGACGGACGCGGGCGGCGCCATCGTGTTCGTCTACGCGGACGGCAAGGTGGAGCGGCGGAGCGTGACGCTGGGCCCGGACTCGAGCGGGCAACGCCGAGTGCTGAGCGGCCTCCGCGACGGGGAGCGCGTGGTCCTCGCCGCCCCTGCCGCGCTTCAGGACGGCCAGGCGGTCAAGCCGGCGGATTCCAAGTGAGCCTCGTCGAGATCCGCGGGGTCACCAAGGTCTACCATCGCGGGCGCGAGACCATCGAGGTTCTGCACGGCATCGATCTCGACATCCCGGCGGGCGATTTTGTGGCCCTGATGGGGCCGTCGGGCTCGGGCAAGACCACGCTGCTCAATCTCATCGGAGGGCTCGACACCCCGACCGGCGGCAGCATCGTGGTCGAGGGCCGGCGCATCGATCGCCTGGGGGGCGCGGCGCTGGCGGCCTGGCGCGCCGCCCACGTGGGCTTCGTCTTCCAGTTCTACAACCTGCTGCCCGCCCTCTCGGCCCAGCGGAACGTGGAGCTGCCGCTGCTGCTGACCGACCTTCCCGCGGCCGAGCGGCGGCGGCGCGCCCTCATCGCCCTCACCCTGGTGGGCCTCGACGACCGCGCGCGCCACAAGCCGAAGGAGCTGTCCGGCGGGCAGGAACAGCGCGTGGCCATCGCCCGGGCCATCGTCTCGGATCCCACCCTGCTGGTCTGCGACGAGCCGACCGGCGACCTCGACCGGGCCACCGCCGACGAGGTGCTGCGGCTGCTGCAGATGCTGAACCGCGAGCACGGCAAGACCGTCGTGATGGTCACCCACGACCCGAAGGCGGCGGAGTACGCCCGACGGCGCGTGCACCTCGACAAGGGCACGATGACCGCCGAGCCGGTGCCGGCGTGAGATACCTCCCGCTGCTGTGGGCCGGGCTCTTCCGGAGGAAGACCCGCACGACCCTCACCCTGCTGTCGATCGTGGTGGCCTTCGCGCTCTTCGGCCTCTTGCAGGCGGTGCAGGTGGCCTTCGAGTCGGGCGCCGACGCGGCCGACGCCAAGCGCCTCCTCACCACCGCGCGCTACTCCATCATCGAGCCGCTCCCGATGGCCTACCAGAGGCGGATCGAGCAGGTGCCGGGCGTGGTCGGGGTGGCCTTCGCAGACTGGTTCGGGGCCAAGTACCAGAACGAGTCCAACGCCTTCCCGGTCTTCGCGGTGGACCCGGCGCGCTATCTCGACATGTACCCCGAGTTCACGGTGGCCCGCGAGCAGCGGGAGGCCTTCGTCAAGACCCGAACCGGCGCGCTGGCCGGCCAGCGGCTGGTGGACCGCTTCGGCTGGAAGGTCGGCCAGAAGCTGCCGATCAGCTCCGAGATCCATCCCAAGACGGACGGCAGCCTCAACTGGGAGTTCGACCTGGTGGGCATCATCGACGCGGAGGATCCCGCGGTGCGCGGCAACACCGACATGGTCCTGATCAACGTGGCCTACTTCGACGAGGCGCGCCAGATCGGGCGCGGCAAGACCGGCTGGTACATCGTGCGGGTCGCCGACTCGGGCCAGGCCCGCGCGATCTCGACGTCCATCGACACGCTCTTCATGAACTCGCCCGACGAGACCAAGACGCAGCCCGAGAAGGAGTTCGCGGTCGGCTTCGCCAAGCAGATCGGCGACATCGGCGCGCTCGT
>JACXTT010009883.1_pt1 | contig 12976 bp, 12 predicted proteins | sample 9270951 | NCBI WGS metagenome assembly JACXTT01 (sample SAMN15532306, study PRJNA645909) | rock metagenome | isolation source: weathered quartz diorite | place: Puerto Rico | collected 2017-06-21 | reverse complement strand
AGCTTGAAGTTCATGCCGTAGATGCTGGCGATCAGCGTGGGCGGCATCAGCGCCACCGACACCACCGAGAACAGCTTGATGATCTTGTTCTGGTTGATGTTGATGAAACCGACGGTCGCGTCCATCAGGAAGTTGATCTTGTCGAACAGGAACGCCGTGTGGTTCTCGATGGAGTCGATGTCGCGCAGGATCTGGCGGGCCTCGTCCTGTTGCTCGGCCGACAGCAACTGGCTGCGCATCAGGAAGGACACGGCGCGGCGGGTGTCCATCACGTTGCGGCGGATGCGGCCGTTCAAATCTTCCTCGCGGGCGATGGTTTCCAGCACGTCGGCGGCCGCGGCATCGGTCACGTTCTCGGCCAGCACGCGGCGGCTGGCTTCTTCCAGGCGCTCGTAGACTTCCTCGATCGAGTCGGCGGAGTACTCGGCGTCGGTCGCGTACAGGTCCATCAGCACGTCCTTGGCGTTGCGTACCGAGCCCGGCCGCATGCGCGCGCGCAGGCGCACCAGGCGGAACACCGGCAGGTCCTCGTCGTGGATGGAGAACAGCACGTCGCGCGTCAGCACGAAGGCCACGCGCACGTTGCGGGACGCCTCTTCCTCGTCGAGCAGGAAGTCCGTGCGGATGTGGATGTTCTCGTCCTCGCCCTCGAAGTAGCGGGCGGACGCTTCCAGGTCGCCCAGGTCTTCCAGCTCCGGCAGGGCGACGCCGTAGGCTTCCTTGATCCAGGCGAGTTCCTCGTCGTCGGGGCTGACGACGTCGATCCAGATCGGCTTGTGCTGCAGCAACTCATTGCGGTCGTCGACCTGCTCCTGGGCAAGCCGGCCTTTCTGCAGGACGAACAGGTTGATCATCCCTGGGATTCCTTGTGACGGATGGCGCCTGGCGAAACGGCGATGTGAAGACAAGCGGCGGGAAGCAGGCTGGCCGGCGATGCGCCCATGACAGGGCCACGGGCAAGCGTGATCGCGCTGCGGTCCCGCAAATGGCGGACGACGCAAGACGATGGCGTTTGCCTGGGTTGGCCGGCTGGCCGGGGGGAGGGAGGAACCGTGACGCGCGGCCTGGCCAACAGACAATAGGGCCGCGGAAGAAACGGAAAGACACTCGCCCGCAATGTGCTGCGGGCGGGTACGACTGGCGGGAGCTTCGCTCCGGCGGATGTCGCTACGCAGCCCGCAGTGACATGGCATTCAAGACGCGCGCGGCACGGCCGCGGCAACTCGAACACCCGATGCTACTGCCCACGTACTGTCTCCGGGAATTCTGATGGCCGCGAGTGTAGCCCAACGCAGGGGGGCTTGTTAAGTGAAAAATGGGTGTCGGACACCTGTCCGGGCCCCGCCGCGGCGTTCCCCGGAGCGTTCCGTTACGTCTCTTACGCGCGGGTTACGCGAGCCGGCGGCGCACCAGCGGCGCGAGCATCACCGACGACAGCGCCGCGAACATCAGCACGATGGCCGCGTAGTCCTGCCAGTGCGGCGTCTCGCCCAACAGCCACATCCCCGAAAACACGCCCACCACCGGGATGAACATGATCGACAGGCTGGACACCACCGGCGGCAGGCTGCGCGCCAGCATGAACCAGACGAGGTGGCAGAAGGCGAACACCACCACGGCGTTGTAGGCAATCGCGCCCCATTCGACGGCGTTCGGCATGCGCCAGCCCGATTCCAGCAGCAGCGTGCCGGCGGCGAGGAAGGGCAGCGTCACGGCCAGCATCCAGAAGGTCAGCGTGCCGACGGGGATGTCGATCTGGGTGCGCTTCATCATCTGGGTGCCGAAGCCCCAGCCTGCCGCGGCCACCAGCATCAGCAGTGTGCCGGCCGGGCTGCCGGTCAGCGCCCGGATCTCGCCGGACAGCAGCAGGACCGTGCCCGCCAGCGCGCAGGCGATGCCGACCCAGGCCGAGGCGCCGATGCGCTCACGGTACAGCACCAGGCCCCAGACCACGGCCCAGATTGGCATGGTGTAGCCGAGGATGGCGGCGCGCCCGGACGACAGCAGCTTGACCGCGCAGATCGCAAAGAGGTGCCAGATCACCATGTTCGGGATCGCCAGCCGGAACACGGTGCCCCATTGGGCGCGCGGCACGCGCAGGGAGTCGCCGCGGATGCGCAGCGCCAGCCCCAGCGCCACCAGGCCGCCGGCCATGCACAACAGACGAAAGCCCATGGCCGGGAAATGCGCCACGCCGAGCTTCATGATGGGCCAGTTGATGCCCCAGGCGAGTGTGAGGAAGACGAGCAGGATGATGCCGCGACGATCGAGTGACATGCGGGAGATTCGGCGGCTGGTCCACCCGGACCGGGTCCGGCGCGTTGAAAGCGATATCGGACCCGATGCGTGCTGTGGCTTAGCCGCTTTCTTGTTTTGGGCGAGGAAGCGGAAACGATAGCACGCAGCAGGTAAAATTGCCGGCAACGACCCTTGCCGTGGCATGGCGTAGCGGACATCCCGCACGGCGCCGGCCCGGCTCACCAAGATATCGAGCATCCCATGACCTTCATCGAGCAGCTGGCTGCCGCCTGGCAGCGCAACGATTCCCTACTCTGCGTCGGGCTCGATCCGGATCCCGGCAAGCTGCCTGTGTCCCTGACGGGCACGGGCGGCGCCATTTTCTCGTTCTGCCGCGAGATCGTCGACGCCACGGCGGACCTGGTCTGTGCCTTCAAGCCGCAGATCGCGTATTTCCACTCCCAGCGCGCCGAGGACCAGCTCGAACAACTGATCCACTATATCCACGACGCTCACCCCGGCATTCCCGTGATCCTGGATGCCAAACGCGGCGATATCGGCTCCACGGCCGAGCACTACGCGCTGGAGGCCTTCGAGCGCTACCAGGCGGACGCCGTCACGGTCAGCCCGTACATGGGATTCGACTCGATGGCGCCGTACCTCGCGCACGCCGGCAAGGGCGTGATCGTGCTGTGCCGCACCTCCAACCCGGGCGGCTCGGACGTGCAGTTCCTGCAGACCGACGGCAAGCCTGTCTACCAGGTGGTGGCCGAGGCGGCCCGGGAGCGTTGGAATACCAATGGCCAGATGGGCCTGGTGGTGGGCGCGACGTTCCCGAACGAGATCGCCAAGGTGCGCCAGATCGTGGGCGACATGCCGCTGCTGATTCCCGGCATCGGCGCCCAGGGCGGCGACATCGAGGCCACGGTCAAGGCAGGCCGCACGGCCGACGGCACGGGCATGATGATCAATTCGTCACGGGCCATTCTCTACGCCAGCCGGGACAAGGATTTCGCGGAGGCTGCGCGCAACGCCGCGCTGCAGACGCGCGAAACCATCAACCGCTTCCGGCACGGCTGACCCGCCAGGTCGCCGAGCCGCCGCCTTGGAGCGGCGACGCTCAGGCCTCGTTGCGGACCAGTTCCAGCAGCCCGCGCATCGCGTGCTCCGCCGCCTGGCGGCGGATCTGCGCGCGGTCGCCCTTGAAGCGCTGGGTGTCGGCGAGTGTGGTGATGCGGTTGCTCCAGCCAAAGCAGACCATGCCGACCGGTTTTTCCGGCGAGCCGCCGTTGGGGCCGGCCACGCCGGTGATCGACAGTGAAACCTGCGCACGGCTGTTGAGCAGCGCGCCCTCGGCCATCGCGCGGGCCACTTCCTCGCTGACCGCGCCGTGGTCGCGGATCAGTCTGGCGGGCACGCCGAGCATGGTGGTCTTGGCCTCGTTCGAGTAGGTCACGAAGCCGCGCTCGAACCAGCCGGACGAACCCGAGACATCCGTGATGGCGGCAGCCACCAGCCCGCCGGTGCAGGATTCCGCGGTGGCGAGCAGGAGCGATTTCTCCGCGAGGGCAATGCCGGCCTGGACGGCGAGTTGGTCGAGCAAGCGGCTGACGGACATGTTGGCGACTCGGTTGCGGGAACGATCAGGATTTCGCGGGGCTCAGAACGAGCGCCACAGCGCGAACACCAGCAAGGTATAGAACGCGGCGACAACGTCGTCGAACATGACGCCAAATGCGCCGCGCAGGCCGGGGCCCTTCAGCGTGCGGTCGTAATAGCCGATCGGCGCGGGTTTGGCGATGTCGAACAGGCGGAACCACAGGAATGCGGCGAACTGGCCCCAGAAGCCGGTCGGCATGACGAAGGTCAGCACCAGCCAGAAGGCGACGATTTCATCCCAGACCATGCTGCCGTGGTCATGCACGCCCATGTCGCGCGCCGTGCGGGCGCAGGCCCACAGGCCGAGCAGGAAGCCGGCGCCGATGATCCACAGCCAGGTGGTGGGTTGCACCCACATCGAGACGACGACGAATGTCAGCCAGCCGTACAGCGTGCCGACCGTGCCGGGGCTGACCGGAGACAGCCCGGAGCCGAAGCCCAGGGCAATGAGGCGCGCCGGGTGCGCCAGCATGAAGCGGGCGGTCGGCCGCGTGACCTTGGCGGTCTGGCCGGCTTCCAGGACGACGGGATCGGCGGGGTCGTGTGGCGCGGCCCCGGGCGGGTAAGTGGACATCAAGGGTTGGCTCGTGTGTGAATTTTTGTAGTCGTGGGCGGTGCCGCCGGATATTGGCCCGGCTGGCGTCCGGCGACTCCTGCCGGCACATCCGCAGACGGCATCATGACATGGCTGCGGCCCGGTTGTCAGGCCGGCGCGAAATGATCGAAGCCGCCGCCGGCAAAGGCGAACGGGCTGCCGTCGGCGCGCACCAGACGAAGGCCGGGCTCGGGTGTGATGTTGCCGACGCGCGTGACGCGCAGCGACAGCCGCTCGCCCAGCGCGGCGATGGTGTCCCGCGCGCCGGCCGGGGCGGTGAAGCAGAGTTCGTAGTCATCGCCGCCCGCCAGCACGCACGTGTGCTGCTGCGCTTCCGGCTGGTTCGACAGGATGGCCGAGCGGGGCAGGGCGTCGACGTCGACCACCGCGCCGGCCTGCGAGCGCTCAAGGATGTGACCCAGGTCGCCGACCAGGCCATCGGAAATATCAAGGGCCGCATGCGCCACGCCACGCAGCGCCATGCCAAGCGCTACGCGCGGCGTCGGCGTTTCCATGCGCACGCGGACCTGGCTGAAGTCCGGCTCCGGTAGCAGCCACTCGCCGCGGCAGTCGCCCAGCGCCAGGCGGGCGTCGCCGAGGGTGCCGGAGATCCAGATGTCGTCGCCGGGGCGCGCCGCGTCGCGGCGCAGCGCCTGACGCAGCGGCACGTCGCCAAAGACGGTCAGGGACAGCGTGAGCGGGCCGCGCGTGGTGTCGCCGCCGATCAGTTCGCAGCCGTGGGCGTCGGCCAGTGTCAGCATGCCGTCGGCCAATTCGGCCAGCCAGGCCGGGTCGGCCTCGGGCAGCGCCAGCGCCAGCGTGAAGGCGCGTGGCTCGGCGCCCATCGCGGCCAGGTCGGACAGGTTGACCGCCAGTGCCTTGTGGCCGAGCGATCGCGGCGATACATCGGCAAAGAAGTGACGGCCACTGACCAGCATGTCGGTGCTGATGGCCAGGTGGTGGCCGGGGCGGGCCTCGATCAGCGCACAGTCGTCGCCGACGCCGAGTGCCGCCTTGTGCACCGGCCGGGTAAAAAATTGGCGGATCAGGTCGAACTCGGAGAGCGGGGCGGCGTGACCGGGCATGGAGGCGAGGCGTTCGGGGAAGTCCAGGGAGTGGGGCGCCGCCGCGAAGGGCAGGCGAGACGGCAGGCGGGCGCCGAGGCAAGGACCGCGCCCTGCGGGGCGGGGTGCGCGGCCGTGGCTGTTCAACGCCGGTGGCTTGGGGCATATTGTACCGAAACGCAAAGCTGCCCCATGCAAAACGCTTATTGTGAAATTATATTTCACAATATAAAATGCGGCATTCCAAAGGAAGAGACAGCGGGTACGTGGAGCCGGCCCGCCTTGGTCCCCGTCACGTCAGTGCGGCTCCACCGACCGGAAAACGCGCAGATGACAAGCCCTCAGTCCCCGTCCCAAGACGATGTGAAACAGCAGCAGCGTGAGGCGCTGCGCAAGGCCGCGCTCGAGTATCACGAGTTTCCCACCCCCGGCAAGATTTCCGTCACCCCGACCAAGCCGCTGTCGAACCAGCGCGACCTGGCCCTGGCCTATTCGCCGGGCGTTGCCGCCGCGTGCGAGGAGATCGTCGCCGATCCGGCCAATTCGTTCCGCTACACCGCGCGCGGCAACCTGGTCGCCGTGATTACCAACGGCACCGCCGTGCTGGGTCTGGGTGACATCGGGGCGGCTGCCTCGAAGCCGGTCATGGAAGGCAAGGGCGGCTTGTTCAAGAAGTTCGCCGGCATCGACGTCTTCGACATCGAGATCGACGAGAAGGACCCGGAAAAGCTGGTCGACATCATCGCCTCGCTGGAGCCGACGTTCGGCGGCATCAACCTGGAAGATATCAAGGCGCCGGAATGCTTCTACGTGGAGCGCAAGCTGCGCGAACGGATGAAGATTCCCGTCTTCCACGATGACCAGCATGGCACCGCGATCGTCGTGGGCGCGGCTGTCGTCAACGGCCTGAAGGTGGTGGGCAAGGACATCACCAAGGTCAAGCTGGTTGCCTCGGGCGCCGGCGCGGCGGCGCTTGCCTGCCTGGACATGCTGGTCGACCTGGGCCTGCCGATCGAGAACATCTGGGTGACGGACCTGGCCGGCGTGGTCTACGAGGGCCGTACTGAACTGATGGACCCGGAAAAGGCCCGCTTCGCGCAACGCACCGACCAGCGCAAGCTGGCCGAGGTAATCGAGGGCGCCGACATCTTCCTCGGCCTCTCCGCCGCCGGCGTGCTCAAGCAGGACATGGTCAAGACCATGGCCGACAAGCCGCTGGTGCTGGCGCTGGCCAACCCGAATCCGGAAATCCTGCCGGAACTGGTCAAGGAAGTGCGCCCCGACGCGGTGATCGCCACCGGTCGCACCGACTACCCGAACCAGGTCAACAACGTCCTGTGCTTCCCGTTCATCTTCCGCGGCGCGCTGGACTGCGGCGCGACCACGATCACGCGCGAGATGGAGATCGCCGTGGTCCATGCCGTCGCGGAACTGGCGCGCCAGGAGCAGAGCGACATCGTGGCCACGGCCTACGGCATCCAGGACCTGTCGTTCGGTCCGGAATACCTGATCCCGAAGCCGTTCGATCCGCGCCTGATCGTCACCATCGCACCGGCCGTGGCGGAAGCCGCCGCCAAGTCCGGCGTGGCCGCGCGCCCGATCGCCGACATGGACGCGTACCGCCTGCAACTGCAGCAGTTCGTCTACCACTCGGGCACGCTGATGAAGCCGATCTATGCGGCCGCCCGCAAGGTCGACATGGACAAGAAGCGCATCGTCTTCGCCGAGGGCGAGGAGGAGCGCGTGCTGCGCGCCGTGCAGATCATCGTCGATGAAAAGCTGGCCAACCCGATCCTGATCGGGCGTCCCGCCGTGCTGGCGCACCGCATCGAGCGCTTCGGCCTGCGCCTGCGCCCGGGCGTCGACTTCACGGTCGTCAACCCGGAACACGACGAGCGCTTCCGCGATTATGCCGAGGCCTACTACCGCATGATGGCCCGCGAGGGCATCACGCCGCAGTACGCCAAGCTGGAAATGCGCCGCCGCACCACGCTGATTGGCTCCATGCTGATCAAGAAGGGCGAGGCCGACGGCATGATCTGCGGCACGGTCAGCAACACGGCCGCGCACCTGCGCTACATTGACCAGGTGCTGGGCGGCACCAACACGGTGTACGCCGCGATGAACGGGCTGGTGCTGCCGGGCCGCCAGATCTTCCTGGTGGACACGCACGTCAACATCGACCCGACCGCCGCCGAACTGGCCGAGATCACGATCATGGCCGCCGAGGAGCTCAAGCGCTTCGGCATCGAGCCCAAGGTCGGCCTGCTGTCGCACTCGAACTTTGGTTCGTCGGAGGCGCCTTCGGCACGCAAGATGCGCGAAACGCTCGCCATCCTGCGCGAACGTGCGCCGGAGCTGGAAGTCGACGGCGAAATGCACGGCGACAGCGCGCTCGACCAGAAGCTGCGTGACCAGCTGGTGCCGGACGGCACGCTCAAGGGCGAGGCCAACCTGCTGGTGTGCCCGAACATCGATGCGGCCAATATCTCGTACAACCTGCTCAAGGTGGCGGCGGGCAACAATGTGGCGATCGGGCCGATCCTGCTGGGCGTCAACGCGCCGGTGCACATCCTGACGCCTTCGGCGACGGTGCGACGCATCGTCAACATGACGTCGCTGGTGGTGGTGGACGCCGCAGCCAAGCGCTGAGCGCCCATGTGACGCAAAGCCGGGTTCGCCCGGCTTTTTTTACGCCCTGGTCCATATCGTTAGTATGCGCACACATACTATTAACATGTTGAAACAATTGAGGATTTCCGGCTCGCCGACGGGCAGGGATTGATTAATTGTCCGCACGCGCGTAACCTTACGCCTTTGATGCAGGCGCTCGCCTTGGGCGAGCCGTGGCGCAAACCGCCGGTAGCGGGTTGCCCGGGCAGGCCGGCAGGTCCTCTACCCGAAACTTGGCAGGCTCGATTCCGGTTCAACCAGGGTTCAACCAAGACAAGCAACGTGGGTTCCCAGATTTCTCCGATGTGGCCGGGCCGCCTTGCCCGTGTGCTGGCGCAGACGCTGACCGGCGTGGCGCTGTCATTGGCGCTGGCCCAGCCCGTCATGGCTCGGCAGCCGCAATCGCAGTGGCTGCCAGCGGATGGCGCGGGAACCATCGCAGTGCAGCAGTTGCCCAACGAAGCACGGCAAACGCTGGAGCTGATTCAGGCCGGCGGACCGTTTCCGTATGACAAGGATGGCTCGAGGTTCGGCAACTACGAGCGTGTCCTGCCGCAGCAATCGCGCGGGTATTACCGCGAGTACACGGTCAAGACAAGCAAGAGCCGGAACCGGGGAGCCAAGCGGATCGTATGCGGCGGTGATCAACGCGCCGCCAACGACTGCTATTACACGGAAGACCACTACAACAGCTTCAAACGGATAACCAAATGATGACTGACATTTTCGGATTGGGCGACGCCCTTGCCGCCCGCGAGGAGCGCGGCGCCGGAGATGGCTGGCAGCGGGCCCAGACCCAGGCCCAGAATCTTTACGACAACGTGCTGATGATGCCGCGTCAGGAGCACTCGCACAAACTTCCGCCCGCTTGCCCGCCCGCCGTGGTGGCCTGCGCCGACGGCCTCTACGAGGGAGCCATGAACCTGTTCAAGACGGTGCGTCCGAACATCGTCCAGTCGATCCGCGCCTTCCGCGTGCCGGAGCTGGCCCAGGCCGCGACCGATCTCGGCCAGCACTTCCTGTACGCCAACTGCACGGATTGCGCGAGCAAGGCGGAGATCCTGGAAACGATCGCCACGGCTTTTCTCTTCCCCAAGCACTTTGGCAAGAACTTCGACGCCTTGTCCGACTGCCTGACCGACATGATCTACAAGGCCGGCCCGCAGCCGGGCTTCGTGATCGTGCTGGAAGGCCTGCCTATCGCGCAGAAATTCGACAAGGAAGCGCGTGAGGTCCTGCTCGATGTCTTCCGCGACGCGGCCGAGTTCTGGGCCGAGCGCAAGGTGCAGTTCCGCGTGTTCTATTCGTTCGCCTGATTCGTTTGCAAGATCCGTCTGGCTGAACCGCGCGACCGCGCAAACAAAAGGCCCGCTTCAAGCGGGCCTTTTGTTTTTCTGCGGCGCAAGGCCGCCACGGCGCTCAGGCCGACGGCACGTGGCCCTGCGGTGTCAGTTGGTTGATCAGCTCGGGCAGCCCCTCGCTCAACTGGCTGGCGACATCCTCCTGCGACAGCCCGGCGCTTTGCGCGAGCGATGCCAGCGGGCCGTCGCCACCGCCCAGCGCGCTGATCAGTTGCGATGCCGAGACGGGCTGGTTCTCACCGGTGCCGATCCACGAGTTGACCTGCTCGCCGAGGCCGGCCTGCGCCAGTACCTGCTGCAGCGCGCCGATGCCGCCGGCGGCCGCGCCCAGGGACTCGTTGCCGGCGCCACCCTGGCCACCCAGCAAGCCGCCCAGCAGTCCACCAAGACCACCACCCTGGCCGCCGCCGGCCAGGCTGCCCAGCAGGCCACCAAGCCCGCCCGCGCCGCCGAGGCTGCCGAGCAGGTCACCAAGGCCGCCGCTGCCCGCGCCCGCATCCGCCGCCGCGCCGGCCTGCGCTTCACCGCCGCCCTTGTGGCGCATCGCCATCATGGCCAGCAGGCCGAGCGCCATCATCAGTTTCGGGTTCAGGCCGCCCTGGCCTTCGCCGGTCTTACCGCCCAGTACGCCGCCCAGCATGCTATCGAGTAGTCCCATGATCGACTCCTTTCAGTGAAGGATGGGTCTGGCCGGCCGCGGCGCGGCCGGTCCGCCATCAGAATCCGCCAAGGATGGCGTTCAGTGCCGCCAGGCATGCCAGCCCGGCAGTTTCCGTTCGCAAGATGCGTGGCCCGAGTGACACGGCCGTGAAGCCCGCGCGCAGCGCGGCGTCTTCCTCGTCCGGGGCAAGTCCGCCCTCGGGGCCGATCAGCAGCGTCACGCCATGTGCCAGCAGCGCCTGGCGGTGCTCCACGGCAAACGCCGGCAGCGACGCTTCGGCGCGCGGCGACACGAGCAGCCGGGCGCCGGCGTCCGCGGCGCCGGCCATGCCGGCAAGCCATGCATCCAAATTAGCGACTGGCGATACTACCGGCAAGCGGTTACGCCCGCATTGCTCGCAAGCTGCCTCCACCAGTGCCTGCCAATGCGCCTGGCGCCGCGCCGCGCGCTCGCCGGAGAGCCGCACGACCGAACGGCCTGCCTGCAGCGGCTGGATCGCGGCCACGCCGAGTTCGACCGATTTCTCGATCAACCAGTCCATCTTGTCGCCGCCAGCCAGGCCCTGCGCCAGCGTTACGCGGAACGGCGACTCGGCCTCCGCCCGGTCGTGCGTGCCCACGCGCGCGACGGCATGGCGCTTGCCGATTTCGACGAGCGTGGCCGCATGGCTGCCGCCGTGGCCGTCGAAGAGGGTGATGGCATCGCCGGGGGCGAGTCGCAACACCTGGACGTGGCGCACGACGGGATCGGGCAACTCGAGATCGGCGTCGGCCGCCAGCGCGGCTTCGACATAGAAACGAGGGGGCATTAGCCTGCCGCCTTGCCGTGCGCGTTGCCGACCGGCTTGCCGAAGCCCCAGCGATAGCCGTCCGGATCCTCGACCATGCAATAGCGGTCGCCCCAGAACTGGTCGGCCGGCTCCATCAGGCTCTTGGCGCCGGCGGCCACGGCCCGCGTGTGCATGGCATCCACGTCGTCGCAATAGACGTAGAAGGTCTGCGGGCACTCCACGCCGAGCGAGCGCGGCGAGCGCGCCGTGCTGCCCCAGGCGCCCTCGGGCGCGAACATCATCACCAGTTCGCCCTGGTAATGCATTTCGGCGTGGGTCGGCACGCCGTTCTCATCAACGACGTTGCCGGCGGTGAAGCCGAACGCGCGGGTGTAGAAATCGATGGCGTCGCGGCCGTTCGCAACGGTCAGATAGGGCGTCAGCCACGGTGTGTTGGGCGGTCTGGACATGATCGTCTCCTGGTGGCAAGGAACCCGGCGCGGCGGCGGGGCGCCGCGCTTGCAGAAGTGGATATTACGCGGGAGCGCCCGCGCTGTCGAAAACGGCCTGCACGTGGCGGGGCAGCACGAACAGCGCCGGATGCAGCGCGGCGTGGTAGCAGCGCAGCGCATCGGCGAGCTTCCAGGTGTGCAGCCGGTTCGCGATGGTCTCCACGGGGCTGCCGGCGATGTCGAGCGTGTCGCTTGCCAGCGCGATGGCCCACAGCGCGCCGTAGGCGGGAATGAACGTGGTCAGCGGCTGCACGAACCGGAAGATCCGACGCAGACACTGCGCGAGCGTCGCTGCCGTCTCCGGCCGGTGCAGCGGTGGCCCCAGATGCAGCGAGAGCGCGCCGCCGGGCGCCAGGCAGCGGCGTGCCGCCTGCAGGCCGTGCGGCGAGAAGAGGGCCATGGCGGGGCTGCCGTCGTCGGCCTCGGTCAAGTCGAAGACGATCAGGTCGAAGCGCCGTCCGTCGCGCCCGAACGCCTCCATCAACCCGAGGCCGTCGCCGATGGCGATATGCAGGCGCGGGTCGGGCGGCTCGCCGAGCGCGCCCTGGTGGATGCCCGGCAACCATTCGCGGGCCAGCCGGACAACCTCGGCATCCAGTTCTGCCACCACGACCTCGCGCATTGTGGGCAGGCGCAGCAGCTCGAAGGCCGAGCCGCCGTCGCCACCGCCGATCACCAGTGCGCTCCTTGGGGCGCCGTGCGCGGCGGCCATCGGGTGCACCATCAGTTCATGCTGGATGAAGGCGTCGGCCTCGGTGCTCATGATCCGGCCATCGAGCCGGAACACGTGCCCGAAGTGCGGACTCCGGCCGATCTCGATCTGCTGGTGCGCGGAATGTGATGCGGCAACCACCTCAATCTGACCTAGGGCGGTGCCGGCGCCAGGCGCGAGCCATTCTGTCCACTGCTGGCTCCCTGGTCGAGGAACGTTTCGGGACGTCCGTGCGGACCCGGATTTGGCCCCCGCTTCTGTTAAAATTGCAGTTTTCCCGCCGCCAGGTTCTCGCCGCATGTCTGCCCTCGCCCATCCCGCCACAAGTCCTTACGCTTCCCAGCCCGCCAAGCTGATGGCTGACGCCATCCGTGTGCTTGCCATGGACGCCGTCCAGCAAGCCAATTCCGGCCACCCCGGTGCGCCGATGGGCATGGCGGACATCGCCGTGGCGCTGTGGGGGCGGCATCTGAAGCATAACCCGACCAATCCGCACTGGGCTGACCGCGACCGCTTCGTGCTGTCGAACGGTCATGGCTCGATGCTGATCTACGCGCTCCTGCACCTGACCGGCTACGACCTGCCGGTCCAGGAACTGAAGAATTTCCGCCAGTTGCACAGCAAGACGGCTGGCCATCCGGAGTACGGCATCACCCCGGGCGTGGAAACCACCACCGGCCCGCTCGGCCAGGGCATCACCAACGCGGTCGGCATGGCGCTGGCTGAACGCGT
>JACXTT010009882.1_pt1 | contig 12976 bp, 12 predicted proteins | sample 9270951 | NCBI WGS metagenome assembly JACXTT01 (sample SAMN15532306, study PRJNA645909) | rock metagenome | isolation source: weathered quartz diorite | place: Puerto Rico | collected 2017-06-21 | reverse complement strand
CCAGATTCAGGCCCCAGTTAACCGATTCCCCGTTCTTGCCCGGCGCAAGCTCACGGTTGGTTACAATCGCCAGCTAGATGCCACGACCCCAAGCTGCCACCATTTTCGGACTGCTGTGTCTTTCGGTCGCCTGTTCGCCACGCGATTTTCTTACCCGGCGGCTGGCGACGGACCTCATCGCCGGCTCCGACAGCTTCAAGGCAACTCAGCAGTTCTGGTTGCGAACCGGCGTGATCTCCAACAAAGACTATACCTCGCCCGAATATGTGACGCTGCGCCGGCGCGGCTGGATTACGGGCAACGGCGCTGCCTGTCCGGCTGAGATCTCCCCACCGTGCTGGGACATTGTAATCACTCCTCTAGGCGTCGATTCCCTGCGTGACTGGGTTTCCGCGACCGCAGCCAGTTCTCAGTACATCAGTGTGCCGGTGGCGCAGAGGGAGCTTCTGGCGGTGACCGGAATCCACAGGAATGGGAGCCTGGCCGATGTTGATTTTCAGTGGCGATGGACGGCGGTCAATGAAGTGGGCGCAGCTCTCTACGCAAAAAACACCGAGTACAACTCCACGGTCGGATTCGTCCACTATGACGATGGCTGGCGCGTGATCGAAAGTGGCGCTGCGAAAACCAGTCAGTCTCTCAGCGATGCCTTGAAGAATGCGGCGCCTGCGCAATGAGCTCGCCCATATTGGCGGGCCGCAGTCTGCATGCGGCTGCCACTGCCCGGTAGTCTCGGTTTCTTGTCTGTCCTTGCCTCTATGACGTGTCTGGTAGCGACGACATTCGCGTCCCCGTTGCTGGAAATTATTTGCTGGATCACGCCCTGCATTCCTTGAAAATTCCGAGCATCCTGATGATCTTCCCCGGCGAAGGGCACTCGTTGGACCAGAAATCCGTGGCACGCCTTGTCCGGCGCCCATCACAGCCGCTTAGGCTTGGTGGAAGCGATGGCCAGATTCGCGCGGTGGTTTGTGGCCGCGTATTGCGCAATGCCCTGATACAGAGCCTCGGCGATGTTCTGGCGATAGCTTGAGCTCTTCAGTTTGTCTTCATCCGCGGGGCTGCTGACGAAGGATACCTCGGCCAGAATCGCGGGCATGGAAGTGCCCGTGAGCACAACGTAGGAAGCCTTTTTCACCCCGCGGTTGCGCATCCCGGGGATCTGCGCCGCCAGAGCTCGATACATCGCTTGCTGCACCGCGACGGCAAAGCGGCGTGACTGCTGCACTTTTTCCCGAATGTCGACGTTATTCCAATTGATGTTCTCGGCTACGGCATCGGAATCGGAATCGGCCTCAGCGGTACGCGCTCGCACCGATGAATACGTGTTGGTGTAATAGGTTTCCGCACCCCGCGCCTTGGAATCATCGCTGTAGTTCGCATGCACGGAGACGAACATGTCCGCCTGGGCGAGGTTGGCAATTTCGGTCCGTTTCTCCAGAGGGAGGTAAGTGTCATCCTGGCGGGTTAAGATGACTTCCGCGCGCAGACGGCTTTGGACCAGTTTTCCTAACCGTCCTACGATGTCCAGCACCAGATCTTTTTCCATCAAGCCTTTGCGTCCCACTGTGCCCAGGTCCCAGCCTCCGTGTCCCGCGTCGAGTACCAGGCGGAACTTGGGCACGCGGGCCTGTAACGGTTCGGATTTGCCTCCGGCTCGACCGGGAACCGACGCAGGCTGAGAGGAGATCGCGGCGGCGAGGTCGTTGCTCCGCAGATCCTTGTTCTGCAGATCTTTGTTCTGCAAATCTTTGCTGTGCAAGTCAGGGTGCGACAGATGATCAGCTTCCGGTAAAGCTGACACCACACTCTTGTCTGCTTTGACGGCCCTCCGAATCTCCACCACCAGCCGGTAAGGATTCGACTGCAAACTGACCGAAAAATCGGAAGCTCCGTTGGTTTCGAGCACGACCCGGCTTACGCCCTTCCGGGGCTGCGCGATGCGAACCCGGGCCAGCATCGGGTCCCCGACCTCGATCGTTTTACCAAACAAACCGTGCGCCAGCGCCGTGCCGTGAAGATCGAAGTAGATCCGCTCCGGATTGCTGAGGCGGTGCGCTTCATATTGAACTTCACCCTGCAAATCAATGATTACGGTGCTGGAGTTAGCCGAGGAAACATTCCAGATGCCGGTTACCAACTGCTGCAATGGAGCCTCTGCGTCCAGAGTAGAGGATGGATTCACTTCAGCATTCGGGGTTGACGATGTAGTCTCATGCTGCTCTTGCGCCGGGGCAGAAACGGGCGCCGGTTGGCTGACAGAAGCGCGGCCTTTCCACCAAATTCCGGCCGCCAACGCTGCCGCCAGAGCCAACAGTAAAAGCGCAACGCCGAGGCCAAAGCGCGGGGTAGACGTCCCGGTCTTCTCGTCACTCTGGAGGATCGTGGGCGCAACTTCTGGCTCTGCTGCAGGAAATCCAGCGCCTGTGGACCCGTCCGTTGCAGGCTCGTCAACTTCATGAACCTTGAGCGGATGGTTTTCTCCGGTTGCCATATCGCTTTCTGCATCGACAAGGGCGCCAGACGCAGCTTCGCTGGCACTGCCCGCCACCAAGCGGTGCGAAATTTCAGCTAGGCGGTCTTCCTCTTCTGGCCTCATCGCGGCCAGAATCAGTTCGGCGAGAAGATTCAAGCCGCGAACATCGCTGTCATTGAATCCGTAAGCTTCGGCCGAAAAGGCTTCCAGCACGCCAATTGCGCCTCGCGACGACGCAATCGGCACGGCCACGATCGAGCGTGTTCCCAGGCGGCGGCAGACCTGCACGTCCACGCGGGGATCGTTTTCAGAATCGTCACATCGCACAATTCCGCCGGTGCGCAGGCAGGCCCCGGAGAATCCTGAATTCGGGTCCAGCCGCGCTCCCGGCTCGGGTGCGATGGTTCCGGCGGCAGCTCGGCAGACAAATGCATTTCCATCGGCCAGCGCGATGGCGACACCGTCCGCGCCGGTGAGAGTCAGGGCTCGCTCCGATACCAGCTGCAGCACTTCATCAAGAACAAATTGCTCCAGCTGCCAAACATCAGCGGCGCCCGGTTGCGTGCCGAGCCGTTCGCGAGCGCGCCGCTCGCGTAGCTGTTCATGCAGACTGGAGAAAGCGAGCAGAGCTTGCAGAGCCTCGTGGCCGGGGGCGTGGCCTACGGACGGAGAAGCAGAAGGAGAAGAAGGAGAAATGGAAGACGAGAGCGTGTGGCGGGGCTCACTGGCCGATTCGCTGCTGGCTCGCGCCGTGTCAGTTGACGCCAGGTTCGTTAATCCCGGGTCCGCGTTTTGTGGATTGGCGCTCATCTTCGATCTTGCAGTGGCAATCCCTGTGGATTACTTTCCCCGGCTGGCGAGGCAAGTTAGAGGGAAATGTCTCTCCAAGTGAGACTTACATACCCACAGATCCGGTACGGCCATTGGGGGAATCGCCGAACTGGCAGCCTCTAAGTTACAGTGGAATTGGTGTGATCGCAATATTGACCGGGCACGAAGGTGGGGTTGCCGGCGCTGTTCTTCGGGTAGGCCGCGTGTGGCACTCGGCCGCAAGCCATTGCACTCTACCCCCATTTGAGCGTATCCTTTTGATATAGAGGAGTTTACAGGCTGTGGCAGATGAGTCGAAGAAGAAGAAATCGCGCTGGCTTTGGCCCTTGGGGGTAACCGCGACAGGACTGACCGGCGCTGCGGTTGTGCTGTTACGCGGTTGCTGGCACAGCAAAATGAGCTGGCCCGTCCGTGCCAACGGATATGCCTACCAGGTTTGCACGGGCTGCGGGATCAAGCGTCTGTTCGATGAAAAGGCCTTCCGTGCCTACGGGCCTTACCGTTATGACATCAACAGTCTGATCGCGTGGGAGCGCGATCATCAGCACGAGTTCTATCCGCAGGAAGAACGTCCCGCTTCGTAGAAATTTTGACTCGGGCGTTTGCATTGGCCTGGGAACCAGTGTCGGTACTGAGACGCTTGTGTACCCTTGGCTAAGATTTGGCCATGGATTTACGGCCTCCGGCTCCGGCTTCGCGCGCGGCAATTGGTCTCGCTTCCCGCCGGCAACGCCGTCACTACCGCCACCAGCTTCAGAGTCTGGCCTATCTCAGTCTGGATCAATCGAACGGCGGCATCATCCGCAATCTGGGCGACGCGGGCATCGCGGTTCAGTCGGTTGCTCCACTGCGCGTTGACCAGCGAGTTTTCCTGCGCTTCGGTCTGTCCAATCCGCGGGCGCGGGTTGAAGGCACAGGTCGCGTAACCTGGATTGACCCGGTGGGGCAGGCCGGCATCGAGTTTCTGGCTCTTTCGCAGCGCTCCCGGCGCGGGCTGAAAGAGTGGATCTTCATTCAGCTCTTGACGGCGGCGCAAGCGACCGCAGATTCAAATTTCGCGTGCAACGGGGACACGGCCGACCTGCTGTTTTCCTCGACTTCGCGCCCTGCGATCCGCTTGGAAGCCCGAGGTAGGACTGCTTCGCCGGCGATACAGAAAAAAGATGGACTCTTGCGCCCTTTGCACCTGCCGGGTTTTCCTTTTGCGGTTTCAGCGCTGGTTCTTTCACGCCTGGTGGACAGTTTGATCGTGCTATCTGCCGTGCTGCTGTTCGCGGTGATCTGCATAGCGATGATCGGAGCGGTTCCGGCTTGGCCGGTCGCACTGATCTTGGGATGCGCAGTGAGCGCAGTCTTCGCAATCCTCTACCGGTTTCTGTTTTCGTTCTGGATCGGCTGTACACCGGGTTCTTATGTGGCGCGGATTACCGGCGACGCGCTGAACCGAGTCCATCAGGAGGCAGACGAGAGGCCAAGATTCCGGTAAGGCAGTCGTCAGTCGTCGCTCTTCAGTCGTTAGCGCCCTGACCTCACGCAGCTAGCTGCCGAAGAATGAAGACCGACGACTGGCGACTGTTAGTGAGTGAAGTATTGGCGTTCGAGCCAGTGACGCAGTTGGCGTTTCGTGCGGGGCTCGGCCTCTGTGAAGCGGATACCGGCATTACCCTGCTTGTCCTTCCAGGCTACTTCCCCCAGAAACTTCATCCCGATTTTGGTGCTGGGCAGGGTAAAACTCACTTTCACAGGACCACGAGTTTCATGAGGGCGCTGCAAGCGAACCCCCATGCCACCCTGGCTGAGGTTCATGAGGTGGGCCCGCTGACGGCTCCTGGTCGCATAGGTAAGTGACACGGGCACATCCAGAGTCTCGCGATGGTAGCGCAGTCTCTCATCCAGAATCATGTTTCGCGCAGCCGATAAAGTATGTACGGCCTGCTCGACCGAGATCGGCTTTTCGAAGACGAAGGAAGCGCCTTTGGACTCAAGGTGCTTGCGGCTACCGGATCCGCTGACGATGATGAGGGGCACGGCGTTGCGGATGGTGCCGTTCTGCAACCCGTTGAGGAATCCATCCGCTCCATCCAGGTCAAAATCTATGATGAGCGCGTCAATTTTCGACTTTGCCAGCCTGGCCCGAGCGCGTTCCGGTTCTGACTCGATATCTACTCCAATGTGCAGGCCGCCGAGAATGCATTCGAGCACGCTGACTTCCTGCAAATCGCGCGAGACCACCATCGATGAAAGTGTCATGACGCAACTGTAGACGTGTGCGTAATCGGTCCCTAGATAACCAAGGTAACAGAACGGACCTCAGACCTCGGGAGTTCAGACGCCGCCCCTTCAGAATTCAAAGTGTGAGCCTGGGGGGAGGGTCATACATCTGAAGGCCGACGTCCGAGGCCCGATTCAAACAATCACGATGGTGACGATGCTGGCGCAGATTTGTCCCGGATTGAATTCAGCGCGAACGATTTGTTGCATGGGAAACTGGCTGCGCTGGTCGCCGCAAAACCCAATCGTGGATGATGTCCCTGCTTGTAGAAACGTGACAAACGTGATCTGCACGGTTGTTCCATTTTCGCCAATGACCGCGCTGAGCTGTACAACGCTGACCGAGCCGCTAACGCTGGAGAGTCCGCCGGGAAGGACGCCACGGACGAAGATGTTCCCGCATCCAGTGAGGGTTGTGACCAGGCAGGTCACCAGGGACAGGTAGAAGAGGCGCTTCACGAATCACCTCCACATGCCACTTGCCAAAGTTTACACCCGGCGACGAACGCCTGCCATGCTGTACAGGGGAAACTCAGTTCCCCCGCGCGAGGAGGCGCGCATTGTTATGATCTTCCACAGCCTGACGGATTTCCTGCCACAGTTCCTGACGACCGCTCCCGGTTTTCGCTGAGTAGGGCAGGATATGAGCGGTGGGATAATCTTGCGCCAGGATTTGAAGAGAATTCCGCAACTGATTGGCGGAAAGCCGGTCACTCTTGGTGGCAACGATCAGGGTCGGCCGGCCGATTGAGGCCAGAAAACTTAACAACTCCCGGTCCGCCGGCTGTGGCGGCACGTTCACGTCCACCAGCGCCACGCACAGCGTCAGGCAAGGACGTTCCTTCAAATACGGATCGATGAAATCTGGCCATTGTTGGGAGATCTCCCGCGAGATTTTGGCGTAGCCGTAGCCTGGCAAGTCGGTGAAGACCAGCTCCGGCTGCGGCTTTCCCGGCCAGCGGACCTCAAAGAAATTAATGGACCGGGTGCGGCCGGGAGTAGAACTCGTCTTCGCTATTTTCGTGCCGAGAAGCGAGTTGATTACGCTCGATTTGCCCACGTTCGACCGCCCCAGGAAAGCGACTTCCGGCAGTGCGGGAGCGGGGAAGCGGCTGGCATCGCTTGCCGACATCATGAAGCGGGCTAAGACACGCATACATCAGTGTGCCGTCTCACCGCTGAAGTTGCAAGTGGAGCAGGCGGGAAAAAAGAAATGAGATCGTGCGGATTTTCCGCCCTTGACGTCTGATGGTTGATGACCGCCAACTGACACCAGCCACTGACAACTGATCATCGTCCACTCTCTAAACGCATCATCCCAGCCCCAACGGATGTTTGTTCTCGACGTCCTCTTCCTTGACGGGTTTGTGCTTGTGCCAAAAATAGAGGATGGCGGCGACCACGACGCCAATGCCCAGGCTGCCGAGGAAGAACCAGCGGTAGGCAGGCAGCCAGATCAAGAGGATGAGGACCAGGGCCGCCGCGACGACCAGACCAGCTCCGCCTCGCAGAAACTTTCTGGGCGCCCCTGGCTCAGCATTCCGTTCCACGCGAAAACCCCGCCATCATTCTATCTTCTTTGCATACTTTGCGGCCTTACTTTGCCAGCTTTGCGATTAAAAGCTGGTGACCGCAAAGAGCGCAAAAGGACCGTAAGTATGCGAAGCAAACGCCCTCCTCGGGCAGAAAAAAGGCCCGCTTGCGCGGGCCTTGCTTGGGAAGCTGACAAGAAAATTACTGGTGCGCCGCCGGACTCTCAGCGGGCGGAGGTGCTATGGGCGCAATCGGCTGCGCCGTCACCTCGCTGCTTTGCGGGAGCGGCTGCTCCAGAGCCACGGCCAGCACCTGGTCCATGGTTTCGACAAAGCGCAACTTCATGGCGGTACGCAGATTCTCTGGAACCTCGGCGAGATCCTTCTCATTGTCCTGAGGCAGGATCACCTCGAACAATCCGGCGCGATGTGCAGCCAGAAGCTTCTCCTTCAAGCCGCCGATTGGCAGCACTTTGCCACGCAGCGTTATCTCGCCCGTCATGGCGATATCGCGGCGCACCGGAATCTTGCTCAGGGCACTGGAAATTGCCGTTGCGATCGTGATCCCGGCTGAGGGACCATCTTTAGGGATGGCGCCTTCCGGTACGTGTACGTGAATGTCGAGCGTGCGGTAGAAATCGCGCTGCAGACCCAAGCGATGCGCGCGCGACCGCACATACGACATGGCCGCCTGTGCCGATTCCTGCATAACATCGCCGAGTTTGCCGGTCAGTGTGAGTTTCCCCTTGCCGTCTACCACGGTGGCTTCGGTGCTCAGGATGGAGCCGCCGACTTCGGTCCAGGCCAGGCCGGTCACCAGCCCAACTTCGCTCTTTTCGTGGGCCAGCGTGTCGCGGAACTTGATCACCCCCAGGAAATCGTTGACGTTGTCCTGGCCGATGGCCACGTTGTAACCTTCGCCATCCTTTACCACCTTGCGCGCCACCTTGCGGCACACGTTGCCGATTTCACGTTCCAGGTTGCGAACGCCCGCTTCGCGGGTGTAGGAGCGGATCAGGGCGGTAACGGCGTCGTCGGTGAACTTCAGATTTTTCTCGGTTAATCCCGCTTGCAGCAGCTGCTTCTTGACCAAAAACTGCTTGGCGATCTCAACCTTTTCGTATTCGGTGTAGCCGTGGAGACGCAACACTTCCATCCGGTCCTGCAGGGCGGGTGGAATGGTGTGCATGACGTTGGCCGTCGCGATGAAGAAAACTTGCGAAAGATCGTATTCGACGTCGAGGTAGTGGTCGACGAACATGAAATTCTGCTCGGGATCGAGCACTTCGAGCAGCGCCGCCGACGGGTCGCCGCGGAAGTCCATCGACATCTTGTCCACTTCGTCGAGCATGAAGACAGGATTCTTGGTTCCGGCCTTCTTCATCATCTGGATGATCTGTCCCGGCAGGGCGCCGATATAAGTGCGCCGGTGACCGCGAATCTCGGCCTCATCGCGCACGCCCCCCAGCGACATACGTACGAACTTCCGGCCGGTGGCCTTGGCAATCGACATCCCCAGCGAGGTCTTGCCGACTCCGGGAGGTCCAACAAAGCACAGGATCGAGCCTTTCGGGTTCTTGACCAGTTGCCGCACCGCCAGGAATTCAAGGATGCGGTCCTTAATCTTTTCCAGTCCGTAGTGATCTTCGTTGAGGACTTTCTCGGCACGAGTGATGTTGCGGATTTCCTTGGACCGCTTCTTCCAGGGAACGGCCAGCAGCCAGTCCAGATAGTTGCGCGATACTGTAGACTCCGCCGACATGGGCGGCATGGCTTCCAGCTTCTTGAGTTCCTGCACCGCCTTGTCGCGGACTTCCTTGGGCATGCCGGCGGCTTCGATCTTTTTCTTCAGCTCGTCAAACTCGCTCTTCTCGCCCCGGCCCAGTTCTTTCTGGATGGCCTTGATCTTCTCGTTGAGGTAGTACTCCTTCTGTGCCCGCTCCATTTGCCGCTTCACCCGCGACTGAATGGTGCGGTCCATGTTCAGCTTTTCGATCTCGATGTCGAGTACGTCCCCGATCCGGGTCAAACGCTCTGCCGGATCGAAAATCTCCAGCAGTTCTTGTTTCTCTTCGATCGAAAGTTGCAGGTTGGCGGCGATGGTATCGGTCAACTTGGCCGGATCTTCCATGCGCACGGCCGCGATCATGGTCTCGTAGTTCAGCGACTGGCACAGTTTTACGTACTGCTCGAAAAGAGCCGTGACCCGCTGCATGCCGGTTTCGATCTGGGGGTTGGTCTCCGTCGCGTAGCGCGCTACCCGGACTGAAACCTGCATGTAGCCTTCGCTCTCGCTGATCTGCAGAACCTTGCCGCGCTCGATGCCCTCGACCAGAACCTTGATGTTGCCGTCGGGCAGTTTGAGACTCTGCACAATGTTGACGATGGTGCCCACCTGGTAGATCTCGTTGGGCTTGGGTTCGTCAATGCTGGCGTCGTGCTGCGTGGCCAGGAAGATCTTTTTGTCGGCGGCCAACGCCTCTTCCAGGGCACGAACGCTTGATTCCCGGCCCACGACAAACGGAGTCATCATGTAAGGGAAGATGACTACGTCCCGGATGGGCATCATCGGAAGTTTCTTGCTTTCGAATTTTTCCTTGACTGTGGTCACTATTTCTCCGCACTACGATTGGCCCGAACCCGAACCGAACCGAAACCGATGAACCGAAACCGACCGACCGAAACCAAGACCGGCCAAACCGGCGCTACAGTTTACCCCGCCTTCTCCATCATGGCGAGTGTAACACTGCGTTTTTCCACCATCTCCCGGGTCACCTCGAACTCCTTGACTTTCTTCTGGCTGGGCAAATGGTACATGAGGTCGAGCATTAACTCTTCCAGAATCATGCGCAAACCGCGGGCGCCTACCTTGCGTGCCATGGCCTGCCGCGAAATCGCTTTCAAAGCCTCGTCACTGAACTTCAGCCGCACGTTCTCAAATTCGAACAGACGCTGATATTGCTTGACGATCGCGTTCTTGGGACGAGTGAGAATCTCGATCAGGGCGAACTCATCCAGATCTTCCAGCACCCCTACCACCGGTAGACGCCCCACAAACTCGGGTATGAGACCGAACCGGATCAGATCCTCAGGCTGGATGTCGCTGAGCAGTTCAAAATTCCGCTTCCGGTTGGCGGCTGGAGTTTCTTCCGCCTCGCCCTCTTCCGTCCCGACCTTGAAGCCCAGCGATTTCTTGCCGACACGCCGTCCGATGATTTTCTCCAGGCCGACGAAAGCGCCGCCGCAAATGAACAGGATGTTGGTGGTATCGACCGGAGTAAATTCCTGGTGGGGATGCTTGCGCCCGCCCTGTGGCGGCACATTGGCGATCGTGCCTTCCAGAATTTTCAACAGGGCCTGCTGCACTCCTTCGCCCGAAACATCGCGAGTGATGGACGGGTTCTCATCCTTCCGTCCGATCTTGTCCACTTCGTCGATGTAGATGATGCCGGTCTGCGCGCGGCCGACATCGCCGTCGGCTGCCTGCAGCAGCTTGAGAATGATGTTCTCCACGTCCTCGCCGACGTAACCCGCCTCGGTAAGCGTGGTGGCATCCACAATGGCGAAGGGCACGTCGAGCATGCGGGCCAGAGTTTGCGCCATCAGGGTCTTGCCGGTTCCCGTGGGGCCGATCAGCATGATGTTGGACTTGGCCAACTCCACGCCATCGCCCGACCTCTGCCGGTTCATGTAGATTCGTTTGTAATGGTTGTAAACCGCTACCGCCAGCTTCTTCTTGGTCTGCTCCTGGCCGATCACGTATTCGTCGAGGAAGGTCTTCACTTCCTGCGGCTTGGGCAGTTGATTCGGCGTGGTCGTGGGAGGCGTCGCCGTGCGGTCATCTTCCAGGATGGAATTGCAGACCGCCACGCACTCGTCGCAAATGTAGGCCCTGGGATAATCGCTGGGCGATGAAATCAGCTTGGCCACTGCATCCTGCGACTTGTGGCAGAACGAACAGCGCAACATCTCTTCGGTGCCACTCCTGTTTTTCACTCGGCTTTACTCCTTCGTTAACCCGCTCTCTCCCGCTCCATTCGCCCTTGCCCGGTCGGCGGGACAGATAGTTTCACGCCGAGACTGCTCGGACTTGATCGGGCGAAAACCCGATCATACCCTTATCTCGTCTTGTAGATGATATCGTCTATGATTCCGTATTCCTTAGCCTGTTGGGCGTTCATAATGAAGTCGCGCTCCACGTCCTTCTCTACTTTCTCAAGCTTCTGACCGCTGTGCTTGGCCAGTAACTGATTAGTAATGTCCCGCATGCGCAGGATTTCCCGGGCGTGGATGTCAATGTCGGTGGCTTGCCCGGACAGTCCCCCCATGGAGGGTTGATGAATCAGAATGCGCGAGTTGGGCAATGCCAAGCGCTTCTTGGACTCGCCCGCCGCCAGCAAAAGCGCCGCCATGCTGGCCGCCTGACCGATGCAGATGGTAGTGACGTCGTTCTTCACGTATTGCATGGTGTCGTAGATCGCCATGCCGGCGGTGATCGATCCGCCTGGTGAGTTCACGTAAAGCTGTATGTCCTTCTCCGGATCTTCCTGCGCCAGAAACAGCATTTGCGCGATCACCAGGTTGGCGATGTTGTCGTCAATCGGCGTGCCAATGAAAATGATGTTGTCCCGCAGCAGCCGAGAATAAATGTCGTACGCCCGCTCCCCCCGGCCAGTTTGCTCGATGACCATGGGGACCAGCATCATTTTTGGATCGTTCACATTCACCTGCCACACTCCTATTCCCGAAACTGCTGGTTCTTTCTGGGAGGATCGAAAGCGTCCGCGTCAGGCGGACTGGCGATATAGAAAATCGAGGGTCTTGTCGCTGCGGATTCTATTTCGAATTCTATCGAGCGCCCCATCACGTGTCAAACGAGCCCGGATCGCTTCCGGCGTTTGTTTTGATTGCCGGGCGAGCGCCTCGATCTCCGCGTTGATTTCCTCATCGCTGACTTCGATTTTTTCCTCCTCGGCGATCTTCTCCAGCAGCAGAGAAGCCTTCACTTCCTGCAGCGCTTGCTCCCGCTGCCCCACCCGCAAGCGGTTCAAATCCATCTTCTTGATATCTTCCGCTTTCATGCCCTGCGCCGCCAGGGCGCGCAAACCGCGCTCCAGACGAACCTCGATCTGCCGTTCCACCAGCGCCTCCGGCACCTCGAACTCGCTGCGCTTCACCAGTTCCGCCACCAGTTTGTCCTTGGCCTCGTGTTCGGCGGCGTGTTTCCGCTCCGCTTCCATGCCTTCGCGAATGCGCTGGCGCACTTCGTCCAGGCTCTTGAACTCTCCCAGCTGCGTGGCAAACTGATCATCCAGTTCTGGCAAACTTTTCTGCTTGATGGATTGCACTTTCACCGTATAAGTAAAGGTCTTTCCCGCCAGGCGTTGCTCGGCTGCATCCGGGGCATAGACCACGTCGAAGGTGCGCTCGTCACCGGCCGAGGCTCCGCGCAGGTTCTCAGTGAACTCAGGCATGGTGTTCTTGCCCGCGATTTCAACCATGATTTCGTCCATGTGAACCGGTTTGCCGTCCCCGTCTTTGGGCTTTCCGTCGAGCGAGACCTGGGCGTAGTCTCCATCGGCCAGGGCCCGGCCTTCGACTGCAGTGTACGTCGCGTGTTGCTCGCGCAGAGCGGTCAGCGATTGCTCCACTTCTCCGGCTGTAACCGCAATTTCAGGCTTTTGCGCGCGCAGTTCCTTCTAGCCCTCAACCTTGATCTCGGGCATCACGTCAAAGCTTGCTTTTAAACGCAGCGGCCAGTTTTCCTTCAGTTTCAGGCCGTTGACCCGCGGTTCCAAGTCTGGAATCGTGACCGGTTGATGGGTTTCCCTGTTGAAAATAGAAGGCCTCCCCCCCTACACCCCCA
>JACXTT010009881.1_pt1 | contig 12976 bp, 9 predicted proteins | sample 9270951 | NCBI WGS metagenome assembly JACXTT01 (sample SAMN15532306, study PRJNA645909) | rock metagenome | isolation source: weathered quartz diorite | place: Puerto Rico | collected 2017-06-21 | reverse complement strand
CTCCGCTGCCTTCTCGAGGTGGAGAATCGCTCCGGGTGGCACCGGCTCCGCGCGCGAGTGCCGACCGGACTGGCAGGCGCGGCCGCGGTCGCGGGTGCGGCGTTCGGGGTCATCGTGCGGCCACCGGTGGTGGCGGACCCTCACGGATTTCCGCTCGAGACGCCGGTTTCCACAGCCCCGGCACACCGGTTCGTCGCCGCGGCGAACGGGCCCCGCGGGCTGGCCGTCTTGGCCCCCGGCTTCTTCCAGTATGAGTGGACCACCCGGGGCGACCTCCTCGTGACGCTGCTGCGCGCGGTGGGCGAGTTGTCACGCGCGGATTTGCCGGCGCGTCCCGGCCACGCGGCGTGGCCTACGCATACGCCGCTCGCGCAGGTGCCGGGCACGAGCCGTATCGAGCTCGCGCTCGCCTCCGTGTCCCGAACCGAGGTTGAGCGAGGCGACGTGCTGCCGGCTCTCTGGGAGGACACCTTCCTCCCCCTCCGGGGATTCTGGCTCCGCGATGCCGTGGACCTCACGATGGCGCCCATCGACGTCGCGCTCGAGGGATCAGGGCTTGTGCTCTCGGCGGTGAAGCCGGCCCAGCAGGGGTCGCCGCTCGTGCTCCGCTGCTATAACGCGACCGACCGCAAGGCCGCGGGCGCCTGGCGGTTCGGCGACGGGGTGAAGAGCGCCCATCGCGTGCGCGCCGACGAGCGCGAATCGGTCGCGTTGGTGCTCGAAGGTCGTGGGAAGACGGTTCGCTTCACGGCGGAGCCCCACGAGATCGTCACGATCCTGGTGACCTGATCATGGATGAACATCGCATTACGACACAGCGAAGCGCGCGCTATTACACGCTGGGCGGGACAGGGGCGGGCACGCGTCAGGTTTGGTTCGTGTGCCATGGGTACGCCCAACTCGCGGGCCGCTTCCTCGAGAAGCTAGGTGTCCTCGATGATGGGCAGCGCCACATCGTGGCGCCGGAGGGACTGTCGCGGTTCTATTTGAGCGAGACTCCCGCGGAGCGGCGCGTCGGCGCGTGCTGGATGACCCGCGAAGACCGGCTGGCAGAGATCGACGACTATGTGCACTATCTGGACGCGGTCTACGACGCCGTCTTCGCGCGCGTGGATCGCGGGGCGGTGACTGTGCACGCGCTCGGGTACTCGCAGGGTGCGGCCACCGTCAGTCGGTGGGCGGGGATGGGGTCGGCGCGCATCGATCGAGTGGTGCTGTGGGGTGGCGAGCTGCCGCCGGACCTCGATCTCTCGAAAGAGCGCGCGGCGGGACGGCTGCGCGCCGGTCGCCTCACATTCGTGTACGGCCGCTCGGACGAGTTCATTACGCCCAAGATCATCGAGACCACGAAGCAGCGCTTGCGGGAGCACGCCATTCCGTACCAGGAGATCCCGTTCGACGGTGGGCACGAGTTGAACGCCAGAGTGCTGACGGAGCTCGCGGCCTCGTGACGCCTCGCCTCCGCTCGCTCGACGCGTTTCGCGGGCTCACGATCGCCGGGATGTTGCTCGTAAACGATCCGGGTAGCTGGTCCTACGTCTACCGGCCGTTGGACCATGCCGAGTGGAACGGTTGGACGCCCACCGACCTCATCTTCCCCTTCTTCCTGTTCATCGTCGGGATCTCGCTGACGCTCTCGTTGGCCCGGCTTATGGAACAGGGTGCGTCGCCTCGCGATCTCGTGCGCAAGGTCGTGGCACGGGCGGGCATCATCTTCGCGCTCGGCCTCCTCTTAAACGGCTTTCCTCATTACAACCTGTCGACGATCCGCATCATGGGTGTGTTGCAACGCATCGCCGTGGTCTACCTGATCACGGGCATCCTCTTCGTCACCGCGGGAGAGCGGGCCCAGCGCTGGATCGTCGCCGGCCTCCTGTTGGGGTACTGGGCGGTCATGACCCTCGTCCCCGTGCCGGGTGCCGGTGCCGGCGTCCTCGAGCGGCAGGGCAACCTCGCGCAGTACGTGGACCAGGTGGTCCTGGGGGCGCACCGCTGGAAGCCCGACTGGGATCCCGAGGGGATCATGAGCACTTTCCCGGCAGTCGCGACGTGCCTTCTCGGCGTCATGACCGGACGCTGGCTGCGGTCCGACCGGCCGGCCGTCGAGAAGGCGCTGGGCATGTATGTGTGGGGCGTGCTGACGATGCTCGCGGGCGTGGGCTGGAGCATCTGGTTCCCCATCAACAAGAACCTCTGGTCGAGCACCTACGTGCTCTTTACCGCCGGGTTCGCGCTGGTGCTATTGGCGACGATCTACTACTTGATCGACATGCGCGGCCGCGAGCGCTGGGCGTGGCCGTGGTACGTCTTCGGCACGAACTCCATTCTCGCGTTCGTTGCGTCCGGCCTGTTCGCGCGGATCCTGCTGCTTTCGAGCGTAACGAAGGCGGACGGGTCGACCGTCTCCCTCTACACCTGGATCTACGAGCGCGGCTTCGCGAGTTGGGCAGGCCCCATGAATGGATCGCTGGCATTCGCGATCGCATATGTCGCCCTGTTCCTGGGCGCGGTGGCCGTCCTGTACCAGAAACGGTGGTTCGTGAAGATCTAGGCGTACCGCGCCGTCGGGTTCAGCGCATCTTGCAGCGCGTCTCCCAACAGCGTGCACGCGACCACAACGAGCGCCAGCGCGACGCCGGGCGCCGTGGCCACCCATGGGGCATTCACCAGGGTGTCGCGCCCTGAGGCGATCATGTTTCCCCACGACGGCGTGGGCGGTTGCACGCCCAGACCGAGGAACGAGAGGCTCGCCTCGAGCGTGATCGCCTGCCCGAGCCCGAGAGCGGCCGACACGATGACCGGAGTCAGCGCGTTGGGAGCGATGTGACGTGCGAGGACGCGCCGCTGCGACAGCCCCAGCGCGAGCGCTCCTTCGACGAAGGGGCGAGCGGTGAGGGAGCGCACCTCTCCCTGGACCAGTCGGGCGACCGACATCCAGCCGGTCAGACCTACGACCAGTATGACGAGCCCCGCGCTGGGCCGCGTGAGGGCCGCGAGCAGGAGGACGAGCACCACGCGCGGCACGGCGATCGTGAAGTCCGTGACGCCGAGGAGGACGGCTCGCGGCACGCCGGGCCAGTAGCCCGCCGCGGCGCCCACCACCAGGCCGATCACCAGCGACAGCAGCACCGCCACGCCTCCTACCGCGATGGAAATCCGGGCTCCATACACGAGCCGCGTCCACACGTCGCGTCCGAACCGATCGGTGCCGAGCAGGTGGAACGTGCCTGCTCGGTCGGTGGACAGCGGCGGTTGAAACCGCGTCGCGACCACCTCGTGCTGAGCGGTGGGCGTGCCGGTGGAGATCAGGGGCGCCGCGACGCCTGCTCCGGCGACGATGGCGAGCACGGCGATGCCGAACACCGCCCGCCGGTCCCGCCGCAGCCGGCTCACGTCGCGCGTCTCCCGTACCGGATGCGGGGGTCGATCCAGGCCGCGCACAGGTCCGCGAGCAGATTGCCCGCGACGACCAGCACGCCCGTCACGACCGTCGCCGCCATGATCACGGGGTAGTCGCGCGCCAGCACGGCTTCGACCAACCGGCGCCCTACGCCCGGCCACGCGAACACCACTTCCACGAGCACCGTGCCCGAGAGCAAAGCGGGAACCGACATCCCGAGGAGGATGATCACCGGGATCATCGCGTTGCGGGCGACGTGGCGCCCGGCCACCTGAACGGGCGAAAGCCCCTTGGCTTCGGCGGTCGTGACGAAGGGTTGTCCTTGCACCTCACGCATCGCGCCGCGGACGAAGCGTGCGGCCCCCCCCACGCCGATGAGCGTAAGCGTGATGAGCGGAAGCGCGAGATGGCGCAGCCGGTCGACCAATCCACTCCAACCCGCGAGCGTGTCGGCGTCGAGTCCCGTGGCACCGAACGCCGGAAGCCAGTGCGCCCAGTACGTGAAGACCATCATCAACATGATGCCGAGCCAGAATCCCGGCAGCGCGAACAGGGTTACGGTCGCTACCGACAGCGCCGTATCGACACGCTGGTCGGCGCGCGCCTGCCACGCGCCGACGACGAAACCCAGTGCATAACTCAGGGCCAGCGACAGGCCCACCAGGAGGAGCGTGGCCGGGAGCGCGTCACCCAGCACGGCGCGCACCGGACGACCGGTCGCGATGCTCCGGCCCCACTCGCCGCGCGCGAATTGCGCGATCCAGGTCGCGAACTGTACGGGCAATGGGCGGTCGAGGCCCAGGGCATGGCGCTGCGCGGCGATCTGCGCCGACGTCCCAGTGGGGCCGAGCAGCCGCTGCACGGGGTCCCCCGGCGCAAGCTGAACCAGCCAGAACGTGAGTGTGAGGACACCGGCGACCACGGTCCCTCCCGCGACCATGCGGCGTCCGATCTGCGCGAGCATGCTCCGAATCTCGCGCGGGCCCCCGAGCCCCGCTAGAATCCGGGCGTGCGATCACGGACACTGAGCCTGGTAATGGGGGGCGCGACGTTGATCGCGGCATGCGCGCGCGGAGGAGCAGCGGCCCGTCGCGCCCGCACGGTCGTGTATGCGTCGGGAGCGGAGCTCCAGAGCCTCAACCCGCTCCTCACCGTTCACCCCTTCGCCAAGCAGGTCGAACGATATGTCCTGCTCACCACGCTGGTGCGCTATGACTCGGCGCTCGTCGTGCAGCCGTATCTCGCGCGCACCTGGACGTGGGCCGACGACCGGAAGGCGCTCGTGTTCCGCCTGCAGGCGGGCGTGCGGTGGGACGATGGCGTACCCACCACGGCGCGCGACGTTGCCTGGACACTCGCCACCGCCCGCGATCCCACCACCGGCTACCCGCGGCTGAGCGACTTCTCCGACGTGGCGTTCGTGAACGACCCCAACGATTCGACGGTCGTCGTGCGGTTCGCGCATAGCCAACCGTCCGTTCCGGACGTCTTCACCGATCTCGCCATCCTGCCCGCACACCTCCTCGACTCGACCTCGATCCCCCATGCGGAATTGCGTCGCGCGGCCTGGAACGAACACCCAGTGGGCAACGGACCGTTTCGGTTCGTGGCGCACGAGCCGAACCGTCGCTGGGTGTTCGCGGCGAATCCGGATTTTCCGACGGCGCTCGGCGGTCCACCCGCGCTGCAGCGGTTCGTCGTGGTCGTCGTGGACGAGCCGACGACCAAGCTCGCCGCCCTGACCGCGGGCGAAATCGACTTCGCAGGTATTCAGCCGGCCCACGCCGCGTTCGTGCGGACGAACGCGGCGCTCGCCGTGGTCGATTACCCGCAGATGTTGCCGTACGGAATCGTGTTCAACACGCGCATCGCCCCGTTCGACGACGCCCGGGTCCGCCTGGCGGCGGCGCTCGCCTTGGATCGCCGCGAGATCGTGGACGGTTACCTGTATGGGTTCGGTGCCCCGGCAGATGGTCCCGTGCCCCCCGGCGTCCCGGGTTCCGTCCCTCTTCCTCCGCTCCCCGTTAATCCCGACTCGGCGCGGCGCCTGCTCGGCGGCCGGCGGATCGCCTTCGAGCTCCTCACGGTGGGTAGCGGGGAGGCGGCGTTGGAGCAGATGATTCAGGCGCGACTCGCGGCCATCGGCTTCGACGTCACGATCCGCCAGCTCGAGCTCACCGCCTTCCTTGCCCGGGTCAACGCCAGCCGGCACGACTTCACGGCGGCGGTGCTCGGCACACAGGGCGATCTGGGCCTCGGGTACCTCGCGAGCCTCGCGGACTTGAGCGGCTCGCGGCTACCGCCCGACCCGGTGCGCGCGCAGCACTGGTTCCGGGATTCCCTCCCCGTGGTCTTTCTCTATCACGCGCGGGGCGTGCAGGGGATGAACCGCCGGGTGCACGGCGTGCGGATGGATCTCCGCGGGGAGTTGCCCACCATCACGCGCTGGCAAACGGACACTCAGCCGTGAAGCGCCGCGACCTCCCGACGCACTTCCACGCCGAAGCGCCGGTGCGCCTCGACTTCGCGGGCGGCTGGACGGACGTCCCGCCGTTCTCTGCGCGCGAAGGTGGCGTCGTGGTGAACGCCGCGATCGCCTTGCCGGCCCGCGTCGAGCTCGAGCTCGGCGGCGCGGGACGCGGTATTCGGCTCGTGGCGGAGGACCTGGGGCAGGTGTTCGAATGCGCCAACGCCGGCGGGCTGGTCCTGGACGGGTGCCTGGATCTCCTGAAAGCGGCGCTGCGCATGTTTCCGGTGCAGGCCGCCTGTACGCTCACGACGCGCTCCGCCGCGCCGCCCGGCTCCGGACTGGGGAGCTCCGGCGCACTGGACGTGGCCTTGGTGGCCGCGCTCGCGCAGGCTCGCGGCGAGCGTCTCGCCGGACGAGAGATCGCAGAGCAGGCGTGGTACCTGGAGACCGTGGAGGCGCACATCCCCGGGGGCAAGCAGGATCAGTTCGCCGCGGCGCTCGGTGGGTTCCAGCGACTCACGTTCCGTGACCCAGACGTGGGCGTCGAGCCGATTACACTGGACCCCGCGTTCGCCGCGACCCTCGAGCGTCAGACCCTGCTGTGCTACACGGGCACGTCACGCGTCTCGGGGGCGACGATTGCGCGTGTGATGACCGCGTACGATCGGGGCGATCTCCAGGTCACCGGGGCGCTGCGCGCCCTCAAGGATGTCGCCGCGGGGATGGCGGAAGCGCTGCGTGCGTCGGACCTCGCGCGCGTCGCGGCGCTGCTCTCCGAGAACTGGAAGCACCAGCGGGCGCTCGACACCGAGATGTGCACGCCGGACATGGCTCGTCTCGAGCGCGACGTGCGTGCCGCGGGCGCGCTCGGGGGCAAGGCCGCGGGCGCGGGGGCGGGCGGCTCGATGTTCTTCGTGAGCCCGAACGGCCCGTCGCTGGCGACGGCGGCGTCGGCGGCCCGCGCGGCGGGCGCGACGGTGCTCCCGGTTCGATGGGCGACGGAGGGAGTGCGCGCGTGGTGAGCGCCGAAGAGCTCGCGGCGCGTCGGGAGGCGATCGCAAGCTCGCGCGATCTTTCGGCCTTGCACGCGCATCTCCGTGAGCGGGCCGCCCCGCTGCTGGCCCGGCTGCCGGAGCTCCCGGACACGAAGGCCCTCTTTTCGACCGACGGCGGCGTGTGTCCGGACGATGGAGCGGAGCTCACATACGATCCCTGGAGTCCCAGAGAGCATCGCTGCCCGCGCTGCGGGAAGGTCGTGGTGGGCGAGCGGCACGATCGCCACTGGGCACGATCGCAACACCTCTGGCTGGCCGAGCGCGCCGCTCACCTGGCGACGCTGGCGGTGCTCGACGACGACCGGGTCGCCGCCCGGCGTGCGTCGGACGTCCTGGGGGCGTACGCGGCGCGCTACTGGCGGTATCCCAACCGGGATAATGTCCTGGGCCCGAGCAGGTTGTTCTTCTCGACGTATCTCGAATCCATCTGGATCGGCCACTATCTCTCGGCGGCGTTCCTTCTGCGTGGCGCGGGCATGCTCGATGACGACACCACGCGCGGCGTCACGCAGGTGGCCGACGAAGCGGCTAACCTGATCGGCGATTTCGACGAGCGGTTCTCCAATCGCCAGACCTGGAACAACGCGGGCTTGGCCGCCATCGCCGTGTGGTTCGAGGACGAGGATCTCGCCAAGCGGGCGATCGAGGGACCGACCGGCCTGCTCGAGCATTTGCTCCGCGGATTTGGGCGTGACGGCATGTGGTACGAGGGCGAGAACTATCATCTGTTCGCGCTGCGCGGCCTCTTGATGGGGTCCGTCTGGGCCCGCCACGCTGGCGTCGACATGTTCGCGGCGCCGCAACTCGCGACACGAATCCACGCGGCGTTGGTCGCGCCCGCGTTGACGGCGCTCCCCGACTTCACGTATCCGGCGCGAAAGGACTCGCGCTATGGGGTGTCGCTGGCCCAGCCGGCGCACGTCGAGCTGTGGGAGGTCGGGCTCGCGTGGCTGGGGGAGCAGGGAGCGGGGAGCCGTGCTCCTCACCTGCCGAGCTGGCTTGGGGCGCTGTATGGCAAAGCCACCATGAGCCCTCAGCTCTTCGACTTCTATCTCCACGACGCGCCGCTCGACCCCCTCCCCGCTCCCCGCCGCCCGTCTCGCAGCACGCTCTCGTGGTGGGCGCTCTGGTTCATGGCTCCGGAGCTGCCCGCCGATGCGCCGGCGTGGTCGCCCGGCAGTGTCTTGCTCGAGTCACACGGACTCGGGGTCCTGCGGACGGGCGATCGCTACGCGAGTCTCGAGTGCGGGCGCTACGGAGCGGGGCACGGTCATCCCGATCGGCTGCACCTCACGCTGCACGCCGGCGGCACGCACTGGCTCGCCGACCCCGGTACCGGCGCGTACACCTCGCCCGACCTGTTCTGGTATCGCTCCACGCTCGCCCACAACGCTCCGCGATTGGACCGGGCATCCCAGGCTGAGGGGGACGCCACGTGCGAGTCGTATGCCGTCGCGGGCGACTGGTCCTGGGTGCGCGGGCGCTACGGGGACGTCGCCCGCACGGTGGTGTCGGGGCCGGCCTATGTGCTCGACGTCGTCGAGCTCGCGAGCCGGGCTGAACACACGCTCGAGCTGCCGTGGCACTTCGCCGGCGCGGGAGACGTGAGCGGTGGTACGTGGAGGCCCGCGGATCTCGAGGACGAGTTCGTCACGCGGGTCGAGCGGTTTGCGCCGGACCGTGGGGGAGGACCGTTCGCGCTCACATTCTCCGACGGCCCGCACGCGCTCAACGCGTTGGTATCCATCGACGGCGAGCTGTTGCGCGCGGAGGCGCCCGGCTTACCGGGGCGGGCGCGGCGGACGTTCCACGTTGGGCGCGCGACAGGTCGCGCCGCGCGATTCGTGTCCGTGCTCGAGCCTGTCGCGGGGCGCCCGGCCGTTCGGGACGTACGCGTGACAGGGAGCGTGATCGAGGTCGAAACCGATCAGGGCGTCCATCGACATGCCGGCACGGCCGCGGGCTGGGAGATCGAGACCGGCGCCGGGCACGTCCGGCTGGCGGGCGCGCGGGCGCCTGAGCCACCGCTCGAGCCGTTCGTCGAAGTCGACACGCCCAAGCCCGCGGTGGGCGTCGCGTTGCGGAGCATTCGCCCGCGGCTCGACGGATCGCTCGATGGCTTCGACACCGGCGAGCCGCTCCGGCTCGAGCTCGAGGACCAGTACCGCCGGAGCGAGGAGCCGTTTCCAGGCCCGGAAGACCTCAGCGCCGTGGCCTACGCCGCCTGGGACGACGGCGCGCTGTACGTCGCAGTCGACGTGACCAAGCGCGACCTGTGCTTCCGGGCGACGGACGCGCCGCCGCTCCGTCTCGAGAATGAGCCCGACGACATCCACTCCGATGGCGTCCAGGTCTACGTCGGGAACCCGGAGGGCGACGATGTCGTCGGCTACCTCGTCGTGCCGGAGGGCCGCGACGGCGGGCCGGTTCGCGCCCGGGTGGTCGGTCAGTCGAGGGGCGGAACGGAGGCCGTGAAGGGTAGGTGGCTTCGCACGCCGACTGGGTACCGCGTGACGGTCGCGATCGCGTGGCCCGAGTGGCATCGCGCACACGTCGGCGGGCGGGTGCGATTCGATCTCCTCGTCAACGAAATGGAGCCCGGTCGCGAGCGTCGCAGCGGCCAGCTTGTGTGGAGTGGCGGCAACGGCTGGGTGTACTTGTGGGGAGACCGGCAGGATCCCGGACGCTTTGGGGTACTGGAGCTTGTGGGATGAAGCAGCGGACATGATCCTCGTCGTCCTTCACGAGCCCCAGGACCTCGTCAACATCGCCCACGTGATTCGGGCGATGAAGAACTTCGGATTCCGGGACTTGAGGCTGGTGCAGCCACGCGAGTACGACGCGTACCGGATGGAAGGCATCGCGCACCAGACGCAGGATGTGCTGGCGCGGGTACAATGCTACGAGCGTCTCGACGAGGCGTTGGGGGACTGTGTGCACGTCGTGGGGTTCACGGCACGCGGCCGCAGCGCGAAGCGAAATCTCCAGCGGCCGCGGGAAGCTGCGCGAGAAATCCTCGCAGAATCCCAATCGGGACTCGTGGCGCTCCTGTTCGGGCGCGAGGACAAGGGGCTGTCGAACGACGCGTTGGACCGATGCCATCGCGTCGTGACGATCCCCACGAGCCCCGCGTATCCGTCTCTCAATCTCGGACACGCGGTCGTCCTGATGCTCTACGAGCTGGCGCTCGCGCGGGGGGCCGCGGATCAGCCCTTCAAGGCCCCGCGCCGGGAGGGGTCCCCCGCGACGGCGGCGGAGTTGGAGCGGGTGTTCGCAGACGCGGAGGCGGCGCTCGGCGTGATCGACTTCTTCAAGACGCGCCAGGCCGAAGGGGTGATGCGGACGCTGCGGGAGGTGTTGCACCGCGCGCCGCTCGACGAGCGTGAGGCGAAGCTGTTGCGGGCAATCGCGATCGAGGTGGTGAAATACGGTGAGCGACTGGCGCGTTCCGGGCTTCACGTCGACCGGTAGCAAGCGGCCCGACGCTCTGTTTGGGCCCGCCGCGCCGGACGAGGTGGAGGGACTCCCTACGCGGTTGGCCCGCGCCTCTGGGTGCCGCGTGTGGGACGCGAACGGCCGTGAGTACACCGACTATGTCATGGCGCTCGGTGCCGTGGCACTCGGGTACGGCCATCCGCACGTCAATCGCGCCGCCGAGCAGGCCATGGCCGCCGGCGTGGTCGGCCCGCTCCCGCCCGTCATCGAAGAAGAGCTCGCCGAGGCGTTGGCCCGCCGAATGCCCTGGCTCGAACACGTGCGATTCCTCAAGACCGGAGCCGAAGCGGTCGCCGCCGCCGTGCGTCTCGCGCGCGTCGCCACCGGTCGTGAGCGCGTGCTCGGCTGCGGGTACCACGGATGGCTCGACTGGTGTCAGGGTGGGGAGGGCGTTCCTGGGGCCACGCGATCCCTCTACGGCGAAATTCCTTTCAACGACGTCGACGGCACGCGCCGGCTGATCCGGGACGCGGGTGACCGCCTGGCCGTCGTGGTGATCGAGCCGGTCGTGGTTCTCGAGCCGACACGCGAATGGCTGGACGTGGTGCGCGTGGAGACGAGCCGCGTCGGCGCGGTACTCGTGTTCGACGAGATCAAGACCGCCTTTCGATTGGCGGTGGGCGGCGCGGCCGAACGGTACGGCGTCCGGCCGGATCTCGCGGTGCTCGGGAAGGCGATCGCGAACGGCTTTCCATTGGCCGTAGTCGGAGGCCGGGCGGACCTCATGGCGGGAGCCAGCCGCACGTGGATTTCGTCCACGCTCGCCACCGAGAGCGTGGCGCTCGCCGCGGCGAAGGCGACGCTCGATGTCTTTGGCCAGGAGGACGTCTGCGGGCGTCTCCACACGATCGGCACGCGCCTGCTCCACGGGCTGCACCGGCTGCATCGCAAGCACGCCGACCTCGTGACTGGCGTGGGTGGGCTCGCCGAGATGTGCTTCTTGCACTTCGCGAGCGACCACGTCTCGGCGGATGTGGCGCGCGGCTGCGCGGCGCGCGGCGTCCTGTTCAAGCGCACGGCGTACAACTTCGTGTCGCTGGCGCACGACGAGGGAACGGTGGACCGGACACTGGACGTGCTCACGGATGTGCTCGGGGGGCTCGCGTGAGGCGACCGTGGCGGGGGTCGGGGGCGGGGGCGGGGGCGGGGACGGGGCGGGGGGCTTGCGCGCGGTGAGCGGCACGGGAATTCTGGTGGCATCGTGACCCTCCAGCGCAAGCTTCTGCTCGGCTTCTCGCTCATGGTGCTTCCGGCCCTGCTGGTCGGACTCCACGCGATTCGGACCAATGCGCGCGAGCAGGACGCGCTCGAAGCGCTAGGGCAGCGCCTGGCGCAGTCGCGGACGTATGCCGAGGTGGAAGACGCGATGTTCAACCAGACCCAAGTGGTCTGGCGCTACCTGAGCGGCGATCCCGCGGCGAAAACGGAGTTTCCGCTTACCGAGCAGGTGGTGGATTTCTGGCTCGACCGCTGGACCGCGGGGCTTCCCGCCGACGAGGTCACGCTCGCCGATGGCGTCCGAAAGATCGAGCTCGAGATCCGGTCCGTGGCCGACAGCGTATTCAAGCTCTACGACACGGGACGTCGCGAAGCCGCTTACCTCACGGCACGCCGGGAGCTGGTCGAGCGGCTGCAGCCCGCGCTCGCCGCGGTCAACCGCGACATCTATCGCAAGGCACGCGAGTTCAGCGTCCAGCGAGCGCTGGTCCAGGTCCAGGGCATCGTGGAGACCGAGCGACGCGTGCTTTGGGCGATCATCACGCTCGCCCTGATCGCCGGCCTCGTCGCGTCGTGGCTCATCTCGCGGAGTCTCGCGCGCCCGCTGAACGAGCTGCGGCAGGCCATGGCGGTCGTGGGCGCGGGCGACCTGGATCACGTCATCGAACCGCGCTCGCGAGACGAAATCGGCGAGCTCGCACGGTCCTTCGCCCGGATGACGGAGCGACTGCGCCAGTCCCACGCGCAGCTCATCCAGTCGGAGAAGCTGGCATCGATCGGGCAAATGGCGGCGGCCGTGGCGCACGGGCTCCGCAATCCGCTCGCGAGCCTGCGGGCCGCGGCCCAGCTCGCCCGGCATCGCGTGGACGCCCCGGCCGCGCGTGAGCAGCTCAACGCCATCGTCGAGCAGGTGGACCGCCTGGACCTCCGGATCACGCATCTGCTCGCGTTCTCGCGCCCCGCTCCGTTTCATCCGCTGCGGGAAAGCGTCCGGCAGCTGGTGGAGGGCGCACTCGGCGGCGTCTCCCAACTGCTCCGCGAGCGTCGGGTCGAGCTCGCGGTGAGCTTCCCGCCCACGCTCCCGGACGTCCGCGTGGACCCGGTGCGACTCGAGCAGACGCTGACCGAAATCGTCTCCAACGCGCTCGACGCCATGCCCGACGGCGGCCAGCTCGGCATCGACGGACGGCGCGAACCGAGCGATGCGGGCACCGATGGCGTGACGCTCGCGATCACCGATTCGGGCAAGGGCATCCCGCCCGAAGTGCTGGCCAACGTGTGCGAGCCGTTCTTCACCACGCGCGCCGAGGGCACCGGTCTGGGACTGGCGATCGCCAA
>JACXTT010009880.1_pt1 | contig 12976 bp, 12 predicted proteins | sample 9270951 | NCBI WGS metagenome assembly JACXTT01 (sample SAMN15532306, study PRJNA645909) | rock metagenome | isolation source: weathered quartz diorite | place: Puerto Rico | collected 2017-06-21 | reverse complement strand
CGCGGGCGGCGGCGGCGCGGGGGCGGCGGAGCGCCGGGCGCCGGTCACGACCATCTCGCTGATCTCGGAGCCGGCGTTGTCGCGCGATTCCGCACGGGGCTCATAGGCGGGCGCGATGGGCGTCGCCGACGGGGGCGGCGGCGGGACATAGCGCTCGGTGAAGGCGGCCAGGCCGATGACGCCCACGTCGCCCGGGCGGCCGGTGCGCGCGGCGTAGGACTGCGGCAGGGCGGCGAAGACGAAGGCCGCTACCTCGCTGTCGGACTTGCGCCAACCGCTCACGTCGTAGGACTGATAGGGGCTGAGCACATAGCCGGTCTGGCCGTAGCCGGCCGTCTGGCCGGTGATGATGTTGACCCCGTCCACCGACATGACCACCAGCACGCGCCCGGCGCTGTGATTGGTGACCCGCAGGCTGTAGCGGGCGCCGGGCTGGCCGGCCACGAACTGGCGCGCATCGTGCGGCCAGACGCGGAGCACCTGGCCGGTCTCGCGGTCCACCACCTGCAGGTCCACCAGGTTGTTGTAGGGAACGTCGGCCCGCGCCGCGCCGGCCAGCGCGATCGCCGAGATCGCCATCGCCAGCACCGTCCGGCGCCGCGGCGCGATCTTTGATCTGTCCATCGTCGTCATGCCTGCCTCCTTGGGCTTTGCATGACGGACTACGCAGCGGGTGCGGGAACGGGGTTAGGGCCCGTCGATTTTTCGTTCGGAGCGCTCAGGCCGGCGCGAACTCACCGGCCACGAAGCGGTCGCGCAGGACGAACTTCTGGATCTTGCCGGAGCCCGTGAGCGGCCATTCCGTGACGCTGATCCAGTGAGCGGGGGTCTTCTGCGGCGAGATGTGCGCGCGGCAGTGGGCGACCAGCGCGGCCTTGTCGAGGCTGGCGCCGGGGGCCAGGCGCACGAAGCCCAGGACGATCTCGCCCCAGCGCTCGTCCGGCGCGCCGACCACCGCGACCTCGGCCACGTCGGGGTGCTCCAGCAGCACGTTCTCGATCTCGGCGGGGAACAGGTTCTCGCCGCCGCGGATGATCATCTCCTTCACCCGGCCGGTGATGCGCAGATATCCGCGGGCGTCCAGCGTCCCGAGGTCGCCGGTGTGCAGCCAGCCGTCGGTGTCTATGGCGGCGGCGGTGGCGTCAGGGTTGTCGTTGTACCCCAGCATGAGGCTGTAGCCGCGGACGCAGATCTCGCCCACGGCGTCCACGGGAACGACGGCGTTCATGCGCGGATCGCGGATGGAGACTTCGAGGTGCGGCAGGGGCTGGCCGGCGGTGGTCTCGACGTCCTCGGCCGCATCGTCGCTGTGGTGCAGGGTCAGCAGCTGGGCCTCGGTCTGGCCATAGACCGTCTGGAAGTCCGCGCCGAAGGCCGCCTTGGTCGCGCGGACCAGGTCGGGCGGCACCATGGAGCCGCCGGAGCAGACCAGGCGGACGCTGGAGAGGTCGCGGGGCCGCGCCGCCAGGGCTTCCAGCATCGCCACCAGCATGGTGGGGACGCCCAGGACGTAGTCCACGCGCTCCGCTTCGATGATGTCGAGCAGGCGGTTGGGATCGAAGATGCGGGCCAGGATCATGCGCTGGCCGGTCTGGCAGGCGCCGAGCGTGGTCATGGCGCAGCCCGCGATGTGGAACATCGGCATGACGTTGACGCAGGTGTCCCCAGGGCCAAGCCGGTGACGCAGGTGGGTGAAGCGGGCGCTGTTGGTGAGCGCCCGGTGGTGCAGCAACGCACCCTTCGGAAAGCCGGTGGTCCCGGACGTGTACTGGATCTGGCCAGGGTCGTCCGGCGACACCTCGGGCAAGGCCGTGGCGGGATCATCGCCCGCGAACAGCGCCTGGGCGTCTTCCAGGTCGATGACCTCGCGCAGCGCCGGGACCTTGGCGGCGACCTCCGCGGCGATGGCGGCCATGGGGTTGCCGCGATGCTCGGCCACGATGAACAGGCCGGCCGCGCGCGACTGCTCGACCACGAACTGCAGCTCGCGCGGGCGGTAGGCGGGGTTGGCGGTGACCAGCACCAGACCGGCCAGGCCCGCGGCGTATTCCAGGATCACCCACTCCGGCGCGTTGGGCGCCCAGACGCAGATCCGCTCGCCCGGCCGATAGCGCGACAACAGCGCCCGGGCCAGCCGCTCGGCGTCCGCCAGAAGCTCGCCGTAGGTCCAGCGGCGCTTGAGGTCGCCGGCCAGGTCGGCCTCGACCAGGGCCTCGGCGTCCGGCGTCGCGGCGGCCTGGGCGCGCAGCACCCCGCCGACCGTGGTTTCCCGGACCTCGCCGTCGGCCTGGGCCGGGAAGTGAGACTGCTCAAGTTTGACCGAATACAAGCCCACGCCCCCGCGTTTGACCCCGCCCGGAAGCTAGCAGACCGCGGCGGCGGGAGAACAGCGTTTGCGCGAAAACCGGGATGACATTGCCGGAGCGCCGCCCCATCCTGCAGTCACATCTGCCTAACAAAAATCAGGGGGAGACGATGAGCAGGATGATGCTGGCCGCGCTGGCGGGCGTGGGGCTGTTGCTGAGCGCTGCAGAGGCCCAGGCCCAGACCATGCCGAAGAACGACTACGCCAAGCCCGAGACCTGGCTCTGCCGGCCGGACAAGGCCAAGGACAACTACTGCAACGTCGACCTGTCGACGACGGTGGTGAAGGCGGACGGCTCGGAGAGCGTCGAGGCGTTCAAGGCCGACCCGAAGGCGCCGATCGACTGCTTCTACGTCTATCCGACGGTGTCGAACGATCCGGGCATCCTGTCGGACATGAACCCCGGGCCGGAGGAGATCAATGTGGTCAAGGCGCAGTTCGCGCGCCTGGGCGCCAAGTGTCGGCTCTACGCCCCGCTCTATCGGCAGTTCACCCTGACGGCGCTGCGTGCGCGCCAGGCGGGCCAGCCGCTGCCGCCCGGGCCGCCGCCCGGCACCACCTCCTATGACGACGTGATCGACGCCTGGAACTACTACCTGGCGCACGACAACAAGGGCCGGGGCGTCGTGCTGGTGGGCCACTCCCAGGGCTCGGGCGTGCTGACCCAGGTGATCGCCAAGGAGATCGACGGCAAGCCCGTGCAGGCCAAGATCATCTCGGCGATCCTGATGGGCACCCGCCTGCCGATCGACAAGGGCAAGGACACCGGCCTCTTCAAGTCGATCCCGCTGTGCAAGGCAGCGGGCCAGACCGGCTGCGTGATCGCCTATGCGAGCTTCCGCGACACCATTCCGCCGCCGGCCAACAGCCTGTTCGGCAAGGCGCCCAACGAGGGCCAGATCGCGGCCTGCGCCAATCCGGCCGCGCTCGGCGGCGGCAAGGGCGAGTTCCACGCGTACCTGTCGAACGGCGTGCAGATCACCAATTCCGGCGCCACCAAGCAGTGGGTGAAGGACAAGCCGAACCCGGCGACGCCGTTTGTCTCCGTCCCCGGCCTGCTGACCGGCCAGTGCGTGGAGAAGAACGGCTTCTCCTACCTGGAAGTCCACGTGAACGCCGTGCCCGCCGACCCGCGCGCCGACGACATCAACGGGGACGTGGTGGCCAATGGGCAGGTGAACGCCGCCTGGGGCCTGCACCTGATCGACGCGAACCTGGCGATGGGGAACCTGGTGGATATCGTCGGCGCCGAGGCGAAGGCCTGGGGCGCGAAGAAGTGATGGAGGACCTTCTCCCCTTGCGGGAGAAGGTGGCCCCGATAGGGGTCGGATGAGGGGTTTCTCTGCATCCGACCAGGAGATGGGTCGCGCCGCCATCGCCGCGCGACCCCTCATCCGTCAGCTTCGCTGACACCTTCTCCCGCAGGGGGAGAAGGATGACGCGCCGCTAGTTCCCGCTGAGCTTCTTGCCGGCCATCAGGCCCAGGGCCAGGAAGACCACGAAGCCGAGCACGAACAGGAAGAACAGGATCTTGGCGACGCCGGCCGCCGCGCCGGCCACGCCGCCGAAGCCCAGGCCGCCGGCGATGAGGGCGACAACCGCGAAAATCAGAGCCCACTTGAGCATCGTTCCGCCTCCGTAACGGTCCGCTCACGGCGGACCTCGCAGACCCAAACGCAGCCTTGGCCGTGGCGTTCCGGAGGCCCCGCCCCCAAATCCTTGTTTCAACCCTGCCCCCGGCTGATCTAAGACGACCCACGATGGCCAAGAACCCGGAAAGTCCGCTGGAGCCCTTCAAGCGCGCGTTGGTCAACGCGACGCGCTCTTTGGCCGAGTCGCCGGACCTCGAGATCGTCTACTCCGGCGAAGGCCCGCAGCTCAGCGGCAACCGCGCCGTCCTGCCGCATCCGCCGCGCGACCTGACCGGGATCGATGCGGCGCGGATCCGCGGCTACGCCGACCAGATGGCGCTGCGCATCGCCCACCACGACGCCGCCGCCCACGCCAAGGCGCGGCCCGCCTCGGCCCAGGGCCAGCCGATCTACGACGGCATCGAGCAGGCCCGGATCGAGGCGATCGGGGCCAATGCGCTGGGCGGGGTGCGCGAGAACCTGAAGGCCGTGCACGAACAGGTCTGGGCCAAGCGCGCCTTCAACCAGATCGAGGCGCTGGCCAACCCGCCCTACGCCGATGTGGTCTCGCTGATGGTCCGCGAGCGGCTGACCGGCGAGAAGCCGCCGGCCATGGCCCAGCCGCTGGTCGCCCTGTTCCGCGACGAGATCGAGGCCAAGGCCGGGCCCGACCTCGACCGGCTGAGCGAGACCGTCCAGGACCAGAAGGCCTATGCCCGCATCGCACGCGCCATCCTGCGCGACCTGCAGATGGGCGACGACCTCTCCGACGCCCCCGACCAGCCCGACAGCGACGAGGACGCCGGCGAAGAGGGCGAGCAGGAGGCCGGCGACGACAACGACGAGGGCGACGGCGAGGGCCAGTCGCCGCAGCAGTCCTCCATGGACGACTCCGAGGCGACCCACCGCGAGAGCGAGGACGCCGACTCGCAGATGATGCAGGCGGAGGACGATCCCAACGCCGAGGACTCGGACGAGCCGCCGGACATGGGCGAGGGCGAGCAGCCGGCGCGCCCCGACCTGAAGGGCGAGGGCAAGGTCGTCACCTACAAGGTGTTCACCACCGCCCACGACGAGATCGTCGCCGCCGAAGAGCTGTGCGACGCCGAGGAGCTGACGCGGCTGCGCGCCTACCTCGACCAGCAGCTGGCCAGCCTGTCGAACGTGGTCTCGCGCCTCGCCAACCGCCTGCAGCGCAAGCTGCTGGCCCAGCAGAACCGCTCGTGGTCCTTCGACCTCGAGGAGGGCATCCTCGACGTGGCGCGCCTGACCCGGGTGATCGTCGACCCCACCGCGCCGCTCAGCTTCAAGGAAGAGCAGGACACCGAGTTCCGCGACACGGTGGTCTCGATCCTGATCGACAACTCCGGCTCCATGCGCGGGCGCCCGATTATGGTGGCCGCCGTCTGCGCCGACATCCTGGCGCGGACCCTGGAGCGCTGCGGGGTGAAGACCGAGATCCTCGGCTTCACGACCCGGGCGTGGAAGGGCGGCTCGGCGCGGGAGGACTGGCTGAAGGCCGGCAAGCCGCCGCAGCCCGGCCGGCTCAACGACCTGCGCCACATCATCTACAAGGCGGCCGACGCGCCCTGGCGGCGCGCGCGGCGCAACCTCGGGCTGATGATGCGCGAGGGGCTGCTCAAGGAGAACATCGACGGCGAGGCCCTGATGTGGGCGCACCAGCGGCTGATCGGCCGGCCGGAGGCGCGGCGCATCCTGATGGTGATCAGCGACGGGGCGCCGGTGGACGACTCGACGCTCAGCGTGAACTCCGGCCACTACCTGGAGCGCCACCTGCGCGAGGTGATTGGCGAGATCGAGGGCAAGAGCCCGGTGCAGCTGATCGCCATCGGCATCGGCCACGACGTGACCCGCTACTACCGCCGCGCGGTGACCATCGTCGACGTGGAGCAGCTGGCCGGCGCGATCACCGACCAGCTCGCCGAGCTGTTCGAGGAGGAGCCGCGGCGGATGACCCGCAAGAACGCCGGCATCCTGCAGCCGCCGCCCAACACCGAGGGCCCGTCCGGCCCGCCGCGCCGCTCGACCTTCAAGGAAGTGCGGAGGGCGGTGGCTTGAGGCCTCTGGCCGCAGCGCTGGCGGGACTCGTCCTGGCCGCCTGTAGCCAGCAGGTCGCGGAGACGCCCAAGGCGCCGGTTCCGGCCGGACCGGGGATCGAGATCAAGACCGAGGCCCTGCCGCTCAACCCGGCGGATCCCAAACAGGATCGGGTGGGCAACTTCGTCTACGCGGGCGGGCTGAAGCTGACCTCGGCCCAGACCCTGCGCCTGCACGGGCTCTCCGACATCGACGTCCAGCCGGACGGCGCCCTGGTGGCCGTGGGCGACGAGGGCGATCTGCTGAAGGCGCGCGTGGTGCTGGACGCCCGGGGCCGGCTGACCGGCCTGGCGGACGCAAAGCTGACCAGCCTGGTGGGGCTCGACGGCAAGGTGCTGCAGGGCAAGGACAACCGCGATTCCGAGGGCCTGGCCCTGATGGCCAACGGCGACCTGCTGATCAGCTTCGAGCGGCAGGACCGCATCTGGCTCTATCCGAAGGACGGCGGGCCGCCGCGCGCTGTGCCCTCCCCGCAGGTCAAGTTCCCCTACAACGAGGGGATGGAGGCGCTGGCGCCGGACCCCGACAAGGGGCCGGGCGCCTATTTCACCGGCGGGGAGACCACCGGGCGCACCTGGAGCTGCACGCTGACCACGCCGTGCGTCGAGGGCGCGAAGGTGCCGCTCGACCTGGGCTTCGGCCTGGTGGCGGCGCGGCGGCTGCCGGACGGGCGCACGGCCTGGCTGCTGCGCGCCTTCAACGAGGTGACCCGCAGCGTGATCGACATCCGGATCACCGATGCGGCCGGCAAGGTGGTCGACCAGGCTGAGATCCGCCTGCCGCTGACGGTGGACAATTTCGAGGGCCTGGCCGCCGTTCCTGCCAAGAATGGGCCCGGCAAGACTGACATCATTCGCTTCTACCTGATTTCCGACGACAATTTTTCGAGCTCCCAGCGAACCCTGCTGCTCGCGTTCGACTGGAAGCCGCCCTCCGGGAGGTGATTTCATGAAGACCGATGTGACGATTCCGACAGCTGACGGCGATGCGCGCGGCTTCGTGTTTCGACCCGACACGGGCGACGGCCCCTGGCCCGCGGCGATCCTGGTGATGGACGCCCCGGCCATCCGCCCGGCGATGTTCGAGATGGGCGAGCGGCTGGCCCAGGCCGGCTACTACGTGGTCCTGCCCGACATGTTCTGGCGCGCTGGGCCCTATCCGCCGCTGGACATCGTCAAGGCGCGCAACGGCGATCCGGAGATGGGCGCCCTGTTCGCCAAGCTGCGCGGCTCGACCAGCGTCGAAAAGCAGATGACCGACATCAAGGGCTGCCTCGACTTAATCGCAGCGCAGACGCAGGCCAGGCCCGGCAAGGTGGGGATCACCGGCTACTGCATGGGCGGCGGCATCGCCCTGCGCGCCGCGGGAACCTTCTCGGACCGGATCGCGGCCGCCGCCTCCTTCCACGGCGGCAACATGGCCACCGACGCCGAGGACAGCCCGCACCTGCTGGCGCCGAAGATCGAGGCCAAGGTTCTGGTGGCCGGCGCCGACGAGGATCGCGGCTTCGACGAGGCGCAGTGCGCGCGGCTGGACGCGGCGCTGAAATCGGCGGGCGTGGACGCGGAGGTCTCCATCTGGAAGGGCGCCAAGCACGGCTGGGTGCCCACCGACATGCCGGTCTACAACCCGGAAGCCGCCGAGCGGCACTGGGTGGAGCTCACGAAGTTCTTCGATCGCGAGCTGAAGGCGGCCTGAGCGTGAAGGACCCGCTGCAGCGGACCGCGCGGTGCCAGTGCGGGCAGCTGACGATCACCGTCGGGGGCACGCCGCGGCTGGTGGGCGCCTGCCACTGCCAGGCCTGCCAGCGGCGGACCGGCAGCGTGGTCGGCGTGGTCGCCTTCTTCGAGAACGGCCAGGTCTCTGAGCGGACCGGCAAGTCGTCTGCCTACCGGCGGATCGCCGACAGCGGGGCGGAGCTGGTCTACCAGTTCTGCCCCGAGTGCGGCACGAGCCTGACCTGGACGCGCAGCAGCATGCCGGGCGTGACGGCGGTGGCGGTGGGCGGCTTCGCCGATCCGGACTTCCCGGGCCCAAGCCGCGTGGTCTGGGCCGAGCATCGCCACGACTGGCTGGATGAGCTCAGCGAGCTGCCCCGCTTTCCGAAGGCGCCGACCTAGGCGTCGGCGGGGGCCACCGCGCCCTTGGTCCACTTGAACTGCTGGCGGGTGGAATAGGGCGCTTCTTCGAGGGTGTCGGGGTTCCAGAGGCGCCGGTCGGCCAGGTCGAAGTGGATGTTGCCGTAGATGTGGATGCTGCCCGAACCGGCGCTCTGGCTGTTGTCGAGGGCGTGGATCAGGTCCTCCGCCAGGACCGCCACATCCGGCGCATGCACAGTGGCCTCGCCCACCGGCGTCAGGCGCCCGTCCACCACCTCGAAGTTCCGGTAGCCCTCGGAGCCGCGATAGATGCCGACGACGGCGACGCAGGCATGGTCGTGCGGCGGGCTGACCAGGCCGGGGCGGCCCTCCACCTGGTAGATGGTCAGGTCGTCGGACTGCTCCCAGAGGTCGAAGCCCTTGCGGGCCGATGAGCCGCGCTCGGCGATCAGGGCGTCGATGGCGTCAGGCTCCTTCACCGCCTCGCGCAGGAGCGCGGCGATGGCTTGGGGCCAGTCCGGGCGCGACCGGGCTGCGCGGCAGTCGGCGACGAAGCGTTCGATGCTGAAGGCCATGGCGGGCGTCCCGGTGGATCGGACGCCCATGATGCGCCGCTTAAGGGCCAACACAAAGAAAATGGGGGCAAAAGAAAAGAGGCCGCCCTCGCGGGCGGCCCCTCCGGAACGACACGGCCAAAGCCTATCAGGCGGCGGGCTGCTCGGCCAGCTTCGCCTTCAGCTGGCGCTTGATCTTCAGCGCCTTGGGCGACAGTTCGTCGTCGGCCGCCTTCAGCAGGAAGGGATCCAGGCCGCCCCGGTGGTCCAGGGTGCGCAGCGCCGCATTGGTGATCCGCAGGCGATAGGACTGGCCCAGCGCGTCGGATTGCAGGGTGGCGGGCGACAGGGCCGGCAGGAAGCGGCGCTTCGTCTTGATGTTCGAGTGGCTCACATTGTGGCCGACCATCGGGCCGACACCGGTGAGTTCGCAGCGACGCGACATGGAAGAGAACCTTCACGAGAATAGGACGCGACGAACCGGGGTCCGCGCGAGAGCGGGCGATATAGAGGAACGACAGGCTCCGCGTCAAGGTTCGGACGGCCCTGTCGCGGAGGCCAGGGCCGGGAATATGCCATATCCTGCGCCCCTGGGCCCGACTCGCGGCCTGCGGGACGGAAATCGGTGTGACGCGGCTGGCCCTGGTGATGATCGCGCGCGACGAGGCCCGGGCCATCGGCCGCGCGCTTTCGAGCGCCCGGCCGCACGTGGACCGGATGATCGTGCTGGACACCGGCTCGACGGACGCCACCCGCGAGATCGCCGCCGCCGAGGGGGCCGAGGTTCACGCCTTCGCCTGGTGCGACGATTTCGCCGCGGCGCGGAACGCGGCGCTGGCCCACTCCGACGCCGACTGGACCCTGATCCTCGACGCCGACGAGTGGATCGAGGACGGGGCTGAGGCCCTGGGGCCGGACGCGCTGCCCATTGGCGGCGGGGGCTTCCTGGGCGAGGTCAGGGTCGCCAGCCGCATGGACCAGCCGGGGGCCGAGGGCGTGGGTCAGGCCTGGATCGCCAGGATCCTGCCGCGCGGCGTGCTCTACGAGGGCCGCATCCACGAACAGCCGGTAAGCGCCCTGCCCCGCCGGCGGATGGCGCTGACCCTCGGCCACGACGGCTACACCGCCGAAAACCTGGCCCGGAAGGGCGACCGCAACGAGACCCTGCTGATGGCCGAGCTGCAGGTCGCACCCGAGGACGCCTACCTGTGGTTCCAGCTTGCCAAGGAGCACCAGGCGCGGGGCCGCGCCCCGCAGGCGGCGATCTGCTTCGCCGAGGCCCTCCGCCTCGCGCCGCCGGACGCCGCCTGGCGCCACGCCCTGGTGGTGCGCACGCTCATCGCGCTGAAGGCCGACGGGAAGATCGACGAGGCGCTGGCGCTCGCCGACGCCGAGGTGGCCAACTGGCTGGAGAGCCCGGACTTCTATTTCACCATCGGCGACCTCTACCTTGAGGCGGCCAGCCGCGAGCCGGACCGGGCGCTGAACCACTTCCTGCCGGTGGTGGAGTTGGCCTGGAAGCGCTGCCTGGAGATCGGCGAGCGGCCGGACCTCGACGGGGCGGTGGCCGGGCGCGGCGGCTACATGGCGGCCCACAACCTGGCGGCCTTCTACGAGACGCTCGGAAAAGCTCCGGAGGCGGCGGAATACCGCGCGCTCGCCGATCGGCTGCGAGCTTGAGCATGCCTCTTGTGTCGGAACGCCGTTGAGATACAATATGTTGCGGTGAACAAACACCGAATCCAGCCAGGTCGCTGATTCGGTCATGATTCGTTGCGGCCGCGTTCCCGGTCCGCGTCCGTTGTTTACCCTCCCATCGCCGCTCCAATCGCCAGATCTGAGCCCGGGTTCCCTCGCCGCCGGGAACCGGAGGCCCTTGCCGGCTGTTGTCTTCTGCGTTAATTACTGACTGGTCAGTTTTTAAGAGACACAGACATGACCCTGGAACCGGGCGAACCGAAGTTCCGCCGCCGCAAGGCCGACCGGCCCGGCGAGATCGTGGACGCCGCCCTGCACGTCTTCGCCGAGAAGGGGTTCGCGGCCGCCAAGCTGGACGACATCGCGCGCCGCGCCGGCGTGTCGAAGGGCGCGCTCTACCTCTACTTCGAGACCAAGGAAGACATCTTCCGGGCCGTGGTCGACCAGGCCATCGCGCCCAACATGCAGGTCGTGCGCGCCATGGTCGCGGCGCACCCCGGGCCACTGTCGGACCTGCTGCGCCTGGTGGCCGAGCGGGTCGGGACCCTGATGGAAACCCTCCCGGTGGGCGGCGTGGTGAAGATGGTCATCGCCGAGGCGGGCAACTTCCCCGAGCTCGCCCGGGTCTGGCACGACGACCTGGTGGCCCACATCCTGGGCGCCATGACCGACGCCATCGCCGCCGCCCAGGGCCGCGGCGAGGTCCGGCCCGGCGATCCGCGCATCTACGCCCTGGAGCTGATCGCCCCGATGCTGGTGGCGGTGATCTGGCGCGAGACCTTCGTGCCCTCCGGCGCCCAGCCCTTCGATGTGGCGGCGGTCGCCCGCCAGCACGTGGAGACGATGATCGCCGGCCTGAAGCGGCAGGAGGCCCAGCCATGACCCGTCAACGCGCCCTGGTGGCGGTGCTGCTGCTTATCGCCGTCGCCGTGACCGTAGCCCTGCTGCTGATCCCGCAATTCAACCGCCACACGGTGCTCTCCGGCTACATCGAGGGCGAGCCGCTCTACCTGGCGGCCCCGGTCGCCGGGACGGTGAAGGCCATGTACGTGGTGCGTGGCCAGGACGTGGCGGCGGGCGGCAAGCTGTTCGTCGTCGATCCGCAGCAGGTGGTGGCGGCCCGTGACCAGGCCGCCGCCCAGGTGGCCGCCGCCCAGTTCCAGGCCATGGATGCCCGCAAGGGCCAACGGCCGCTGGAGCTCGCCGTCCTCGACGCCAACATCGCCGCCGCCGAGGCCAAGGCCCGCGACGCCGACGCCATGCTGCGCCGCGTCTCGGCGCTGGCCGCCAAGGGCTATGAGTCCAAGGCCGCGCTGGACGACGCCCAGGCCGACGCCAAGTCCGCCGACGCCGCCGTCAGGGCGGCGCGCAAGCAGCGCGACGTGGCGACGCTGGGCGCCCGGGTCGACCAGATCCACGCCGCCGACGCCCAGGTGAGCAACGCCCAGGCCGGGCTGAACGGCGCGGCGGCGCGGCTCAACGACGTGGCCCCGGTCGCGCCCGGCAAGGCGCGCGTGGAGGACGTGTTCTTCCAGCAGGGCGAATGGGCGCCGGCCAACCAGCCGATCCTGTCGCTGCTGCCGGACGACCGGATCAAGGTGCGCTTCTTCGTGCCGGAACAGCAGCTCTCGGCCTACCGGATCGGCCGGACCGTCCGCTTCGCCTGCGACGGCTGCGCCAAGGGGCTGAGCGCGAAGATCGGCTACGTCAGCCCGCGCCCGGAGTTCACCCCGCCGGTGATCTACAGCCGCGAGGCGCGCGACCGGCTGGTCTATCTGGTCGAGGCCTATCCCGGCGTGCGGCTGAACCCCGGCCAGCCGGTGGACGTGGAGCCGCTCAAGTGAGCGAGGCGCCGGCCCATCTGGCGATCGACGTGAAGGGCCTGAACAAGAGCTTCGGGTCCAAGCACGTGGTGCAGGACGTGGACCTGCAGCTCGCCGAGGGGCGGATCTGCGGCTTCCTGGGCCCCAACGGCTCGGGCAAGACCACGACGCTCAGAATGCTCTGCGGCCTGCTGACGCCGGACTCCGGATCGGGGACCTGCCTGGGCCTCGACATCATCACCCAGTCCGAGAAGATCAAGCTGCAGACCGGCTACATGACCCAGCGGTTCTCGCTCTACGAGGACCTGACCATCGCCGAGAACCTGGAGTTCACGGCGCGGGTCTACGGCCTCGACCGGCGCGCCGAGCGGGTGGATCAGGCGCTGGAGCGGCTGGGGCTATCGACGCGGCGGGGCCAGCTGGCCGGCGCGCTGTCGGGCGGCTGGAAGCAGCGGCTGGCGCTGGCCTCGGCCACCCTGCACGACCCCAAGCTCCTGCTGCTCGACGAACCCACGGCCGGCGTCGATCCCAAGGCGCGGCGCGACTTCTGGGACGAGATCCACGTGCTGGCCGCCCAGGGTCTGACCGTCCTGGTCTCCACCCACTACATGGATGAGGCCGAGCGGTGCCATGAGATCGCCTACATCAGCTACGGCAAGCTGATCGCCCGGGGCACGGCGGCCGAGGT
>JACXTT010009879.1_pt1 | contig 12976 bp, 13 predicted proteins | sample 9270951 | NCBI WGS metagenome assembly JACXTT01 (sample SAMN15532306, study PRJNA645909) | rock metagenome | isolation source: weathered quartz diorite | place: Puerto Rico | collected 2017-06-21 | reverse complement strand
AATGCGGACAGAACAGATCCATGGTTCGTGGTTTTCCTTATCTGAAGACAATGAATGTTGCTGCGGACATTACACCGTGAAAACCGCGCGTTGACAAGAAGGGATATGCAAAAATATCTCAGGGATTCGTTACTCTCATTCCTGGACTTGCCGGACGGCGGGCGGCAGGAAATCGAGCAGGTCGGTCGCAACCAGGCTGATTCCGCCGATCTGATCGCGGGCCAGGTCTCCCGCCAACCCGTGCAGGTAGACGCCAAGCTGGGCCGCCTCGAACGCCGGCAGCTGCTGGCCGAGCAGGGCCGCGATCACGCCGGTGAGCACGTCCCCGGTGCCGCCGGTCGCCATGCCGGGATTGCCGGTCGCGTTCTGATAGATGCGCTGCCCATCGGTGACGATGGTGCCGTGTCCCTTCAAGACCACGATGCAATTCTGCCTGCCCGCAAACTCGACTGCCAGGTCGCGCCGTTGCGCCTGCACCGTCTTCACATCGGTCTGCAACAGCCGGGCGAACTCCCCCGGATGCGGCGTCACGATTCTTGGATAGGCGTCGCAACGCAATCTCTCGGCCTGCCCGGCAAATGCGTTCAGGCCGTCCGCGTCGATCACCATCGGCTTGCCGACCTTGGCGGCCAGCTCCATGACCAACTCGGACAGCTCCGGCCCGCGATCCAGGCCCGGCCCGAGCGCAATCACGTCGTGCCCCTCAGCCAGCTGGGTCAAGACGGCAAACGCCGACGAGGCGATGCGCCCCTCGGTATCGTGCGGCAGGGCAACCGTGGTGTAACATGGATTGCCCGCGGCGACGATCGGCAAAATCTCCGCCGGTACCGCGACCTTCACCAGGCCCGCGCCGGTCCGCAGGGCCGCGCTCGCGCACAGAATCGCCGCCCCCGACATGCCGCGACTGCCGGCAACGACCAGCACCCGGCCAAAATGCCCCTTGTTGCTGTCGGCGGCGCGCGGCGCCAGCTTCGGTAGAGCGGTGAGTGTTTCGATGGTTGCCATGAGGGTGTTATATACAATCCATGTATTCGTCATCGAGCCTGCTACGCCGAGGAATGCCGACTTGAGTGCCTCCATGCCTTATCAACCTGCCGAGAACCTCACCAATCGCACCTTCGTCGGCTTGATCATCGCTCAATTCCTGGCCGGCTTCAACGATCAGGCGATTCACGCGGCGGCCATGTTCTATGCGATGCACACCAAGATCCTCTCGCAGGCCAACGCCATCACGCTGATGCCGATCCTGTTCTACGCACCGTGGGCAATCTTCTGTACGCTCGCGGGCTACTACGCCGACCGTTACTCCAAGACGATGACCCTGCGCATCTGGAAAATCTCCGAAATCGTCATCGCGCTGTTCTTGCTCGCCGGCTTTTATCTCGGCACCAACGCGGGCATGCCGCACCTGGGGGGCTGGATCGTCATGTCGTGCGTGTTCATGATGGGCACGCACGCCGCCTTCTTCGCGCCGGCCAAGTACGGCGCCATGCCGGAGATTCTCCGCCCGCACATCCTGTCGCGCGGCAACGGCATCCTCGAATCGACCACCTTTCTGGCGAGCATTCTCGGTACCGTCTCGGGCGGCTTGCTTTTCAGTCTCTTCCGCAACAACGAGGTATGGATCGGCGTCATCCTGCTGGTTCTGTCGGTGATCGGCGCCGCCGCCAGCTTCCTGATCGTCTGGCTCCCCGCCGCATGTCCCGACCGGTTGTTTCCGATCAATCTGTTCAGGCCTTTGATCGACAATCTGAAGGTGATGTTTCGCTCGCGGCCGCTGGCGCTGGCGATGCTGGGGATCGCGTTCTTCATTTTCATGGTCGCCTACATGCGCGCGGCCATGTACATGCACGGCGAGACGCGCAACCCGCGCTGGGACGAGGAAAAGACCAGCCTCATCGTCGCCACTGTCGCCCTCGGCGTCGGCCTGGGGAGTCCGCTGGCGGGATACCTTTCCGGCGGCAAGATCGAACTCGGGCTCGTGCCGCTCGGCTGCCTCGGCATGATCACCGCCCTTCTGATTGCCGCCCTGGCCATCGAAGAGACGGTCGTCCTGGTCGCCGCCCTCATCATCATCGGCTTTTTCAGCGGTTTCTACATGGTGCCGCTCTACACGCTGTTGCAGCACCGCGCGCCGAAAAAGAGCAAAGGGGAACTCGTCGCCACCAGCAACTTCATCAACGTCACCGGGGCGATCGCTGCCTCGGTGCTGTTCAAACTATTGGTCTTCTTGAGTCAAATCAGCGCCCTAACGCCGGAGGTTCCGGTCACCGACCGCGTTGCCGTCGGCACGATCCAGGACCTCACGCTGGATGCTCACGGAAAAATCCAGCGCGTCGACATCAAGCTGGACATCGACGAGGCCATGCGAATCCTTGAGGAAGAGTATGAGGTGGAGCTCGAGGAGGTGAAGGTCATTGACGCGAGCAGCTCGCTGCTCGATGTGCTGAAGGGCGTCCCCAGCAAGGGAGACGCGGTCATCGTCAGCAGCTACCAGATTCGTGGCCGATTGCATTACCTCATTCGCAAGGAGAGCCTGCCGCTCGAGAAGATCTACGATACCGGCAACCTGCCGCGTTTTCTTTTCATCGGCGCCGCCCTCATGACGCTTGGCATCCTGATCCTCCTGTGCCGCCAGCTGCCCGATTTCTTCGTACGCACCTTGTTCTGGTCCAAGTCGCTCGGCAAATTTCGGCTCAAGGCGGTCAACATGTCGCACCTGCCGACGGAGGGCCCCGTCATTCTCGCGACCAACTGCAAGGACCTCACGACCTGCCTGCAGCTCGTCTCGGCGACCGATCGCACCCTGAAGGTGATCCTGATCGCAGACCCAACGGCGCTCCACGGCGGCGCATTATTGCGGCTCCTGGCGCTGCGCCAATGCCTTATCACCGTGCGGCCCAACGACGAGGTGCAGACCGTCTGGCAGGAAGCGTTAACGACCTTGCAAGACGGCCACCTGCTCGCGATTAGTGTGCTAAACGAAAAGCATGCCACCGGGATCGGCGTGTTCTTGGAAAAGCTGCGTCAGGCAACGGGTGCGCCGATGTTGCCCGTTTACTGCGGCTCGATTGGCGACGGCGCCGCGCCGGGCTCAGCGCCGCGCGTGCGCGTCGTCTTCGGCGACATGACGGCGAGTGCCCAATCGCTGGAGGACTGCCAAAAGGCGATTGCTGAGGCCGGGGACTGGATTCGCCGGAACGATGACACGGCGGGGAGCGATCCGCATTAGCCCGCTTGCGGTTTGCAAGCTGTTGCAATAGCCCCTGGATTCAGGGGAGCGGGGTTGGGATGAGGGGTGCATTTTTCACGGGTGCAGCCCCCTCACCCCCGGCCCCTCTCCCCCGAGTACAGGGGAGAGGGGAGTAATGAACAACGTCTTAGCGCTCGCGCGGCGCCATGCGAACGTTAATCGCAAACCGGGAGATCACTTCAACGATTCCAGAGGCCGCAGACGCATGGCGCTGAATGCCGGGACGAACCCGCCGACCGAACCCATGAGCAACGTAAAGATGGCGCCGGTGGCCAGCACCGATAAGTCGTAAGTCAGGCGCAGGACGACCGTTTTGCCGCCGCCTACCTGCCCGCTGCTGATGATGCTGGTGACGGTGGTGCCGTCGAACGCCAGATAGGCGACGATCAGGCCGAAGGCGCCGCCGAGGATGGCGATGAGCATCGACTCGAACTGGAACGACAAGAGGATCTGCCAGCGGCGATAGCCCATGAGGCGCAGCACGCCGATGTCCTTGCTGCGCTGGCTGATCGCTGCGTACATCGTATTCATGATGCCGAGGATGCCGCCGATCCCCATGATGAAGGCGACGACCCAGCTGGCGACGCTGAATTGCTTGCTCGTGTCGTTCATCTTGGCGTAATATTCGTGCTCGGTATAGGCTGTGAAGTTCTTGCCGACGAGCTTGGAATCCTTGAGCATCTCAACCGCCAGCTTGGCGTTCTCCGGGCCAGCGGTGCGAACAACATAGGAGCCGTAGGTGTAAGCGCCGGCGGAGTCCTTGCGGCTGAAGCTTTCCTGGACGCTGCGCGCGCGGGTCCAGATTTCCGAGCTGAAGGCGGCGCTGCCTTCCTCCATGATGCCGACGACGACCCACTTGTCATCGCCGAGGGTGAGGACATCGCCGATTTCGAGCATCGGTTTGCCGAAATCGCCGGCGAACGTGCGGGCGATGCCGTGGCCGATAACGATTTCTTTTGCAGTCTGGTTGTCGCCGATGGGCTTGACGCCGCTGCTTGAGCCGAACGTGTGGCCTTCCATGAGCTTGACGCCGTGGATCTCCGCCGCCACCTTCATGTCAAAGAGGCCACGCATTTGCACGAAGCGTCTCGGCCGGCTGCCGGGGAGCGAGTTGGGAATCATGTACATGACGACGACGTAGACCTCCTTGCTGAAGAGGAGGACCTCGCGCTGGAGGTTGCCGGGGAGGAGCGTGACATCGTAATCGGGAAGATTGCTGAAGGCTTCGTCGGTGGCGCCGTCGGAGAGCACCATGACGTTGCCTGGATCGCCGCTCGAAGCTATCAGGCGGTCCATGCCCTTGACGAACGATAGCATGAATGTCAACAGACCGGTGACCAGCGTGAAGGCGAGCGCCGTGACGAGCGTCGTCTTCCAACGATTTTGCAGGTTGCGAATGTTGTAGACGAGCGGCACCTTGCGGATCGGCGTCAGGTAGAGCAGGATCGGCAAGATCGTCAGGACCAGCAGCGCGACGCCGACGAGCGCGAGGCACGCCAGGCCGGGATGTTCGGCGATCCAGTTCAGGAATGGATTGCGAAAGGTACGCATGGAGACAGTTCCTGTTCGCCGCTGGCGGCATGATATTCAGGCAACCTTTGAGAACACCTCCGACACCTTCACCGTCCGGGCGGTCCACGCGGGAACGATGCTGCCGGAGAACGCCGTCATCGCGCCGATCGCCAATCCCCACAACAGGGCCGACTCCGGTATGCGGAAGACCGGAAAGAAGCCGATGCGGAACGGAATGCCGCCCCAGCGCAGATTGAAGAATGCGAACGTCGCCCCGGCGGCCAGCAACCCCGCCAGCGCGCCGACCAGCATTGCCTCGCCCAGAATCAGCAGCATGATCTGATTGGGCCGATAACCGAGTACCTTCATGACCGCCATCTCCGGCCGGCGTTCGCGCACGGTGATGCTGATCGCGTTGGCCATCACCAGCGCCATGACGACGAGCATGCCGGGGACCAGGAAGTACTTCATGGCCCAGATGATATCGCGGTACGCTTCCAGGAACGAGCCAACCAGGCTCGACGCTGTCTCGACCTTGACCGGATAGGTGGTGAAACGCGACTTCCCCTCGCGCTCGATGACGTCGCCGATCGTTTCGAACGTCTCGCGACTGCCGACGCGAATCCAGATCAGGTTGAGCCGTTTGTCGGCGAGCGGGTGCCGTTGCCCTTTGACCTTTTCGTACTTATCGAACAAGTAGTCGAAATAGTCCATCCGCATGATGGCGCTGGTGTTGTAACGGCCATCGGGCAAGACGCCGGCGATCTCGAAGTCTGGGTCGATTCCTTTGTAATTGGTGCCGGTCAGCGTGAAGCGCTCGCCGACGCGCTTGTTGAGAGCCTTCATCTTGTCGGCGCCGAGCAAGCAGGCTTCGCGCTTTTTCTTGAGCGCCTCGACGAGGCTGGGATCGAGGTCGCCCAGGTCGTCCATCATCGGAATGATCTGGTCCGGCTCCATGACGAAGAACAGGACCAGCGTGTCGGGGGTGATGTTCTTGGGGTCGGTCGTGCCGCCGTAGAAGGACCAGGTCATGAAATCGTTGGGGCCGTAATAGAGCGACTTTTTCGTGGCGGGAGCCCTCAGTCCAGGCAGCAGGCCCTCCGGATGGCGCGGATCGAAATAGTCGGCGTGCGTCTTGGGCAGCTGGCTCGGCACCGAGTGCTTGTAGGTGACGATGATCTTCAGATCCTTGGAACGCTCGATGGTGATCAGATCGATGAAATAGATGATCGTCCAGATAATCGTGATCATGACGGCGAGGACGCCGATCGCCGCCGCGGTGAGCGCGGTGCGCAGCAGGTGGCGGCGCAGGTTCTTGACGCCGAGCAGGAAGAGCCGCGGGCTGCTGAGGACGTAGGCGACCGCGACGATCAGCACGATCAGGCTGACGACCGCGGCGACAAGATTGACGTTGTCGGCCGCGAGCTGCTCGTAGATGCGTGGGAACATGGCGAAAACCCTCTTGCCGCTTGCGGTTTAGTGCGCGCGCGGCGCGCGCGAGCGCTAAATCGCAAGCGGCACTAAGCTTTCTTCTCCGCTGCCGCCGGCGCCGCCTGGATGCCGTTGGCGCTCGGGTCCGCGGCGAGCAGCCCCTTGGCCTCCATCTCGGCCTGTTCCAGGAGTTGCCCCTTTTCCAGATGAACGACGCGCTGAGCCCGCTCCGCCGCGCGCGGGTCGTGCGTCACCAACAGGATCGTTTTGTTCAATCCCTTTTGCAGCTCACCCATCAAGTTCAAGATCTCGACAGCCGAGCGCGCATCGAGATCGCCGGTCGGCTCGTCGGCGACGATCAGCGTCGGATCGGTCACGATGGCGCGGGCGATGCCGACGCGCTGCTGCTGCCCGCCCGAAAGCTGCCCGGGCCGATGATACAGGCGATCGGTCAAGCCCACCAGATCGAGCGCCGTCAGTACCTGTTCACGCCGCTTCGCCGAGCTGATCGGCAACAAAAGTAGCGGCAGCTCGACATTCTCATACGCCGTCAGCACCGGCAGCAGGTGGTAGAACTGGAAGATGAAGCCGATGTTGCGCGTCCGCCACGATGCGAGCTGGGCTTCGCTCATGCGCGACACGCACTGCCCGCCGATCCACACTTCGCCGCGCTCCGGCTTATCCAGGCCAGCGATGAGATTGAGCAACGTCGTCTTGCCCGAGCCCGACGGTCCCATGATGCCGAGAAACTCGCCTTCCGCGACCTCGAGGTTGAGGTTGCGCAGCACCGTGATCTCCTCCCCGCCGCGCGTGAAGGACTTGCTGACGTTGCGAATGTGCATGATCGGTTCGGCAGGCACGTATACTCCCCTCCAAACAAGCCCGCAGGTGAGTGTAGCGAACCTGCGTGGGTCAGATTCATTTCCCGGGCGCCTTGCGATTCAGAAACGTTACGATCGCCCCCATCTCCGGCCGCAGGTATTCTCCTTGTACATCCTTCGGCAGCGCCTTCCCCTTCGCATCGGTCGCGGGAAACTCGATCTTCACGCGCACCGGCACTGCCGACTTGCTGCGATCCGCCATCGGCATGATGCGCGAAATGTACCCCGTATAGATGCGATTGGGGAACGCCTCGGCGCGCACCCGGCAATCCTGGTCCTTGAACAGCTTCGAGATATCGCGCTCCGCGATCGACAGGTCGACCTCCAGCTCGTGCAGGTCCGCCATCTCGCACAGGCTCGCCGACAGGCCGTTGGAGAACGCCGACGGGTTGACGATGTTCCCTTCCTCAGTCTTCTTGCTCAGGATGATCCCCTTGATCGGGGCGCGGACCTCGGCATTGTCGAAACGCCATTTCGCCTTGGTCAAGTCGGCATCGGCTTGCCTGCGCTCTCCCTTGGCGGCATCGATCTGCGCGTCGCGCGGCCCTTGCTTGCTCATCCATTCGTATATATTTTGGAGCCGTTGCACGCGTGCTTTCAAGGATCGATAAGCCGTCTCCGCCAGCTCGTAGTCTTCCGGCGCGATCGCCCCGCGCTGCTTGAGCTGGAGCGCGCGGGTGTACTTGCCCGCCTTTTCATCGTATTGCGCCTTGGCCTCGTCCAACTCCGCCTTGGCTTGCAGGACCTCGTCGGGGCGATACACTTGCAGCGAATCGAGACGCGCCTTCGCCGCTCGCTTGCCGCCGTCGGCACGGTCGAGATCGGCCTGATATTCGATCTTCTCCAGGACGGCGAGCACGTCGTTGCTCTCGACGGCCATGCCTTCCTTGATGTTCAGCTTCATGACGGTGCCGGAAACTTTCGGGCTGACCTGGATCAAGCTGATCGGCACGATGTAGCCCTTGGATTCGAGGGCGATCTCCACCGCAGCGCTGCCCGAGCCCTCGGGCAAGCCGAGTTTCTCAAGGGCCGCGGAATGTGACGGTCCCGTGCCGACGTTGAGGCCGCGCTCCTCGGCGAGCTTCTTGATCATGTCATCGTCGATCGGCGCCAGCGCTTCGAGGGCGAAGAACGCCATCGCGCAGAAGAGCAAGCAGCAAAAGGCCCAAGGCAGCCACCACCAGACGCTGCCGGCCGACTCGCTGCTCTCGGTCAGGCGCAGCGAGCGCACGCGTTCACTCAGCGATGTCGCCTTGTTTCCTGTTTCGTTCATGTGGCGCCTTTCTGCCGCTTGCGGCGTAGCATAGGTTTCTTCGTTGGCTCCCACAGATAATTGCTCAACATGTCCAGACAAAGGCGAATGACCGCGCGCGTGTCGATGGCCGATGGATCGGCGGCCCGCTGCACCGCGAGGCCGTGAAAGATGGCCTGCACGAGCGTCGCCAGCGTGCGCGGCGACACCTTGCGCACGGCGGGGCGCCGGCGCAGATCGCGCTTCAGCGCCGCCGCACTGCGGGCGCGCCAGTCCTCGTACAACTCCGCGAGCCGGTCGCGAAAGTCGTTGCGATGGCTGGTCTGCGAAAGAAAGGTATGCTGGAGTGCATGAAACTCCGGATGCGCTGGCGGCTCCTGGAGCACGATGAGCAGGACCTCCCGGACGATCTCGAGCCAATCGAGCTTGTCAAGCTCCGCCTCCGCGTTTTGCTGGCCCATGAGATCGAGCAGGCGATCGAACACGGCGAGGAGGATGTCCTCCTTGGTCTTGAAGTAATAGGTGAGCTGCCCCCGGCTCATGCCGATTTTCTTTTCGATCTCGGAGAGGGAGAGGTTCTGGATGCCTTGAGCATGGATAATGGCCGCCGCCGCATCGACGATCTCGTTGCGGCGCAGGGAAGCAATGGTAATGCGGCCGTTGTGCATGGCGACTTTCGGTTGCCGAACGCAATAGACTGGGTGGTATGATTTTAGTCTGATCGGTCTAGCGGCGTCAAGAGGCTGAAGACGATTGGTGCGGAAATTGTCTCGCAAGAGCGAAACGAAGAAATGGGAGTTCGCTGGAGATTTCAAGTAACGGGCCGCAGAAGTACTTGCGGTTGAGGTCGAGGCGGTGTTAGAATAGAGTTGAAATGCTTCCACCGGAGTCGCCCCATGGCGGACCGAGTTTTGCCGATAGTGCGGAAGTTGATGGTTTGTCGCGAGGCACTCTGGCGATCGGACGATGAAACAAACAACGTTTGGAAGTGGCAACTCACGCAACCGCTCAGCGTTGTTTGGTTTCCTCCAGGCGTGAAGGGGAATTTCGATCTCAAGAACCTCTGGGTTTACGGCCAGTTTGCGGGCGCTGTGGGCAAGTTCGATCTTTTCCTGAAGATGCAGCTTATCGAGCTTAATCCAGCGACCGGCGCGGAATTCGTACGGAAGGAAATCAACATCAAGCGCGACACGGTGCATCTGGATTTTGAGAATTTCCATCCGCTGGAGCCGCGTGATTATACCTTCGAAATGGCGATGGTGCCGTTCGATGTGCCAGGCACCTATCGCTTTTCCGTGTGGACAATTTTCTACACAGAGAACTCGGATCATTTGCAGTTGCCAGGCGAAACGGCTGACCTGGTGGTACTCGACGGGAGTGAAGGTCTATGAGCGAAGAACAACAGCCGCGGCAAAGTGGTGAATTCGTCATTCGCAATCATGCGATGCCGCCGGTGAAGATGGATGCATCGGATTGGCCGCGCAGCGAGGGGCCTCGCACTGCGGGGGACTTCGTGGTCAAGAATCATGCGCTGCCGCCGATGGAACTTTCCATGCCTGCAGCGGAAAGCGTATTTCTTGAGCTATCTTTTGAAGTCACGAAAAACGTACCACCCGAAACGGCGCGAAAGTGGCTCGAATTCTTGATCGAGCGACTTGATTGTTTGGAAAAGGCGTTGGGTGGGACGGGAATTGCCTGCCAGAAGAATGGTCTCGAAAGCAGAGAGAAAACTACGACGATTGCCCTGCGTGCTAACGAGAGCCTCGGGGCGAAGGAAAGATTCAAGCAGATTATCCAAAATATTAACAAGTCAATGATGCAGCACATCGATTCGAAGTGTTCGCTGGCAAAGGTCTACCACATCACGTTTGGCGGTCAGCGCGAGGATGACTTTGAAGTAAAGCCGTCAAGTGCCCCGTAAGCAGAGGTCGCTATGTCCGAGTCTTGTTTACCGTCATTCGGAGACATTGTCGATCTGCCTCGCTGGGCGAGAGTCGCCTATGCCGCTCGGTGTGCGCGCGCCGCGTGATTCCGCTGTATCCCTACGCTTGGCCGATTGCACCCTCAATGTTCATAGATTTATTTGTGCGGACAGTCGACAGAGTTGAGCGCATTGCGGAAGGTGCTGAGTCACCTCTCATGGATAGCAAAGCAGTCCAATCCGGAGCACATTTGACCCTTTTCGTGGAGGAAAAGGAATTCAAGTTTGCTTGGGTCGGAAGCTGGGTTGGCAGTGCCGTGGCCGCTGCCGTTGAAACTGCAAACGCAGCAATGCAGCACTTTCACGGCGTCGGCAAGCGAGGCAAGATAGCTCGCGCGGCCGAGAACGCAGCCGATCATGCATATAACGCGGCCGCCCACCTGGGATTCTACATCCATCGAAGCATCTTCGAAGATTTCCAATTTCTTCTATCACAGGCCCAACTTTTGCAATGGACCGATGACTCAAGAGTCCCCAGGAAATTGTTTGGGACTCTTTGGCCGCGACATAAGCCCGCCGGCTGGCCTGCGCACAAAGCGATCTCTGAAGTTCGGGAACACGATCTTGACTTGGAACTCGTACCGACGCAGGAGCAGGTTGCTTGTATGTGCCGTTTGATCCTCGAAATTCAAACCCTTCAACAGTGGGGGGCAACTGTAAATATCGGCTATCGCTAACGGCGAATGTTCGGAGTCATACCCCATACCGCTTCAGCGCCTCCCGATTCAACTCAATCCCTAACCCCGGCTTCTCCGGGATCCGCAAAAATCCCTCCGCGTCCGGCTTGAACGGGACCGTGATCAGCTCGTCGATGTACGGTGTCGGCGTCAGGTACTCCACGTAACGCGCCACCGGCACCGCGGCGACCAATTGTAAGTCGGCGGCCAGGCCGAGCGCGGTGTTCCAGCCGTGCGGGACGTACCAGATGTTGTGCTCGTAGGCCATCCAGGCGATGCGGATCGCCTCCGAGATGCCGCCGCACTTGGTGCAATCGGGCTGGATGACATCGACGGCGTGCCGTTCCAGCCAGGGGCGAAATGTCTGCCGGCGCGTCAGGCACTCGCCGGTCGCGATAGGCAACGGAGCGTGGCGACGCAGCTCGATGAAGCCCTCGATATCGTCGGGCGGCAACGCTTCCTCGAACCAGACGATGTCGTAGTTCGCCAGCATCTTCGCGGTCTGCAGCGCCCACTTGTAGCCGTGTGGCCAGAACTGCTCACTGCCGCCGGCATCGACCATGAGCTCGACGTTGGGGCCAACCGTGTCGCGTGCGGTCTGAATCAGCAACTCATCGGTTTTGGCGTCGCGCCTGCCGAACGGCCGCCAGCCGAGCTTGATCGCCTTGAAGCCGCGACTCACCGTGGCTTGCAGCTTGTCGCGCAGCTTGGCCGGCTCGTCGAAGAGGATGGAGCCGTAGGGTTTGATCTTGTCGCGATAGCAGCCGCCGAGGAGGCGTGAGACGGGCTGGTTGCAGATCTTGCCGAACAGGTCCCAGAGGGCAATATCGATGCCGCTGATGGCGTGCTCGACCGACCCGCCGCGGCCTTGCCAGAAGGTCGATTGCCGCAGGCGTTCGCTGACGCGCATCGGCTCGTCGGGCCGCTCGCCGATGAGGAACGGGGCGAGCAGCTTGACGGCCCCCTCGACGAGCGCCTTTGACGTGAAGACGCTGCCGACGCCGGTGAGGCCTTCATCGGTGAAGATTTCGACGATGGTGTGAACGTCATCCTCGGGCTTGAGTTCGTCGGCCCAGCCGCCTTCGACGGTGCCGCCGGCAAGGCCGGTGATTTTGAGGTTAGTGATTTTCATGGCTTCTGATCCGTGGCATGTCCTTGCAGGTGCTGATGGCAATGTTATCGTTTTGGGAAAAAATGTCGGCACGAAAAAAGACTCGGCTCCCTTTGTTCTTCGCGATGAGCGATGGCGAGCAAGGATAACCGTCGCCGAGGGCTCTGACCGTCCGTGCCTGCGGTCCGCCTTCACCTCGACATTGGCGAGCAGCTGCCTTACAATTTGAGGTGGAGGTCCAAATGAAACTCAAAGTCCTCGTTCGCCCCGAATCCGTGGGTGGTTACTCTGTGAGCGTGCCGGCCTTGCCAGGTTGCCACTCGGAGGGCGACACTCTCGAAGAGGCACTCGCAAATATCCGTGAAGCCGCGGAGCTTTGGCTGGAAGTGACGTCTGAAGCAAACTCCGATCTGCCGAAAGCCGAGTTGCAGGAGATCGAATTGTGAAGCCTGTCTCCGGAAAACGCATGTGCCGCATCTTGGAAAAGCACGGTTGGACGTTGATCCGGATCAAAAGCAGCCATCACGCCTTTCGCAAGACGGGACATCTGAATACTATCATTGTTCCCGTTCATGGCAACAAGGATCTTAGGACGGGCACTCAACATGGCATCATGAAGGACGCTGGGCTCACGGACCGAGATCTGTGAAGAAAGTCCTGCATGTAAACCGTCTACAGCAATACAAGTCATTTTGACGTGTAATCCACTTGTCATGCTATTGCCGCAGCATCTCGACCGCCGCGGGACGACTCATCGCAGCGGGCTGGACAGCCGTAGGTTGAGCCGCGTTTGACTTGCTCGCCAGCGCGATCAATTGCGCTCCAATCGTCTCGATCGTCTCGCGCTGCTGCGGGATCGACATGTGCCGGGCGTCGAG
>JACXTT010009878.1_pt1 | contig 12977 bp, 14 predicted proteins | sample 9270951 | NCBI WGS metagenome assembly JACXTT01 (sample SAMN15532306, study PRJNA645909) | rock metagenome | isolation source: weathered quartz diorite | place: Puerto Rico | collected 2017-06-21 | reverse complement strand
CCGAGCACGGGGCGCGAGTAGGACGAAGCCTCACCGGGCGGCACTACGCGGAAGCGGACGGTCAGCCGGGGTGGTGGACGAAAGCGTTCCCGGCTCGGCGAATTGCTGGTCCGATCTTTGTAGAGCACGTACCACGAGTTGCAATTCCGTGCTGCTCAGAAAGAAAAGACCGCAAATTGCGACAAGTCCGTTGCGAAGAACCTTGACCGCGCGATTGCGTCCCCCTAGAGTCGCGATTGCACCGAGTTGGTTGCGCCGTAGGTTGAAGGCTCACCGATCGGCTACACCCTTCGGGGAGTGGTCAGTTGGGGAGCCGGACGAAAGCGCCGGCCAGCTCGGTGCGCTTTTTGCGTGAGCGCATGACTCCGGCAACGAGGTCACCTGGCCCGTTCGTTGACTGTATTGCCAATATGCGCAAACAGCGGATTTTAGGCCTTGCCGGCTCTTGACCACTCGTTCACCACTGTTAGGGTCGCACTTGCACCGAGTACGGAGCGCCGGAGGTTGAAGGTGATCCGAGGGGCAGTCGCTTCGGCGGCGGTCAATCGGAGATCTGGACGAAGGCGAGACCGCTCGGTGCATTTTCTTTGCGCCGGCACCCTCCACGTAAGCTGGCGAAACGAGATGCGTCGACTCGTTGCCCTCACGAGCACGATCATCGCCGTCGACGCGATGCTCTTCACCGCGCTGGCGCCACTGATTCCCGGCTACGCCGCCGAGTTCGACCTCAGCAAGACCGGCGCGGGTCTACTCGTCGGCGCATTCGGAGCTGGGGCGTTGATCGGGGGCGTTACGAGCGGCTTCGCCGCCACCAAGTACGGGCCCGCGCCGCTCGTCGTCGTCGGCCTGTGCGTGCTGGCCGTCGCCAGCTTCTCGTTCGCGTTCGCCGGCGGCGCCTGGACACTCGGTATCTCGCGCTTCGTGCAAGGGCTCTCGAGCACGTGCACGTGGGCAGGTGCGCTCGCCTGGGTGACGATGAGGGCACCCGCCGGGCGCCGCGGCGAGATCATCGGCCTCGTCTTCGGCTTCGCCATCGCCGGGGCGATCGCCGGGCCCATGTTCGAGGGCGTTGCACGACCCGCGCTACGTCGGCGCGCTCTGGTTCAACGCGCTGCCGGCCCAGCTCTTCGGCATCGCGGGGGTGCTCGTCCCTCTCGACCTCGCGGCGAACGGCTTCTCCACACTCGAGATCGGCCTGGTCTTCTTCGGCGCGGGGCTGCTCGAGGTCGTGCTCAACCCGATCATCGGCAAGATCTCCGACCGGCGCGGCCCACTGGGGCTCGTCCGTGCCGGGCTCGCCGGGTCGGCCGTGATGTGCGTGCTGCTGGCAGCGGTCAGGTCGGCCACCGCTCTCACCGCCGTCTACGTCCTCGCCTCGCTGGCGTTCGGCAGCTTCTACACGCCCAGCATGGCGCTCGGGTCGGCGTAGGCGACACGAGTCGGCCTGGCGCAGGGTCTCGCGTTCGGCACGATGAACTCCGCCTGGGCCGCAGGGGAGCTAGTGGGGCCGTCCGCAGGAGGGCGGCTCGCGGACATTGCCGGCGACCCGACGGCCTGGATCGCGGTCACCGTCCTCTGCGTCGCGACGCTCGTCGTGACGGAGGTGATGCGCACACGGCCGCTGGGCCGGACGGCGTGAGCCGAGCTAGGCGGCCTCGAGCTCGGCCGGGAAGCGCTCGAGCGCCCAGCGCGAGTCGAGCAGCCGCCGCCGGTAGTCCTCGCCGTTGACGAGGGCGTAGTCGCGCCGCACCGGGTCCATGGGCAGACGCGACTCGACCGGATACCAGCTGTTGTGACGTTCGATCAGGTCGTTCACCTCGTCGAAGTCCCACCCGGCGACGACGTCGTGCCAGCGCTCGGCGAACAGCTCCCGATCGCCGTGGCATTCACGGGCCAGCTCGTCCCGTGCTGCCCCCAGCGCCCTCTCCACGGCTTCGGTCAGACGATCGATCTTCCGTAGCCGGACCATGTACGCGAGCGGGCCGCTGAGCGCGGCGAGATATCGATCGGCGCCCTGCCGGAAGTTCCGTAACCGCACCGGCAGCGGCTTGCCGGCGTACGGGCTGTCCTCGACGTCGGCTGCGAGCCCGGCGAGCTGCCTGCGCTCACGCGGCGTCTCCGGCAGGACGACGCCTTGCCGCATGATCGCCTCGCGCTCGGCGCGTTTCACGGCGCCATCGTAGCCCCAGGCCCTAACGGCGCCGGAGCAAAGAGCGAAGCCGGGAGCGCCGCGCTTCGGACTCAGGCGGCTCGCGGGCCGTGGATCCCTGCGCCTCGAGCGGGGCGGCCTGTTCCTCCGCCTCCGGCGCCGGCTCCGCGACAGCAGGTTGCGGAGGAGTCAAGACGATGCGTTCGGGCCCGTCCGCCGGTGCGCGCTCGGCGCCACGCTCGTCACGCTGACGGCGCGCCCGGAGCCGTTCGAAGTCGCCGCGCACCGCATCGCTCATCTCCTGCTTGTGACTCTGCTCGGCCACGTTCGGTCGGTTCCCTGCCGCACCGCCGACTCCTGCGTTCCTTTACGAACGGCCGGCGACCTCGAGCACCCAGATCGACACTCCGGGGTTGCCGCCGAGGGAGCGCGCATGGTGAACGGTTGCGCCGAGCGCGCGCCACACCCGGTCGAGGAGCAGCGCCCGGTGCTCCGGAGACTCGAGCCAGGCGAATAGTGCCGCGCGCGGGCTCGAGATCGATCGCGTGCCGTAGAAAAGGTTCTCGCCCCAGGTGTTGAACGGCGTATGCCTGATGGCCGAAGCAGGCCACCGCGTGCCGCACGGATAGTGAGAGAAGTCACCGCAGTGGGCGATGACGTCGGCCTTCGAACCGGCCGCGTTGGCGAGCATTCGCGACCATCGGAGCCGCCTTAGGCCCCTGTGCCGCCGCGTCCAGTTGACGAGGCAGAGCATGGCGCGCTTCTGGACATGGGGCGGGCTGTTGATGTCGTCCGCGCCCGGGCACGCCGACGCCGGCGCGAGATATGCAACCCACGGCGACGACGCCGCGGTCGCGGTCGTAGCACAGGCGGTCGCGATGACTGCGGCCACCGTCGCTGCGAGCAGCGCGGTCCTCATCCAGGGCAGAGGCTAACGCCCTCGGCGGCTGCCTGCAGCGACAACCGCCCTTTCACCCGTTCGCCACCCCCCGGATTCCGCATGGCTACTGACCTCAGCTCCGTCGGTACGAGCGGGCGTGAACGCACCTGTCCCCCGTCTTCCCAGCGGACGGAGTCTGGGCTGAGCGGTCATGAAGTCAACGGGCAGTCTCGCCTTTCGCCGAGCCTCGTCGCACGCACGGGATACGATGTCGCGCCGTGAGCGCGTTCCTGATCCCCGTCATCGTCCTCGGGTCGCTTCTGTTCCTGATGGCACTGCTCGCCGTGCTCGGGCGCATCAGGGGGGGTCGCTACCTGCGACCGCTCGTGATGTGGATGACGAAGGTTCCTCTTCTCCGCAAGGGCATCAAGAAGGCGAGCATGGCACAGCTGGAGCGGGAGAATCCCGAGCTCGCCCGCGCCGTGAAGAAGATCGAGGCGTTCGGCACGCCCAAGACGCCGGAGCAGGCGCAGCGTGCGCTGGCCCTGCTCAGCCCGGGCGAGCGTCGCGCTTACCTGGCGGCCGCCGGCGACCAGTCGGACATGCCCGAGCCGACTAATCGAGCACAGCGCCGCCTGATCGAAAAGGGCGTCCAGCCCGGCGTCACGCCGACGCCGCGCCCGGTCGCGCGCAAGAAGCGCCGCTGACTTCCGCGCGCGTCCACTCACGCCGTGGACATGCTGGAATACCGGTTCTGCCGACGCTCACGAACCGGGCCGGCTCGTCACCAGGAGGTCCTCGATGCGCCCTCGTCCCAGTCCTGCGACGGTTCTCGCTGCTCTCGCGCTCTTCTTCGCGCTCGGCGGCTCGGCCCTCGCCGTCACGCACGCCTTCAGGCCGCAGGCGCGCTGCGCGAACGGTGCCGTCCGCGGCATCGCCGCCGTGACCGGCGGATCGTCCGGCGTGGGGAACATTCCGGGCGCCTTCACGAGCTCGAAGTCGCTCTTCTCGCGGGCGTTCAACTGCTCCGGCGGCGCGACCGAGGTTCGACGGATATCGAGAGGCGTCTTCGAGGTGCGCTTCCCGGGCAACACCGCCGCCAGCGCGGTCGTCAGCGGCTCCGGCGCCGAGACGTGGCTCACGCCGATGCCCGGGGGCGTCTTCCAGATCGGTCTGCACGTGCCGGGACGGGATGACGTCGTGGACACGAACTTCGTCGTGATCGCCGTTTAGAGCGGCAGCTCGTCTGCGCAGCGGCGGACGATCTCGGCCACCGACAGCGGCTCGAGCCCTGTGAGACGGCGGAAGTCGTCCGACTCGACGGCGAGCTCACCCGCCCGTAACGCCTCGTACGAGGTGTGCCCGGCGGTGAGCTGCCAGCCGGATCGCCCGTCGGCCCGCCAGCGTGCGTCCCAGACGTCGTGGTCGACGGGCTCGTACCGGTATGGCTGTCCCGTCAGGTCCGCGGTGATGCGCGCGAGCTCGTCGAGGGTCACGGGCGGCGTCGTGATGTCATAGACGGGGGCGTCGTGTTCGGGCTGCGTCAGCACGGCTGCGGTCGCCTGCGCGAGCTCGGGTCGATACGTGAACGTGATTGGAGCGTCTCCCCCGGGCTCACGCAGGACGCCGTCCCGGTCGAACCAGCCGGGGATCTCGTCCGCGTACATGCCGTTTCGGACCGCCGTGAACTGGAGGTCCGAGTCGGCGAGCATCTCCTCAGTCGCTCCATGGGAGCGCGCGTGCAGGAAGCGCGCGTCTCTCCCGGCGTTGAGGAAGGAGAGGTAGACGATGCGGGCGACGCGCTGCCGGGCAGCCGCCTCGATGAACGACCGATGCAGTGGGATGCGCCGCGCGGGCCCCTCGTGGAGAGACACCATGAAGACGCGATCGTCCTGCTCGAGCACACGCGTGAGTGCGGCCCGATCTCCGTAGTCGGCGACGACGACCTCGGCACCGGGGACCTGCGGGGCGCGCGTCGCGTCGCGGACGACAAGGCGGAGTGACTCGCCCCTGGCGGCGAGCTCCTCGGCGACCAGCCTGCCGACATGGCCGGTGGATCCCGTCACGACGATCATGAGCGAGGCAGGCTACCGACGTCCGCTGCGGCGGCCTTGACACCCGTACCTAGGTACGGGTTTAGAGTGGGCGCACGCGAATCGGTGAGGTCGCCGACAGAGCCGCCGTCAACGTCGAGACGGTCCGCTACTACGAACGTCGCGGGCTGCTGCCGGAGCCGCCGCGGACGCCGACCGGTCACCGGCAGTACGACGAGGAGACGGTTCGGTTCATCCGGGCCGTGAAGCAGGCCCAGGGACTCGGTTTCACGCTCGTGGAGATCGAGGAGTACCTGCGGCTGTCCCATCGCCGGGCCGGGAGTGCATCCCAGGAGCTGCGCGTGCGGCTGGCGACGAAGATCGACGAGGTCGACGCCAAGATCGCGAGCCTGCGCCGCGTCCGCGACGACCTGGCGCGCGTGCTCGGCTGCGCCTGCGACTCGCTCGACCACTGCACGTGCGGTGCCGCCTATCTCGCGCGCCGCGGTGAGGACCCGCCGCCGCGTGCCGGCGAGATCCTCCATGTCACGAACGGTGAGAGCAGCGGCAATACGCTGCGGCAGACCTCCCTCGGCGGCGCGGTGCTCCCCTGGCAGGACGTCCTCACGGAGGGGCCGGTTCCGGCGCTCCCGCCCGGAGAGCTGCGCGCGGTGCGCGCTCGCTTTCTCAGCAGCTGCGGCTGGGGCAGCGCCCCGGCGATCCTCGACACGCTCGAGCGACGGGACCGGTTGTTCGCGCAGGCGCTGCGGGACGGCCGCCACGTTGTGCTCTGGTTCGAGCACGACCTCTACGACCAGCTGCAGCTGCTCCAGCTGCTCGCACACGTGGCCGAGCTCGACGTTCGTCCGGAGAGGCTGGACCTGATCAGCGTCGGCTCGTTTGCGGGGAGGCCCGAATTCCACGGCCTCGGCGAGCTGAGCGCCGCCGAGCTGGAATCGCTATGGCCGCTGCGCCGCGCGGCGACCCTGGAGCTGACCTCGTTGGGCGCCCGAGGCTGGGCAGCGGTCGGCGCACCGGAGCCGTCGGCGCTCGAGTCGTTCCTCGAGGAGGACACGGCACCGTTGCCCTTCCTCGGCGCTGCGCTGCAGCGGCTGCTCGAGCAGCTGCCGGACACGCGCGACGGACTCTCGCGAAGCGAGCGCCAGCTGCTCGAGCCGCTCGCCGACGGAGCGAGCACCCCGGGGCAGCTCTTCGTCGAGAGTCAGCGGCGCGAAGAGGCGCCGTTCGACGGGGACGCATGGGTATGGAGGCGCCTCGCCGAGCTCGGCAGTGGGGACCGGCCGCTCCTCACCCAGGAGAACGGAGCCGCGATCTCCAACCCACCACCGCTCGGCAATCCACGCGCGTTCGCAACCACTCGCCTGATCCTGACGGACGACGGACGGGACGTTCTGGCGGGGGAGGCCGACCGCGTCGAGCTCCTCGGGATCGACCGCTGGGTCGGCGGTACGCATCTTCGTGAGGATCACGTGCCGCGCTGGGACCGGGTGGCGAATCGCGTCGTCGTGTAGTGCACCACGGAGGAAGCGCTCTGGCGATCGTGCACTACTGTCAGCGCTGTGCACCTCCTCATCACCGGCGCCGCAGGGATGATCGGCCGCAAGCTCGCCGAGCGGCTCGCGCGAGACGGGGAGCTCGGCGGTGAGCCAATCGAGAAGCTGACGCTCGCAGACGTCGCTGAGCCGGAGCCGGTCGTCGCCGGCGATTTCGAGCTCCAGACTGTCGTCGCCGACATCTCGCAGCCCGGCGTCGCCGACGGTCTCCTCGCGGACCGGCCTGGTCTCGTGTTCCATCTCGCGGCCGTCGTCTCCGGCGAGGCCGAGGCCGACTTCGAGAAGGGCTACCGCGTCAACGTCGACGGCACGCGGCATCTACTCGACGCCGTTCGGGCGACGAGCCCCGGCTACTGCCCACGGGTCGTCTTCGCCTCGTCCATCGCGGTGTTCGGCGAGCCGTTCCCCGATGTCATCGACGACGAGTTCTTCGCCACGCCGCTCACGAGCTACGGCACGCAGAAGGCGATCGGCGAGCTGCTCCTCGTTGACTACACGAGGCGCGGCTTCCTCGACGGCGTCGGGATCAGGCTGCCGACGATCTCGGTGCGCCCAGGTGCGCCGAACAAGGCTGCGTCGGGCTTCTACTCGAGCATCATCCGCGAGCCGCTCAACGGACGGGAGGCCGTGCTGCCGGTGCCCGACGACATCCGCCACTGGCATGCATCACCGCGCGCAGCGGTCGGCTTCCTGCTCCATGCTGCGACGCTCGACGCGTCCACGCTCGGTCACCGCCGCTGTCTGACGATGCCCGGCGTCTCGGCGACGGTCGCCGAGCAGATCGCGGCACTGGGCCGGGTTGCCGGCGAGAAGGCGGTCGCGCTGATCCGGCACGAGCCCGACGAGACGGTGCTCGCGATCGTCCGCGGCTGGCCTCGGGACTTCGAGGCGCAGCGTGCGCGGGAGCTGGGCTTCCAGGCGGAGTCGAGCTTCGACGAGATCATCCGCGTCTATATCGAGGACGAGCTCGAAGGGCAGGTGCCGTCGTGAGCGGGGTCGCCCTCGTGACCGGCGCCGGGAGCGGCATCGGCCGCGCGGCCGCGCTCGCGCTCGCCGAGGCAGGGTTCACGGTCGTCCTTTCCGGCCGGCACCTCGAGCCCCTCGCGGCGGCTGCGGCCGATGCGGGGCACGGCGCCGTGGCCCTGGTGTGCAACGTACGCGATCCGGAGTCCGTCGCCGCCCTCTTCGTGGAGATCGACGAGCGGTTTGGCCGACTCGACCTGCTGTTCAACAACGCCGGCATTGGCGCACCCGCAGTTCCGCTCGAGGACCTGTCGTTCGAGCAGTGGACGGCGGTCGTCGAGACGAACCTGACCGGCGTCTTTCTCTGTACCCAGGCAGCGTTCAGGATCATGAAGCACCAGACCCCTCGCGGTGGCCGCATCATCAACAACGGCTCGCTCTCCGCCTACGTGCCGCGCCCGTTTTCGGCGCCCTATGTGGCAACGAAGCACGCGATCACGGGCCTCACCAGGTCGACCTCCCTGGACGGTCGCCCGTACGACATCGCCTGCGGGCAGATCGACATCGGCAACGCCGCGACCGAGATGACCGGCCCCATGACGACGACCGGCGTTCTCCAGGCGGACGGAGCGGTCGAGCACGAGCCGACCATGGACGTCGAACACGTGGCCCGGGCGGTCGTCTACATGGCCACCTTGCCGCTCGACGCCAACGTGCAGTTCATGACGCTGATGGCGACCAAGATGCCGTTCGTCGGCCGCGGCTGAGCTTCAGCGCTCAGCCCTCGAGGGTGGCCCCTGGGCGGCGGAGGCGATTCGTCGAATCGCCTCCGCCGCGCTGCTGACTCGTTGCCTACCGACGCGGCCGACCGAGTGTCGTCATTCACTCATCCCTGGAACGTCGCTGTCCACGTCACCGACGTCGAGCAGCGGCAGTGAGAGCCCTTGTAGTTCAGCTCGTCGGTCATGGCGATGGTGCCGCTCACCGCTGTCGCACTCGTGAAGTGGCCGGTGACCGTCCAGGTCTCGCTCGTCCACTCGACGTCCCCCTGTACGTCCGATCCGGTCCAGCTTCCCTGGGCCGTGAAGCTCCCGTCGTTTGCGAGTGGGAAGCTGAGTGTGCCCCAGCTGACGCTGCCACTGATGTAGATCGAGTTCGGATCGCAGTTCTCGGAGAGGTTGTTGGCCCTGAAACCCGTGACCGTCCGGTCGGAGTGAACCGTCAGGAAGACGAAGTTCCCCTCCTGGGTTGCCCCCTGCCACGTCCCCGCATTCACGGGAGCAGCGGTGTCGTCGTTGCTGATCGTCCCGGTGGCCGTGGCCTTGTCAATGACCCCGTTTACCGGGCTCGAGAGGGTCACCGTGAAAGACTCGTCCGGCTCCATGACCAGGTCGCCGACGACGCTGACCGCGATGGTCTTCGTCTTCTCACCGGCTGCGAAGGTGAGCGTGCCGCTCGCCGCCGCATAGTCGGAGGGCGCGGTGGCCGACCCGTCCGACGTCGTGTAGTGGACCGTGACGGCCTGGCTCGCCGCGGCCGACAACGTGACCGGGAAGGTGAGCGGCGTCGTGCCGCTGTTCCCTTCGGCAGCCGAGGCATCGCCGATCGACAGCGTCGGGGGCGTCGCCGCCCGAACGTGGAAGCTCGCCGTCTTCGTCGCCGATCCGCCTGTCGCCTTGATCGTCAACTTCACCTTGAGCAGCTTGCCACCCGCATTCGCCGGGACGACGAGCTTGCCGCGGGCCACGCCGCCCTTGAACGATCCGGTGTGCGCAATCGCCTGGCCGTCGATAGTCGGTGCGAGCATCATCGTTCCCGCCGTGAGCGGTCCGCCGCCCCGCGTCACCCTGAACGAGACGCTGAACGGCTTGCCGGCCTGTGGTTGTGCAGGTGTCGCGACCGGCTTGCCGATGACCGGCTTTCCTGCCGACACGGTGCCGCCCGCCGCCGTCGTGACGGCGACGAACGTCGCCGAGACGAAAACGGCCGAGATAGCCAATGTGAGTGCGCGTCCTGCCGTACGCACGAAATCCCCTCCTTTCTTGATGCTCGCGAGGCTACGGCGCGCCTCTAACCATCCGCTAACCGCCCGCGTGCCGACTACCCGGAGGGAGTCTCGGAATCGTCGTCGACGACGAGCGTGGCGTGGAGGCCCGCTTCCTGGCCGACCTCGTCGTCGCGTAGACCTCGATCACCTCCACGGGTCGTCCGTCCGGCAGGCGGACCGTGTCGCCGATCTCGACGTCGGCGACGGCGTGGGTGACGACGGCGATCTCGGAGCCGGCCGTGTCGATCAGGCGAAAGCGGAAGCTCGTCGCCCGAGCTTTCCCGATCGCTCAGCGGTCGCCGGGGTCTGACGCGCCTCGCGGTGGGGGCATCAGCGACGCCCGGCCACGGATCGACTGCCAGATCGCCCTGTTGAGGATCTGTTCGTCAGACCCGTCCGGGACGGAGAAGTCCTGCTTGGCTGAAAGGCCGGAGAGCGGCGCGTTCGCCGCGTTCGTCGGATAGCCGGGATCGTCAAAGGGAATGACCGACGGAGTGATCGCGTCGTAGGGCCGAAAGTTCGCGGTTCCGAATGACCGCCACAGCCGGGTCGCCCGCTGGTCGAAGATGCTCATGGGCGAGAGCCCGAGCAGATCTTCGATCGTCGCCAGCATCGCCGCCGTGTCGTAATGGGTCGAGTCGACGCTCGCGTGCTGCGTGTACGGGCTGATCACCAGGGCGGTGGAGCGATGCGCGTCGACGTGGTCGGGGCCGTCCTGCGCGTCGTCCTCGAGCACGAAGATGGCAGTGCTGGCCCAGTCGGGGCTATGCGAGACGGCATCGACCAGACGCCCGAGCGCGAGGTCGTTGTCGGCCATGTACGAGCGTGGCGTCGCCAGCTTCGCAGTCGTCCCCTGCGTGTGGTCGTTCGGGAAGTACACGATCTCGAGTCCGGGCAGCGTGCGCGTGCGCTCGAACTCGAGGAACTCCCGCTCCCACTCGGGCTCGCGGACGGCGTGATCCGAACAATCGAGGTTCCAGCCGGGGAACCGTGGATCGACGTGCTGGCCGAAGCGCGACTGCAACCGAGTCAGATCAGAGCCGACGCGGCCGCTGTTGCAGTTCGCCGGGTCGTCCCAGGGCGTACCCTCGCCGTAGTCCCGGAAGGTCACGCCATGGTCGTACGCGTTGTCCCACAGGTAGCCGACAGTCGCGGCGGCCGCCGAACGTGACACGCTCGGGTCGGACGCGAGCGGCTCACTCGGGAACTGCTGCGCGAGCGGCACGTACTCGCTGTCGTAGCTCCGGTAGTACGCCCAGGCGTAGTCGAAGGGCCAGATCTTGTCGACGTAGTCCGTCGCCGTCGCCTGCGTCGACCACGGATGCCCGTCCTGAGACACCTCCGCGTCGACGTAGAAGTTGTCGAGAAGGACGAACCGACGCGCGAGCTCCCGGTGGTTCGGCGCCGACTCGTCGCCGAAGAGAGTGAGCGCAGGGTCGCCGTTTCCCTTGCCGAGGTCTCCGAACACCTGGTCGTAGGTCCGGTTCTCCTTGATCACGTAGATCACGTGTCTGATCGCGCGCAGCTGCGCCGGCTTCCCGGCCGGTCGCTGGTCGATGCGGTTGTTACTGCGGACCTGGGCCGTCCACGCCGCCAGGTTCGAACGGAACGTCGACGGTGACCTCGCGAGGTCGACCACCTGCACGGAACCGCGGATCATCGTGCCCGCGTACTGGTTTTCGAAATACCCGGGCAGGTACTCCGTCCCGGTTCCGCAGCCGAGCTCGAGGAGCGGCGAGAACGGACCGCACCGGTTCGGCCCGGCACCGAAGCCGTTGGTGTTGACGATGACGAGCCGCCGGCCATCCGGCGTCACCTTCACATCCGCCGGATACCAGGCGGTCGGGATGAAGCCGAGCACACGTCGCGTCGCGACATCGACGACGGCGACGGCGTTCTCGCCGGCCTCCGCGACGTAGAGGAGCGCGCCGTCCGGACTGACGGCGAGACCCTCCGGCATCGACCCCTTCGGCGAGCCTGCAACCGGCGCGACGTCGATCGTCGCAGCCAGGCGGTCGGTTCGACCATCGATCACGGACACCGTGTCGCTGCTTGCGTTCGCCACGTACAGCTCCGCCGACCGCGGATTGGCCACGATCGCGGTCGGATGATCGGCGCGCAGCGGATCCGTCGGGGGTGACAGCGAGATCGTGGAGATCAGCTTCTGCGCAGAGGTGTCGATGACCGCGACGGAGCGCCCCGTCCAGTTGCTGACGTACGCCTTCGTGCCGCCGCTGTTGAACGCGACGCCGAACGGATCGAGCGCCGTGCCCAGATCGATCGTGGCCGTGAGCTTGTTGGTGCTGGGGTCAATCACGCGCACCTCGTGACCCGGAGGGTCCTCGTACGAGCCGCTCGTGAACGGGGCGCCGCCGAGGTTGTCGGCGACGTAGAGCCGGTCGCCGAGCGACGTGCGGCCGTAGGCGATCCCGGCCAGAAAGTTGCCGGCCGGGATCGTGTGAGAGGGCCTGAGCGATCCGTCCGCGGCCACGTCGAACGCGTGCACCACGCCCTGCCCGCCACCCGCTGCCCAGGCCTGTTTCCCGTCGGGCGAGTAGGCGACGCCGTAGAACACGGAGCGACCACGGTGGCCGTTGTAGACCTGCACGTCGGTCCGCGTGCCCGCAGCGAGGTCGAACGTCTCGACCGTCTCGTCCTGTACCGCCTGTCCGCTCGAGGTGACGAGCGCGTGACGTCCATCCGGTGCGACGGCCACCCCCCATGGGCCGCCGAGCCCGGGGCCGTTGACAACCGTGATCACCCGGCCGGCCGGGGTCAGCGCCCAGCCCGACGGCGTGGTCGGCCCGGTCCCATCCGACGCCGGTGCGGCGACCGCAGCTGCCGCCCCCGCCGCGATGATCGCCGCGGCAGCAATTCCAGCACGCTCACGCCTCGTCCCCCTACGCATCCCCGACCCGGATCCTACGAGCGTCCGTCACGCATGCCAAGAGCGGCGAGTCAGCTCAGGTCGCCGCGAGCGGGCGCGCGGCGTTCCCGTCATGCTCCGCGGTCGACTGTGCAGTCACCGGCGGCGAGAAGGTGCTTCGGCAAACCGAGGGCGTTCTGGTCGAAGACGAAGAAGGTGCCGCCGCCGTGGACGAATCGGGCATCCGGCTTGAACACACCCGCGCCCCGCGCGAACATCCGCGGAAGCTTGCCGTCCCCGGTCAGGGGCGCCTGGCTTACGGCTACGAACTCGTAGGCTCGCTGGCCGCTAGTGGTCGCTCCGGTTGATTCGCGTCCTCATGCGGCGAGCACTTTGCCGGTGTATGTCCAGTTGAAGGGACGGGCGGTTTGGTTGTAGGTCTCGACGAAGGCGAGCATCTGCTGG
>JACXTT010009877.1_pt1 | contig 12977 bp, 10 predicted proteins | sample 9270951 | NCBI WGS metagenome assembly JACXTT01 (sample SAMN15532306, study PRJNA645909) | rock metagenome | isolation source: weathered quartz diorite | place: Puerto Rico | collected 2017-06-21 | reverse complement strand
CCCATGCCCCGCAGGGCCGGTCCCCCCTGCTGCCGGCGCCAGTAGCATCGGGGTCTGGCTCTGCGAGCCTGACCCCAGCTTTTACAGCCTAACGCCACTAACTGAACGGCATTACCGGCAAAGCCGGATGATTTTTTCTTACGCAACCCCGATTCGACGCACAGTTCGCCGCGGGGTGTGAATGTGAGGTCACTCCATCGTCAAATTGCCCGCCGCTTGACAATCCCCCACCGAAGCATATTCTGACCACGGCCCATCGCGAGCCACATCAACACCCGTCGTACCACTGCACGCTATCCACATTAATAATAATCAGGAGACAGCATGGAACTTCGCCTCACCCCGGCCCTCCCGGGTCTTTTAGCTTGCCTGTTCGCTTCATCCGCTTACAGCGCCGTCGTCCTCCCCAAGTACAACATCAGCGTCGACGATGTGTCCGTGTCGGGCCTGTCCTCGGGCGCCTACATGGCCGCGCAGATGCACGTGGCCTATTCCAAAACCATCAAGAAAGGCGCCGGCATCGTCGCCGGCGGGCCGGTTTACTGCTCGCAGGGCAATGTGCTGATCGCCACCGGCCCCTGCATGAGCGATTCCGGCTCGCGCAACCTGCCGTACCTGCTATCGGTGATCAACACCTGGTCCAGCAACGGCTACATCGATTCGACCGCCAATCTGACCGCATCGAAGGTCTACCTGTTCTCCGGTACCCTCGATTCGACCGTCAAGCAGGCGGTGATGAACGATTTGAAAACCATGTACGGCAACTACATCCCCGCCGCCAACATCAGCTACAAGAACAACCTGGCCGCCGAACACGCCATGCCGACCGATTACTTCGGCAACACCTGCAGCCTGAATGCCAGTCCCTACGTCAGCAACTGCAACTTCGACACCGCCGGCGAGATTCTGAAATGGCTGTACGGCCCGCTCACCGCGAAAAACGTCAGCACCCTGGGCGGCACGTTTATCAATTTCGACCAATCCGCGTTTTGGGGCAATTTCAATCCCAATACGCACGGCATGGCCAGCACCGGTTACGCTTACGTGCCGGCCGCCTGCACGGCCGGCCAGGCCTGCAAGCTGCACGTGGCCTTCCACGGCTGCAAGCAAAGCGTGGCCACGGTCGGCACCGCGTTTTATCAAAACGCCGGCTACAACCGCTGGGCCGACACCAATAAAATCGTCGTCCTGTATCCGCAGGCGACCACGACGTCCGCCAATCCGAACGGCTGCTGGGACTGGTGGGGCTACGACGACGTCAACTTTCCGGCCAAGAGCGGCGGCCAGATGGTGGCCATCAAAACCATGATCGACCGCATCACCAGCGGCAACACGGCCGCGCCATTTACGTGCAGCCACTGGTTCGACAGCAACTACTGGCACGTGTATTACGGCCGCGCCTACGTCGGCAGCGACGGCCAGGCCTACGCCGTCAACTCCAACCAGTATCTCGGCTACTACTCCACGGCCGCCTACACCGACGTGCGGCGCACCTCGGCGGGTTATTACGCGTATGGGAGCTGTCCATAAAACATGCAAACAAAAGTGAACCCCTACTTTTGTTTGGTTTAGTCGGATAAAGAACCCTCGGCGAAGCCGAGGTTCTTTTGTTAACGTAAACCCGATTCAGATCGGGCTTCGCCTCGGGGCGTGGCGCAGAGATCCTTCGCGCCGCGCCTGTCTACACAACATAAATTCCGCCTTGCTTGGCCGGTATGTGATAATTTTGATGCTCTGACGCCATATATCCTTGTGAAGGGGCGCGGAATCCGACCAGGAGCTTTACCGATGCAAGCAGCAAACGAACAAATGACCCCGGAAGAACAGGCGCTGAGCGAGGCGGCCGCCGCTGTCGAAGCGGGCAATGGCGCGCGTGCGCTGGAAATCTGCAAGTCGCTGGCCGAGCAGGGCAACGCCACCGCCCAGTACAACCTGGGCGTGCTGTACGAACGCGCCGCAGGCGTCGCCCCGGACCTCGGCCAGGCCGTCCACTGGTACCAGCTGGCTGCCGAGCAGGGCAACGCCATGGCGCAATACAACCTCGGCGTGATGTACGACCTCGGCCGCGGCGTCGCCCAGGACAACGAACAAGCGCTGCTGTGGCTGAGCCGCGCCGCATCGAGCGGCAACGCCTCCGCCCAAACCAACCTCGGCGTCATGTACGACAATGGCCAGGGCGTCGAACAAAACGTCGAAAAAGCCGCCCAGCTGTTTCAACTGGCCGCCGTCCAGGGCAACGCCGTCGCCCAATGCAACCTCGCCTCGATGTATTTCTATGGCGTCGGCGTCGAACAGAATTTCGAGCAGGCGCTGACTTTATATGTGCAGGCCGCCGAGCAAGGCAACGCCGCCGCCCAGGCCAAGGTGGCCGAGATCATCGCGGCGATCGACGCCGAAGCCCACTAGTTTTCTGCCTTGAGAGGCCGGGTGCACAGCCCGGCCGGTCCTGCCCCCGCCTCCCCGGCGGCGCATCCCATCCCCCGACACGATAGTCATTGCACGCTGGTGAGCATAATCGCAATTTTTGCCCACGTAATTTGTCGATAAACTTTACAGTTGCCTGCGCCTGACAGGGATTCGCCAAAACACCGCCATGAAATTCCTATCGATAAACTATTGATTCCCAAAGAAAACTAAACAATCTTTCAAGAAATTTAAGTTGCTGGCACGCAGCTTGCTTATATCCCTGTATCAGTAAAACCAAAACTACCAGGGAAAACGCCATGAACAAATTTCTGTCCAAACTTATCGTCGCCGTGCTCGCATCGACCGCCTTGTACGCCCAGGCCACCGTCATCAACTTCACCACCATGGCCACCGGCACCCAAGTGACGAACCAGTTCTCCAATGTCACCTTCTCGCTGGCCGGCGGCGTCGATTCGGCTGGCGCGGCCACCATCGGCAACGGCGGCCTGACCAACACCCGTCACAACGGTAGTTACCCCACCGCCCGTTACCTGATCGCCGACTTCGATCAGCTGGTGACCGGCCTGTCGTTCACCTTCGACAACGCAGGCTTTAACGGCGGCAACTCGTACTACATCTACGGCGCCAGCCACAACCTGCTGGCATCGGGCTTGATGTCGGGCGCGGGCAGCATCACCTACAACCTGGCCGCGCTGACCGGCATCAAGGAAGTCAAATGGGACAACGGCTACGACAGCAGTAACTGGTGGCAGAAACTCGATGCGATTTCCTACGCCGCCGTTGTGCCTGAGCCAGCCTCGTTCGCCCTGTTCGGTCTCGGCCTGGCCGGCGTCGCAGCGAGCCGTCGCCGCAAGTCGCGCGCCTGATGTTCGGTCTGCGCCAATGACAAAACCCCGCTGCGTGCGGGGTTTTTTTCAGGGCCGAAGCAATGTCATTGCGCCAGCTCAGGCGGTTTCGCTGATGGCCGGCGTGGCCGATACGTCCGGCGCATCGCCGCTGGCGTCCACCGCCTTGTATTCGGCCACCTGCGACTGCGCCTTCAACTCCGCCGCCTTTGCCTCCGCAGCCTTCGCCTCAGCCGCCGCCTGCGCCTTATCGTAAGCCGCCTTCTCGGCATCCGACACCGTTCCATCATTATTGGTATCGGCCGCAGCCACATACTTGGTCGTCGACGACGACGCACTCTCCGTCCCGCCGCCACCCACCGGTGCAGCATCCCCGGCCCCACGCCCAGCCCCTGCCGCCGCACCAGCAGCCGCCGAACCCGCACCAGCTACCGTCGAACTATCCCCAGTCGCATCCGTACCGTCAGCGCCCGAAGTCGCCGAAGTCCCCGCGGCACCAATCGCCGCCGACGCCCCTGCAATCGCCTCGATCAGCGCCGCCGCGCCGCCACCACCGTGCCCACCATGCCCGCCATGCGCATGCTGCGCCTGCGGCGCCGCCGCGCCAGCAACACCGGCCGCATCGGCAGCACCACCCACGGCTGCCACATCGCCAGTCCCATCGGTACTGTCAGCAGTCGCAACGCTGGTGCTGGCCGCATCGGTCGTCCCCGCCGCCACTCGCGACTTGTCCCGCTGCGCATTCAGCTGATCCCCCAGCTTCTCTAGCGCCGTCGTCAACTCGCTCTTGCTGACCTTGCCGTCCTTATCGCTATCGAGCGCCTTGATGGCATCCGCCGCCTTGCTGGCGTCATCGCCGCTCGTGCCGGTGGCGGCCTGCAGGTCGGCCTGGTCGATGTATCCCTTCTTCTTGGTATCGAGCTTGTCGAAGAGGGCGGTAGCAAGGTTGGAAGCGCTGCCGGTGCTGCTGATTGTTGAGCTCATGGATGCCTTTCGTAGATATGTCTATTTAACGGGAAAAGCGCGCTGAGCTGTAGACGTGGGCTTGTAAAGTTATGTAAAGGGGCAATCCGGCCGCTGTGCGCTGTACCTACGGTCCTTGTCAGCCCGTTCGACCTCAAGCCGAATGGTTATTGAAAAGATATTGAACAAAATATAGACTTGCCGTTTCTATACCTGAGAAACGCAATGTCAAATTTGGAGTCTACCGAAACACAGTTGTGGAGCGACGTTGAGCTTTCCGTCGCCGTGAATGCGTATCTAGGCATGCTGGTGCAACAAGTCGAAGGCAAGCAGTTCAGCAAAGCGGCCGTCTTCCGCGACCTTCAACTTGGCGGCTTGAGCAAGCGTTCTGCAAGTTCGATCAGCCGACGAATGAGCAATATTTCGTCCGTTTTGTTTGACCGAAAAATGCCTCAGGTCCAGGGCTACGCGCCTCTGCCAAATGTTGGGGCGGCAGTGAAATTAAAGGTGATCGAATTTTTGATTGAAGGCGGCTTGGATCGAATCGCGCCGTATGCTTCGACGAATGACCTGTTAGAACTCGACGATCGAGTTTCGACACTGCGAAAAGTGGGCGTGAAATTTACGCCTGCCGGAAATGAATTTCCCGCACAAGTAGTTGTCACAAGCACGACGTATGTGCGTGACCCAGCGGTGAAAGCTTGGGTGCTTCAGGCAGCTGACGGGAGGTGCGAAGGTTGTCTGCAGCTGGCGCCCTTTCTTGGATTGGATGGGCTGCCCTACCTTGAAGTCCATCATGTCATGCCGCTTTCAAACCACGGATCCGACCGCATCACTAACGCAGCGGCGCTATGTCCTAACTGTCATGGGCGCTGTCACAGATCGTTGGATCGTGACGAATTTCGGCTTCAACTTTATGAACAAATCTCGCGGCTAGAGATGGAAGTGCCAGACAATCCCTTCGAAGGAACGGCGGTTTTTATCGACGTTGATTAGTTACCATCCGGTTCTGTCCAGTGGTTTTTCGCCGACATCAGCGATTCTTGCCTTCAGTCAACAACAAAATTTTCCCACTCATCAATAATCGCCTTGCCTCGTTTGAGGCGATCAATTGATTCGAGGAGGCGATATATGAGTTTTGACAAGGATAAGTTCGCAACTTATCTCCGCAAGCATTCGCAACCGCACAGTCAGGGACGATGTGCTCGTGCTTTACGTCAGGCTTTGGAAGCCGGCGGAGCAAGCACCAAAGGCCACCCTGTGGACGCCAAAGAGTACGGCCCGACACTTGAGCGCAACGGCTTCTACGTCATCGCGTTTACGAATCTTGACGGCTACGTCCCTGTCAAAGGGGACGTCGTGGTGTTCGATCCCCATCCCGGCGGAAATTCTTCTGGCCACATTCAAGCGTACGATGGACGCGGTTGGATTTCTGATTTCAAGCAACGTCACTTTTGGCCGGGTTCGGGGTATGAGCGAGAGGAGGCCGTGTATGTTGTTTACCGCCGCTAAGAATCTAAGTGGGTTGGCAGTTCTTCTCGGAGCGTTGGTAACCGGGCAGGTCTGTTCTGCTGCGCCGAATGGCGTGCTCGCACCCGTTGCGACGATGTACCGCACCTTCGCTTGGGAGGCGCTATCGAATGACGTCGACTTGTTCGGAAACGGCCTCACCAGCCAGCCTGCCAGTACGCTCTCCAAATATTTCGAACCCGGGCTAGCGAAAATGATTGCTGATGACGCGGCGTGTCAGCGGCGGAAGCAGGCATTTTGCAAACTCGACTTTGATATCTTGTTCGATTCGCAGGATCCGCGAATTGTCGATCTGAGCATCGCCGAGAGGAGCCCCAGCACTGTCGAAGTGCGGTTTAAGGATCCGCTCACTGCCAAGGAAACGTTGATCACTTACACTGTCGGGCGTCTCGGTAGCGGATGGCGAATTACCGATGTGGTGTACGTAAAAGAGGGGCAGTATTCGTTACGCGCTTTGCTTCTTGCACCACCTAAACGCGTTATGAGTGCGGCATCGAAAAAATAAGCAAAACGAGGGATTTTCTCAGCCATTCGCTTGTTTCAAAAACGGCGCCACTTTACACAGGCGTCGTTTTCCTTTTTCGAATTGCAGCGCATGCGATCATTGCAATCGAATGGCAACATCAAACACCCAAGTTCGCCGAATCTCAACCACATCATACTGCCGCGCCAACCCCGGCGAAAACGCTCCATACCCCGCCTGACTAGCGACAACCTTTCGTATCGCCTCATCCAGCGCCGGCACCCCACTCGACACCACAAACGTCACCTTCTCCACCGACCCATCCGCTCGAATCGCCATCGTCACAATCGGCTGCGTATGCGGCTGCTTCACCAGCTCCCGCACCATATCGAAGGTCATATTCGATTCGATCTTCCTGGCCACCGCCTCCGCATACAGCACCAACTCCGCATTTGCATCCGACCGCCCCATCAGATAGCCGCGGCGCAGGTTGCTGAACCCTGGCAGCAGCGAGCGTGAAGGCGATTTGGCGGCAGCGTCGCGCTGGGCGGCCTCTTCGTTGAGTTGTTTACCGATGGCGCGCAGGCGTTCTTCGCGTTTGGCTTCCTGCTCGGCCTTGTCGCGCTGAGCCTGGGTTTGCTTGGCCTGTTCCTGGCGGGCTGCGTCCTGCTTCGCCGCTTCCAACTGCGCGCTGGCTTGCCGCGCCGCGTCCTCGCGGGCAGCTTCCTGTTTGATGGCGTCCTGGCGCGCGAGCTCTTTTCTTGCTGCCTCCTGGCGCGCCGCTTCTTGCCTGGCCGCATCTTGCCGTGCAGCTTCTTGTTTGATCGCGTCCTGGCGGGCGGCCTCCTGCTTGACTGCTTCCTGGCGTGCTATCTCTTTCTTCGACGCTTCCTGGCGTGCCGCCTCTTGTCTGGCGGCGTCTTGCCGAGCGGTTTCCTGCTTGATCGCGTCCTGCCGCGCTGTCTCCTTCGCAAGGGCATCCTGCCGCGCCGCCTCTGCGCGCACCGCTTCTTTTCGTGCGGTTTCCTGCCTGGCCGCTTCCTGCTGCGCTTGCTTGACCTGCTCAAGCCGGGCAGCTTCCTTGCGCGCGGCTTCGGCCCGCACCGCTTCCGTGCGCTCTTGCTCCCGCTGGGCCAGATCCTGGCGCGCTTTCTCGTCCTGTTTCGCCTGCTCGCGCTGTGCTGCGTCGCGCCGGGCGGTGTCTTGTCGAGCTGTTTCCTGGCGCTGGGCGTCCAGGCGCGCGGCTTCGGCTTTGGCGGCCTGCTCGGCGCGGACGGTGTCCTGGCGAAGCTGCGCCAAACGGGCAACTTCCTGTTGCTCTTGCCGCGCGGTTTCCAGTTGCGCGGTCTTGAGTGCTTCCGCCTTTAATTCAGCCTGATGCAGGCGCTCGGCTGCTTCCTTTTCACGCTCGAGTTTGGCAACTTCAAGGGCGCGTTCACGGGCAGCTTGTTCGGTCTTCTTCTGCTCCGCGTCGACAACGTTGCTCGGCACGGGGCCGTCCGGATTCTGTAATGCCGCATCGCGCGCCACGACCTTTGCCACCGCCCGTACCTGCGGGGCGTTGGGCGCGATGGGCAGATTGACGTCAGGACGGGTGCCTGCTGCCGTTGAGGAGTCCACCAACGGCGGGGGAGGCGGGGGCGGGAGGACGGTGGCGACCCTTTCGCCGGGTTTCGATAGGGCCGTCGATGGCGGCGGCACCGCAACACTCGCAGCAGGGGCGGGCGGCGCCGTTGTCGCAGGCGTGGCGATGTCGGTAGCTTCAGGTGCGGCGACCGTTGGCTCGACAGCGGGCGCAGGAATCGTAGACGGCGCCAGCACGATCTGCAAATCGCTGGGCGACAAGCGCCGCTCTTTCCAGGGGAACTGCAGGCCGGGCAATCCGAAGGTCTGTCCGCCCAGCGCAAGTGTCAACAGCAAGGCGTGCGCCAGCAGGGAGATCACCACGGCGGTGCTCAGGCGCTGGGGGCTGCGTTCGATCAACACTGCAGCGCTCAAACCGGCATTCCTTCAGGCGCGCGCGCGGTCAGCCGGGCCAGGTCGGCTTTGCTGTTCACTGCGGGGATCGATGTCGGGGCCATGGTCGTCAAATGGGATCGGTCCGTGTGAAGTCACGGACCTCTGATTTTATCGTTATCCATGCTGCAACAGAAAATTAAACGTCATCGTTCCGGCATCAAAGCGCAACACCAAATTGATAAAAAGATATGACATAATTTCCGGCCTTTCGGCGCCTGCTGCATTTCTTGCGGTGCGTGCTCGAACAACGTTGTCGTTGACAGACTTACCTAGGGATTCAATGAACGATTCAGTGCTGGTAAGGCCGATCGCACACGGGGATTACGAAGCGTGGCGAGTTTTATGGGATGGCTATAACGCCTTTTATGGGCGACTCGATGTCACTGCGCTGCCTGAAGAAATCACCGCGGCTACCTGGGAACGGTTTCTCTCGGCGCAGGAACCGGTGCACGCGCTGGTGGCGGAGTTGGACGGCAAAGTCGTCGGCCTGGCGCATTACCTTTTTCATCGCAGCACCACGCGGCTGAACGACGTCTGTTATATGCAAGATCTGTTCACCGACGAGCGGCTGCGCGGGCGGGGCGTCGGCCGGCGGCTGATTCAAGGAGTTTGCGATGCGGCGCGCTTGGCGGGAAGTTCGCGGGTGTATTGGCAGACCCATACCACCAATGCAACGGGGCGTGCGCTGTACGACAAGGTCGCCGCGTTCAAGGGGTTTATTGTGTATTCGGCGGATGCATAGGCGCTACGCCGCAGTCATCGATGCATCGCGGACGAAACAGGCCGGGCTGCGCGCCTGATGGTGTTAGCTCAAGCCTGCGAACGGCAAAAATGGGACAGCAACGAGTGCCAGTCCCCCTGCTTTTTGCGCTTCGGCGCTGCACGCAGAAGGACAACCGGTATGCGCGCTGCGTGTCCCATGTTCATAGGCCACTAATGTCAAGCGCACTTTCGACCGTGCATAACTGAACGGCATCGCGCCTGGCTTTTTACGTGATCGACACAGCGAGCTGGCACCCGCTGCCGCGTTTTAACTTAAACGTCGATATTCCCCGCCCGCAGCGCGTTCGATTCGATAAAGGCGCGGCGCGGTTCCACGTCGTCGCCCATCAGCGTGGTAAAGATCTGATCGGCGGCAATCGCATCTTCGATCTGCACTTTGAGCAAACGGCGCACGGTCGGGTCCATCGTGGTTTCCCACAGCTGTTCCGGATTCATCTCGCCCAGTCCTTTGTAGCGCTGCTTGGTGACGGTGCGTTCGGCTTCGTCGCGCAGCCATTGCATGGCGTGGTGGAAGTCGGTGACAGCTGATTCTTTGACACGGTCGCCTTCGCCGCGGCGGATAAACGCGCCTTCGCCGATCAAACCCTTGAAGGTGGCGGCGGCGGCGGCCAGTACGCTGTAGTCGGCGCTGTCCGTAAAGTCGGCGTCGATCGAGGTGACTTTGATGTTACCGTGGTGCATACGCTCGATGCGCAGGCTGTGCTTTTCGGTCAGGTCGTCGGAGCGCACGACCACGGTGACGGCGCGGTCGGCGATGGCTTCCTGCATGGCGGCGGCCGAGGCGGTCGCGCCTTCCAGGGTCGTCATGTCGAGGGTGACGCCGGTCATGATGGCGGTCAGCGCGGCGCGGTCGATCACGCGGGTCAGGCGCAACATGATGGCGTTCGACATGTTGAACTGGCGCACCAGGGAAGCCAGTGTCTCGCCGTTGATCGGGTCGGCGCCGTCACGCGGGGTCAGGCTGGCGGAGTTCAGTGCCACCGTCATCATGTAGCTGGCCTCCTCGACGTCGTCTTTCAGATAACGCTCGTCGCGGCCGGCCTTCACTTTATACAGCGGCGGCTGCGCGATATACACGTGGCCGCGCTCGACCAGTTGCGGCATCTGGCGATACAGCAAGGTCAGCAGAAGGGTGCGGATGTGGGCGCCGTCGACGTCGGCGTCGGTCATGATGATGATGCGGTGATAGCGCAGCTTGTCGATGTTGAATTCGTCCGGGCCGATCGAGGTGCCGAGCGTGGCGATCAGGGTGGTGATCTGCTCCGACGACAGCATTTTCTCGAAACGTGCCTTTTCCACGTTCAGCACCTTGCCGCGCAGCGGCAGGATGGCCTGGAACTTGCGGTCGCGGCCCTGCTTGGCGGAGCCGCCTGCGGAGTCACCCTCGACGATGTACAGTTCGCACAGGGCCGGGTCGCGTTCCTGGCAGTCGGCCAGTTTGCTGGACAAGCCCATGCCGTCCATCACGCCCTTGCGGCGGGTCAGGTCGCGCGCCTTGCGGGCGGCTTCGCGGGCACGGGCTGCTTCGACGATCTTGCCGCAGATGATCTTGGCGTCGTTCGGCTTTTCCGCCAGGTAGTCGGCCAGGGTCTTGGCGACGATTTCTTCGACCGGGCCACGCACTTCCGACGACACCAGCTTATCCTTGGTCTGCGAGGAGAATTTCGGCTCCGGCACTTTGACGGACAGCACGCAGGTGAGGCCTTCGCGCATGTCGTCGCCGCTGATTTCCACTTTCGCCTTTTTGGCGAATTCGTGTTCGTCGATGTATTTGTTGATCACGCGGGTCATCGCCGCGCGCAGACCGGTCAGGTGGGTGCCGCCGTCGCGCTGCGGGATGTTATTGGTGAAGCACAGCACCTGCTCGTTGTAGGCGTCGTTCCATTGCATCGACACGTCGACCGAGATATTCGTGTTCTGGTCCGATAATCTCTCGCCGGTGGCCTGGAACACGGTCGGGTGCAATACCGTCTTGGTCTTGTTGATGTATTCGACGAAGCCGCGGGTGCCGCCTTCGAAGGCGAACAATTCTTCCTTACCGGTTCTCTGGTCCGACAGCTTGATGCTGACGCCATTGTTCAGAAAGGACAATTCGCGGATACGCTTTGCCAGAATCTCGTAGTGAAATTCGACGTGATTGAAAATGGTCTCGTCTGCCCAGAAATGGACGTCGGTGCCGCGTTTGTCGGTTTCGCCGACCACGCGGATTGGCGAAACGGCCACGCCGTCGCGCATTTCGATGTCGCGGTCTTGCGGCACGCCGCGCACGAAATCCATCTGGTGGACTTTGCCGTCGCGGCGGATGGTCAGTTTGAGTAATTTCGACAGGGCGTTGACGCAGGAGACGCCGACGCCGTGCAAACCGCCCGAGACCTTATAGGAGTTCTGATCGAACTTGCCGCCGGCGTGCAGTTCGGTCATGACGATTTCGGCGGCCGAGCGTTTTGGCTCGTGCTTGTCGTCCATTTTCAGGCCGGTGGGGACGCCGCGGCCGTTATCCGTGATCGAAATCGAATTGTCCGAGTGGATGGTGACGTGGATTTCGGTGCAATGGCCGGCCAGGGATTCGTCGATGGAGTTGTCCAGCACTTCGAATACCAGGTGGTGCAGGCCGGTGCCGTCGGAGGTGTCGCCGATGTACATGCCCGGCCGCTTGCGCACCGCTTCCAACCCTTCCAGGATTTGAATCTGTGCTGCGCCGTATTCGTCGGAATTGGGAATTGGTGCGGTGTTTTCTGCGGACATGGACTGCTTTCTTTGGAGACGGTGAAGCTGACAACTATTCGGCGTTTTAAAGCTGGGGACAGGCTCGCAGAGCCTGTCCCCCACTTCGATTAAATTCGCATTGGCATGACGACGTATTTGAAGTCCGGGTTATCCGGGATCGAGATCAGGGCCGAGGAATTCGAGTCGCCCAGGGCGATGTTGATCTGGTCGCACTTCAGGTTGTTCAAGACGTCGAGCAAATAGGTGACGTTGAAACCGATGTCGACCGATTCTCCGCCGTAGTCGATTTCGAGTTCTTCGACGGCTTCTTCCTGGTCGGCGTTGGTCGAGCTGATTTTCATGCTGCCGGGGGTGATGATGCAGCGCACGCCCTTGAACTTGTCGCTGGTCATGATGGCGGCGCGCTGGAGGGAGCGCAGCAGTTCATCGCGGCCGATGGTGAAATCGTTCTTGTAGCCCTTCGGGATCACCCGGGTGTAGTCGGGGAATTTGCCTTCGACCAGTTTCGACACCAGTTCGATGTCGGCAAAGGTGAGCTTGACCTGGCTGGCGGCGATGTCGAGCTGGACGGTCTCGTCGCTCTCTTCCAGCAGGCGCTGCAGTTCGATGATGGTCTTGCGCGGGATGATCACTTCCTGGCGCGTGAATTCCTGCTCGGTTTCGACCTGGCAGAAGGCGAGGCGGTGGCCGTCGGTGGCCACCGCAATGACGTTCTTGCCGTCGAGTACCAGCAGCAGGCCGTTCAGATAGTAGCGGATGTCCTGCTGGGCCATCGAGAAATGCACCATCTGGAACAGGTGTTTTAATGTCTTCTGCGGCAGGGTGACACTGGCGCTGAAGGTGTCGGCGACGTTGACGGTCGGGAACTCTTCGGCGGCCAGGGTTTGCAGGGCGAAGCGCGATTTGCCGGTTTGCACGGTCAGGCGCTTGTTGACCAGGGTCATGGTGACGTCGCCGGACTCGGGCAGGGCGCGCAGGATGTCGAGCAGCTTGCGGGCGGCAACAGTGGTGCCCGTCACGTCGGCGCCGGAGCCGATCTGGGCGTGCGTGGTGATCTGCACTTCGGTGTCGGTCGACAGGAAGGAGACGTTTTCGCCGTCTTTGCGGATGAGGATATTGGCCAGAATCGGCATGGTGTGCCGACGCTCGACAATACCGCTCACGATCTGCAGTGGCCGGAGAAGCGTGTCTCGGGTGGTTTTGACCAATTGCATAATAAT
>JACXTT010009876.1_pt1 | contig 12978 bp, 13 predicted proteins | sample 9270951 | NCBI WGS metagenome assembly JACXTT01 (sample SAMN15532306, study PRJNA645909) | rock metagenome | isolation source: weathered quartz diorite | place: Puerto Rico | collected 2017-06-21 | reverse complement strand
CTTTAACGCCCGTTTGCCGGGCTAAAGCGTAGATATTTCACCCCATCCTGCGCATTATTAATAAAGATTTACCCGTTGGCTGATTTTACGGCTCCTATTTGCATGAGCAATTCCAGCAGGGCCATTTCAACAAAATGCTCGCAAATCTTACCTTCTTTGTCAAACTTATAAATATGGATTTCCCACCATTCAATTTTTTTCCCGGTGGCCGGGGCTTGAAAAGGCGTTCCTTCGCCGTAAGTGCCTTTGTGCGTGGCAACGGCATAGCTTCTTTCGATTACGGTGTCTTCTGTGGCAATTAAATCCAGCTCTTTTACCTGGACATCGGGAAATGCACCGTTCATCATCCGGCCTATATCCTGGAGCCCTTGCAGGCCCGGGGCGAGCGGAGCGCGGAAATTGTGCTTGAAATTTTTAGCGAACAAATGGGTAATCCCATCAACCTGGTGTTCGTTTTTAAATACCCGGGTAAATTCGCGGATAGCGTTTTTGTTTTTTTCAATGGAGCTCATACTGTTTACTTTTTTGTATTAATTTAATAAGATAAAAATTTACCGGGAAGGTACAGTTGGCCGGGAGTTTCCTGCTGGTGGGTTTTACGCCAAAAGACATGGGTTTTTGGAAAACGCTTGTTTCCCGGGTATTTATTAATAATCTTATAATAATTATTCAAACCACGCCATGAAAAAAGTCTGTATACTTTTCCCGGAAGATACTCCTGCCATAGCAGCCACCGGCCCGCTGGATATATTAACGCAGGCCGGTAAATACTGGATGAGCCTTGACCCGTCGAGGAAGCAACCTTATTTTGAAATAGAACTGGTTTCGCTGGTTAATCGCCCTGTAAAAAGCCTCGGCAATTATTATGTAACCTGCCACACTTTTGCAGATAAGGTAAAAAAAGCAGACCTGGTATTGATACCACCGCTGCAGGGTGATTTTGTGAACCGCATTAAATCCAACCGGAAGTTTATTGAGCTGATACAGCAACAGTATAAGAAGGGGGCTGAAGTGGCCAGTTTTTGCACCGGCGCTTTTTTACTTGCTGCTACCGGTTTATTAAAGGGCAAACGGGCTACTACCGCGTGGATGGCCCTGGAGGAATTTGGGCGCCTGTTTCCCGATATTCATCTTGTTTCCGATAAAATCATTGTAGACGAAGGCCGGCTGTACAGTTCCGGCGGCGGCACTTCTTTTTTGAATATGGTATTGTACCTGGTGGAAAAATATTGCGGGCGGGAGACGTCGGTATTTGTTTCAAAAAGCATGCTGATAGACATGCAGAAGGCCCCGCAAAGCGTTTACGCCATCTTTCGGGGACAGAAAGATCATAACGACGACATTATTCTTACTGTTCAGCAATTCATTGAACAACATGCTGAACGGAAGATGGGTATTGACGATTTGCTGGAAGTGGCCCTGTTGAGCAGGAGAAGCCTGCTCCGGAGGTTTAAAGCAGCAACCGGTAATTCGCCAAAGGAATATATTCAACGGGTGAAGGTAGAAGAAGCGCGCCGGATGCTGGAATTCGGGAAAGAGACCGTGCAGGAAATTATATATAAAATAGGCTATGACGATCATGTAACCTTTAGAAAAATATTTAAGAAGTATACGGGATTGCTTCCGGGGGAGTACCGGGAAAAATTTACACTGGCAAACGGAGGCAATTGAGTGGCATGTCGTGACCTGTACTTAAAGACCGTCACTTGTATTTGTGACACAATCCCTGTACATTTATTGCTCTATATGTGGTACCAGTTTCTCAATATTTTTTTCTTTGCCTTTCATACGGCATTTACGCTTTTTAATATCGTTGGCTGGGCCTTTGCCAAAACCAGGAAGGCGCACCTGGTTACGTTGTTGCTGACGGCCTTTTCGTGGTTTGTGCTGGGCGCCTGGTATGGCTGGGGCTATTGCGTTTGCACGCACTGGCATTGGCTGGTGCGCGAAAAGCTGGGGTACGATAATCCTTCCAACTCCTATATTCATTTCCTGGTACGCAAACTAACCGGGGCCGACCTTAATGAGCAACTGGTGGAAAAGGGTACCCTGGTGGTATTCCTGTTGAGCGCCGTATTGAGCATTGGTTTAAACCTGCGTGATTACCGCCGTAAAAAACGCGGCATGGGCATACACCCATAATGCAACTGTATTTAATTACTTCATAAAGCTAATTCTCACCGTGTCAACGAATGTTGGCGGTACCGGCCGTTCTGCCTTACCGTAAAGCTTCCTTTTTCAATAGGTTATCAATAGAAAAACTCCCGGGTGGACAAGGGTCCCGAAAAATATTGTCATGAATTATATGACAAAAGTCATACGATGGCCTGAGCGTGCTCTTAATTCAAGCGGGTTATTAATTACAAAATTTGTATGAAAATAAAAATTTCAATGCCTAAATATTAGTTATGAAAGCATATCTCATTGTAGTGTTACTTGTTTCCTGCACCATGCTGCTGATGTACTGCACCAAAAACGACCAGGTTGTTGGTGTTACAACTACCAATTCTAATGAGCTGGTGTCTTATAAAACAGCTACTGCGCCTGCCATCGACGGCAATATAGATGCTGTATGGAGCAACGCCACCAAATTAAATGTCACACCTACTGTGCCGTATCCCGGCAACAACCTTTTTTTCGGCTACAATGGAGAGCAGTACCCTGCCACCCTCCGCTCTATGTATGATGATCAATACATTTATTTCCTGCTGGAATATGGTGACAATACCAAAAGTGTTAACGTAGCCACCTGGTATTTCAATCCCACTACCAAACTCTGGGCTCAGGAACCTACCAGCCGCACATTTGATGTAAACGGCAATATGACGCGGCAGGGCCATGGCGAAGATAAGTTTGCGATGTTATGGAATATTGACTTTTCAACGCCCAATTTTATTACGCAAACCTGTTATGCCAGCTGCCATGTGTTTACTCCTTATATGGATTATTCGGTAAGCCCGGCAGTGGAAAAATCCAATGCAGGAAGCGGCAATCACTATACAACCGGCGCCAGCGAAAAAATTGATATGTGGTGGGCGCATTTAAGCCGCGATGTGATCTTTAACCAGATGGACGACAATTACCAGGATTGGGCCGGCGGCCCGGGCGTTACCAGCCTGGTAGGTGGTTCCGGCAACGGCCGCCACGTAGATGACCTGGTAGTAACCGGTGCTTCTGCCACCTGGCCTTATGCCCCTACCTACAGCACCGCAGCTCCCCAGGGCGCTACCAACAATCGTCAAAACCTGAAATTAGATGGGACCGGCGCTTCTGTAACCGTGCCTTTGTGGATTATTCCCAATGCTTCCAACTATTATTATATACTGGCCACCGATACGGTTGCGGGCGGAAAGGCGGTGAAAATTACCGGCGTAAGTTCTTCCGGTGTACTGAGCTATAACGGTGGTACTATCGACCCGACTGTGGGAACAGATTACCAGCAGATTGGCGATGTTGTAAACGGCACAGACGGACCCAAATGCTTTCCCAGTTATATCGCATCACCGCTGCTTGGCGGACGGGCTGATATTACCTGCAGTGCGGTTTATACCGGTTCGGGCTGGGTGGCAGAATATAAACGTAAATTAAAAACAGGCGATGTACTGAAACAGGATATTGATTTTTCCAGCCTGGCCGACCAGCAATTCGGGCTTGCCATCTGGAACCAATCCAATAACCAGCATGGTATACAGCCCAACCTGTTGCTGCATTTCCAGAAATAAGCACAGCCTTGTTTTAATTAAAAGCAACTCATCATGTTAAAGAAAATAATCGTCCTGTTGTCCGGGTTGGCCGCCCTGCTGCTGTTTGCCGTGTCAGGATGCTATAAAACCGCTACAGTAGTAATTAATCCCGGCAGCGAGATTACTACTACCATGAGTTTCTCCAATGACATAGTCCCGATTTTTTCGAAGAGCTGTGCATTGAGCGGTTGCCACGCCTCCGGCGGTCATGCGCCGGACCTTACAACGCTTAATGCCTACCAGTCGCTGACAAGCGGGGGCTATATAAAGGCGAATGATCCCAACAACAGCGTAATCATGCAATGGCTGACCGGTAAAAAATCGCCCGTAATGCCATTGGGCAACGGTCCCAACCAGGATATCAATGCAAAGATTTATGCATGGATAAATCAAGGCGCTAAAAACAATTAAATCCAGTACAATGCAAAAGATAGTAAGAACAATCGTATTGCTGGCCATTGCAGCCGGTTTTGCCGGAACCCTGGCAGCACAGGATTCAGCTGCCGTTCCCGAAAAGGTAGTAAAGAAAAAATCCTACGCAAAAAACACCTTTGAAGGGAATTATATTATCGACAACCAAACCGTGATGGTGCCGGTAAAAGGAACCTTCGAGTTTGACATCAGCCACCGGTTTGGTACCGTCAACAACGGCTTTACCGATTTGTTCGGCTTGTTTGCCGGGGCCAATATGCGGCTGGGGTTCAGCTATACCCTTATTAAGGATTTGCAGCTGGGGTTTGGCGTCAGTAATTACAATACGCAGGTGGACGGTAATGTAAAGTACGCTATCCTTAAACAAACACGCGATAATGCCATGCCGGTATCCATTACGTATTTCGGCAGCGTGGCCATGGATACGCGCTCGAAAAATGCTTCATTGCCCATTGTAACCACGTCCGACCGGTTTAACTTTTTTAACGAGATACTGGTAGCACGGAAAATTACCGACCGTTTTTCCGCGCAGGCAGGATTCAGCATTACCCATTTCAACAATATACCGGGCTATTATGATGAATCGAACGTTATTCAGCCTACGATGAAAAACGATCACCTGGCCATGTGCTTTAGCGGAAAATACCGGATAACGCCCAAAACATCCATCATTGTAAATTATGATCAGCCGCTGACACAGCACCCCATGAACAACCCCCATCCCAACCTCAGCTTTGGGCTGGAAATGAAAACCAGCGGGCACGCCTTCCAGGTGTTTGCCGGCAACTATGGGTATACACTGCCGGAAGATAATAACATGCTGAATCAAAATGATTTTACAAAGGGACAGTTTGTTATCGGGTTCAATATTTCACGACTCTGGAATTTTTAAACGTATATAAATAATCAATTTTAATACCTCCTAAAGCATCTGTTATGAAACTTTTAGTAGTCAGCGCCATTGCTGTTGTATTTGTGTTCACCGCAGGGTTTACCCTTAACCAGGAAAAACCATGGCCGGTACCCGACAAAGCGGCTAAAACAGCCAACCCGGTTAAATCGAATGCCGAATCCATTTCGGACGGTAAAGCCCTGTGGAGCCAGCATTGCTCCTCCTGCCATGGCAAAACAGGCCTGGGCGATGGCAATAAAGCAGCGCAACTAAAAACGCAACCTTCCGATTTTACCAAAGTGGCTTTCCAGGGGCAATCCGATGGTGCGCTGTTTTACAAAATTTCTGAAGGAAGGGATGATATGCCCAGTTTTAAAAAGAAAATACCTGACCAGGAAGATATCTGGAACCTCGTCAACTTTACCCGCACACTGAAAAAATAATCATCAAGCATACACCATGAAAGAAAGGAAACCAGTGTTAAACGACAACGTTGGCAGGAAAACAGTGTTGGCCGGTATCGGGCTGGGGTTCTTATCCCTGTTTTCACTTCGGAAGATGGGCCTGTTTGCCAAAAAGAAAACGGTCATCGGCTGTTCTCCTGCCGATCAGAAAGGAACGATGAAATGCTTATCGCAGGATGGGAAACTGGTAGAAGTGGATATTACTCACCTCAAATCACTGAACAAAAAAGTATCCGATAAAGAGTTGCGTGAATGGGTAAAAAAATCCTAATCATTTATTTTATTACCAATGAATACCAATGATAATTCCCGGAGAGAATTTATTGCCGCCGCCTTGCTGGCGGGGGCTGCCCTTACGGGCTGCTCTTCGGGCAATAACCCTTTTGACTCCGAAGCCAATAGCCTGGTAAAGCCATCCGGCGAAATGGTAAAACTCCTTTCTGTAGATGGGGAAGTGATTGAAGTAGACAAGGCTTTCCTGAAACCGGTACCCGATTTACCGCCGGTATCGAACGACCTGGCGCGCATAGGGATTCCCGGGAAAAAATTTGTGATGGTGATCGATCTTTCGCGGTGTAAAAGCCTGAAAAAATGCCAGTCGGCTTGCAACCACATGCACCATGTACACCCGGGGCAAAACTGGATCAAGGTTTATCCCATGCAGGATGCAGAATATACGGCGCCCTACTGGCAGCCCACCACCTGTATGCATTGCGATGAGCCTCCGTGTGTAAAGGTTTGTCCCGTTGATGCCACCTTTAAACGGCAGGATGGTATTGTGCTTATTGACAGCGACCGCTGTATCGGTTGCCGGTTTTGTATGGCGGCCTGTCCTTATTCCACCCGGGTGTTTAACTGGGAAGACCCCGGCGTACCAAAAGAAATAGCCAGCCAGCCCTATTCCTGCGAAAGCAGTATGCCGCAAAAAAAGGGAACGGTAGGCAAGTGTGATTTTTGCCCGGATATGACCCGGAAGGGTGAGTTGCCGCATTGCGTTTCTGCCTGTCCCAACGGTGTATTCTTTTTCGGCGATATGCTGGAAGATTCGGTTACCAATGGATCTGAAACGTTCCGGTTCAGCGAACTCATAAAAGATAAAGCAGGTTACCGGTTGATGGAAGACCTGGGCACCCGGCCAAGTGTATATTACCTGCCGCCGGTAAACCGGAATTTCCCGTTTGAAAACGACGAACAAAAAGAAGCGGGCAAAAAAAGTTAATCTAAAATTGTAAACAGTGGAAAATTTAGTCCAACAACAAATAATTGAAGACCTGCTGCCGCAGCAATTTGGCCGGAAGGGAAAGATTTGGATAGGTATTTTACTGGTTTTTTGCACCCTGGGCATTATTGCCTACAGCAGGCAATTATCAAAAGGGCTGGTAGTGACCTCCATGAGAGATTATGTGTCCTGGGGCATCTATATTTCCAATTTCGTATTTTTTGTAGCCATCAGCCTGGTAGGCTCGCTGGTTACGGCAGTGCTGCGGCTCACCAATGTTCACTGGAGTACGCCCCTGACAAGGATAGCAGAAATCATAGCGGTTTCGGCCATCACGTTTGCCGCTATTATTATTGTAGTGGATATGGGGCGGCCCGAACGGTTTTACAACCTGTTTCTTCATGGCCGCCTGCAATCGCCGATTATCTGGGATGTGATTGTTATTACCACCTATTTTTTTATCAGCATCCTGCTGTTGTATTTCCCGCTGCTGCCCGATTGCAATATTTTGATGAAGTTTAAAAAAGGGGCGGGCAACGGGCTGGATAAAATGTATAAGTTTCTCGGTTCGTTCTGGAAAAATACACCCGGGCAAATCAAAATCAACGAACGGGCCATCAATATCCTGTCCATAACCATTATACCGGTAGCTTTTTCCATTCACACGGTTACCTCCTGGTTGTTTGCCACTACGTACCGGCCAGGCTGGGACAGTACCAATTTCGGCGCCTATTTTATTTCCGGGGCTTTCCTGGTAGGGGCGGGCGGTGTAATGGTGGCGATGTATGTATTCCGCAGCTCGTATAAACTGGAAAAATATATTACTGAAGCGCATTTTGACAAGATGGGTAAAATAGTAGTGATGCTGGCGCTGCTGTATTTATACTTTAATATAAACGAATTCCTGGTACCAGCCTTTAAGATGAAAAAACCGGAAGAAGAACATTTGCTTGGCCTGTTTACCGGTGAATTTGCCCCGGTATTCTGGTTTGCTATTGCCACCTCCATGTTTTTCCCCATTTTAATTTTATTGTCTAAAAAAGGAAGAAAGCCCCTGCCGGCATTTATAGCGGGCCTGCTGGTGGTAATAGGTTCGTGGTTTAAACGATACCTGATTGTTACGCCCACGCTACTGCATCCTTTTTTACCCATGCGCGATGTTCCGGCCGAATACCGCCATTATTTTCCCAGCTGGGAAGAATGGGCTATTGCCATGGGCTCGCTGGCGGGGGTAATGTTGATCATCACCCTTTTTGCCAGGGTATTCCCGATTATTCCCATCCAGGAAACCATTACAGAAACTGAACAACATGAGAACGTATAAATATACGGCGCTCAGTATAGCGCTATCGGGCTTTATTGGCCTGGCCTCGTTTTCACAGGGCGTAAAGAACGAGCTGATGCTCAATCCCGGTTATTTTAACGATAATAACCAGCTGCAATACCTGAAAGTAAATGCAAAAACAAAGATTGATGGTAAGTTCCGCCAGGTGCCGGATGTAGCCGTCAGCTTTTATATTACCGACGATATGCCCGCTCATTTGCTGGGCAAAGCCATTACCAATGAGAAGGGCGAGGCGGTAGTATTTATTCCGCCTTCCGCCAGGGAAGAATGGATGAAATCTGCCAAACCAGGTTTTATGGTTGTTTCAAGCGCTTCCCAATTATATGATGCTGCCAAAGCAACCCTTGATGTTACCAAAGCACGCATAAAACTGGATACCGGCGCCGACAGGAAGATTACGGCAGTATTAACGGAATTAAAAGACAGCAGCTGGCAGCCGATAAAAGGGGTGGATATAAAAGTAGCGGTGAAACGGATGGGCGGCGATTTGAATGTAAGTGAAGCCCCTACCTATACAACCGATTCGCTGGGCAGCATCAGCGCCGATTTTAAACGCGACAGCCTGCCGGGCGACAGCAAAGGGAATTTGATTTTAATTGCCAAAGTGGAGGATAACGATACCTATGGCAACTTAACCACGGAAAAAACGGTGCCCTGGGGTACCGCCTTCAAATACGCTTCTGAATTTAACCGGAGAACCCTTTTTGCCAGGCGAGGCCACTCGCCGCTCTGGCTGGAATGGATGGCCTATACTATTATAGCGGCCGTTTGGGGGGTATTGCTTTATTTAACAGGCCAGATCAGGAAGCTGAAAAAGCTGGGGGTTTAGATGGCCTGTTCCCATTACCGGTTTGTGGTATTGCCTGTTTCATTTTCTTTATGAATCTTTGACGGACCGCTTTCCCGACCCGTCAAAAACACATGGCCTTTAGTAGTAGGATTCATTTTACACTATTCAACACGTTACAATGGCAAAACCCAACGGAAACCAGATGGAGCCTGCCCGGCTGCAGGCATTCAAAAACCTGGGCATTGATCCCCAGCGGCGTACGATTTTATGTCTTGACGGTGGTGGCATGCGGGGTATTCTTACCATTCAGCTGCTCAAAAAACTGGAAGAGATTGGAGGTGTTCCCTGTTGCCAGTTGTTTGATATGGTAGCGGGCACTTCTACCGGCGGTATAATAGCCGGCTTAATCACTACGGGGCATAAGGCGGCCGAAATTGAAACCATGTATGAAAACCTGGTCACCCAGGTGTTCGATAAACGCTTCCTGGGCAACCGGTTTGTAAATCCACCTGCTTTTACCAAAGAAAAATACCGCGAGCTCCTGAAAGGGATTATTAAAGACCTCAGCCTGCAACAGGCCTGCGCGGCCAATGATATTGACCTGATGATTACCGCGCAGGACATGTCGGCTTCGGAAGAAACCTTTTTTACCTGTTTCAAACAACCCGATGGCAGCTATTACGGTACATACAAAGATGTATTGCTGCGGGCCGTGATGGAAACCACCATGAGCGCTCCTACCTATTTTTATCCCCTGGAGCGATTTGTAGACGGGGGCACTACTACGTACAACAATCCGTCGCTGGCCGCATTCATGGAAGCCGTTTCCTATAGCAGGCCCGATAAGAACGAGGATTTATCCGATTATAAAGTATCCGGCATTACGCTGTTTAGTTTCGGCACCGGTATTTCGCGCCAGTTTATTAAACCGATGGATACGATAAACCCGCACGGTATTGATATTGCCTTTTGGCTCAACTGGCTGATGACCGCCACCGGGCAGGATGCCAGCGCTATGCAGGTAGATGTATTGCGTTCGCCCATGATAAAAAAAGTAATCGATTTCCGCCGGTTTCAAATATCGCTTGATCCTGCGGCTATACAGCTTTTACCCAATACAGATACGCTGGATGAGCATAAATATCATTCCAGGTGGCTGCATGACCTGGGGGAAGACATCTTGGGGAATATAGATATGGCGGATACCACAAGGTTTGATTTGATGAAAGTAATCGGGCAGCAAATGGCCGACTTTATCGTAAAAAGCGGGAACGGCTTTAAAACAGACCTGGCCAATAACAACCGGGATATTTTGGTAACCACTTCCGGCGATATCAGCCGCATACAAAAACAGCTCAGCACCACAGCATGGCTGGATGGGTTTAAAAGTTAGGTTGCTAAAATCTTCTTGCCAGTGTAATAGCCTGCTTCCATCGTTTGGTCTTCCCGGCCAGGCTGAATGCTTCGGTATAAACAACATACACTCCTATGGGCAGCGGCCTGTTTTTTTCATCCAGCCCATCCCAGCGAAAATAGCCGCTGAGGCCACATAGTGCGTTGCGCGTAAGATAACGTACGGGCCGGCCTGCGGCATCAAAAACCGTGATATTGCATACATAGCCGGGGTTGGGAAACCGGTAGCTGATGGTGGTTACATCATCTATGCCGTCATTGTCGGGCGAAAAAATAAGCGGGTTAATTGTAATCATCCCATCTTCGGGCGGGTCCCGCCTGTATTGGGAGTTTTGGTACGTGGGTGTGCCATAGCCGGTATTGGTGGCGGCAGAATGCCAGTTGGCCTGGTTTTGCGTGGGTTTATTGTAATCGATCCGTTCCAGCGCTACGCCTTCATCGTTTTGAATGAGTTTAAAATGCCATTTTTCACTGTATTGCAGTTCATCGATGATGGCGCCACGGCTGTTGAGTACCAGCACATCGCCCTGGTCGTTAGGGTAGGAGGGCATGGTACTGATGGCTGAAAAGGCACCAGGGTTTTTACAGATATACTGTTGCTGAACGGCGGCGGGATCTTCTGTGACTACGATATACTCCTGTGGGAATAACAGGCGATTGGTAACACTGACCAGTTTTTCTGAACTGATGGTTCCGTCGGATGCACGGTTGGCAATATAGCAGTCCTTTAAGTTGATGGTTTTATTGCTGCGGTTGTAGAGCTCCACATAATCGACCCCGGCCGGACGTGGATTAAAAAGTATTTCATTGATCGCTATATCGGTTGAATCGGCGATGGATGCCAGCGCCACCCTTGCTGTATTGTGTCCCGAAATGCTATTGCCGCTGCAATCGCTGATAGTATTTGCCGTGACGGTATAGATGGTATCAGCGACCAGGGAGTTTACAAGCGTAAGTCGTACGGTGTTGAATAGTGGAGCTACTGCGGTAGCAGATTGTGCCGGCCCAATGCCGTGATCAATGTTGTAGTGACTGGCCGTGGCAGCATCCAGGCTGTCGAGCGGTTCACTAAAGAGCAGGGTGAGCGTGCTGCTGTCATTGGCAAAGGCGTTTACCAGCGCCGGCGGCTGCGTGTCTTTATTAACGGCATCGACGGAATTTTTATAACCGGGCGTTCCGCCCCTGGGGTCGGTACTGGCCGTCCAGTTGGATAGCCCGCTGCAGGGGTTTTTGGTATCGATCATTTCAAGCGTCCAGCCGCCCTTGCTTTTTATGTCGTTGTGGTACCAGCCGGCAGTATAGGCTATGGCATGAATGATTTTTCCTTCCCTGGAACGGAGGTACAATTGATCGCCATCGTTATTTAGGGTGGGGAAACTTCCTACTCCAAGCGTGGCGCCATAGGCGGTGAATAAAGGAGCCGCGGTATTGCCGGTAACGATCAGCAGGCTGTCGGGCCGGAGCAGGAAATGGGTATTGATAGTGGCATGTCCGGTAGAATCGCCTACCTGCCAGCCATAGAGATCGAGGGTATGAGCGGAAACATTTTTGAGCTCCATAAATTCATATAGCGGCAGGCTTACCGGCGGGTTGGGGTCGGCCATGATTTCATCGATCACTACATCGTAAGGCTGTACCGTATAGAAGCTAAAAACTGTGGTGCCGTTGCTGATGGCATTGCCGGCCAGGTCTTTTACATGATTGACGGTGAGGCGGCAGTTAACGCCGTTTGGAAAAGGGCTGGCAAATACAAGATGCACCAGCGCATTGTTGGCCGTATCGCGAACAGCGGAAACGGGGGTGCCTATGGCATTATCGGCCGCGTAATTGGCCGCGGACTGGCTGCTGGCGGCATCCAGCGCTTCGCTGAACAACACATCTAGTGTACTGTCGGTAGTAGCGGCAGCCGATAAAACAGCAGGAGGGATGGTATCGGGTGTGTAGGGCTTTACTTCAAAATCATCGAAAAAATGTTTTTGAAAAAAGCTACTGGTGCTTTGTTTTATAAACAGGCCAAAATAAGCAGAGCTGGTATAAACGGAGTCTGTAGCCGTTCCTTCGCTGACATAATTGTTTCCGGTACCGGTAAGATCACGCAGAAGCGTCCACTGATGCCGGGCATTGCAGATTACTTTTATTTTCAGGCTGTTATTGCTGGTATTCAGAATGCCGTCGGTACCGTTGATAAGCATGGTGGCCGTGCCCAGCCCGTCTTTGCGGTACAGGCAAACCTCGTCATTGGTATTGCCTACCCGTATAAAATAACCGGTGGTATTGTACAGGCTGATATCGGCAGCGGAGGCCGTTAAATAAATATCCACGTAATTGGCGGATGAAGGGTTGAAGGCCAGTTGCATATACCATTCCCATTGTGCGCCGGCCGCCAGCTTATTGGGCGTGCTCAGGTAAAAGCTGCTGTTGGCAACGGTATTATTGCTTTGCAGGCGCAGGGCGGAATTGACTATCCAACTGGCGGTATTGCCGGTCCATGGAGGATTGGCGGTGAAGTTGCTGTCGCTGAAATTCTCGGTAAACTGGGCGTTGGCCCGGAGTACTGCCAGTTGGGCCAGTATGCAGCATACCGGCAGGATAAGGTTTTTTGCCATAAACAATGTACAGGTTAGGGGTAAGCAGCAGTAATAGCACCAGGTGGGCAGCAAGGTTCCTGCTATACTGTTAT
>JACXTT010009875.1_pt1 | contig 12978 bp, 9 predicted proteins | sample 9270951 | NCBI WGS metagenome assembly JACXTT01 (sample SAMN15532306, study PRJNA645909) | rock metagenome | isolation source: weathered quartz diorite | place: Puerto Rico | collected 2017-06-21 | reverse complement strand
GAAAGCAATGGGGAAGGCAGAAACTGCATCCCGCAACAAAAACGTTTCTGGCGCTGCGGATAGCGGTGAATCGAGAGATGGAGGAACTCGGGCAGTTTCTTTCTCGGACCCCCGCCACAATGAATTCGGGAGCGCGATGGGTTGTGCTGACGTATCACTCGCGCGAAGACCGTTTAGTGAAAGAAGCCCTTAGAGAAGGCGAGCGTCACAGGATGCTGAGGATCTTAACGAAACACGTCGTCCGGCCCACGGAAGAAGAGGAAAGGGCGAACCCGCGGTCTCGCAGCGCGAAACTGCGGTGCGCAGAAAGAGTCTGAGCCATGAGGAAGAAGAAAGCAGTAACGATGAGGGAGTTCCGCACGGTGAAGCGGATTGATAATTCGCGGCTCGTGCGTCACGTAGAGCCGGTGAAGCTGAAGAACTTTTACAAAACAGCGGCAATGGGCGCGGTCATCGCGCTCTGCTGCATGTTTTACATCTTTCAGCACTTTCGTTGCATTGACCTGAGCTTCCAGCTCGAGGAACTGAGGCAGAAGCAGGCGCAGGCTGCGGCTCTGAATTCGGAATTGAAGTTGAACATCGCTACGCTCAGCCGGCCGAGCCGCATTGATCAGATTGCTCGCTTGAAGCTAGGTTTGACGCAGCCACTGCCCGATCAAGTTCGCGAATATGACGTGCCGAGCGGTGCGCAAGTGGCTTCCGCGCGGTATACGCGCAGGAATCGCGCGCAGTAAGCGCCAGCATTCTTCCTTCACGCCGCTCCAGGCGGGAGACCGGGTATGAAAGTCGAGTTTGGCGGGGACAACATCCGGCCTGGAACATAAATGCGGGAAAATCGTGTTCAACTTCGATTGCTAATCATTGCTGGATGCGTGGTCCTCTGGATAGCGGCGGTATTTTGCCGACTTGGTTATCTCCAGCTGATTGAACACGGCGAGTACTTGACGCGTGCGCATCGCCAGCAGCAGCGCACCATTGAAATCACTCCCAAGCGCGGCGCGATTTACGACCGCAACATGCATCCGCTGGCGATGAGCACCGAGGTTGAGTCTGCGTTCGCGATTCCCACAGAGCTCGCCGACAACAAAACGCAAGCGGCGCATCTGCTCTCTGGTGTTCTAAACATCCCCCAGGAAATTCTCGAAAACAAATTCAATTCGGGCAATACGTTCGTTTGGGTTTCGCGCAAGTTGCCGCCGGAGAAATCGGACGCTGTGAAGGCGCTGAACCTCAAGGGCATTTACACGATGAAAGAGAATCAGCGCTTCTATCCGAAGCGCGACCTTGCGGCGCATGTTCTTGGCTTTGTGGATCTCGACGAAAAGGGCCAGGGGGGCATCGAGCACGCGCTTGACAAGCAGATTCGCAGCAAGGGCGAAAAAATTTTGGTAATGGCGGACGCGCGCCAGCGATGGTTTGACGGCGGTCAAGTGCAGCGCGATCAGGGCGCGGACGTTGTCCTGACGATTGACGAAAAGATTCAATACATTGCCGAACGCGAGCTAGCGGCAGGAATTGCGAAGACGCATGCCATCGCCGGCACCATCATCATTCAAAATCCGAACACTGGTGAAATTCTCGCGCTGGCGAACTGGCCGAAATACAATCCCAATTCGCCGAACGAAGTGAGACCTGAATCGCGCATGAACCGCGCGGTCAGTGCGATTTATGAGCCTGGTTCGACATTCAAGCTAATCACGCTTGCAGCGGCGCTCGATCAACACCTCACGCGACCAGATGAAGTGTTCGATTGCGAAAACGGGGCCGTATCCATCGGCGGCCACAAGATTCACGACCACAAAAAATTCGGCATGCTCACCGTGTCGGAGATTCTTGCGCAATCGAGCGACGTTGGTTCCATCAAAATTGCGCTGCGGCTCGGCGCACCGAAATTCTACGAATACATTCGCGCGTTCGGTTTTGGCCAGCAGACCGGCATCGAATTGCCGGGGGAAAGCCGCGGCATGCTCGGCAAACTGGAAAACTGGTCGGGAATTTCCATCGGTGCAATTTCCATGGGGCAGGAAGTGGGCGTCACACCGATTCAACTTGTCACCGCCGTCTCCACAATCGCCAACGGCGGCTATCTGCGCAAGCCGTACATCATTTCGGAAGTTCGCAAAGGGGATCAGGCGGTTGCTCCGGTCGAAGCTGCGCAACCCGAAGCGAAAACAGTGATCCGCCCGGAAACGGCAGCCACCCTTCGCAGAATGATGGAAGGCGTGATCCTGGACGGCACGGGGAAATTTGCCCGCCTCGACGGGTGGACGGCCGCCGGGAAGACCGGCACGGCGCAAAAGATCGACCCCACCACTGGTCGTTATTCGCGGACGCAGTTCTTCGCGTCATTTACAGGATTTGCGCCGATTAATAATCCCGCCGTTACCATTCTGATTTCGCTCGATTCGCCGACCACCTCACACGAAGCCGCGATGACCGCTGCGCCGGTTTTCAAGCGCGTCGCCGAGCAGGTGCTTCCTTATCTTGACGTGCCGCGTGACGTGCCCGTGACGGCGAAGCTGGTTCAAGCTTCCTACAAGCAAGAAATCACGGAAGCGCCGGACACTTCACTCGACGACTTCAATCCCGTTGATTTGAATGCGACACCCGATTCACAAAACTTACAGGCGGCGGCAAAAACAGAGCCGAAGCCGCCCAGCGTGACGGTTGCGCTTGAGGAAGGCGGCGACATTGCCCTTCCGGATTTTCGCGGCAAGACCGTGCGTGAAGTTACCGAGACGTGTTTGCGCCTCGGTCTCAATCCCGTTTTGATTGGCAGCAGCCTTGCTCAAGATCAATCGCCGACGGCCGGAGCAAAAGTTCGTCGTGGGGCAAAAATTACCGTGCGGTTTGATGCAGCGACACCAAACAAAAAATCGGCCGCAAGCCACGCGAGAAACAGGAATTAGAATGAGGATAGAGCTCCAGGAGAAAGAAACCAAACTGGTGAACGAAACGGAGTCGCAGAAAATTGTGGGCGGAAAGACGCAGCTTGTGGCGCGCCGGCTTGACGCTTTGCTGGCCGGATCGGGCGCAACTCTGAGCGAAACGCAAGCTGCCATTACGATTCGCAATGTGGCGTGTGATTCCCGAAAAGTACAATCGCAAGGCCTTTTTTTTGCGCTACAAGGTGCGAAAGAAGACGGCTCGAAATTTGCACGCGATGCTGTTTCTCGCGGCGCAGTCGCGGTCGTCAGTGAAGCGGCTGCCCCTCCTGCTTTGCCACACAGCGTCGCTTGGATTCAAGTTCCTGCCGCGCGCAAAGCTCTCGCCGTCGCCGCAGCGAATTTCTTCGGCCATCCAGCGAACGCCCTGCAACTCGCGGCGGTTACCGGCACAAACGGCAAGACCACGACCACGTCGCTGATCGATTCCATCATCAAAGCTTCCGGCGAGAAGACGGGCCTTTTCGGCACGATCGCCTATCACACGCCGCTCGGCGACTATCCCGCGCCGAACACGACGCCAGAATCCGTCGACTTGCAGCGGTTCTTAGCGGAAATTCGCGACGCGGGTGGCAAATATGCCGTGCTCGAAGCCAGTTCGCACTCGCTCATGATGGACCGCTTGTGGGGTTGTCATTTCCAGGCAGCCGTTTTCACAAACCTCACGCACGAGCACATGGATTTTCACAAAACGTTCGAAGACTATTTCACAGCGAAGCGCCGACTGTTCGAAAGCACTGGCGCTGGCCCGGCGGAAGTCGCCGTGCTCAACGCCGACGACGAATACGGCCAGCGCCTGCGCAACATCGCAAAGTCAAGTGTCACCTACGGCATCGAAGAATCCGCGGATATCAGCACAAAAAAATTCCAGCTCAATTTTTCTGGTCTCGCATTTACCGCGCACACCCCCAACGGCAAACTGCAAATCACCAGCTCGCTTGTTGGCCGCATCAACGTTTACAACATCCTTGCTGCCATTGGCGCAGCGCAAGCTCTCGGGCTTTCGAACGAAACGATTGAGGCAGGAATCAAAAATCTTGCCAGCGTTTCCGGCCGCTTTCAACAAGTCGCACTCGGCCAGCCTTTTCTCGTCATTGTGGATTACGCCCACACGGACGACGCGCTCCAAAATCTCATTCGCACCGCTCGCGAACTCAATCCCAAGGGCCGCATCATCACACTCTTCGGCTGCGGCGGCGGCAAGGACCGCACCAAGCGTCCTGTGATGGGCGAGGTCGCCGGCCGCCTGGGCGATCTCACGATTCTGACCAACGACAATCCGCGCCTCGAAGATCCGCTGAAAATCATCAGTGACGTTGTCGTCGGCCTGCAAAAGAGCAACGGAAAATATTTGATTGAGCCGGATCGCGGTAAAGCCATCAGCATGGCGATTGACGAAGCGCGCGAAGGCGACATTGTGCTCCTCGCCGGAAAAGGCCATGAGGAATATCAAATCATCGGCGAAACGACTTTGCTTTGGGACGATCGCGAAGAGGCACGCAAGGCTCTGCGCGACCGTGGTTACGTAGAAGAGCCTCCAGCGGGGGCCAGCCCGGGCACGGGGATTGGCACCTAGCGCGCTCTGTTCGATACTGGGTAGTGGGCGCCGGGGTTCTGGTAGCTACAGAACAAGCCAGCTGTTAACTTCCGAAAGGGAGGGCCCCTCAATCCGGTGAATCACAGCCGAACCCGTGGCAGTTGGTTTAAGTCGAACTCTTTGAGGCACTTATGCGGTGGACGATTGCACAGGTGGCTGGCGCTCTGGATACCCGGCCGGGGACGGGGCTCGACCCCATGGCCCGGGTGGCCGGCGTCTCGATTGATTCTCGCGCAATTCGTCCTGGAGAGTTGTTCGTCGCCATTCACGGACCGCGTCATGACGGACACACTTTCGTACCAGACGTCCTGGCGGGCGGCGCTCTGGCGGCCGTGGTGGCGCAAGATCGTTTGGCGAGCTACCCCGAAGCCGTGCGCGGCCGTTGCATCGCCGTGGCCGACACCTTCGTCGCGCTCAAGCTGCTTGCCCGCAAAGTTCGCGAGGCATGGGGCGGGAAAATTGCCGGTGTTACGGGCTCCGTCGGCAAGACCACGACAAAAGAGATCCTGGCGGCACTGTTGGGCACGCGGCTCCGCATTTTGAAGTCGGAAGGAAATTTCAATAACGAGTACGGGCTCCCGCTGACGCTGTTCAAGCTGGACGAAACGCACGAAGCCGCAGTGTTGGAAATGGGAATGTCGCGCCGCGGAGAATTGGCGCGGCTCGCGGAAATTGCGCGTCCGGATGTAGGTGTCGTCACGAGAGTCTCGCCAGCGCACCTGGAATTTTTTTCGTCAGTGGACGAAATTGCGCTCGCCAAACGTGAATTGATTGAAGGTTTGAACGGGCGCGAATCAACCGCGGTGTTGAACGCGGATGATCCGCGCGTCACGGCGTTTGGCGCGTTCGCCCCGGGGCGCGTACTGACGTATGGGATCGAGCATCCGGCGTTTTTTAGCGCGGAGGCGATTGAAGACCGCGGCGCGCTCGGCTCTGCATTTGATTATGTGAGTCCGGAAGGGCGAGTGCGCTTGGAATTGGCGTTGCCCGGCCGGCACGTGATTGCCAACGCTCTGGCGTCGCTCGCTGCGGCCAGCGTGTGGGGAATTGGCGCAGCGGAAGCGCAAGCGGTGTTGCGCACGATGCGCGCACCGGCCATGCGCGGCGAACTCTTGCGTTTTTCGAATGGAGCGGCTCTGATCAACGACAGTTACAACTCAAGCCCGGCAGCGCTGCACGCGATGACCGAGCTCCTCGCTGCCACGCCCGGATTCCAGCGCCGCATCCTTGCTGCAGGAGAAATGCGCGAGCTTGGCGCAATGAGCGGCGAACTTCATCGCGAAGCAGGAGCGCTTGCCGCAAAATCCGGAAAAATCCATTGGATCATTGGCGTTGCAGGCGATGCCCAGCAAATTATCGAAGGTGCCGTTGCCGCCGGCTTCAACCGCGCCCGCACAAAGTTCTTCGCTTCGTCCGAAGAAGCTGGCGCGTTCCTTCAACAATTTTTCCAGCCCGGCGATTTGCTGCTCGTCAAGGGATCGCGCGGTGTGAAAATGGAGCGCATCGTGGATGCGCTGCTTGCCGCGCACATCTCGACCGACGCGCACAGCGAGGAGGTTCGGCACTAGGATGCTCTACTACCTCCTCTATCACGTTTTGCAGCGCTACTTCAGCCCGCTCAATGTTTTCCGCTACATCACCGTGCGCACGGTGTATGCAAGCTTGACGGCGATGTTTCTCGCGCTCGTTTTCGGCCCCTGGCTCATCCGCAAGCTGAGGGAACTGCAAATCGGCCAGTACATTCGCGAAGAAGGGCCACAGGAGCACAAGAAAAAAGCCGGCACTCCGACAATGGGCGGTGTGCTGATTGTTCTCTCCACTGCCGTTCCCGTCCTTCTCTGGGCGGATTTGACGAACTCGTTCGTGCTCGTTGCGCTCTTCGCCCTGCTTGCGTTCGCTGCCATCGGCTTCATTGACGACTACGCCAAAGTCTCCAAGCAGCGCAATCTCGGCCTCACCGCCAAGCGCAAATTATCCTTGCAGATTCTCATCAGTCTTATTGTCGGTGCGTCTCTGCTCGTTCTCGCTACTTACAGCGCGTATTCCACGCAGCTCGTTCTTCCATTTTTGAAGCGCATGCATCCGGACCTGGTTATTCACTCGCTTATCCATTCCAAACACTTCTGGCCGTTCGCGTTTCTGCCGTTCCTGATTTTTGTCGCCATTGTTATCACGGGCGCGTCGAACGCCGTCAATCTCACTGACGGTCTTGACGGCCTCGCTATCGGTTGCACTGTCATCGCCGCCGGCGCGTTCACCGTGCTCACTTACGTCAGTAGCAACTATCGCTGGGCGAGCTATCTCGATATCCAATACATCCCGCGGGTCGGGGAACTTACTGTGTTTTGTGGCGCGCTCGTCGGTGCTTCACTTGGCTTTCTTTGGTACAACGCGCATCCCGCCGAAGTTTTCATGGGTGATGTCGGCTCACTTTCGCTGGGCGGCACGCTCGGCGTTATCGCTGTCATCATCAAGCAAGAAGTGCTGCTTTTTTTCGTTGGGGGAGTATTCGTCATCGAGGCGCTCAGCGTGATCTTGCAAGTCGGCTCGTTCAAGCTGCGCGGAAAACGCATATTTCGCATGGCGCCGATTCATCACCATTTCGAATTGCTCGGCTGGAGCGAATCCAAAGTAATCGTGCGTTTTTGGATCGCCGCATTGGTTTTCGCGCTGTTCGCGCTGACCACGCTGAAGCTGCGCTAAAGAGTTCTTTGTAGTGGCGCAGCTTGCTGCGCGGGAAAGATGGGATCTGGACGGCAGAAAAAAATGTTCGAGCTGAGCGGCAAAAAAATATTGGTCATTGGTCTCGCGCGCACGGGCGTTGCGACTTCTCTTTTTTGCGTCAAGCGCGGCGCTACCGTCACCGCTGTAGACAGGCGCTCCGAGTCCGAACTCTCCAACGCCGTTTCAAGACTTCGTGCCGCAAAAATTTCGCTCCAACTCGACGGCTACTCCGAAAAAATTCTCGAAGGTCAGGACCTCATCATTCCCAGCCCGGGCGTTCCGGCTGATTCCGATATTCTGAAAGCCGCACGTGCACACGGCATTGCCATCTGGAGCGAAATCGAACTCGCCGATCGTTTTCTCAATGGTCGCCTCATCGGCATTACCGGTTCCAACGGAAAAACGACCACAACTTCTCTCATCGAACACATTCTGAAAAATTCCGGCTACTCCACGCTTCTCGCGGGCAATATCGGCACGCCGCTGATTGAGGTAGTCGAACGAACGACCGACCAAACTATTACTGTCGCCGAACTCAGCAGTTTCCAACTGGAATGGACCGTGGCTTTTCGGCCGAGCATCGGTGTATTTCTCAATCTCACGCCGGATCATCTTGATCGGCACGGCTCGATGGAAGCCTATGGCGCTGCCAAAGCGCGCATCTTCGAACAACAAACCGCCGCCGATTTTGCCGTGCTTAACGCGGACGATCCTGCCAGCACTCCCTACGCGCCCACAAAGCCCAAGGTTTTTTGGTTTAGCCGCAAGCAACGCGTTGCGCAGGGAGCATTCTTGCGCGGCGAAGAAATCATCTTCCGTCACGACGGCGAAGAAAACATCGTACTAAAGCAATCGGAAATTCCACTTCCCGGCGCCCACAATCTCGAGAACGTTCTCGCCGCTGTCGCAGCCGCGCGTCTAGCCGGCGCACAGCCCAAAGAAATCGCGAAAGCCATTCGCTCGTTTGCCGGTGTCGAACACCGGCTCGAATTTGTCGCTGAACACAACGGCGTCCGCTATTACAACGATTCGAAGGCTACGAACGTGGACGCCACGCTCAAGGCCCTCGACGCTTTTCCCGGACGCATCCTGATTATCCTCGGCGGCAAGGATAAGGGCAGCGACTATACCGTTCTGCAAGCGCCGCTGCGCGAAAAGGCTATCCTCGCGCTGCTCATTGGCGCAGCCGCCGAAAAAATCGAAAAACAAATTCAAGGAAGCATTGCCGTCCAGCGCGCTGGAACGATCGAACGCGCGGTCGAAATCGCATCGCGCAACGCGCGGCCCGGCGATATCGTTCTGCTCGCGCCCGCCTGCGCCAGCTTCGACCAATTCGAAAATTATGAGCATCGCGGCCGTGTGTTCAAACAACTCGTGCACGAGCTGGCCAATCACACGGCGCATTCCGCATCGGGAAAGAGGTGAACAGTGCCGAGACGCAGGGAGAGCGATCGTTGGCTGTTTGGAGTCACACTAGGTTTGTGTTTGCTCGGAGCAGTGATGATTTACAGCGCGTCTGCTGTCACCGCCGAACACGACTACGGTCATTCTTATTACTTCTTGCTCCGCCAATCCGTTTGGCTGATTCTCGGCGTTGCGGGAATGTTCGCGCTCATGCGCATGGACTACCGCAAGCTGCGCGAACCAATTGTCGTTTACAGCGCGCTCTCCCTTGTCGTGTTCATGCTCGTCGGCGCATTTTTCCTCGATAAATCCCACGCCACACACAGGTGGATTCGTTTCGGTCCGGTGGGTATTCAGCCTTCGGAAATGGCCAAGCTCGCCGTGATTCTATATCTCGCGTGGTTCCTGGACCTGAAACGCAAAAGTGCCGCGCATTTGGAATTCACAAAAAAAGATTTTTTGCACAATATTCTTCCGGCCATCGGTCCCATCTTTGTTTGCATCGGTCTGATTCTCCTGCAGCCGGACCTCGGCACGTCGGTTGACATCGTTCTCGTCGCCACTGCAATTCTTTTTGTCGCTGGCCTCTCCTGGAAATGGATCGCCGCGGGCACAGCCGCCGCAATTCCCGCGCTGTTTCTGCTCATCATGAGCGCCTCCTACCGTCAGGCGCGTTTGATGGCTTTTCTTCATCCGGACAGCGATCCGCAGGGCGCAGGTTTTCAACTTTTGCAATCGCTTATCGCCGTCGGCTCCGGCGGATTCACCGGCGTTGGCCTGATGGAAAGCAAACAAAAGCTTTTTTATCTGCCCGAAGCCCACACCGATTTTATTTATGCAGTGATCTGCGAAGAGCTTGGCTTCATTGGCGCGGTCATCGTCATCGCTCTCTTCGCCATTTATGGCTGGCGGGGCTTGCGCGCGGCATTTTCCGCACCGGATAGTTTTGGCCGTCTTCTCGCGCTGGGAATCACTGCAATGGTTCTCTGTCAGGCGCTCATCAATTTTGCCGTTGTGCTCGGCATGGTTCCGACCAAAGGCATTCCGCTGCCATTTGTCAGCTACGGCGGCTCGAGTTTGCTCGTCATGCTTCTGGCCACCGGCGTGCTCCTCAATATCTCGCAGCAAGCCGAAGCGGAATGAGAAACGGGCGCGGCGCGTGAAGCTACTGATTGCAGGCGGAGGCACCGGCGGCCATGTTTTTCCGGCAATCGCAATTGCCCGCGAATGGCTTTCACGCGGAGCGGAAAGAGAAGTCGTGCTCGTAGGAACACAACGCGGAATTGAAATGAAGCTTGTGCCGCAGGCTGGGCTGCCGCTTGAAACGTTGCGCGCTGCCGGACTCAAGGGCAAGGGTGGCCTCACGCTCTTAAAGAATTTCGCCACGCTCTTTCCCGGCATGGCCGACGCTTTCTCAATCGTCCGCAAGCACAAACCAGTCGCTGCATTTGGTGTCGGCGGTTATGCCGCAGGCCCTATGCTTCTCGCCACATGGCTCCGCGGCATTCCCAACGTCATTTTCGAACCTAACGCCGAGCCCGGCTTCACCAACAAAGTTCTTGCGCGGATGTCGCGCCGCATCGCCACCGGCTATCCCATCACCGCCGAGAAATTCGGCAAGAAAGCTGTCCTCACCGGCAATCCCGTTCGCGCTGAATTTTTCGAAACTGCTCCGCGCAAACCGGAAAAACCGTTTCGCTTGCTCATCACCGGCGGTAGCCAGGGCGCGCTTCCCATCAATCGCTGCGTCGTAGACGCCATGGATCGCCTTGCGTCGCGCAAATCCGAACTAAGCGTCGTACACCAGACCGGCGAACGCGACTATAATGCAGTGCGCACCGCCTACGCGCGGCGCGAATTTCGAGCCGAGACCGTTCCTTTTCTTTCGAACATGGCGGAACGGTTCGGCTGGGCCGATGTCATCGTTTGCCGGGCAGGAGCCATCACCGCGGCGGAAATCGCTGCCGCCGGCCGTGCCGCCATCTTCATCCCCTTCGGACGCGCGACGGACAGCCACCAGCTTCGCAACGCGCAGGAAATGGTCAAAGCGCAAGCTGCGCGATTGATCATGGAGCCTGAGCTCACGAGCGAACGTCTCGCCACAGAAATTTTTTCTCTCTTCGACTCGCCCCAGCAGATCGAGCAACTGGCAACAAACGCGCGCAACTTGGGAAAACCCAATGCCGCGCGCGACATCGTGGACCTGATCGAACAAGCCGCAGACCCACAGCTAAAAGGGCGTGCCTCATGATGGTTACATTTCGGAATTTTCAGCGCATTCATCTCGTCGGCATCGGCGGCATCGGCATGAGCGGCATCGCCGAAGTGCTGCTCACGCTTGGCTATTCCGTTTCCGGATCCGACACCAAGCCGTCCACTACCACGGAACGCTTGCAAGATCTCAGCGCCACAATTTTCGAAGGTCACAAGACTTCGAACGTCGAAGGTGCGCACGTTGTCGTCATCTCTTCCGCCATCAAACCGGACAATCCCGAAGTCGTCGAAGCCCACAAGCGCAAAATTCCCGTTATCCCGCGGGCCGAAATGCTCGCCGAATTGATGCGCCTCAAATACGGCATTGCCGTCGCCGGGGCCCACGGCAAAACCACGACAACTTCGATGGTCGCTTCCGTTCTCACCGCCGCGCACCTCGATCCAACGTTTGTCGTCGGCGGAAAGGTCAACCAAGCCGGAACCACCGCCCGCCTCGGCAAAGGCGAATACTTCGTCGTCGAAGCCGACGAAAGCGATCGCAGTTTTCTTTATTACGCGCCCGTCGTCGCCGTCGTCACCACCATTGACCGCGAGCACCTCGATCAATACAGCTCGCTCGAGGAGATTCAGTCCGTGTTCGTCGAATTCGTGAATCGCGTTCCGTTTTACGGCGCCGCCATCATTTGCCTCGACGAGCCCAACGTCCAAGCCATCATCCCGGACATCAAGCGCCCCATCATTACCTACGGCACGAGCACGCAAGCCGACCTCGTCATCAGCGACATCAGCATGGAAGGTCTCGGCAGCCAGTTCCGCCTCACGTACAAAGAAGACGACCTCGGCATGTTCAACCTGATTCACCCACCGGGCATTCACAACGTGCGCAACGCCGCCGCCGCAGCCGCCGTCGCGCTCTATCTCAACGTGCCTTCCGATTTAATCCGCGAAGGCCTCGCTCACTTCACCGGGGTTGGCCGCCGCTTCGACATCAAAGGCGTCGTCGCCGATGTCACCGTCATTGACGACTATGGTCATCATCCCGTCGAAATTCGTGCCACGCTCGAAGCCGCTCGCGGCTGCAAATTCAGCCGCCTGCTCGTTCTCTTTCAGCCGCATCGCTTCACGCGCACACAGCATCTCTGGGATGATTTCACGAAAGCTTTCAATCAAGCCGACATTCTTGTCCTGACCGACATCTACGCCGCCAGCGAAAATCCCATTCCCGGCATCACTAGCGAAGCGCTTGCCGCCGCTATTCGCAAAGCGGGCCATAAAAACGTCCACTATTTCCGCACCATGCAGGATGGCATCGAGTTTCTGCTGAAAAACGCGCGCCCCGGCGACGCCATTCTTACCATCGGCGCCGGAAACATCAGCCGCGCCAGCAACGAGTTCATGGTCTTACTCGGAACGGAGCACCCTACGCACCATGCGTCTTGAGGACTCCAAACTTCTCGCCTCCGTCGCGAAGCTCGGCGTCGAGCATCAGCAGGGCATTTCTATGTCCGAATACACTTCGCTCGGCATCGGCGGCACCACGGATCTGCTCCTCATTCGAAAGCACGAATCCATTCCCGGTCTGCTTCAATTGCTGGATGACAATTCCATCCCGCACAAATTTCTCGGCGGCGGTTCGAATCTCCTTGTTGGCGATGGCGAACTTCCCTGGATCGTTCTCCAGCTCGCGCGCCCCGAACCCGACATCGTCCTCGAAGGAAATTTTGCCCACGTCGACGCGGCAGCCGACCTCGGCCGCACCGTCACCTATTGCGCTAAGCACGACCTTGGCGGCATGGAAGGTCTCATCGGCGTCCCAGGCACCGTCGGCGGCGCGCTTCGCATGAACGCCGGCGCCTACGGCATGCAAATCGGCAGCTACGTCCGCGAAGTCAAGCTCTACCGGGCCGCCGCCCGCAAAATCGAAATCCTCCGGGGCGATCAAATTTCCTTCGAATATCGTCACACTTCTTTTGCACCCGATGATATGATGCTCGCAGTGACACTGGAACTACCCTCCAAGTCGTATCAAGAAATAATTCAAGGAATTCGCATCTGCAACGAAAAGCGTCGCGCTAGTCAGCCGCTCGGGCAAAA
>JACXTT010009874.1_pt1 | contig 12978 bp, 14 predicted proteins | sample 9270951 | NCBI WGS metagenome assembly JACXTT01 (sample SAMN15532306, study PRJNA645909) | rock metagenome | isolation source: weathered quartz diorite | place: Puerto Rico | collected 2017-06-21 | reverse complement strand
TTCGGGTCAAACTGCATGTCGCGCAGACTTTAGGGTTCGGACCGAGGCCATGACAAACGATCATCGATTCTCAGGAAAGGTCGCGCTCGTCACGGGCGGGACGAGCGGCATCGGTCGGGCTACAGCCGAGAGGCTCCTCCGCGAGGGCTCGCAGGTGGCGACGCTCGACCTCCACGCCGGCGGCCCTGAGGGAGCGCTCGCGCTGGGGGCCGACGTCGCCGACTCGGCGCAGGTCGCGGCTGCCGTGAGCCGGACCGAGAGCGAGCTCGGGCCGATCGACGTGCTCGTCTGCAGCGCCGGGATACCCGGGCGATCGCTCAGGACCCTCGAGGTGGACGATGCCGAATGGAAGCGCGTCCTCGCCGTCAACACCGACGGCGTCTTCTTCTGCAACCGCGCCGTTCTCGCCGGCATGGTCGAGCGTGGCTACGGCCGCATCGTCAACCTGGCCTCGATAGCCGGCAAGGAAGGCAACCCGATGGCCGCCGCCTATTCGGCCTCGAAGGCGGCCGTGATCGCGCTGACGAAGGCGATCGCCAAGGATGTCGCCCAGACGGGCGTGCTGGTCAACTGTGTGGCGCCAGCGGTGATCGACACCCCGATTCTGGACGGGATCACCGAGGAGCACGTCGGGTACATGGTCGAACGCATCCCGATGGGTCGGATCGGCACGGCCGACGAGGTGGCGGCACTCGTCTGCTGGCTGGCAAGCGAGGAGTGCTCGTTCTCGACGGGCGCGACGTATGACATCTCGGGCGGCAGGGCCGTCTACTGATGCTCCAGGTTCGGGCGCGGACTCCGCAGGGAGTCGAGCTCGGCACGGTCACAGACGGCACGATCACCTTCGGAGCCCACGTGGTCACACCGGTCGACCCACGCACGCTCGAGCTCCCCGCACCGTACGAGCTGCTCCTCCCGCTCCAGCCCGCGGAGGTCTGGTGCGCAGGCGTTACGTACGAACGCAGCCGGGACGCGCGCATCGAGGAGTCCGGCAGCGACGTGTACGCAAGGGTCTACGACGCCGAGCGGCCGGAGCTCTTCCTCAAGGATGCGGACTGCCGTCGCACCGTCGGGCCTGGCCGACCGATCGGTGTCCGTTCGGATTCGTACTGGAACGTGCCCGAGGCGGAGATCGGCCTCGTTCTCGGCGAAAGAGGCGCGATCGTCGGCTACACGATCGGCAACGACGTCTCCTCACGGGACATCGAGGGGGCGAACCCGCTCTACCTGCCGCAGGCCAAGGTCTTCGCCGGCGCCTGCGCGATCGGCCCCGCCGTGCTCGTGACCGACGATCCCGATCCCGTCTTCGAGCTCGAGCTGCAGATCCTCGACGCCGCCGGCGCGGAGGTGTTTCGCGGCACGACGTCGACCGCGCGGATGAAGCGGGGCTTCACGGAGCTCGCGGGCTGGCTGGTCCGCGACAACCCGGTGCCCGCCGGCAGCGTGCTCCTGACGGGAACGGGGCTCGTCCCGCCGGACGAGTTCACGCTCGAGCCCGGACACGTCGTCGAGATCAGCGTGCCCGGAATCGGCAGACTGCGGAACGAGGTGGTGCTGGCAACCGATCTCCTTGAAGGGGGCACGTCATGACCGAGACGCTCACCGATGCTCCGGCCCGCAACTGGGTCGGGGGCGAATGGCGCGAGAGCGCGTCCGGCGAGACCTACGAAAAGCGGAATCCCTGGCGGCCATCGCTCGTCACGGGCATCTACCCGGCATCCGATGCGGAGGACGCGCGCCACGCCGTCGAGGCGGCGCGCTTGGCGTTTCCTGGCTGGGCGCGGCTCGCCGCGGGCCAGCGGGCGGCCTTCTTCTTCAAGGCGGCCGACGCGCTCGAGGCGCGGGCCGAACGGATCGCTCAGGACATGACGGCCGAGATGGGCAAGCCGCTGCGCGAATCGCGCGGAGAGGCGGCGAGGACGGCCGCGATCCTGCGCTTCTCGGCCGGCGAGGCGTTTCGCACCGTCGGCGACGTGTTCGAGCCCTCTGTCCCGAACCAGCGTCTCTGGACGATCCGCCGCCCGCTCGGCGTCGTCGGGTTGATCACGCCGTGGAACTTCCCGGCCGCGATACCGGTGTGGAAGCTCGCACCGGCGCTGATCTACGGCAACACCGTCGTCCTCAAGCTCGGCTACGAGGCGCCGCGCACGGGGCTCCATCTCGCCGAGTGCTTCGCCGAAGCGGGGTTGCCTGCAGGCGTACTCAACGTGCTCACCGGCGCCGGCTCGAAGGTCGGGGCCGAGTTGGTGCGGCACCCGCATGTCCGCGCGATCTCGTTCACGGGCTCCGTTCCCGTCGGCCGGTCGGTCCGCGACGAGGCGACCGCGCGCAACTGCCGGGTGCAGCTCGAGCTGGGCGGCCACAACCCGCTGATCGTGATGGCGGATGCCGAGCTCGACCGCGCGGTCGAGGGGGCGTACGCGGGTGCGTTCTGGTCGGCCGGGCAGAAGTGCACGGCGACACGGCGCATCTATGTCGAGGAGCCGGTGTACGACGAGTTCCGCACGAAGTTGTTCGAGCGCATCGACGCGGGGATGGTCGGCGATCCGGCCGACCCGGCGACCGAGGTGGGGCCGGTCGTGAACGAGGGCGCGATGGACGACGTCCTCGCGGCGATCGAGCGCGGGCGGTCCGAGGGCGGCACGGTCGTCGCCGGCGGCGGCCGCGCCGACGACGACGGCTACCTGATCGCACCGACCGTCTTCGAGGGCGTCGGTGACGAGGCGTACCTCTCGTGCGAGGAGGTTTTCGGCCCGGTGACCTCGCTCTACCGCTTCGCCACCCTCGACGAGGCGATCGCACGCGCGAACGGTGTCGAGTTCGGCCTCTCGGCGGCGATCTACACGAGGAGTCTGCACTCCGTGCAGCGCTTCACGAGCGAGGTCGAGGCCGGGATCCTGCGGGTGAACTCGCCGACCCCGGGCGCCGACGTGCACGTTCCCTTCGGCGGCATCAAGGGTTCCGGCTGGGGTCCACACGAGCAGGGACGCGCCGCGATCGAGTTCTACACCGAGCTCGTCACCGTCTACCAGGACGCGCCGCTCTCCTGATGCACGAGCGGTGGCTCGTGACCGGCGCCCTCGGGTGCGTCGGCGCCTGGACGATCAAGACGCTCCTCGACGACGGCGAGGAGGTTGTCGGCTTCGACCTCGGTGAAGACGCCCGCAGGCTGGCGCTGATCATGCCGGCGGATCAGCAGGCCCGGTTGACGCTCGAGCGGGGCGACATCACCGACCTCGCGGCGGTCGAGCGTGTGCTCGACGAGCACGAGATCACGCGCGTCGTCCACCTGGCGGCGCTCCAGGTCCCGTTCTGCCGCGCCGACCCGGTCGCGGGCGCGCAGGTGAACGTGGTCGGCACCGTCAACGTGTTCGAGGCCGTCAAGCGCCGACGGGAGCGGATCCCCGGCGTGGCGTGGGCGAGCTCCACCGCCGTGTACTCGCTCGACGACCCCTCCCCTGCGCCGGAGAACGGTGGTCGCAACCCGGCCACACACTACGGCGTCTACAAGCTCGCCAACGAGGGCACCGCAAGCATCTACTGGGCCGACGAGGGCGTTGCCTCGATCGGCCTCCGGCCGTACGTCGTCTACGGCCCCGGTCGTGACCAGGGGATGACGTCGACGCCGACGCAGGCGATGGCGGCGGCCGCCCACGGTGAGGGCTTCGAGATCACGTACGGCGGGACGGCGCAGTACGACTATGCGCCCGACGTCGCGCGGGCGTTCGTGCTCGCCGGATCGCGCGTCGCCGAGGGAGCCGCGGTCTACAACTTCCCCGGCGTCGCCGCTCCGATGTCCGAGGTCGTCGCCGCCATCGAAGCCGCCGCGCCCGAGGCCGCGGGACGGATCGCGTGGGTCGACAAGCCGCTGCCTTTTCCGGAGCGGCTCGAGTCGGGCGGGCTCGAGCGTGCGGTCGGGCCCCTCCCCCACACCTCGCTGCTCGAAGGCGTCCGCCGGACGGTGGAGCTGTTGCGCCGAACGTAGGCGCACAGCGGCGCGAGTTGTCGGGCGAGAGCGCGGCCGAGTAGCTGCGCGCGCCCGCGACTACTCGGCCCGTTGAAGCCTGCGCGTACTCGTGTCGCCTAGGTGATCGTGAAGCCGCCGATGTCGCCCCACTGGACATGGTGGTCGACAGTGTCTTTGAAGACGTAGTGGCCCGGCTTGAGGAAGGTGACCCGCAGGGTCGCTGACTCGCCCTTCTTCAGCACCGAAGATCACGACGCCCCGCGTTGCGCTTTTCGCGCTGGGGTGGTAACTGGAGTTAAAGGTTGTGACCTTGATAGTCGTCGTCACCAGGGCGGCTTTGCGATTTGCATCTGCCGACGCCGGCCGGAGGGCGGCCTGGGCGGGAATCGCGAGAGCTGCGACCGCAGCGAACGGCATCGCTGCAACACCCAGGGCTGTCTGGGTCACGATCGGCAATACCTCATGCGACACGATCGGCGCCTAGGACCTCGGGCGAGAGCACGCTCGGGCAGGCGACCGCTTTCGTACTGCTGCCTACTCTTCGTAGAAGCCGGTCAACCTGGCGATTCGCCCGTCGGGAGCGAACTCGACGAAGTCGACCCCGGTGAATGACTCCCCCGAGCTGAGAGTCGCATTCCAGCGGAACCAGGCGCGGTCGCCGAGAACGTCAGGCGAGCTGCTGACGATTGACATCCCCGGGTACAGCTCGAGCTGTGCGTCGATCGTCCGGTGATGAGAGTATTGCCGCGGCTTGCCGTACGCAGAACTTGACGGTTTGAGGCTGTATTACGAGCAGGAAGGCAGCGGCGCTCCAGAGCTGCTCTTGGTTCACGGTTGGTGCTGCGACCACACGGCGTTCCGGCCGCAGATCGACCATTTCGCGCAGACGCACACTGTGACCGCACTCGACCTGCGCGGCTGCGGCCGAAGCGACCGTCCGCCGGACGGTTACGGTGTCCCTGACCTCGCCGATGACCTTGCTCGGTTCTGCGCGGCGATCGGGGTCGCGAACCCGGTCGTGGTCGGCCACAGCCTCGGCGGGATGATCGGCGTGGAGTTCGCCGCTCAGCACCCTTCGCTGCCGAAGGCGCTCGTGCTTGTCGATCCGGGACCGATCGATCCGCTCCCCGAGACGATCGAGTTCTTCAGCTCGTTCGCGGAGAAGCTTGCGGCTCCCGACGGTGACGAGCTCCGACGAGCGTACGTGCAGGACATGGGAGCACGAGACGAGGAACTCGCGCGTTGGATCGCCGAGCTGATGTGCGCCGTCCCACTGCCGATCGCGACCGAAGTGATCCGAGGCGTGGCCGCCTGGGACGGCGTCGGCGCGTTCGCGCTTTGCACCGTTCCGACGCTGCTGCTCCGCGCGACCCTGGACGATGACCTCGAGGAGCTCCGGCTACGTGCAATCAAGCCCGACCTCGAGGTCGGCATCACGGTCGGAGCCGGACACTTCCATCAGCTCGAGGTGCCCGACCAGATCAACCCGATGATCGAGCGCTTCCTCGAGATCGCTCTGTGCCCTGCGTGACCGTGATGGTCGGGTCGCGCTCCGGCCCAGGAGGGCACTACCCGGTGTCGGAGCCTGCGGCGCGTTACGGCGTTAGCGTGGCGCAGGAGACCTCTGACTGGAGGCAGGCGTACGCGACGGTCGAGCGGTTCCGCCGGGAGCGGCCGCCGAACTGGGCCCGCCTGCCCTGGGCGTCGTAGGCAGCCTCGATCCGTCTAACCTCGAGGAGACGGAACGGATCCTCGCGCTGTCGCGGCTCGCCAACGCCGGTGCTGCCGGCTGGTCTGCAGGCAGCGTCTTCACGGGGCCGCTGGAGATCCTCGTCCAGCCCGAAGACGCAGAGCGTGCGCACGAGCTACTGGCAGAGCCCACACCCGCGTGAGCCAGCCAGCGGGGCGCCGCGGCTACGATCGACGATCGGAAACGACTCCGCCCTCGGAGGTGAACACGTATGAGCGAAAACCCGACGTGGCAGTCAGCGCACCTCGACGACATCGAGCGGCGCGGCCGAGACATCCCGGTCCGTGAGCACCTCGGGATCCACGCCTTCGGCGTGAATGCCTTCACGCCTGGCGAGGACGGGACGCTGATAGGCGAGCACGACGAGGCGGGGTCGGGTCAGGAGGAGCTGTACATCGTGCTCGACGGGAGGGCGACGTTCGAGATCGACGGCGAGACGATCGACGCGGCGCCAGGAACGTTCGTGTTCGTCGCGCCGGAGTCGGTGCGGAAGGCAACCGGCGAGGGAACCGTCCTCGCGATCGGCGCCACACCCGGTCAGGCGTACCAGGGGGTCGACTGGGGTGACGCGTGGCCGTTTCACCGAGAGTCGATGATCGCCTACGGCGAGCAGCGGTACGCGGACGCAGTTGCAGCCGTCCGCGACGCCCTCGAACACGTGCCGGACCACGCGGGCCTGCACTACAACTACGCGTGCTTCGCGGCGCTCGCGGGCGACACCGGCGACGAGACGTTCGCCCACCTTCGACGCTCGGTCGAGCTGCTGCCGCGGTTCCGCGAGGACGCGCGCAGGGACGGCGACTTCGCGGCCGTCCGCGACGACCCGCGTTTCGAGGCGGCTCTTCGCTGACGGGTACGCTGGATCCGATGCCGCGCTCGCGCCTCGCCGTCGTCCGTTGGAGCGTGCCACTCGCGATCTGCATCCTGGTCGCAGTCTTCGCCGGTATGTCGTGGGCCGGCGCCACGCGTGCACCCTGCTTGACGTCGCGGCTCGTCGTCTGGCTGAACACCGAATCGGGTGGCGCGGCGGCCGGAAGCACGTACTACAAGCTCGAGTTCACGAACCTGTCAGGAAGGCCCTGCACGCTTCGCGGCTACCCGGGGGTCTCCGCGGTCGACCTCCGTGGCCGGCAGATCGGCAGCGCTGCGGGCCGGAATCCGTCGAGCCCGACAAGAACGATCACGTTGGCGAAGAGTGGCAGCGCCGTCGCGGTGCTGCGGATTGCCGACGCGTTCAACTATCCCGCCGCGGCGTGCCGTCGGACCACCGCGGCCGGTCTCCGCGTCTACCCGCCGAATCAGACCACGGCGAGAACGGTGCCGTTTCCCTTTGTCGCCTGCGCGCGGACGGGGCCGATCTATCTCAGCATCGGCCCCGTCCAGCACTCTTAGAGGTTCTCAGCGGCCCAAGGGAGCTCCTCCCAGTGCTCGGGACGCCGGACCTGCCATTGCCCCCGGCGCTCCGGTTCGGTCGTGTCGACTGCAGACCCCGCGTCATAGCGGAGGGCGACCTCCGAGCGGGGGTACACCCGCTCGAGATCGTCGCGCCGGTTCCCGGTGGCGAGAATCACGCAAGGCCCCGCTTCCGATGCGATGAACGTGTGCCGCGTCATCGGCGGGCAATGGACGAAGTCCCATGTTCTGAGCTGCCGCTCCTGGTCTTCGATGATCAGGACGCAATCGCCCATCAGGATCAGGAAGTCCTCCTGGACCGACTCAGCGTGGTACAGACCTGCATGTCCAGGCGGCACGACGCGGATCGTGAATCCCGCGTGTGGCTTCACATACTCCGTCAGGTCGGACCGGCCGCGCAGCACGAACTCGTCCGACTCGAAGATGCAGACGCCGCCGTACCACTCGTTGGTGACCCACGCAGCGTCGGCCGTGTTGACGACGAACCATCCCGGCGTCACCGGTGCCAGCCCCGAAGCGACGCGCTCCAACCGTGCTTCATTCACCATCACTGTTCTCCTCACGAGTTGACCGATGAACGTACGACGCCCAACAGAGGCGTCTGCACGCGTTCTTCCACCTCATCCACTCGGCGCCCACGAGAGCACCGGGATCGATCAACTACGCCGGAGTCGCCACGGACGCGAGTCTAGCGCGCCGTTTTCCGTTCATCGCCTGCGCGCGGACCTGACATCCTCCGGGGTCGTGGTGTCCGAGGCTCAGCTTGTCTCGACGGAGCGTGGCCTTGTCCCGAAAGGCGACGGCTGGTTCGTGCTCAACTCGCGCGAGACCCAGTGGTGGGAGCGCAAGGGTCGCGGCGTGCTCTGCGAGTTCGAGGGAGCGGGCTTCGAGGGAGCGACGGACTTCGCCCAGCTCGGCATCAACCTGACGCTCCTCGGCCCCTGCGAGCCGATGGCGATGTACCACTGGGAAGCCGATCAGGAGGATTTCCTCGTGCTTGCAGGCGAGGCTCTTCTGATCGTGGAGGGTCAGGAACGGCCACTTCGGCAGTGGGACTTCGTGCACTGCCCTCCGGGCACGAGCCATACGATCGTCGGCGCCGGCACAGGTCCGTGTCTCGTCCTCGCCGTCGGCGCTCGCGATCGCTCCACGGGCCCCGACTGGGGCGCGTACACCGTGGACGAGGCCGCGTTGCGCCACGCCGCCGGAGTCGAGCGCGAGACGAGCGAGCCGGCCGAGGCGTATGCCCGGTTCGAGCGGAGCGAGCTAACCCGGTACCGCGACGGGTGGCTCCCCGGCGACGAGCCCTAGACCCTACTCGGGCAGTGCCTCGCCGGAGCCGCCCAGCTCCGCCGGGAAGTCCTTCAGCTTCGGCAGCCCGTCCTTGATCGGCAGCACCGTCGACTCGTAGTTCACGTGTATCCCGGGCTCGAACGGAAACGACGGGATCGTCGCCGCGTAGACGTCCACGATGCCCCATTCGGGATGCCGCGTCAGAAGATGGCCGCCGCAGGCCTTGCACCACTGGCGGTAGCTGCGCGGATTCATGTTGAACTCGCCGATCTGGTCTTCGCCCGCCGTCACCTGCACCGCCTCCGGCGGCCAGAGCGTGAATGCGTTGACGGGGCCGGCCGACCAGCTCCTGCACGCAGCGCAATGGCAGTAGCCTGCGCCGACCGGATCGCCGGTGACGACGATCTTGACGGCGCCGCAATAGCACTGTCCTTCGAACGTCTTCTCGTCCGCGCTCATCTTCGCCTCCGGTCGTCGTTGGGCGGATGCACCGCGCGGAGTCTACGGTGGGGATCGACGGCGGTTCAGCCGAGGACAGCGGCGGACACGCGCCGCTGGAAGTCGGCGATCAGCTTCTCGCTCTCCCCCATCAGGCGGCCCTGCGGTACGCGGCCCGAGTCGAGCCCGCGCTGCACCGAGAGCACGAGCGCGACGTCTTCCTCGGCCACTTGCGTGTCCCACGCGAGCACCTCGTTGATCCGCTCCTCGCTCTCGGCGGGATCGAAGAAATAATCGGTCACCTCGACGGTCGCCCGCGGCCCTACCGGAAGCCAGCGCTCGATCGACAGGTTCTGCGGACCGGGCGCGATGTTGATCGTCGTGTTCGGGAAGACGAAGTGGTACTGCGACTGGCGCACCTCGCCGTTCGGGTCATAGGGCACGGTGCCGCGGCCGTCGAGCGCCGACTGCCGGATCGGCCCCAGCTGGCTGGACGACATCGGACCGATGCTCAACCGATACGAATCCGGGTCGACGTCGATCACCTTGCTGAAACCGGGGTGCGCGACGGGGCAGTGGTAGCACTCGAGGTAGTTCTCCAGCGCCACCTTCCAGTTCACCTCCTGGCGCCATTCGTGGTGCGAGTGGAAGCGGATCCGCCCGACGTCGACACCGCTCGCCGCGACGAGCTCGGGCACGGGGCCGAGCGCTTCTGCGAGCGCCTCCGCCTCCGGATCGGGATTGACGAACACGAACGGGCCCCACGTGTCCACGGCCACGGGCAGCAGCGAGAACGACGACGGATCGAAACCGGGCTCGCGCTCGGAGCGCGGCGCCTTGCGGAGCGTGCCGTCGAGGCCGTACGTCCAGGCGTGATACGGGCACTGCAGCGTCTCGCGGCAGCCCTGCCCGTCGACCACTGCATGCCCACGATGGCGGCAGACATTGACGAATCCGCGCAGCACCCCGTCCTTGCCGCGCACGATCGCAACCGGGATCTGTCCGGCGATCGACGAGAAGAAGCTTCCCGGCTCCGCGACCTGATCCGTCCAGCCGGCGTACTGCCACGCAGACGCGAAGATGCGCTCGTGCTCCCGCTCCAGCACCGCGGTGTCGGAGTACCAGGCCGCCGGAAGCGTCCAGCCCTCCTCGAGCGGATGCTCGATCTCGGGAAGTGCGTGAAAAACGGTGCTCATTGGGGGATTTGCATCCTGACTGTCCGGTCAGTCAGGATACCCGAGACCCCCATTTGGGTCAAGATAGCCCTGTGAGCGCGTCGTCTCCAATCCAAACCGACCGCGTCGTCGCGATCCTCGAGGCGGCTTGTCGCGTCGTCGTCCGGGAGGGCGCGCACGGCCTGCGCATGGCGAGTGTGGCCGAGGAGGCCGGCGTCTCGAAGGCGCTCGTCCACTACTACTTCTCGACGCGCCGGGAGCTGTTACGGAGCGCCTTCGCGTTTTCCGAGAGCCGGCTCGACCAGCTCGTGGAGGAGGAGATTGCCGGTCTCGCGACCGGAGCGGAGCGACTGGAGCGTGCGCTCCTCGTCAGCATCGACGCCGACACGCCGATCTCCGAGCAGCGCGCGCTCTGGAACGAGGTCTGGTCGAGTCTGCGGTTCGACGACGAGCTGCGACCTCTCGTCGAGCGCTGGTATCGCACGTGGCTCGACCGGCTGGTGAGACTCCTCGAGCAAGGCTGTGCCGACGGGAGCGTGCCGACCTCGGTCGACGCCGCAGCGGCCGGAGCACGCCTCGCCGCGGCGGCGGATGGCGTCGACTCGATGCTGTATCTGGGACTGCTCGATCGCGACGGCGCCCGCGAGCTGCTGCTCGGCTGCGTCGTCCGCGAGCTCGCAGCGTGACCGACGTCGTCGTGCTGGGCGCCGGCCTGGCCGGCCTCGTCGCCGCGCGCGACCTTGCGGCGGCAGGCACCGACGTCACCGTCGTCGAAGCGCGCGACCGCGTCGGCGGACGGGTTGAGCAGATCCGGTTCGACGACGGCCGCCCGGTGCAGCTCGGCGGCGAGGTGGTGGGCTCGTTCCACACCGCGTACCTCGCTCTCGTCGATGAGCTCGGCCTTTCGCTCGAGCCGAGCTACATCGCCGTCGCCGGGGACACGACCTACGACCTCCTCGAGGGCGTCCAGCGGGCGCCCGTCTGGCCGTTCCCGACCGCTGTAGACCGCGGCGATTACGAGCGCATCGAGGGGCTCTACGGCCGGCTGGTGGCGACCGTCGACCCCGACGACCCCTGGTCGCATCCCGACGCAGCGACCCTCGACGAAACATCGATCGGCAGCTGGCTGCGCTCGGTCGATGCCCGTCCGACCGTGATCAGAGCCCTCGAGACCGGTGCGCTTTCGCTCGCCGACGGATCGATCGAACGATCGTCGCTGCTCGCCGAATTGCGGAAGTCGGCCGCCGCACGCGAGGAGGGTTTCTACTCGTACGACCGCTGGGAGTCTATGCAGGTGGCGGAGGGAAGCGCCGAGGTGGCGGAGCGCATCGCCGCCGGTCTGGAAGGGCGGATCCGGCTCTCGGCCATCGTGACGTCCGTGAGCATCGCGCGCTCGGGTTGCACCGTCGGCCTGGCCGACGGCGAGACACTCACGCCCGATGCGGTCGTCTCGGCGCTGCCGGTGGGCGTCCTCGCCACACTGCCGATCGATGGAGTCGACCCCGACCGGCTCGCGTCGCTGCGCGCACAGCGGATGGCGCTCGCCGCCAAGGTCGTGGCGGTCTATCCGCGCTCGATCTGGGAGGACGCAGGCGCCAACGGCCTGGCGGAGGGCGAGCACGTACTCGGGTCGACGTGGCCGCAGCGCGAGGGCGTGTTGTCCGCGCTCGTGCCACCCGAGCGGCTCGCGCACCTCCTCGCCACCGCGGAGACCGATCGAAAGGGCCTCGTGCACGACGAGCTCGAGCGGATGTACGGGCCGACCGCGCGCGACACGACCGCGGTGCTCATCCGCCTCTGGGCGACCGATCCCTTCACTCGCGGCTACGTCACGCACTGGTGGCCCGGCGATGTCATGCGGGTCGGGCCCCTGCACGGCACGCACGCGCCGCCGTTCTACGTCTGCGGCTCCGACCAGTGGGTGGCGGGTTACATGGAGGGAGCCGTCCGCACCGGCAAGGCGGCCGCTGCGGCTGCACTCGGGTTTGCGGTTACGACGGCGCCGGCTCGTCGCTCTTAGACGGGGCCAGAATGCGCAGCGCCTCGGCGGGCAGGTGCAGCGTCACCGCCGCGCCCTCCTCGCGCTCGGTGACCGAGCCGTCGTTCGCGACCATCGTCTTGAGCAGCTCACCGCCGACGATGCGCACGTGCAGCTCGAACGCGTTGCCCAGGAACACCGAGCGCTCGACGAGGCCCGGCACCCGGTTGTCTCCCGCCGCCCCGTGCGCCTCGACCACGATCCGCTCCGGGCGGATCATCGCCTTCACCTGGCCACGTGCGCCAGTCGCTCCCTGCGTCGCCCGCAATATCCGCTCGCCCATGCGCAACGCACACCCGCTGTTGCCGTCCGCGGTCGCCTCGCCGGAGAGCAGATTGGAGACGCCGAGGAAGTCAGCGACGAACACCGTCTGCGGCTCCTCGTAGACCTCGCGCGGCGACCCTGCCTGCTCGACGCGGCCGCCGTTCATGACGGCGACCCGGTCGCTCATCGTCAGGGCTTCCTCCTGGTCGTGCGTGACGAAGACGAAGGTGATGCCGAGCTCGGCCTGGAGCGCCTTCAGCTCCACCTGGAGGTTCTTGCGCAGGCGCGCGTCGAGGGCGCCGAGCGGCTCGTCGAGCAAAAGAACCCTTGGCCGCAGCACGAGTGCACGCGCCAGCGCGACCCGCTGCTGCTGCCCGCCCGAGAGCTGGCTGGATTTGCGCCGCTCGAAGCCGGTCAGCTGCACGAGCTCGAGCGCCTCCGCGACGCGGCGCCCGGCCTCGTCCTTCGTGCAGCGCTGGTACTTGAGCCCGAACGCGACATTCTTCGCCACGTCCAGGTGAGGGAAGAGCGCGTAGCTCTGGAAGACGGTGTTGACGTTCCGCTTGTGCGGCGGCGTCTGCGCGACGTCGGTGCCGTCGAGCACGATCCGGCCGCTGCTCGGGCGCTCGAACCCGGCGAT
>JACXTT010009873.1_pt1 | contig 12980 bp, 16 predicted proteins | sample 9270951 | NCBI WGS metagenome assembly JACXTT01 (sample SAMN15532306, study PRJNA645909) | rock metagenome | isolation source: weathered quartz diorite | place: Puerto Rico | collected 2017-06-21 | reverse complement strand
CGCGCGGTCCGCGAGCGCGCGCTCGCGATGGTGGATCCCCGACCGCCGCGAGAGAGCCTGTCGCCCGATGCGCCCCTCGTCGTCATGGGCCACCAGCCCGTCTTCTTTCATCCCGGCGTCTGGGCGAAGTTTTTTCTCCTCACCGACCTGCACGAGCGCTTCGGCGCCCAGGGGCTCTACCTGAACACGGATCACGACGCGTCATGGCCGCTCGCCGCCGAAGTGCCGGCGGCGGGTGCCGGGCTGACCCGGCGGTCAGCGACGCTGCTCGACCTTCCCGACGACGTCCCGCTGGAGGCCGCACCGCTTCCGTCCGAGGGGGCGTGGGACGCATTCTGTGCCGGGGTGCGAAGTCACCTCGGCACGCTCGCGGCGCGGGGCATCGGCGAGCGCTTCGAACAGTTCGTCGCGCTCGCGACCCAGGCGCACGCCGGCGCGGCAACCCTCGTCGAGTTTCTCTCGGGCGCCCGTCGTGCCTACGAGGCGCAGTCGAGTCCGCCCGGTTATCTCGAGCTCACCGTGTCGAGTCTCTCGGATACGCGCGAGTTCGGCGCGTTCGCGCTGCACCTGATGCAAGATCCCGCTGGCTTCCGCGCCCGGTACAACGCCCGCCTGGACGAATACCGGCGCGTCCCCCGCCTGCGCTCCGCCGCGCACCCCTTCCCCAATCTCGAGGCAGTGGACGGCTTCCAGGAAGCCCCGTTCTGGACGCTGCACGAGGGGCGTCGCGCCCGGCTGTTTGTGCAGCGGGCCGGCGACCGGCTGCGTCTCCGGTGGCTCGACGCGGCACCGGTCGACCTTCCGGTCGGCCCGACGGGACTGGAGGCGCTGCGGGCCTCCGGCCTGCGCCTCCGTCCCAAGGCGCTTACCCTCACGATGTTCGCGCGGCTCTGTCTTGGGGACGTCTTTCTGCACGGGGTGGGCGGGGGGCGGTACGATCGCGTCACCGACGTGGTGGTCACCGACGTCTTCGGCTGCGCCCCGCCGCCGTACGCCGTCGCCACCGCAACCCTCGCGCTCCCGCTGGCGGGCGATGGGGGTCCGGCCGCGGACCGGCGGATGCTCGAGCGCCGGGCCATGGACCTGCGGCACAATCCGGAACGATACCTTCCCGCGCCGTCTGAGGCCGAGCGCCGGCTGGTCGACGAGAAGTGGTCGTTGATCAAGGAGATCGAGCAGATGCGCCCGGGCCCCGAGCGGCGTGCGGCGACGCATCGCATCCGCGAGGTCAACACCCAACTCGCGGCAGGGCTCTCCGGCGAGATCCGGCAGGTCGAGGTCAGGCTGGCGGCGCTCGACGGATCCTCCGCCGCGCTGGACGCGGCGTCGTACCGCGGCTACGCGTACTTTCTGTTCGACCCTGCCGCTGTCCGCACCCTCGCCGCCGCCGCGCTTCAGCCGGCCTGACGTGGCGGTGGCCACGGTCGCCATTTCCGCCGACGAACTCTGGTATAGCTACGGCCGGCATCGGGTGCTCCGCGGCGTCGACCTTGCCGTAGCCGCCGGGCGCGGCCTCGCGATCTTGGGGCCGAACGGCTCGGGCAAGTCCACCCTGCTGCGGGTCCTCGCCGCACTGTCGCGCGCCCGCGCCGGACGTCTTCGCGTGCACGGAAGAGATCCCTACGTCGATCCGAGCGTTCGGGGTTGGATCGGATTCGTCGGTCACGAGCCGATGTTGTATCGCGGGCTCAGCGTGACCGAGAATCTCCACCTCCTCGCCGCGCTGTATGAGTTGTCCGACGGCCCGGAGCGGGCGGTGCGCCTGTGCCAGCTGCTCCGGATCGACCGCCCGGGCGCCCTCGTCCGCACCCTGTCCCGCGGCATGCAGCAGCGAGCCGCGCTGGCCCGCGCACTGCTACACCGGCCCAAGGTCCTGCTGCTGGACGAGCCGTTCACCGGCCTCGACCCGGACGGCGCGGACGACCTCTGCCGGATCCTGGACGAGTTCCGCCGGGAAGGCGGCGCGGTCGTCGTGACCGCGCACAGCGAGGCCGAAGCGCTCCGGGTCGCCGATGAGGCCGCGGTGCTCGCGGCCGGCCGCCTGACGGTGCCGCGTGCGCTCCGGGACGTGACCGCGGAAGCCCTTCGCGCGTGGTACACGGAGGTCGCGGGAGGGATCGCGCGGTGAGCGGCACGCCGCCGGCGCGGGAGCCGGCTCGATGAGGGCGCTTGCGGCGTTGATCTGGAAAGACCTCGTCATCGAGGCGCGCACGCGTGAGCTCGTGACGTCGATGAGCCTCGTCGCGTTCCTCGCGCTCGTGATCCTCAATCTGGGGCTAGCGGGGCCGGCGCGACTTGCGCCCGCCGCGGCGCCCGCCGTGGTGTGGGTCACGGTGTCGTTCGCCGCGACCCTCGGGCTGGCGCGCGCGCACACCCTGGAGCAAGAGGGGCACGCCCTGGAGGGGCTGCTCGCCACCCCGGTGAGCCGGAGCGTCCTCTATCTGGGGAAGTGCGCCGCCAATTTCATGGTCGTGCTCGTGTTGCAACTGGTCGTGGTCGCGGCGACGGCGGTGCTGGGGCCCGGAGGATTCGCCGGTCGCGTATCCTGGTTGGCGCTGCCGCTCGCGCTGGGGGCCGCCGGCTTCAGCGCGATCGGGACGTTGTTGGGAGCGATGACGGCCGCCACGCGGCTGCGCGAAGTGCTCCTGCCGATCCTGCTCCTGCCCGTCGCGCTGCCCGTCGTCGTCCTGTCGCTCGCCGGCATGGCCGCCGTTCTGGACGGCGGAGGGTTGTCCGAACTTTTCCGTTCGTTGAAACTGCTGGCCGCGGTTGATATCATTTTCTTGATGCTTGGAATCTGGTTGTTCCCGTACGTCGTGGAGGAGTAGGTGACGCGCGCGGGCGCCCTCCTGCTCGGGGCGGGAACCTTCATCGCGATGCTCGCGGCGCTGTACGGCGCGTTCGTGTTCGCCCCCACCGAGCAGGTGATGGGACACGTCCAGCGCATCTTCTACGTCCATCTCCCCCTGGCCTGGGTGGGCTTCGTCGCCTTCGGCCACGCGTGCTGGGCAGGGATCCAATACCTCAGGACCTCCCGGCGGGAATGGGATGAGGCGGGCGCGGCCGCCGCGGAGATCGGGGTGCTCTTTAGCACGCTGGTGATCATCACGGGGTCGTTATGGGCGCGGCCGGTGTGGGGCACGTGGTGGACCTGGGACCCGCAGTTGGTGACGTACCTCATCCTCTGGCTCATCTACGTCGGGTACCTCATGCTGCGGAGCGCGGCCGGCGATGATCCCCGCCGCGCACGGTTCGCCGCCGTCTTCGCGATCGTCGGGTTCGTGGACGTGCCGCTCGTGTGGTTCTCGGCGCGGTACCTTCGGGCGCTGTCGCCCGTCATCTTCACTTCGCGCGGCACCGGACTGACGCACTCGATGGAATGGGCGCTCGCGGCCGGGCTGGTGGCGTGGAGTCTTCTGTACTGGATCCTGTTCCGCACACGGCTGCGGCTGGGGTTGCTCGAAGGCGAGGCGGCCGCCCTGGCGGACGAACGCGGGTCTCGCTGATGGTCTATCTGTTCGCAGCGTTTGCCGCTGTCTGGATCGGACTCTTCCTTTATCTGTACCTCCTCGCTCGGCGCAGCGACGCCCTGGCGCGCGAGGTCGCGATACTGCGAGAACAGTCGCAGGAGGTTCCGCGCTCCGCGTCGCCCGCTCCGGCCCACGCCGGCCGGCCGCGTGCGGAATCCTCATGACACGCCGCCAGAAACCAGTGATCTTCGCCGTGGGCGTCGCCGTCTTCGTCTTGGCGCTCGCGTACCTCGTGTACGGCGGGATTCAGCAGGGGGCCGCGTATTGGGTGACCGTGGGTGAGTTGCGCCAGCGCACGGGTGCCGAGGCCGCCGCCAGGGTCAGGCTCGGGGGGACCGTGGCGCCCGGGTCGGTGGTGTGGGACGCCTCACACCAGCATCTTCGGTTCGTGGTGACGGACGGCGCGGCGTCCCTTCCGGTCCGCTATGCCGGCGTCGTGCCGGACATCTTCGCCGAGAACCGGCAGGTCGTGGTGGAGGGCGCGCTCGCGCCGGACGGCGCGTTTGCCGCCACCACGCTCCTGGCGAAGTGTCCGACCAAGTATAACCCCGCCGACCCGCAGGCCTCGCGGTAACCGCATGGCGGATCTCGGCCGGTTCAGCCTGTTCGGGGCGCTCGTCCTCGCCTGCTACGCGCTGATCGCGGCGGTCCTGGGCGCGCGGTTCCGCCGGCCGGACCTCGTGGCGAGCGCGCGGCGCGCGGTCTCGATGGTCGCGCTGCTTGAGGGGCTCGCGGCCTGTGTGCTCATGAGCGCGCTCTTCCGCCGCGACTACGCCTTCGCTTACGTGGCGGCCCACGTCAGAGACGCGCAGGCGGGATGGTACAACCTCACCTCGTTCTGGGGAGGCATGGAAGGATCGCTCCTCTTGTGGGCGCTGATCCTGTCCGGCTACTCGCTGGCGGCGCTGCGGAGCGTCTCCCAGGAACGCCCGCGCCTCGTCCCGGGCGTGGTCGCGGTCTGCAGCGCGGTCTCGATGTTCTTCCTGCTCATGGTGACAACGGTGGCCTCCCCCTTTGAGACGCTTCCGTTTCCCCCCGCCGATGGACGAGGGATGAACCCGCTGTTGCTCAACCCCTGGATGGCGATCCATCCGCCGACCCTCTACCTCGGCTTCGTGGGCATGACCGCGCCGTTTGCGGTCGTGATGGCCGCCCTCGTGGACGGCGCGGTCGAGGACGGCGGCGTGCTGCTCGCGCGGCGCTGGATGTTGTGGGCGTGGTACTGCCTCAGCATGGGGCTCGTGTTCGGAGCGAAGTGGTCCTACGTGGTGCTCGGGTGGGGAGGGTACTGGGCCTGGGACCCGGTCGAGAATGCGGCGTTCATGCCGTGGCTGGTCTCCACGGCATTCCTGCACTCGGTCATGGTGCAGGAACGCCGTGCCCTGCTCGGCCAGTGGACCGTGCTCCTGGTGGTGCTGGCGTTTGGGCTCTCCATCTTCGGCACGTTCTTGACGCGGAGCGGCGTGCTCAGCAGTATCCACTCGTTCACCCAATCGCCCCTGGGCGCGTACTTCCTGGGATTTCTCTCGCTCGCCATGCTCGCCGCGTTCGGGGTCGTCGCCTGGCGGTGGGAGACGCTTCGAAGCCGGAGCGGGCTCGAGGCGGCGCTGTCGCGGGAGAGCGCGTTTCTCTTCAACAACGTGATCTTCGTGACGATCGCCTTCTCCGTCTTCCTGGGCACCGTGTTCCCCGTGATCTCCGAAGCCCTGACGGGCCGGCGGGTGAACGTAGGCCCGCCGTTCTTCGATCACGTGGTGGCGCCGTTGGGGCTCCTGCTGTTGTTGCTGATGGGGGTCGGTCCTCTGCTGGCCTGGCGGCGGGCATCGGCGGCGAGCCTGAAGCGAGACTTCCTGGCTCCGGGTGCTGGGGGAGTGCTGCTCGGCCTGGGCCTGCTGGCCGCTGGGGTCCGCGCCCCCGGCGCGGTGCTCGCGTTCGCGCTGTGCGGATTCGTCGCCGGGACCATCGCGCTCGAGTTTGCCCGGGGGATCCGTCTCCGCCGGGCCCACGGAGACGGCGGCGTGGTCGCCGCGGTGACGGCGCTCGTCGCCGGCAACCGGAGGCGCTACGGCGGATACATCGTGCATCTTGGCATCCTGCTCGTCTTTGCCGGGGTCACCGGGTCGTCGGTGTTCGGCACCCAGCGCGTCGCGACGCTGCGCCCGGGCGATGCGGTCCAGGTGGGTCACTACCGGGTCCGGTTCGATGGCCTCTCGGAGACCACCGGCCGCGGCGCGCTGGTGGTGACCGCGCGTCTCCGCGCGTTTGTCGGTGATCGCGATCTCGGATCGCTGCAGGCCAGCCGGTCGCTCTTTCTTGGCAGCACGGACACCACGACCGACGTCGCGCTCCGCAGCACACCCCTCGACGATCTCTACGCCGTCCTGGCGGGGTGGACCCGCGATGGGGACGCGACCGTGCGGTTCCTGGTCAATCCGCTGGTGATGTGGATCTGGGCCGGCGGGGTGGTGCTCACCGCCGGCACGCTGATCGCGATGCTGCCGGCGCGGCGGCGGGCCGGCGTCCCCGTGGGTGTGCCGGTCGAGGCCTGGACCCCGGGCGGGCCATGATGGTGGGCGTGATGCTGGTGATCGCCGCCGCCGTCGCGGCATGGGTGCTCGCCCCGCTGCGCGCGCCGAAGGAGGCGCGGCCACGATGACGGCGCAGGCGATCACGCGCGATCCAGCCCCCAGCGGCAGCCGGATTCCGGCCGAGGAATTGGCCGCGTTCATCGCGCGGGTCCTGGTCGCGGTGGGCCTGCCTGACCTGGACGCCTGCGGCGTCGCGGAATTGATGACGCGCGCGGACCTCCGTGGGGCGGACGGACACGGCATCTTTCGCCTGCCCCAATACGTGCGCCGGATCCGCGCCGGCGGGATCAACGTGCGGCCGCAGATCAGGGTGGTGCAGGAGCGGGAGGCCGCGGCGCTCGTCGACGGGGACAACGGCATGGGCCACCTCGTGAAGGCCGGTGTGGGTTGGGTGGGAGTCCGTCGAAGCAACCATGCGGGGCCCGCCGCCCTCTACGCCATGATGCCGCTCGCGAAGAAGCGCCCGTCGTGCTGGACATGGCGACCACCGTCGTCGCCTACGGCCGCGTGAAAGTGGCGGCGCAGCGCGGGGAGCAGATGCCCGAAGGGTGGATGCTGAACCATCGGGGCCGGCCGCTGACGGATCCCGCGCGCGCGGAGGAAGGCGTCCTTCTCCCCATTGGAGGCTACAAGGGGTACGGCCTCTCGCTCGTGTTCGGCCTGCTCGCGGGGGTCCTGAACGGCGCGGCGTGCGGCCGGAGTACGGTGGACTTCAACCAAGACGATATCACACCCACGAACACGGGGCACGCGATCGTGGCCCTGGACATCGAGGCGTTCGCGCCGGCCAACACCTTCAAGGCGAACGTGGATGTCCTGATCAGGGACCTTCGCGCCTCCCCGCGCATGGAAGGCGTCGACCGGATTCGAATCCCTGGCGAGACCAGTCACACCACGTTTTTGGATCGCCGCGCCCGCGGCGTTCCGGTGGCGCGGCCGCTGCTGGGAGCGCTGAGGCGGCTCGCGACCGAGCTCGGGATCGAGTTTGCGCGGTAGGCGGAGATTCGGGGGCGTTGCGCCCATCGAGCTCGGCGCCGCCGCTTTCGCGTTCGCCATCGCAATGCTGCCGGCCGCCGCGGCCCCGCCGGCCGGCCGGATCCACGGACGCGTGCTCGACCGCACGGCGCCATCGCACGCGGTGGCGGGCCAGACCGTCCACCTCACGACTGTGGAGCGGGGCGCGTCGTCGGATCAGGAGGCCACCTCAGGCCCTTCCGGAGCGTTCGAGTTCACCGGGCTCCCCGTCGGCGGCATCCGGGTCTTCCTCGTCAGCACGCAGTACCGCGGCGTCCGGTACGTTACCGACCGGGTCATCCTTGCGCCACAGGCACCCGACCGCGCCATCGACCTCGTCGTGTACGAGCCGTCGTCGAGCCCCCAAACGGTGCGCGGGGCGCTGGCGCTGGCGGTCGTCGACGTCGCGAAGGGAGCGGTCCGGATGAGCGTGGTGCAGGGCTTTCTGAATCCCACGGACCGGACCGTGGCATTCTCCTCCGAAGATCCGATGGTGTTCCCGCTGCCGGCGGCGGCCGAACACGTGCAGATGCTCGCGGGGTGGCGCGATCCTCGCACCGGCAACGGGCGGATTACCGACAGGCTTTCGCTCCTGCCCGGGGATACCCAGGTCGCCTACGCGTTCGAGATCAAGACCAGCGGTTCACGGCTGAGGCTCCCCTGGCTGCTGCCGTATGGGGCGACTGACCTGCAGGTCCTCGTCCCCGACACCGGCGTGAGCTTTGCGGCCGAGGGCCTCAGCGCCGGGGGAACGGTTGCCGGACCCCGAGCCCAGTACACCCGGTGGAGCGGACACTCCGTGCCCCCCGGGGCCGAGGTCGTGATGAACTTTCGTGGGCTGCCGGCCGGCCGCGACCCATGGCCGGCGGCCGTTGCGGCCGCGCTCGCCGCTGCGCTGCTCGGAGGCCTCGTGTCGACCCTCCGGCGATCATCGCGTCACGATCCCGCGTCCCCGGCGCCCCACCCGTGGCAGGGCCGACCGTAGGCCGGTGGTGGAGGAGACCGCGGCGATCCCGTGGAAACAGGATGGCCCGTGCCCGGCACGCGTCATCTTGGCCATAGCGTTTCCCAGGGCGAGACAAGCCGAGTTCCAGGAGGAAGGATCGGCGTGCGGTTGAGAGCGCTGGCAGGTTGGCCTGCGACCCCGCTCCTGGTGGTCGCCCTCTTCTTCCTCACCGCGTGCCAGCCGTCCGTGGACATGTCCCGGGCGAAGGTGGACCTGACTCTCCCCGCGGCCCGGCAGGTGGAGATTCCGCTCGTCTCAGATGAGGACGAGCAACCGATCGTCCCGGACGCGATCAAAGGCAAACAGGTCTTCGACGCCAACTGCGCCGTGTGTCACGGGGCGAGCGGCGAAGGGAATGGCCCGATGGCGGCCACGCTCAAGGCTCCGGACAAGGACGTTTTGACCGCGCTGGTCGGCCTGTTCCACATTGAGTTGAAGCGGGAGCCGCTGCCGAGCAAGCCCGCTAACTTCCACAACCGGGAACTGGAAAACGTCATCACCCCGGCCATCTTGTATGAGACCGTCACCCTCGGGCGGCCGCACACGGCGATGCCGGCGTTTGGCCCCGAGGCGTCCTTCGGCGCCAACCAGTACCCGGTGCTAAGCAATCAGGATCGCTGGAACGCCAACGCGTACGAGATGCAGTTCCGGACGACGCCCGAGGAGCTGAGCGCCGCGAAGCACCTCTATGATGACCAATGCGCGGTCTGCCACGGCATGAACGGCGACGGCAAGGGTCCGCGCGGTCCGGAAATGGCGCAGCAGCTCTGGTCGTGGTCGAGGGGCGAGGGGCCCGGCATCTTCACCGACATCAACTATGTCGTCCAGCGCAACCCGAGTGAGCTGAGCAACCTCATCCTGGATGGGCACGGGTTGATGCCCGGCTACCGCGGGAAGCTCACCCCGCAGCAACTGAACGGCCTCGTGGACTACGTGTACACGTTCTTCTACAAGCACGAGCCGATCAAGTAGCGCGGGCCGCGGGCATCTGATCGTCGAGAGATCGTGTAGTACAATGGAGAAGGATCGGGTCGTGCAGGAGGGACGATGAAGTCTGACCGGCGTGGACTGCTCAAGATCCTGACCACCCTCCCCATCGTCGCTGGGCTGTTGGCCGTGCTCTCGCCGTTGCTCCGGTTCCTCAAGCCGAACGATGGTCCGTTTCAGCTCCCGCTGACCAAGCAGGACGAGCCGCAGGGTGGGGCCCAGGTGGTGGGACAGACGACATTGCTGGAAAAGCCGTGGGACTACTTCTACTTCACCTACGTGCAGCAGTACCCGCAATACGATCCGACCGGCTACAAGAAAGCCAACATCGCGGGCACGGCGGTCCGGTTGCCGAAGAAAGTGAAGTTCGTAAACGCCGGCGGGTTCGTGGGTTACGCGCAGGGAGAGACCGACATCGTCTTGTTCCAGCGCATCTGCCCCCACCTCGGATGTATCTTTAATTTCGTCCCCGACTGGCATGAGGTGACGGCAGGGTACGGTGGGTTCGTTCCGCCGGATTTCCAGAAGCACTCGCTCATGGCGTGTCCGTGTCACCTCAGCATCTACGACCCGTCTTACCCCCAGGATCCGGGAACCGTCATCTCCGGGCCCGCCCCGCGCGGGGCAAGATACTTTCAGTTCGAGATTCGCGGCCAGGATATCGTCGTGACCGGGATGGAACAAGGGGGGATCGCCTAGGTGGACGCGGTCCTCGCCAACCTCAAGGAATGGATGCACGACCGCAAGCAGCACCTGGACCTGTTCGACGAGACCAAGACGGCCCAACGCGACAACCCGCTGTACATCCTCGGTGGCCTGGTCTGGCTCTCCTGGATGGTCGTGATCGTGTCCGGCATCATCCTCATGGTATGGTACATCCCCACGACGACGGGGGCGTACCAGTCCATCGAGCACATCACCTACGACATTCCGTTCGGCTGGCTCGTCCGCGGGATGCACAAGTACGGCGCCGATATGCTCATCACGTGCATCACGCTGCGCATCTACCGGATGTACTTCGCCGGCGAATACAAGAAGCCCGGCGAGCTCTCCTGGATGGTCCTGTTCGGGTCGCTCGTCCTGGCGATGATCTCCGGGATCACCGGGTACCTGTTGATCTGGAACCAGCGCGCGTTCTGGGCGGCGAAGACCGTCCTCACCGTCCCCACGTACTACGACGAGATCCCGCTCGTCAAAAACCTCGGGCTGGGGCACGCGATCACGTACATCTTCCTGGGAGGGCCGGCGGTCGGGCAGGCCACCATCACCCGGTTCTACGCGATCCACTTCGGGATCTCGGTGCTGCTGGCGATCCTCGCCGAGGTCTTCTTCTATCGCACGCGCCGGAAGCGCCTCAACCTGTCGCCGTTCGTGATCGTGCTGGTGCTGGCGTTTTTGACGTTCGTCAGCTTCGAGCGGGTGACGGAGATGGGGCGCTGGGCGAATCCGAACCGGACGCCGTTGCCGATTCTATCGGACTGGTACTTCCTGGCGCTGTACCAGCTCGTGAAGTACATGCCGCCCCTGTGGGCGGGGATCGCCCCGGCGCTGTTGATCGGCTACGGCATGGTCGTGCCGTTCCTCGACCGGACGAAAGAGACCCGTCCGCTGGAGCGACCGTTGTTCTTCACGGTCGGACTCCTCGCCCTCATTTACTTCATCGGGTTCACCGCGCTGATCATCCTGAACATCGCCGTCATCAGCCGCGATCCGCCGATCATCATGGCGGTGACCGCGGTGGTCTTGACGCTGGCCTTCATCTGGGAAGCGGCCTACCGCCGGGGAAAGGCCCGGCGCGCCGCCGCGCAGCCTGCGGCGACCCGTCCAGCCCCGAGGGTGCCGGCACCGGCGGCACCGGCCTCGTAGCGTCGCATGGTCTTTCGCAAGGCGCTCTTCTACGGGCTCCTGGCGGTGGCGACCGTTGGCTTGAGCGAGTTCCTCGCCGCCTGGCGGATATGGCGCGCGGCGCCGGGGGCGGCGCACGCGGCGCAGGTCGTCGTGCTCGGCGCGGGCCTTTTCGCGGTCGGCTTGTGGCTGGGATTCCTCCTCTACGAGGTGGACCGCGCCGCCGGCCGCGTTCGGCGACCGATTCGCCTCTACGAGTGGATCATCGCGCGTAACCTCGCGCGGGGCGTCGCGGCGCCGCAGGGAAGAGGAAGGGGGTAGGGGCGTGCAGCAGGACTCCGGGCCCTACGTCACCTGGATCGCCGTCCTCGCGCTGGTGAGCCTGGTCTGTGTGATCGGCATGGTCTGGGGGGAATTGACGAACCACCGGCTCTGGACGGGGGCGTTGATCGGCGTGGTGCTGGTGGCGTATTCGTTCATCCTTCTCTTCCTGCGGAAGGGAGGATTATCGGGTGTATAAGCGCCTCCTCGAGCGGCTGCTCAGCTGGACCATTCGCCTCGACGTGTGGATCAACCGGGCGTATCCGGCGGATTTCAACCCGCTCTACTACACGGGCGGCCTATCGAACCTGTTTCTGACGATCCTCGTCCTGTCCGGGATCTTCCTGTTCCTCTACTATGTCCCGTCGTTCAACGACGCGTACACCTCGGTCCAGTACATCACCGGCGCTCCGCCGTTTGTCGAAAACGGCGTGCCCTACGGGCAGATCATTCGCGGGATCCACCGCTACTCCGCGGACGGGTTCATGATCGCGATCCTGCTACACCTGTTCCGGAACTGGTTCACAGAGCGCTTCCGGTTTTCCCGCGATGAGCCGTGGATCAGCGGAATGATGCTGCTTCTGTTCGCGGGCTTCGTCGGCGTGAACGGCTACATGCTGGTGTGGGACCAGCGCAGCCAGCTCCTGGTCGCGATGACCGGGCACACGCTCGGGATGATCCCCTGGGTGGGCGGCGCATTGCAGACGGCGCTGTTTGGCAACCCGGGCCTGACCAACCTCCTGCTGCCCCGCATGCTGTACCTCCACGTCGGCCCCGCCACCGCGCTCTATGTGCTGCTGTGGTGGCACTACGTCCGGCTGCGTCACCCCAAGGTGTGGCCGCCAGCGGTCTGGACCCTGTTTTCCATCGGCGCGGTCTTCCTGTGCGCCGCCCTCATCCCGGCGGTGAGCCAGCCGCTGGCCTCGACGGGAGCCCCCCCAACCAGGCTTGAGGTGGACTGGCTCTACCTGTACCCGTACCTGGCCCTGAAGTACATCACCCCCGCCTGGCTGGTGCTCATCGCGGTCGTGATCGTCGTCTACGGCCTCTACATTCCATACCAGTTGCCCGAGACACACAAGGAGATGGGGATCCGCGAGTCCGGGATCGCCCAGGTCATCGACGCGAACTGCACCGGCTGCGAGCTCTGCTACTACGACTGTCCGTACAACGCGATCGTCATGGTGCCGAGCCCGCATCCCGGCGTGACCAAGGCCGCGCAGGCGCGCAAGCTCTTCGCCATCGTGCTCGAATCGCGATGCGTGGAGTGCGGCATCTGTATCGGCGCGTGTCCCTTCGAGGCGCTGGAGCTGCCGGCGCTGCTGGAAAAGGACATCCAGGGGAAGGTGCTGGAAGCATGTCGGACGTAACGGCGCCGGCCGGCCGCCGTCCCCGCATCGTAGGGTTCCTATGCGACTGGGCGGTGAGCAGCGGGGGGATCGCGAAGGATGACGGCACGATGCTCGACCTTCCGAACGTGCGCCTGATCAAGGTGCCCTGCTCGGGGTTCGTGCGGCCGTCGTGGCTCGAGTTCGCGCTTCGAAACGGCGCCGAAGGCGTCTTCGTCTGCGGGTGCCCGCTCGGGGACTGTTTCAATCGCCTCGGCAACAACCTGATCGCGGACCGAGTCGTGCAGATGCGCCGCCGGCTGGAGCGGCAGAAATTCCAGCCAGACCGCGTGGGCACGAT
>JACXTT010009872.1_pt1 | contig 12981 bp, 10 predicted proteins | sample 9270951 | NCBI WGS metagenome assembly JACXTT01 (sample SAMN15532306, study PRJNA645909) | rock metagenome | isolation source: weathered quartz diorite | place: Puerto Rico | collected 2017-06-21 | reverse complement strand
CTCGGAGGCGCCGGCGGCGCGGTCGGCGAGGACGGGGTCGCGGCGGCGCGGGCTCGGGAGCGCCTCGCCTCGACGACGGCGTCCCACCACCCGCAGCATCACAGTCCACGGGGGACGAAGAGCCGTTCGTTCCACGCGGCGTCATCGCTCACGAGCTGATGCCCGCTGCGACGGGAGGGCGCGGCCGGCGCCGCGGTCATCGCGGCGGACGCGGCCGGCGCTCGGACGCAGGGTTCGAGCCGATCGATCCGCAGCTGATCTCACCGTCGAACCCCGTGCCGAAGCCGCGGTTCGACGAAGATTAGGAGGGCGACGATGAAGCGGATCACGATCGGGGTCGTTCTGGGCGTCGTCGCGACGCGTACGGCCGTTCCGGCGATGCCGGTCGCGGCGAAGCCTTCCATGCCGGTCTCGACGTTCTCGATCGTCGCCCGCGATCCGTCGACCGGAGATCTCGGCGTCGCGGTCCAGAGCCATTGGTTCTCCGTCGGCTCCGTCGTGCCCTGGGCCGAGGCCGGGGTCGGCGCGGTCGCCACGCAATCGTTCGTCGAGCCCGCCTACGGGCCGAAGGGTCTGGCTCTGATGAAGAAGGGGGTCGCGCCGAAGGAGGCTCTGGCGCAGCTCCTCGCCGCGGACCTCCAAAGCAACGTTCGGCAAGTCGCCTTCGTCGATGTGCAAGGGCGGGTGGCGGTGCACACGGGCGCGCACTGCATTCCGGGAGCCGGGCATCACGAAGGGGCCGGCTACACGACGGAAGCGAATCTGATGTTGACCAACGAGGTTCCCGACGCGATGGCGAAGGCTTTCGAAGATGCCAAGGGTCCGCTCGCAGAGCGCATGTTGGCCGCGCTCGAGGCGGCGCAGGGCGTCGGCGGCGACATCCGGGGGAAGCAGTCCGCGGCCATCCTTGTCGTCCGCGGTAAGGCGACCGATAAGCCATGGACCGACCGGATCATCGATCTGCGCATCGAGGATCACGCCGAGCCGCTGAAAGAGATGCGTCGCCTGCTGACGCTCCACCGCGCCTACGAGATGATGAACCGCGGCGACGATGCGTCGTCGACGTCCAACATGGACCTCGCTCTGAAGGAGTACGGCGGAGCGGCGGCGATGGTCCCCGACAACGACGAGTTCGTGTTCTGGACCGCGGTCGCGCTGGTGTCGAACGATCGGACCGACGAGGCGCTCCCCCTGTTCGCGAAGGCCTTCCGCATGAACCCGTCGTGGATGCTCCTCGTGCCGCGGCTGCCGGCGGTCGGCCAGCTCCCCGACAAGCCCGGGCTCGTCTCGCGCATCCTCGCGACGGGGCCGCGCACCGACCTCCCCGCGAAGTGATCCGGAAGATCGCGGCCGTGGTCGCCGTCGGCGCGGCCGCCCTCGTCGTGGCGGGCGCGATCGGGACCACGGCGTTCCTGCTGGGTCCTCTCCCGTCGCGGAGGGGCCAGGTGGTCCTCCCCAGGCTCTCCGCGCCGGTGACGGCCCGCTTCGACCGTCAGGGGGTGCCGCATATCCGCGCCGTCCTCGAGCTGGACGCCTGGAGAGCTCTCGGATTCCTCCACGCCGCCGACCGCATGTTCCAGATGGAGATCCGACGGCGGGCGGCCGCGGGACGTCTCGCGGAAATCTTCGGCGCGGTCGCGCTCCCATCGGACCGCGAGGCTCGCGTGAATGGGTACTCGGCCCTCGCGCTCCGCGACTGGGAGACGGTCCGCAGCGGCGAGCGCGCCGTCCTCGAGGCCTACGCCGATGGCGTGAACGCTTTCCTGTCCGGGCAAACGCCACCCCTCGAGCTGCGCGCCCTCTCGCTCACGCCCGAGCCGTGGACGCCGGTGGATTCGCTCGCCTTCGGCAGGTTGATGCAGGACCGACTCTGCACGGCCGACGGCCCGGAGCGCGGTGCCTTCGACGATGCGCGCCGCCGGGGGGTCACGGCCGCGGCGGCCCTTCTCGCAGCGGAGGAGCCCGGGGCATCGCCGATCGATCCCGAGGTCGCTCGCGTTCTCGCCGATCTTCCTCGCGCCACGAGCGTTTCGCGGCTCGACGAAGACCCCGCACCCGCTGGGAGCAACGCGTGGGCGCTGGCGGGCTCGCGCACCGCTTCCGGGAAGCCGCTTCTCGCGGGCGACCCGCACTTGGCCCCCGAGCGCCCCGGTGTCTGGTACGCGTCCCACCTGACCAGCGCCGACGGGGTGGACGTCGTCGGGCTCACGTTGGCGGGGCTTCCCGGGATCGTCATCGGACACAACGGGAGGGTGGCGTGGTCGCTGACGATGCATCAGGCCGACGACTCCGATTTCTACGTCGAGCAAATCGACTGGAACAAGGGGCTCTATCGGCGCGGCGACTCCTGGGAGCCTCTCGAGCGGACCTCCGAGACGATTCACGTCAAGGGTGCCCCGGACGAGACCGTCGACGTGGCCCGGACGATTCACGGCCCGATCGTTGAACGAATCGACGACGCCAAGGGATTCGCGCTCGCGCGAGCGTTCGCGCCCGCGGATCTTCCCCAAGGGCCTCGAGCGTTCCTCGAGGCGGCGCACGCGCAAAACGGGGGGGAGCTCGTCGCGGCCTGGGCGCAATTCGCGGGCCCATCCGTCAACGTCTGCTGGGCCGATACGTCGGGAGGGGTCGGCCTCAAGGTCGCGGGGGCGATCCCGCAGCGTCGGTCGGGAACAGGACGATTCCCCGCTCCGGGTTGGGTGGAAGCTTACGACTGGGCCGGTACGATTCCCGCCGACGCGCTCCCGGCGATCGCGAGGCCCGGGGAATCCCTCGTCGCGACGGCGAACGACGACTGGCGCGCGTCGGGATGGCGTCTCCCTTACCCCGGGGTGTTCGCCGAGCCCGACCGCGCGGAGCGTGCCCGCGCGCTCGCGTCGTCGCTCCACCAGGCGACGGTGGCCGACATGCGAGTGATGCAGACCGACGTCTACTCGTCGTACGCGGCGCGGGTGGTCGCGGCGATTCGCGCCCTGAAGCTCGCCGACCCCCGCGCCGTTCGAGCGGCGGCGGTCTTGTCCTCCTGGGACGCGCACGCCGACGTCCGCGGACCGTCGCGGCTGTTCTTCGCCTTCATCAAGGAGGCTCGGAACGAGGCGGGAGCTTCCGGTGCGCGCGTCACCTGGCCGATTCTCGAGCGGATGCTCGAGGGGACGGGTGCGCAGGCGTTTTGGGACGACCCGTCGACGCCGGCGGTTGAAATGCGGCGAGACCGGATCGAGCGGGCGCTCGCGCTCGCGCTGGTGACGGTCGAGCGCGAGGACGGGCCAGATCCCACTCGCTGGTTCTGGGGGGGCCTTCACCGTCTCGTCTACAAGCACCTCCTGGCGGGAGCCCTCCCCGCAACCGTGGCGCGCCGGCTGGATTACGGTCCCGTCGCCCTCCCGGGGGAATGGCACACTCTCGCGGTGGCCGGCTTTCCTCTCCGCGGCCCGAGCTACGACGTGATCGACGCGCCGTCCGCTCGCCTCATCGTCGATCTCGGAAATCCCGACGCGTCGCGCCTCGTGCTCCCGTTGGGGCAGTCCGGACAGCTGTTCGACCGACACGCGCAGGACCAGCTGCGGGCATGGTCGACGGGCCGTGATTTTCCGCTTCCCTTCACGACCGCGGCGGTCGACGCGGCGACGATCTCGACCGTGCGGTTCGTTCCGGGAGACTAGCCGGCCTCGCGCCCGATCCCGACAACGCGGACGCGCGGCGGCGCTTTACGCATCGGCCGCGAAGTCGGCATTGCACTCGCGCGGGACGGACGATTCCGGATCGCGAGGCGACGCCGTTTCCGTGGACTTCGAAGAATACCCGTCGTAACTTCTTGAGGCCTTTTCGGCGCACGGGGTCTTCGAGCCGCGATGAGATTCCAGACGGTTCTTGACGTGTTCCACGAGCGGGTTCCGGCGTCGTTCGGATACCTCGTCGAGCGCCACGGGTTCGAGCTGATCGAGAGCGACGATTACGGATTCACCGCGCGCTCGCGCCACTGCGATGTCGTCGTCGAGCTGGATTGGGGCTCGATCGTGGTGTCGATTCGACCCACCCAGACGGGCCGTCCCGTGCGGCTGTCGTTCATCGTCGGCGCGAAGGACCCGACGATCCTCTTCCTCCCGCGCTACCCGTGGGGCCCCGACGACGCCCGCGAAGAGATCGACCGCCAGGCGGAGCTGCTCGCGCTCTACTGTGGCGAGGTCTTGAACGGCGATTTTTCCGAGTGGTCGGCGCTCGAAGCTCACCAGCAGCAGGTGCTCGATCAGTGGCGGCGCGAGTCGGAGCGGCTGGTGCGCGAAGCTCGCGCCAAGCTCGTCCGGCGCCGGGCCGAGGCGGCCTGGTCGCGCAAGAGCTACTCGGAGGCCTCGCAGCTCTACGCGTCGATCCGCGAGGATCTGACACAGGCCGAGACCGCTCGCCTGGAGTATTGTCGACGCCGCACGCTTCTCGTGTCGGTGCCGCGCAACCCTCGCGCCGAGGAAGGGCTCGCATGATCGGAAAGCCGGGAGATCCCACAGCGCCGGCGCCGCTCGCCGCGCGACGCCGATCGCGCGTGCGCGCTGGGGCGCCGTCGGATCCTCTGCTGACGCCGCACGCCCGCGCCGCTCGTCGAAGACTCCAGACGCTCCTGGGAAGCCCCGGTCCCCTCCCCCTCCTGGAAGCGAGCCTTCAGATCGCCGCGGAAGAGCACGAGTCGATGGACGTCCTCGAGCAGATCGCGCGCGTCGAGACGATCGGCGCCGCGGCCCACGACCGAATCGCGCCGCTCACGAACCCGTTCGCCAAGCTCGACGCCCTCCGCGAGCTACTCTTCGACGAGATCGGTTTCAAGGGAAATGCCGAGCACTACGACGATCCCCGCAACTCGTATCTCGACGACGTCCTGGAGCGCAAGCTCGGCATTCCGCTGACCCTGTCGATCGTGGTCATCGAGGTCGCGAGGCGCGCCGGCGTGAGCGCCGAGGGCGTGGGGCTTCCGGGCCACTTCATCGTTCGGGTCGAGGACGGCGAGCGCCGGTTGCTGATCGACCCGTTCCACGGCGGCCAAATCGTCACCATCGAGGACTGCAAGGACCTCGTCGCCCGGACGACCGGCCGGGCGTCGCTGTTCCGGAAGGAATCTCTGGACGCCGCGACGCCGCGTGCGATGCTGACCCGGTTGCTCCTCAATCTGAAGAGGATCCACCTGGCGCAGGGGGACTACATTCGCGCGCTCGCGGTGGTCGAGAGGCTGCTGGTGATCGCACCCGGCGATGCGAAGGAGATCCGCGATCGCGGCCTGCTGCTCGCCCATCTCGGTCAGTCCGGCGCCGCGGTGACCGACCTCGAGAGCTACCTGGCGCTCGCCCCCGGGGCCGCCGACGCGGAGTCCGTCCGAGGGCGCCTCGCGTGGATCCGGCGGCGGATCGCTCAGCCCAATTAGCGCGCCGGCTCCGGCCCGGTTTGATCCCCCCTCGTCGCTTAGACATAATGCCGATCGCTCGGGCCGTGCTGGCCCGTCACGAAAGGCGTTCATGGACACACTGGGCGTCGCCCCGAAATCCAAAGACCACGTCGAGACCCTGAGCCGCGTCGTCATCCGATTCGCGGGGGACTCCGGCGACGGCATGCAGCTTACCGGAACTCAGTTCACCGCGACGGCCGCGGCGATCGGAAACGATCTGGCCACGTTCCCGGACTACCCCGCCGAGATCCGCGCGCCCGCGGGGACGCTTCCCGGAGTCTCCGGCTTCCAGGTCAATTTCTCGTCCGAGGAGATCTTCACGCCGGGCGACGCCCCCGACGTCCTCGTGGCGATGAATCCCGCGGCGCTCAAGGCGAACATCAAGGACCTTCGACCGGGCGGCATCCTCGTCGTCAACACGGATTCCTTTCGCGAGGCCGATCTCGTCAAGGCCGAGTACGCGAAGAGCCCTCTCGAGGACGGCTCGCTTAGCGGCTTCCGGCTGTACCAGGTCGAGATCACTCGTCTGACCCGAGCGGCGCTCAAGGAGACGGGGCTGCCGCAGCGGATCCAAGACCGGTGCAAGAACTTCTTCGCTCTCGGGATGATGTACTACCTCTATCACCGATCCCTCGACGTCTCGATCGATTGGATCAAGCAGAAGTTCGCCGCGAAGCCCGAGCTGGCGCAAGCGAACACTCTGGCGCTCAAGGGTGGGTACGCCTACTGCGAGGCGGCCGAAATCTTCCAGGTCACCTACGAGGTGCCGGCGGCGCATCTCACGCCCGGCACCTACCGGAACATCTCCGGGAACCAGGCGCTCGCGCTGGGCTTCGTCGCAGCGGCGCAAAAAGCCGGGCGGCCGCTCTTCCTCGGGTCGTATCCGATCACCCCGGCCTCCGACATCCTCCACGAGCTGTCGCAATACAAGCACTTCGGCGTCTACACGTTTCAGGCCGAAGACGAGATCGCGGCGATCGGCTCGGCGCTCGGCGCCTCGTTCGCCGGCTCGATCGGGCTGACGACGACATCGGGCCCGGGCATGGCGCTCAAGATGGAGTTCATCGGCCTGGCGATCATGGTCGAGTTGCCGCTGGTCATCGTCGACATCCAGCGCGGCGGACCGTCCACGGGTCTGCCGACGAAGACGGAGCAGGCGGATCTGCTCCAGGCGATCTACGGTCGGCCGTCCGAGGCTCCCTGCATCGTGCTCGCGGCGCGCTCCGCCTCCGATTGCTTCGAGGCGGCCTACGAGGCGACGCGCCTCTCGATCAAGCACATGACTCCGGTGATCCTTCTCTCCGACGGCTACATCGCCAACGGCGCCGAGCCGTGGCGGCTTCCGAAGATCGAGGAGCTGCGGCCGATCGAGGTGACGTTCCGTACGGATCCCGAAGGGTTCCTTCCGTTCTCCCGCAATCCCGAGACGCTCGCCCGGCCCTGGGCGATCCCGGGTACGCCGGGCCTCGAGCACCGCATCGGCGGAATCGAGAAGCAGGATGGGTCGGGCAACGTCTCGTACGAACCCGCGAACCACGAGCACATGGTTCACTTGCGGACGGACAAAGTCGCGCGCGTCGCGCAGGAGATTCCGCCGACGGTCGTCGACGGAGATCCCGACGGGCTGCTCGTGATCGGCTGGGGCTCGACCTACGGTGCGATCACCGGGGCGGTCCGTCGCGCGCGAGCCGCCGGCCTGCGGGTCGGTCACCTGCACCTGCGCTACCTGAACCCGCTGCCGGGCGACCTGGCGCCGGTCCTCGCCCGCTACGGGAAGCTCATGATTCCCGAGATGAATCTCGGGCAGCTCGCCCTGATCCTGAAAGCGAAGTTCCTGCGCGAGATCACCCAGCTCAACAAGGTCCAGGGGCAGCCGTTCAGGGAGAGCGAGATCCTCGAGGCGATTCAGAAGCTCGCGCCGGGAGGGCGGAGATGACGACCGCGGCTTTGACCAAGAAGGACTTCGTCACGGACCAAGAGGTTCGCTGGTGTCCGGGGTGCGGTGACTACGCGATCCTCTCGTCGGTGCAGTCGGTCTTCCCCGACCTCGGGATCCCCCGCGAGAAATTCGTCGTGGTGTCGGGGATCGGGTGCGCTGCGCGCTTTCCTTATTACATGAACACGTTTGGTTTCCACTCGATCCATGGCCGCGCTCCCGCCGTGGCGACCGGCGTCAAGGTGGCGAATCCCGAGCTCTCGGTGTGGATCGCCACGGGCGACGGCGATGCCCTCTCGATCGGCGGCAATCACATCATCCACCTGATGCGCCGCAACGTGGACCTCAAGGTTCTTCTGTTCAACAATCGGATCTACGGCTTGACCAAAGGGCAGTACTCCCCGACCTCCGAAATCGGCAAGCGAACGAAATCCACGCCGTACGGCTCGGTCGACCGGCCGTTCAACCCGATGTCGGTGGCGATCGGATCCGGGGCGACGTTCGTCGCGCGCAGCGTCGACGTCTACGCCGCCCACCTCAAGGACGTCCTGACCCGCGCGGCGCATCACAAGGGGACCGCGTTCGTCGAGATCTTCCAGAACTGCAACATTTTCAACGACGGCGCGTGGGAGCCGTATCGCGAGAAGGAGCTGCGCGACGAGAACCTGCTCCACCTGCGCCACGGCGAGCCGCTGATCTTCGGCAAGAACGCCGACAAGGGAATCCGAATGCGTGCGCCGTTCGTCCCCGAGGTCGTGCAGCTGTCCGGTGAGGTCACGGCGAAGGACCTCGTCGTGCATGACGAGCGGGGGCCGGCCGCCTACGCGTTCATGCTGACGCAGATGGAAGCGCCCGCCTTCCCGGTGCCGGTGGGGGTCTACCGGAACATCGATGCCCCGATCTTCGATGCCGCGATGCACGCTCAGGTCGACCAGGTGACGGCGAAGAAAGGCCGCGGCGACCTCAAGGCGCTGATCTACAGCTCGGACACGTGGGAGGTCCGGTGACCTGTCTCGCATGAGACAGGTCTTCGCCGTCGCGATCGCGGCCGCGTGCTCCGCGCTCGCCGCCGCGCCCCCCGTAACCCACGCTTCCGAGATCCGGAAGCTCCTCGCCGATCAGGCCGATGCCTGGACGCGCGGAGATATCGAGGCGTTCTGCGCGGCCTACGCCGACGATGCGACGTTCCTCTCGCCCTCGGGCCTGACGAGGGGACGAGATGCGGTCCTGGCGCGCTATCGCAAGAAATACGTCGACAAGGCGGGGATGGGCGCGCTGACGCTCTCGATCGATGAGATTCGATCGGCGTCGAAGTCGAGCGCCTCCGTCGTCGCCCGCTGGACGCTCAAGTGGCCGGACAAGCCGGAAGCGTCGGGATGGAGCCTGATCGTCCTGGAGAAGAAGGATGCCGGCTGGCGGATCGTCCAGGACGCGTCGATGTGACGGGGGCGCCGAGTCCCGGATCGCTCATGAAGCGGCGCACCCGCGCGACGCTCGCCCTGCTCGCCGTGACCATCCTGTGGGGATGGACCTTCATCTGGATGAAACAGAGCTTGAACGCGGCCGAGGCCGCGCTCGGGAGGCCGGGGGGAGCGTCGATCGTCTCCCTCTACGTCGCGGTGAGGTTCGCGATCGCCGCGGCGGTTCTCGGGCTGTGGCCGCGCGCTCGCGCCGGCCTCGACGGCGGAGCATGGCGTGCGGGAGCGTTCCTGGGCCTGCTGCTGTTCGCCGGATTCCTCTTCCAGATGGTCGGTCTGGAGCGCGTCACGCCTCCGGTCTCCGCCTTTCTCACGAGCCTCTACGTCGTCTTCGCGGCGATGCTCACGTTTTGGCTGCATCGCGCGAGGCCGCATTGGCCGTTCCTCGCCGGCGTGCTGCTCGCGACCTTCGGCGCGGGGTTCATCGAAGGGCCGCCGCACCTGACCTTCGGGCTCGCGGAGTGGCTCACGGTGGCCAGCGCGTTCATCTTTGCGATCCACATCCTGGCCACCGACCGCCTCACGAAGGCCCACGCACCGCTCCCCGTGACACTCGCGATGTTCGCCAGCACGGCCGCTCTCGGCACGGCCGCTCTCGCTCTCTTCGGGGGAGCGCGCGGGGCGCCGTCGCCGTCCGAGATCGCCAAGCTCTTCCACGCACCGGCGTTCTTCGTACCGCTGCTGCTCGCCACGTTTCTCGCCACGGTGATCGCGCTGACTCTGATCAACTTTTTCCAGCGCGAGCTCGACCCGGTACGCGCCGCGATTCTCTATGCGCTCGAGCCCGTGTGGACAACTCTCATCGCCGCCTTGCTCGGCTTCGGTCTCCCCGGCTTCTGGCTCTGGATCGGCGGCGGCGCGCTGGTGGCCGGAAACCTGATCGCCGAGTGGGGCCTGATCGAATAGGGAACAGGAAATCCTCTCTCTACCCCTTCGCCAGGAAGTCGGCGCGCAGGCGGTCGAGCATGGCGTCGCGGCGATCGTAGAGACGCCGGAGAGGTCGTGGGGCGTGGCGCGTGAGCGCATACGCCGTCAGCAAGGGAGCGATGATCGTCGAGTCGCCGTAGACGACGACGGTGCCCGGCAGCTTCTCGGGGTCGACCTTTCCCCAAGACACCGCCTCCCCCGGCGTGGCGCCCGAGAGGCCGCCGGTGTCGGGGCGCGCGTCGGTCACCTGAACGAAGTAGTCGTGTCCGGCCTCGTCGAGCCCGAGCACTTCTTGGATCTGCGGCTCGGTCTGCAGCATGAAGTTCTTCGGTGAGCCCCCGCCAAAGATCAGCACTCCGGAGGTGCCGCCACTCTTCTTGGCCTCGTAGACGATCGCCGCGGTCTCGTTGACGTCGCGGCAGACGTCGAGCCTCGGGCCTCGATCCTTGAGCCACAGCTCGGCGACGTTCATGCCGATCGACGAATCTCCCGGCGAGGACGTGTAGCAGGGCACGCCGCAGCGGAACGCGGTCGCCAGCACGCAGGTGTCTTCGACCTTCATCTCGTCCTCACGCGCCGCCAGGTACTTTCCCAGAAGGAAGTGGAGCTCGGCGGTCGACATGTCGCGCTGGAATTCCGGCCCGTGCATCACCCTCCGGAGATAGGCGTCGGTCTGAAGGAGCACCTCGTAGTCGAACAGGATGTCGTAGATGCGCACGACGCCTTCGGCGCGGAGGATGCGGTCGTCGACCTCGTGCGTACCCCGGTGCAGCGCCAACCCGAGCCCGAAGTGCGCGTCGTGATAGAGATTCGCTCCGGTCGAAACGATCCAATCGACGAAGCCGGCGCGAATCAACGGGATGATCACCGATCGTCCGAGGCCTGCGGGCGTCAGCGCCCCGGTCAAGCTCAAGCCGACGAACGCGTCGGGAGCGAGCATCTTCTCGCTGAGCAGCCGCGCCGCTTTCTGGAGCCGGCCGGCGTTGTACGCGAGGAACGATTTGTCGATCAGGTCGGCGGCGCCGACGCCCTTCGCGATCGGCTCGGGGTTGATCCGAGCGCCGGACAGCCACTTGGACTTGGACACGTCGACTCCTCCGTCACTCGCCTCGCGCGAGCAGGGGCCAGAAGCCTGGATCGGGTGAGAAGTGAAGATGACCGAACAAGCCCGACGCCGCGAGCGCCGCGATGGACTCGCCCTCGCGCGCGGCAAGATCGGGGAAGGCCCACGGGAACGCGGCGCACGCCATCAGCGAGGCCTGCGCGAGCACGCCGGTGAGGCCCTCGACGCGATGCCGCTCGCCCTGAAACAAGCGCCAAATTCCGGCCAGCGGCGTCAACCCGCGCACGGGCTCTCGCGATGCGGCCTCGGCGTTGTCGAATGGGAGAGCGGGCACGCGCCAGCCGTCGGCCGCGGGCAGGACGAGCGCGAAGTCGTCGCCGAGGCTCTCCGCGGGGTAGGACAGCCGAACCGCGGTGGATTTTCCGGCGCCTGAAGGACCGGCGAACACGAACGCCCGGCCGCCGCGACGCACCGCGCCGCCGTGGAGAGCGAGGCCGCGATTCTCGAGCGCGAGGCGCGCGACGAGGTAGCGGGTGGCGTTCTCGAGGATTCGCCCCGTGGGCTCGTCCCCGCTGTCCTCGACCGCGAGGCGCCATGTCCCCGAGATCTCGGGTGAAAGGGCGAAGTGGTAGGAGCGAACGACGAGCGTCTCGCCGATCAGATCGGCCTCCAGCCGGTAGCTCTCTCCCGGGCTCCAGCGCGGCAGCCAGCGCGAGCCGTCTCCTCCCACCGTTCGCACCTCGATGCGCGGCGCCGCGGCGCGCTCCGGTCCGAAAAACCCGCCCCAGCGCGCGTCGAGCGCCGCGGCGAACGATTCGCTCAAGCCCGAGAATCGGATCGTGTCGTCGCCGATCGTGAGATCGCGCGACGCGGCTCCTGCAGCGCGATCGAGGCCCTCGAGCCGGGCGCGCGCTTCGTCGATGCCGTGCATCGCGGAAGTCTAACCCTGCTGGCTCTCGCCCCGTTCGCATACAATCGTCGAGAGTCCGACGGGAGCATCGATGCCGCGAATCAAGAGGAGCTCGCTATCGTCTCCGGAATTGGCCGGCTATTTCCGGAAGTCCTTCCGCCCGCGCGACGAGTGGCAGGTCGGGGTCGAGGTCGAGACGATGGGGCGCGTCGCATCGACGATGCGACCGCTGCCCTACGAGAGCGACGGCCCGAGCGTACGGAGCGTCGTCGAGGCCTACGCGGCCATGCGCGGCGGCGCCCTCGTGCTCGAAGGGGACCGCCCCGTCGGCATCGACGCGTCCTGGGGAGGGATCACCCTCGAGCCGGGCGGCCAGGTCGAGTACTCCTCCCGGCCCGCGCACGACCTGACCGAGCTCGGAGGCGGGATCGACGGACATCGGATGGCGATGTCCGAGATCGCGCGGGGCCTGGGCGTGCACTGGCTCGAAGTCGCCGTCGAGCCCGAGATCCCGCTCGCCGAGATGCCTTGGATGCCGAAGGCGCGCTACGGGATCATGCGCGAGATCATGGCCCGCCGCGGGCGGTTGGCCCACCGCATGATGACGCAGACCGCGAGCATCCAGTGCGCGTTCGACTACTCCTCCGAGGAGGATTGGAGGCGGAAGTTTCGCGCGGCGGCGCTCTTGACTCCGGTCGCGGTCGCGCTGTTCGCGAACTCGCGGCGCGTCGACGGCCAGGACTCCGGCTGGGCCTCGTACCGGCAGGCGATCTGGCGCGAAACGGACCCGGACCGATGCGGCCTCCCCGACGCCGTCTTCGACGAGCGCTTCGGGATCGACGCTTGGGTCAAGTGGGTCTGCGACGTCCCGACGCTGTTCCTTCGCCGCGAGAGTGGGCTGATCCCGTCGGGCGGGATACCGTTCTGCGCGCTTCTCGAGCGGTGCGGGTGCGATGCCGTGACACTGGAGGATTGGGAGCTGCACCTCTCGTCGATCTTCACGGACGTGCGCTCGTACGGATACATCGAGGTCCGCAGCGCGGATCTCCAGCCCGGTCCGTTGATTCTCTCCGTGCCGGCTTTTTGGACCGGCCTGCTCTACGATGACGCCGCGCTCGACGACGCGCTCGCCCGGGGGCGGAGCTTCGGCGATACCGCGGCATGGCGGCGGGCGATGGACGAAGCCGGGCGCCGCGGGCTCGCCGGCACGATCGACGGCATGCCGCTCGCGGAGCTCGC